>Ga0210017_1002873_pt1 | contig 14586 bp, 12 predicted proteins | sample CryGeyCG2014_020_FD_183966 | JGI IMG/M metagenome (GOLD analysis project Ga0210017, IMG submission 183966) | Groundwater microbial communities from aquifer - Crystal Geyser CG08_land_8/20/14_0.20 (SPAdes) (version 2) | ecosystem: Environmental > Aquatic > Deep subsurface > Groundwater | place... | reverse complement strand
ATCAATAGTCGCGATTTTGGCGTAAAAAACCGCCTCGTTGCCGTAAGCATCGAGATTTATTTCCGCCGGATCGCCAATATTTATTTTAGCGATATCAGCCTCTGGCACATTGGCTTTTATTTCAAAATCAGCTTGAGAAATAATTGAGACTACGGTAATTTGGGGAGAAATTATCTCTCCAATCCTGGATTCTTGTTTGGTGACAATCCCGTCAATCGGCGAATATAAAATGGTTTTTTCTATTTGAGCCAAAATATTATTAACATTCGCTTCGGCTTGTTTTATTTGAGCTTGTTGAGAAATAATATTAACTTCAGCCTGCTTAACCTGAGCTTGTTGCGCCTCAATTTGCTCAGTTGTTGCTCCTGATTTTTTAACCCTTAATTCGTCTTGAGCTAATGTTAGATTGTTTTTAGCTCCGTTGGCCAACGCCTGAGAAGCGTCAATGTTATTCTGATTAATTATTTTCTGCGCGGCAATCAGTTGTTTTTGACTGTTAATATTGGTGATGGCCGTATTAATATTATTTCTAGCGGTATTAATATTGGTTTTATAAACGCCAATAGTATCCGCAGGTAAACCAATAGCCGCATTTACCGCGTCATTAAGTCTAGACAAAAAATCCCTAATGAATGACAAATAACTCTCTCCGTTAATTAAAGATTGATCCAACTCTTGATTTGAAAACGCCGAGAGGTTATTAACTTCGTTTTTAAATGATTGTAATTTATTATTAGCCGTTATTTTTCCATTTTTTACGTCTATATTCGCCTGACTATTGGCGGTAGAAAATGTTAACTCCGGATTTTCGGAAAAATCATTATTAAACATCTCGTCTATTTGTTTATTAATCGCGTCATCGGCTTTAGTATAACTATCATTTAAAATATCTTTGACTTTATCATAAAGATTGTTTAAATCAATTTCCGCTTTGCTTGTAATATTTTTTAAATTTAACTCGGCATCAATTACAGATTGCGCGGCACTAGAAACGTTATTTTCAGATAATTGAATTTCTTCCGCTTTTACTCCTTTAAGCAATTCCGCTAACTTGGCTCGTTGCGTGTCCAGAGCGGCTTGATATTGATTAAGTCCGGCTTTGGCGCTTTCAACCGCGGCGTTAGTTTGAGAAAGTTGAGCCGTTAAATCAGCATTGTCCAGAGTTACCAAAACTTGACCAGCGGTTACTTTGTCTCCAACGCTGACGTTGACCTTAGAAACTTTTCCGGATTTTTCAAAAGCCAAATCAATGTCCTCCACCGGCTCAACCCGACCAGTGAGACTTACTTCTTGTTTTATGTCTCCTTTTTCAACTGTGGCAAAACTAAGATCATCTTTTTTTTCTTTTTTTAAAAATAAAACTATTGCGGCTAAAATCGCCACAACTACAAAGATTATAATGTATTTTTTCTTTTTCATATACTAAAATCGTAGCAAAAATAAGGACAAAAGTCAATTTTTATTTGTTTTTTGTCTGTAATTTGTTCCTCGTCAAGACCGGATTATTTTTGCAAAAAAAATTGACAAAAACAAAAAAAATGATAAAATATTTATTGTGCGGGTATCGTATAACGGTATTACCACAGCTTTCCAAGCTGTTGACAGGGGTTCGACTCCCCTTACCCGCTCCACCCCGTTAGGGGTGATAATAATTTTAACCACAAACATTAAATAAAAAAATGGGTTATTAATTCAACCTGCTTCTAATCGAGTCTAAAAAATAAAAACAATCTTTTTAAAAGAGTGTTTTTTTATTTTTTTACTAATATGTCTTATCTACAATTTGAATAAGAACAACAAGGGGTTGAGTCTGAATGATTATTTTCCCCACAAGAAATTTTAGAAATTAATTTTTTTAAAATAAAACTGCCGCATTTATGGCATTTTATTTTTCTCGATTTTAAAATCAGTTCTTCAAATCTAAAACCGCACTCTGAGCATTTATACTCATAAATTGGCATAATTTAATTTTATTCTCCTTGAACCATTGAACTGTTGCAACGCGGACATTTTTGCTGAAAACACGGCACACCTTTTAACTGGGGAACTGTTATCCCACAACTGGGACAGTAACATTTCTTTTCCTCATCATCGTTATCAATAACTTCTTCGCTGTCTGGATATTTGATAGAGCCAAATCCGGAAATATTTTTTTGTCTTAAAGTTGTCATTAAAAAAACTTATGACAATTAAATTTTAATTCAAAGATTGGACTTTTGTAAATAGCAGAAATGCCAGGGGACAGAATCGGACTGTCGACGCAAGGATTTTCAGTCCTTCGCTCTACCACTGAGCTACCCTGGCGCTACTTAGAATATAGAATGTGTTCCGCAAACTTGATCCATCTACGCGGAAAAATTTTAAATTTAGAATTTCGTCGCCAACAAGCGGGCGTTTGGTGGGCGACCAATCCGCCAGCTGGCGGAGAACCTTATTCTTTCCCATTTACCACGTTAAATAAGAATGGGCATTGAGGGATTCGAACCCCCGACCTACTGCGTGTAGAGCAGTCGCGCTACCGCTGCGCCAAATGCCCGAATTAATCTAACGGGGTGAACGAAGGAAGCATTTTGCCACTAAACTAGTCGCCCTGAAGCGGACGGGGAATTAAATAAATTTTGCCTTATTGTAATGAAAGTGGACCCGATCGGGATCGAACCGACAACCTCCACAATGCCATTGTGGCGCTCTAACCAGTTGAGCTACGGGCCCAAAACTTTTGTTTTGCAAAAGAAATCCGAGATTCTAAATCCGAAATCCAAAAAAATAATGTCTATTTCCAGATTTAAAATATTTTAAATTTGGATATTATAATTTCGATTTTGTTTAGAAATTAGAAATTGGGATTTTAAAATTCCGTTGTTTCACAATGGTGGTGCCCAGGGCGGGACTTGAACCCGCACGCTCAAAAGAGCCATGGTCCTCAACCATGCGTGTATACCGATTCCACCACCTGGGCTCAAGTCAAAAAAATAAAAATTTATTTCTTTTTTTTGCTCTTTTCTTTTTTCTTGTCTTTCAATTTTTTTCCGTAATTTCTTAAATAATACAATTTTGCCCGCCTTACTTTATGTCCCTTAACTATTTCAACCTTGATATTTGGTAAATACAAAGGAATGATTTTTTCCACGCCAATATTGCCTTCAGCAATTTTTCTAACCGTGAAAGTGGCGTTAGCCCCTCTTCCTCCATGACAGGCAATAACAACTCCTTCAAATAGTTGAATTCTCTCTTTGATTTCACCTTTGGCATCGGTTTCTTTTACTTTTTGATGAACCTTGATCACCATTCCCGGCTTTAAATTAGGAGGTAAATTTGCGTTTTGTTGTTTTTCCGCGCCTTCTCGATTAACTGTTGTTGAGACTATTTTTTCTTCGGTCATATATTGTTTGTTTTAATTATTAAATTCTTTTTTTATTATTTTTTTAAGTATCTCCGTTGTTTGTTCCAATTCTCCTGTTTTATTTGCCACTACATAATCCCATTGATCTAATGTTTTTAATTCCTCTTTGGCTTCTAATAAACGCCTGGCTATGACCTCGGCTGAATCCTGTCCTCTCGTTTCCAATCTTTGTTTTAATTCTTCAAGAGATGGAACTGTTAAAAATATTGTTTTAGTCTCGGAAATTTCTTTTTTTATGGCTTTGGCCCCTTGTACATCTATTCTGAAAACAACCGGTTTATTCGGCGTTAACGCTTCTTCAACGGCTTTTTTTGTGCTACCGTAATAATTATTATAAACCATGGCCCACTCAAAAAATTTATTTTCGGAAACCATTTTTTTAAATTCTTCAACTGAAACAAAATAATAAGGGTTCCCTTCGCTTTCATTTGATCGCATAGACCGAGTGGTGGTAGTAATGACCTGAGTATAATCAAATCCTTGCGTTTTTAATTCGTTTATTACGCTGTCTTTTCCTGAACCGGAAAGTCCGGTAATAACAAAAATTTTATTCATTCTCTTCAAATTCTTTTAAAATTATTTTAAATTCTTCGGGCAAATCAATCCTAAATTCTTTCCAAATATTTTCCAGATTGTAAAAACCCAGGTAGCCGGCATGAAGCATTATTCTATTTGGTTCAATAAATTGTTCTATTTCTGAGTTTTTAATCCCGTATTCTTTGTCGCCGACAATTGGACAGCCAATTGTTTTTAAATGGATTCTAAGTTGATGAGTTCTCCCTGTAAGCGGGCGCAGTTTCAAAAGACTCATTTTTCGAGGTTTAAAATATTTTTTTATTATTTCATATTCTGTAACGGCTGATCTTTTCATTTTAATTTTATCTCGATAACCCTCACTAAGGGCAATAATTTTCCCCTTTTTATTGCGAGCTAAAAAATTTTCTATTCTACCACGATCTAATGATAGAAAATTATAAACAAAAGCAATGTATTCTTTTTTTACCCTGCTTTGTTGGAATTGATTGATTAGAGAATCATACATTTTCAATGATCGGGCGATAACCATCAATCCGGAAACATTTCTGTCTAATCGATGAACAATTCCTTCGCGACCGGATTGTCCAACGACTTTTATTTCGGGATAGGCGAATAAAATCAAATCAACTAAGGTTTTTTCTTGTGAATATTTGGTGGAATGAACTAATAATCCGGCCGGTTTTTCAATAATCAAAAAGTCGTTATCTTCAAAGACGACTTTTAAATTTATACCAAATTTAGAGAAAAAGTCAATCCTGTCGGCCATAAAAATCAGAGGATTAAAATAATTTTTCTGTTTTCGTTGAATTTTACCAAAGTTTTGCTAAAAACCTCCGCCTCCGCCACCATAAACAAAACAATTAACCTATTTTCTGTTTTGCAAATATTTTTCCAAAAAACTAAAACCCTGTTCTTTGGTTTCTATCCCACCGCTCAACTGTTCCTCCCTTAAAATTCTTAAAAGCTCCCCAATCTGCGGACTGGGTTTTATTCTAAATCTTTTTATAATATCATTTCCGCTCAACAATGGTTTCGGCAACTCTTTTTTGTTTTTTCCCAGACCCTTCAATTCTTTTATCCTTTTTGTCATTTGATCAAATTTATCAAAGCTTAATGGGCCATTTTTAGTGATAGTCGCGGAAATGTCGGCAAAAGATATTTTTAATAAATCTTCTCCGCTAAAAATAGGGTTAAAAAAATATTTTTCAATCGTTGATGGTTTCATTTGAGAAATATCTCCACGAATTAAAACCATGTGCTCTTTTACCAGCCAAGCCATTTTCTCCGTATCAAGACCGATTTTATCCGGACTCGAAAGTTTTAAACGCTGACCAATTTCTCTGGCCATTCTCGCGCCAGTAACGTCGTGTTCATTAAAACGAATTCTGTCTGTTCCGTCTTTTTCCGGCGTCTGCAGGGTTGGCGGCTTTCCAATATCGTGAAAAAGAGTGGCTATAAGCAACTCATTTGATATTGATTCATCGCCAAAATATTTTTTAAATGATTTTGATTGTAACTTTTCCAAGGCCAATCGTGTGTGTTGCCAAACATCTCCCTCGGTATGATAGTTGGGTGGTTGGGGACAACCTTTCATTGCTAAAATTTCCGGGATTAACCCTTCAAACGCTCCACTCTGATCGTACAAATCAAAAGCGCGAACAGGATTACCAACAAAGGCTTTTAAAAATTCCTTGGCAATTACTTCATAAGGAACAACTCTTTTCTCAATCATTTTTGATTCAACAATCTGTCCCCTAGAAACAGTCTCTACTCTTCTGTCTATTTTATTGATAAATTTCATCTGATCTCTCAGGGCCTGCCATGTTTTTTCTTCAATTTTGAAATCAAGCTGACAAGCCAATCTGACGCCCCTTAACATTCGAGAATAATCTTCTCTAAATCTGTCTTCCGGCTTACCAACCGCACAAATTAATTTTTTCTTTAAATCCTGACAGCCGTTAAATGGATCAATTAATTTATAACCTAACTCATGAATTTTTGACTTTTCCATTTTAGTCCGCCAGCTGGCGGATTTATCTTTCCCAATAGAAACGTGTCCGTTCTTGATAGAAATTTCTATTGCTATGGCGTTAATAGTAAAATCCCGACGACTTAAATCTTGTTCTATGGGCAAATTGGGATTGGTTTGAATTTCCACGTCGCGATAACCACCCGTCTCTAAGGAAAAATCTTTTCGTGGCAGGGCTAAATCAAAGGGATCGCGCTCGTCTCCGTTTTCCGGAACAAATTTAAAAACCCCAAACTGCTGTCCCACTAAATTTACCGAGCCATGATTAGCTAAAAATTTTTCCAAATCGTTGACGTTTATCTTGCGAATCACAAAATCATAATCTTTGGTCTGCCGTGATAAAATCAAATCACGAACCGCTCCGCCAACTAAAAAAATTTCCGTTTTGGGAAATTCCTGCTTAAGTTCCTTTATAAAATCAAACTTTTTATTGAAAACTTTTTTTGCTTTTAATTCTATTTGTCCTTTACTTAAACATTTTTTCATTTTACAAATCTTATGATGAACATAAAATACAGAATTTTTCCCAAATTCCACATTCTAGGGTCTCCCGCATAATCACGCTTCGCCAAAGGCGATACTTCGCTAAGCAGGGCAGTAAAGGGGATTCCCGTTCGCGGGATAAATTCCATGTTTTAAAAGTTAAATGGTGGGCGGCACAGGACTCGGACCTGTGACCTTTACGATGTCAACGTAACGCTCTAACCAACTGAGCTAGCCGCCCTGTAGATAATTCAAAAATCAAAATGCAAATCTCAAAATGTAGGAAATTCATTTTGCTATACAAAATGAATTTTTTATCTACCCCTATTCCATATCCGCCGATTAATAGAGGTATAATTTTAAATCTCGTTTTTACTTTCTAATTTTAATTTTTTATATTTTATTTTAATCAGCCAGTTGGCGGATGCCTGGTGGGCATGGGAGGGATCGAACCTCCGACCTCATTCTTATCAGGAATGCGTTCTACCACTGAACTACATGCCCATAAAATTAATAATCGCCTATCGCGGTCTATATTTTAATAAATTATTATCATTTGGTCAAGTTATTTTATTTAAGAACCATAATTTTAACCAAACTAAAAACGCCGAATAAAAACACGGCGCTTTTAAGAATCAAATAGAAAACTTAGCGAAGACAGAGATAGCTTGTTGATGTTCAATTTTAAAAATCAAAAATTGAACGTTGAAATCCTTCAATCTTGCGATTGAAAGGCCGACCAATTTTTGTTTTTAAAAATTTTAAAAACAAAAATTTAGTCCTCTAAATGAGGTGATCCATCCACAGCTTCCGCTACGGATGCCTTGTTACGACTTCGCCCCTATTACCAATCCTACCTTATCCCCGCGAACGCGGATTTTTGGGTATTACCGGCTCTGTTGGCGTGACGGGCAGTGAGTACAAAGTCCGAGAACGTATTCACCGTGCCATAGCTGATACACGGTTACTAGCGATTCCAGCTTCATGAGGTCGAGTTGCAGACCTCAATCCGAACTGAGGTCAATTTTGTTGGGATTAGCTTCGCCTTACGGCTTCGCGACCCTTTGTGTTGACCATTGTATCATGTGTGTTGCCCAGGACATAAGGGCCATGCTGATTTGACGTCATCCCCACCTTCCTCCAATTTATCACTGGCGGTCCTCTTAGAGTGCTCGCCATAAAGGCAATAGCAACTAAGAGCGAGGGTTGCGCTCGTTAATCCACTTAAGGATACACTTCACAGCACGAGCTGACGACAACCATGCAGCACCTGTGCTAAGATCCGATTTAACGGTCGGCCAACTTTTCGGTCGGCTTACGCTTAGCATGTCAAACCCTGGTAAGGTTCTTCGTTTGTCGTCGAATTGAACCACATGATCCACCGCTTGTGCGGACTCCCGTCTATTCCTTTGAGTTTTAGCCTTGCGGCCGTACTTCCCAGGCGGGATGCTTAACGCGTTAGCTTTTTTAAAACGACACTGGAAGGGTCGACACTTCCAATGTCCAGCATCCATCGTTTAGGGCGTGGAATACCGGGGTATCTAATCCCGTTCTCTCCCCACGCTTTCGTGTCTCAGTGTCAGGGTCGTTCTAGTAAGTTGCCTTCGCATTTGGTGTTCCTACTGATATTAACGGATTTAACCCCTACACCAGTAGTTCCGCTTACCTCTCCCGACCTCTAGTTTAACAGTTTTTCCAGCATTCCCAATGTTAAGCAAAGGGCTTTAACTAGAAACTTTTTAAACCACCTACACACGCTTTACGCCCAGTAAATCCGGATAACGCTTGTCGCCTTCGTCTTACCGCAGCTGCTGGCACGAAGTTAGCGGCGACTTATTCCTAAGGTACCATCAGTCGTATTGTAAACAATACGATTTTTTCCCTCAGAAAAGCAGTTTACACTCCGAGAAGCTTCATCCTGCACGCGGCGTCGCTCCCTCAGCCTTTCGGCCATTGGGGAAGATTCTTGACTGCAGTCCCCCGTAGGAGATTGAGCAGTGTCTCAGTCTCAATGGGGCGGGTCGTGCTCTCACACCCGCTACCCGTCATCGGCTTGGTGGGCCATTACCTCACCAACTACCTGATAGGACATAAGTTCCTCAAAAAGCGCGGTTGCCCGCTTTAGTTACAAAACTTGTGTTTTGCAACCACATGGAATATTAGTCCGTCTTTCGACGGATTATCCTCCGCTTTTCGGCAGATTACTAATGTGTTACTCTCCCGTTTGCCACTCGCCTCGCGCTTCGCGCGAGAAAATCCCAAATCCCAAATCCCAAATAACAAACAATATCTAAACCTTAATAACTAATCTCAAAATCGTTTTAAATTTGTTTGTCCGTTAGCTAACGGATTGGTGCTTGGTGTTTTGAATTTCCTTGTGCGAAGTACAAGACTCGTTCGACTTGCATGCCTTAAACACGCCGCCAGCGTTCATCCTGAGCCAGGATCAAACTCTCTTAAAAATTATTAAGAAAAAAATAAATTTTATTTTACCGTCTCTTAATAATTTGAGATATTTGATTTTATTGGCTATTTCTCTGTCTTCACTAAACTCTCTATTTAATTTTGAATCATTTAATTTTAAAGAGCTGGTTAAAATAAAATACGGGATCAACAACCCCGCTATATTTTATTACCTAAAATACCATAGATTGTTGGCCATTAGAATTACATTTGGTTTGAAAAATTAATTCCTTTATTTTAACTACCGATAGAAAGTATAATTGTCTTAAAATATATGTCAACCCCTTCTTCTGTGGAAAAATTCTTTTTATTTTTTGCCGTTGGCTCTCGTTAATAACCGAGCAAGAAATATTTTGCCGATTATTTTTTCAATCTTTATTGGTTTAACCTAGTTATATGGTTTTTTCTCCACTCTTTAATTTTTTTATGATTGCCACTCAAAAGAATCTTGGGCACAGTTATTTTTTTTACTCTGTTATTTTTATCTCTTATAACTAATTTTTCCGGTCGAGTATATTGAGGATATTCATAATTTTCGTTCCTAAAATTTTTTTCTTGTTTCAGGGAAAAACTTTCTTCCTCTAACGATTCCTTAGCAATAACTCCGGGAATTAAACGGGTGACGACGTCAACTACGATCATGGCTGGAATTTCTCCGCCAGTTAAAATATAATCTCCAATTGAAATTTCTTCATCGGCTAATTTTTCCGCGACCCTTTCATCAACACCCTCATATCTCCCACAGATCATAATTAATCCGTCTAATCTTGATAATTTTTTTGCCATTTTCTGATCGAATTTTTTTCCCTTTGGCGAAAATAAAATAATTTTAGTTTTGGGCTTCAAGATTGATTTTGTTATAGTTTTAACGGCTTTAAAAATTGGCTCAGCCATCATTATCATTCCCGGACCTCCGCCATAAGGACGCTCGTCCACTGTTTTCCTTTTGTCCACAGTCCAGTCTCTTAAATTATGGATTTTAATTTTTATTAATTTCTTTTTTTGAGCGCGATTAAGTATGGAAACGTTAAAATAACGGTCAAAAACAGACGGAAAAATTGAAATAATATCAAACTTAATCATATTTAAACAAGATAACAGCAAAAATCGTCGCCCAAAAGCAACGATTTTTGCCACCCTGATTGGGTTCTCTGTTAAATTTCGCGAAACGATAATTTCGTCAAAAACGAAATTATTTAACAGAATTAATTTTATAATTTTAATTCTTCTTCGGCGCTTGAATCTCTACTCTCGCTTCTTCTGGTAGAACCCTCTGGTTCTTCAATTTTTAAATTGACTCTGGCGTTATTGCGCAAACCGACGATTCTCAAAAGACTTCTGATTGAACGAGCTGTTGAGCCCTGGCGACCGATGACTTGACCCATGTCTTCTGGGTGAATTCTTAGTGATAACAAAACTCCCATTTCATCAACGTTTCTCACGACTTTAACGTCTTCTGGGTGCAACACCAACGCTTTAATGATATTTTCTAAGAATTCCTGATCTTTGTGTTTCTCTGCCATAAGCTTTTATCTAAAACATATTAAATAATTTTTCAATCTCTCAGTTCCGACCTTTCTCTGGAAACTGAGAAAAACTTTAACAATACTTTATATAAAAATGTTAACAAAAACCGCTTCTCTGTCAAGACTTTACGCTGTCGCCGGGGTTTCTGTTTTTTCCTGCGTCTTTTCCTTGTTTGAACTAATCTTAGCCACTTTGACTTTCTTCCCTATAATAATGCCACGTTTAATCAGTAAATTACGAACCGTTCCACTGGGCTGAACGCCTTGTTTCAACCAATATTTGATTCTTTCTTCTTTAAAAGAGTATTTCTTGGTTAATGGATTAAAAAAACCAAGGTCTTCTAAAAAATCACCCCATGGATCTTTTGCTTTTTCTAATAAAACTAAGCGAAAAAATGCCTGATTTTTTTTGCCTTTACGAGTCATTTTGATAACCAACATACTTTAACTGATTGATTAATTGTTTAGTTTGATTTTTGCGAGCCTGATTTGATAAATAATCAAGCAAATATATTTTAGCATGATTTTTTAAAAAAGCAACTCAATTCTGAAATTATACGCCAAACAAAAACTGTTCTTTGTTTAATTATAATTATTCAAAAACCAATAACAATCTTGCTGTCTTATCTTTAATCACCAGTTTGGCGCTTTGATATCTGTCGCTTTGATATAAAAAATTAAAATATTTGTCCAATTCTTTATTAATGGCTTTTTCCACCCATTTTGACGGCACCCTAAAGCCGTACCATTTAGCCGATATTACCTTAATCCCGACCTTATTTTCCAGGGGTTGGGCTTCAAAATAAATTTTACCCCTTAGTATTCTGTTGAAAACCGCCTGAAATTTAAAAAATTTGTCGTTTAAAATTATTTTAAAGTCTTTGGCAAGCGGATTTTTAAGTTTTTTACTCTCTCCGTTAAATAAAAAATTCGCTTCTTTTTCGGTCAAAGAAAAATAATCTTTATCAGTTATAACTAAGTCAATATTTTGCTTTTCAAAAGACTCTTGCCACTTTTTAACTTTTATCGCCATTTCCACGCTTTCTGCTTTGACGATTGTAGGCAAAAAAAGGAAAACAGCTAAAATAAATATTTTTTTTAACATATTTTAACGTTAAGTATCTGTTATTCTAAAACCAATTTTTCAAAAAAAGCTGATTGTTTATTTAAATCAAATTTTCCTCTCTTTTCTTATTTCTTGAAAAATTTCTAAAATATCCCCTTCTTGAATCTCAGGAGCTCCGCTGACCTTGATTCCGTATTCCATTCCTGATTTTGCCTCGTTCACATCTTTTTTGTTGACTTGCAGCTGAATAATTTTCCCTTCGCCTTTTAATTCCGCTTCCTTTTGACTCCCGTCTGTTTTCTCTGCTTTTTGCCAAACTCTGACAATGGCGTTATTTATAATTTTGCCGTCCGTCACTCTCGCCCCCAAAATAATAATTTTCCCGCTTTTCTGAAAAATTTTCAAAACCTCGGCTCGTCCTTGTTTTGTTTCTATAATTTCCGGCAAAAGAAGATTGTTTATTTCTTGCTTCAGGTCTTGAATTATGTCGTAAATGATATAATAAACATTTATTTTTAAATTAAACTCTGTTGCCAATTGCTTGGCGGCCGGATTTATCGCAGTATTAAAACTCACTAACCAAGCTCCTGTGCTTTTGGCTAAATCAACGTCTGATTCTGTTAAATTCCCCAATCCGCTTTTTATAATTTTAACCTCCACTTCAACGTTGTCCATTTTTTCCAAGGATTTTGAAACTGCCTCCAAAGAACCCAAAACATCGGTTCTTAAAATAATACTAATTCGTTCTCGATTATTTTTTTTAGACGATTGAACGGATTTCTCTGTATTATTTTTATTAAAATCTTGGTCAACCAACGGTTTCTCTTTAAATGAATCTATTTGTTTAATTTTTTTCTTAAAATCTTTTTTACTATCAACCACCTCTACTAAATCGCCGACCTGCATCAAACCTTTAAGCCCAAAAATTTGAACCGGCAAGCCAGCCTCTGTTTTATCAATTGACTCTCCCTTTTCGTTTTTGATTGATCTTAATCGGCCATAGCTGTTGCCAATAATTACATTGTCGCCCTTATTTAAGACGCCGTTATAAACTATTACTGTTGCCACTGGACCAACGCCAAGGTCTAATTTTGATTCAATTACCACGCCAACCAATTGTCCTTTTAAATTTGTTAATAATCTCTGTTTTTCCATCTCCATCATTAAGGTTATGGTTTCTAATAAATTATCAATGCCTTGTTTTGTTTTGGTTGAAACCGGAATACAAATAACATTGCCGCCCCAATCTTCCGGAATCAAATTAATTTCTGCCAATTCTTTTTTTATTTTTTCCACATTGGCCTCAGGTTTATCAATTTTATTGATAGCCACAATAAAGGGTATTTTCTCTCCTTGAATAACCTTAATTGATTCTAATGTTTGCGGTTGAATTTTATCGTCAGCAGCAATAACCAAAATAGCCATATCCGCCACTTCGCCTCCCAGAGCTCTCATTATTTGAAAAGCTTCGTGTCCGGGCGTATCAACAAAAGTAATATTGCAATTCTTTTTTTTAACACTGTAAGCCCCGATGTGCTGAGTAATCCCTCCTTTTTCGCTCTCCACTATTTGACTTTCCCTGATGGCGTCAAGAATGGAACTTTTTCCGTGGTCAACGTGTCCGATTATTACCACCACAGGTGGACGATAAAAACATTCTTTATTGCCCTCCTGAATTAATACTTCTTTCATTTTTTCTTTTAATAAAATACTTCTTTCCTCTGTTTCGGCTTCTCCTAAGTTTGGTTTGAATCCCAAACTTTCCGCCACAATTGCCGCGACTTCATAATCAAGGTTCTCGTTAACGTTTACTAAAACGCCGTTTTTAATCAATTCATTCATTACTTTTACAATTGATAAATTTATTTTCTTTGCTAAATCATATACCCTAATAACCGGAGGAAGAGTGATTGATTTGCTGTCTTTCTCTGTTTCTTTATCTTCGTCTATTTTTGTAATTTTGTCTTTGATTTTATTTAGAGATTTTTCTTTTTCTACTTTTGTCTTCCAACATTCTATAACCTTTCCCGCTTGTTTGTCTGGAATTTGTATCGCTCTTTGCCCAATATCAAAACCCAACTCCGGTAGAGCCTGTTTAAGCTCATTGGGGGTAATTTTCAGTCTTCTTGCTAATTCTGTTATGTTCATAATAAAAATTTAAAATTAAAATCTCAAAATGTAAAATATTTGTTATTCATTTTACCATACAAAATAAATTTCTAATGCTCTAATTTTTTTATTCTGTCGGTATGACGGTTCCCACGCCAATTCCTTCTAAAATTTCTGTTTTTTCTATTTCTTTCCCCACCAACCAAACCTCAGGCCAAGGACGATAGTGGCTCCGCCAAATTTCTTCTCTTGTAATTCCATTGGGGAACGTGATAATATTTTTAAATTCCGCATCGGCTCCAGGGTGAGCTGATTCTATTCTTTTTTTCTCACCAAATAAAAGCTCTGTGGTTTCAATAAATTTTGGCGCGGGCGGATTAACAACATTAAAAATTTTAGGGCTGCTGGTTTCCACTTTACGCCCATCCGGCGTTCCATAAAATCTAAAAATTAATTTATTCCCTTCGATTTTGGTTTGTAATAGCAAATGATGTCCGGTATCGTTAATAAATTTCAAATCTGGGTTAGGATCATAAATAGTGGCATCGGTTCCGGCCGGTTCGTAGTAAACAACCCTATAAGAATGGGGAGATCTTTCAACTACAGGGAGCCCGGCATTAATGGCTAACCTGAACATCGTTGTTCCTATTTGACACAATCCGCCACCAAATTCAGGCACGGTCCGATCTCCTTTTATTACCAATTCCTGAAGAAATCCGGCCTTCTCGTTAACAGGCCCAATAGTTTTAATTAACGAGAATTCTTCATCTGGTTTAATTAAAACTCCGTGGAGTTTTTCAGAACCGACCTTAATGTTTATTTTTCTGTTTTTTGGACTGCCTAAAAAATCAGAAATCCCTTCACCAACCAATTCCTTTATTCCCAAACTCTCTATATTGTCCATTAAAGGAAGTGGTTCGACTGTATCAACCACTAAAAAAATTTCTTTGTTTTTGTTTAAAATTTCTTT
>Ga0210017_1002870_pt1 | contig 14599 bp, 12 predicted proteins | sample CryGeyCG2014_020_FD_183966 | JGI IMG/M metagenome (GOLD analysis project Ga0210017, IMG submission 183966) | Groundwater microbial communities from aquifer - Crystal Geyser CG08_land_8/20/14_0.20 (SPAdes) (version 2) | ecosystem: Environmental > Aquatic > Deep subsurface > Groundwater | place... | reverse complement strand
TAAGGGATTATTAAAAATTCTTAAAAAGATTCCAGTTGCCAAAAACAAACCCCATATGATCATTTGTCACACCATTAAAGGCAAGGGGGTTTCTTTTGCTGAAAACAAAATGGAGTGGCATTATTTTAACCTTTCGAAAAGTCAATATAAACAAGCCTTACGAGAATTAGAATAATACTTTGTGTAAAAATGTCATAAAAAAACCCCATGCGAGAACTTAGAATAACTTTTATTAGAGAACTTATGAAACTTGCCGCTAAAGACGAGGAAATAGTATTGCTTAATGACGATACGGGTTTTAATTTGTTTGAAGAGTTCGAAAAGAAATTCCCAGACCAATATATTAATTGTGGAATAACTGAACAGACTTATATGGGAATTGCGGCAGGATTGGCTCAAAGTGGGAAGCGGCCCTATGTCTATGGGATTATACCTTTTGTTATTATGCGCTGCTACGAACAATTAAGGACCGATGTTTGTTACCACAATGCCAACGTGAAGATTGTAGCCGTCGGTGGTTATCAATATTACAAATTCTTGGGATTTACCCACAATATTGAAAAAGACGAGGATATTAGGATACTAAAGCATTTACCAAATCTTAAAATCCACACTCCCAAAACTTTAAAAGAAGTCGAAAAGGTCGTTCGGGAGGAATGTAAAAGAAAAGGCCCAGCCTATATAAGACTTTAAATATGAAGTACAAAGTTCGATTTGTAAACTATCCTCTTATATAAAATCATTTAAAAAGAAATAGACAGAATTATAAAATTTGCCAAAAATCCCCATTCAGAAGAAACAGAATTAACGAAAGATGTTTTTAAAGTCTAATTTTTCTAAAAAAAATTACCCTCCTTTTTTTCAAGAAGGAGGGCTTTTATTGTTTCCATTAACTTTTCTGGTTCCTCTGAATTATCAAATTCCAGAACAAGAGCTGTGGCTTCATCATGTTTAATATAGGAAGGTTTTCCCTTTCGGGATTTTTCTCTTCTCTTTCTTTCCAGCATTTCTTTAAGAGTAAGCACCTTATCTTTATATTCACTATCTTTATATTCATTGAGCAACCTCTCTGCTAACTGCTCCATCTTTTCATCAGATGTTTCATAATAAGGGACAAAGCCATCTGAGAAAAGAAGTAAGGTGTTAAGTCCTCTTATTGGTATTTCCCTTTTTTGCCAGCACTTTACTACATTTGGTTGACCATTCAAGACGGCATAGCCACTTTCTAATGTAGAATTATTAATATCTCGCTGACGGCGCTGAGAAAGTATAGGGTAGAACTCTACCCACATCTCTTTTCGGTTCCCTTCATTTCTCGCCAAGATTTCGTGGATAGTCTGGAGGTTTTGGGAGACATGGCGGTAAGCTTGATTAGGGATAAAGCCAATTTCACCAGAAGCAAAACGCCAAACCGCCAGGCAGTCGCCTCCTTGCAGGATTCTTACTGCCGTGTCTTCTATCTTTGCGAAAACAAAGCTGGCTCCCGGAATTAAACCGGCGTTTTTAATAGAAAATCCTTCGGTCTCAAGGACTCTTTGAATCATATTATTGATAATTAAGACATATTCTTCCAGAGAGGGCTGAGGGTAAATACTGCTGAAAACTTTTTTAACTACCTCCACTATCATTTCTCCACCACTCAATCCATTAAATAGTTTAAGTGGATTTTTGTAACTATGAGGTTCAGAAAGACCATCAATTACTGCGTAAAGTGGGTATTGAGCAATATATCCATCTTCGTGATGTTCAGCTGTTCCGTGGTCACAAATCGAATAAGCTTTTTTTAAGGCCACTTTCTTCTCCTTTCTTTTAGATTTCAGAGAGATAAAGATGTTAAAGGACTGCTATCCCTCCAATTTAATATCGATATAATATCTAATTTAATTAGTTTTGTCAATTGTTGATTTTTTATTGAAATTCACTATACTAAAATATATGCCCGGTAGTGAAAATTCGACTACTGATAGACAGCAAAAATAATATAATTAAAGTAGTTATAAAAATCTTATGAAGTACAAAGTTCCCTTCGTAAATTATCCTCTTCAATATAAAATTATTAAAAAAGAAATAGATAAAGCTATTAAAAGCATTTTAAAAAGAGGAGATTTGATTTTAAGAAAAGATGTTGAAGATTTTGAAAAAAATTTAGCTAAATTTTTGGGAGTAAAATATACCATTGGTTTAAATTCTGGCACCGACGCCTTGTTTTTATCTTTGAAAGCGGCAGGCATCGGCAAAGGAGATGAGGTTATTACTGTTTCTCATACTTTTGTCGCTTCCATTGCTGTAATTTCACAAGCTGGCGCCACTCCTATTTTAGTTGATGTAGGAGGAGATTATTTGATGGACATTGATAGAATAGAGAAGGCGATTTCTAAAAAGACAAAAGCAATAATTCCAGTTCATCTTAATGGAAGAACGTGCGACATGGAGAAAATAATAAAAATTGCCAGAAAACATAAATTGATTGTTATTGAAGATGCGGCTCAGGCGCTGGGGGCAAAATTTAAAAATAAGATGGCAGGGACTTTTGGTTTGACCGGTTGCTTCAGTTTTTATCCAGCAAAAGTCTTAGGCTGTCTTGGTGATGGAGGAGCAGTAGTAACAAATGATGAAAATATTGCTGAAAAAATTCGGCTTTTCAGAAATCATGGCCAAAAAACTAAAACCGAGATAGTTTGTTTTGGTTTCAATTCCCGTTTGGATAATCTTCAGGCAGCGATTTTAAGTGTAAAATTAAAATATTTGCCAAGATGGATTGAAAGAAGAAGGAAGATAGCCAAAATTTATAATGAAGGGTTGTCTAATATTCCAGAAGTAAAAGTTCCCCCTTCTCCGGATTCAGATTCTCGATACTTCGATATTTATCAAAACTATGTTTTGAAAGCCCCAAAAAGAGATGAATTATTTGCATTTTTAAAAGAAAAAGGAGTTGAAACTTTAATTAAAGACTCCATTCCCACACATTGGCAAAAGGGGCTTAATTTATCTAAATTTCATTTGCCAAATAGTGAGAAATTAGCTAAAGAAGTTATCTCTTTGCCAATGTATCCAGAATTGACTAATGAACAAATAAATTACGTAATAAACTGCGTTAGAGAATTCTATTTACCCCGTTAGAAATATTAATCAAAATATAAGAAATAAATTGAAAATAAGAAATTTCTAACGGGGCGAGATATGAAAAATTTATTCAAAAAATTTTCAATTGAAAAAAGATTTCTTTTAAGATTAATAATCTTTCTATTTTTAGATGCAATTTTAACATCTTTATCTGTGCTTTTGGCTTTTGCTGTCAGATTTGAAGGCCAAATACCCATTCGTTATTTTTCAAATATTCCAGGAATTATATCTTTAACTCTGGCGATTACCCTTCCTATTTTTTATTTTTTAAGACTCTATCATTTTAGCTGGATCTATGTTAGTGCGGCAGAGTTAATATCTTTGATAAAAGCTACCAGCTTAAGTTTTTTACTTTTAACCGCCACCTTTTTTATTTTAAGAGACGAAGCAATTTTTTCTGGTTTTCCTCGTTCCACCCTTTTTATTAGTTACTTTTTTATTTTTATTTTTTGTGGAGGGATACGTTTTGGCAAAAGAATTTATTTACAAATCTTTCCGGGAGTAAAAAAAGGTGAAAAGGAGAGAACTTTAATCGTTGGAGCGGGAGATGCCGGAGAACAAATTTTAAGGAACATTTTAAGCTCAAGATATAGCCCCTATTTACCAATAGGCTTTATTGATGACAATCCCGCAAAACAAGGAATATTAATCCACGGGATAAGAGTTTTGGGGAAAATCGATGATATTTCTAGAATTATAAAGGAAGAAAAAACAGAAACTTTGATTATCGCTTTACCATCAGCAGGTTCTCAGATAATACAAAAAGCTGCAGAAGAAGGTTTAAAAGCTGGAGTAAAAAAAATTAAAAAATTTTCTTCTTTTGGATCTTTAGAAGAAATAAAAATGGAAGATTTGTTGGGGAGAGAACCAGTTTCGTTAGACCAAAAATTAGTTAAAAATTTTATTCAAGGAAAAAGAATTCTTGTTACTGGAGCGGCAGGTTCAATAGGTTCTGAGCTTTGCCGACAGATAGCTAAATTTAATCCGCAATGGCTTTTTTTATTAGACCAAGATGAAACGGAAATTTTTAATATCTCAGAAGAATTAAAAAATAATTTTCCTGGATTATCTTCAACATTAGTAATAGCCGATATCCAAAATAAAGAAAACATTGAATCGCTTTTTAAATATTTTTATCCTGAGATAGTTTTTCATGCCGCTGCTTATAAACACGTTCCTTTAATGGAAGAATATCCCGAAGAAGCAGTAAAAAATAATATTTTTGGGACGGAAAATATTGCTAAGGCATCTATAAATGTTGGTGTGGAAAAATTCATTTTTATTTCTACTGACAAGGCAGTAAATCCAAGCTCTGTAATGGGAGCAACCAAAAGGATAGGGGAGATGATTTGCCAAAATTTAAATAACCCCCCACCAAATTTTGGTGGGGGGCGAACTAAATTTATTTCAGTAAGATTTGGCAATGTTTTAGGCAGTCGGGGAAGTGTGATACCTATTTTCAAAGAACAAATCAGTAAAGGAGGGCCGGTAAAAATTACCCACAAAGATATGAAAAGATATTTTATGGTAACAAGCGAAGCTTGTCTTTTAGTAATGCAGGCGGGAGCGATGGGTCAGGGTGGCGAAGTTTTTGTTTTAGATATGGGGAATCCAATTAGAATAATTGATTTAGCTAAAGAATTAATCAGGCGATCTGGCTTTGAGCCAGAGCAGGATATCAAAATTGAGTATACAGAACCTCGGCCGGGAGAAAAATTCTTTGAAGAAATTTTAACAGTCGAAGAAGGAACTGAAGCTACAAAAAATCAAAAAATTTTTATAGCAAAAATTTCAAACATTGATGAATACCAATTATATTCTGGACTTGAAAAAATAGAGAAAGTTATTAGTGATTTAAAATTACCTTACGATGAACGAAAAGAAAAAATAAAAATTATATTAAAAGAACTAATACCTTCTTATCAGCCAGGCGTTGTTAAAAAAGACTAATTGAAGGCTTGACAGAATTTTTTAGATTTGCTAATATTAAACCAGTGAGTGCGACCCGAAAGGGCTCCATTCGAAAGTCGGCGAACAACCTCTCTTAAGCGAGGTTGTTTGCTTTCTTAAAGCTAAAATCCCGCCAAGGACGGGTTTTTAGATGGGCCGACGAGTTAACTCCAATTCTAAGTCTTTAGTGAGTGCTATCCGCCGGCCCAATCTTAATATATCAAAAATATGTTAAAATACAACAATGACCATCAATAAACTTTTACCGGGAGTCAAAAAAAATATATTATTGAGAGATTATACTACTTTTGGAATTGGCGGCAGGGCCCGATATTTTTTTGTAGCTAAAACAAAAAAAGATTTAATAAAAGCAATTGGAGTGGCAAAAAAATTAAAACTGCCCCTTTTTATTTTAGGAGGAGGGAGTAATTTATTAGTTTCAGACAAAGGATTCAGTGGATTGGTTCTTAAAATTGAAAATTGTAAATTGAAAGTCGAGTTTTGCGATAGCGGAACGAGACGAAAGAAGAGGACGAAGTTCTCTTCGCACATTGAAAATTGTAAAGTGAGTGCTGAAGCCGGAGTACCGCTAAGTAAATTAGTAAATCTTTCAGTTGAAAAATCATTAACAGGTTTAGAGTGGGCAACAGGAATTCCAGGAACGGTTGGCGGAGCAGTTTTTGGAAATGCCGGAGCTTTTGGAAAGTCAATGGCGGATATTATAAAAACTGTAGAAGTTTTAAATTCTGAAAATTTCAAAATAAAGATTTTTAAAAACAAAGATTGTAAATTCAGTTACAGAAAGAGTATTTTTAAACACAAAAAAAATTTAGTAATTCTCTCAGCTGAATTACAATTTAAAAAAGGCAATAAAAAAGAAATTAGAAAAAAAACGAGAGAATATTTAAATTATAAAAAAGAAACTCAACCCTTGAATTTACCTTCGGCAGGCAGTATTTTTAAAAACCCACAGGGTTTTTCTGCCGGTTGGTTGATTGAAAAATGTGATTTAAAAGGGAAAAGAACTGGAAATGTCAAAATTTCTGAAAAACACGCCAATTTCATTGTCAATTTGGGAGAAGGTAAGGCAAAAGATGTTAAAAAATTGATAAATTTGATAAAAAAGCAAGTAAAAAAGAAATTTGGAATCATTTTGGAAGAGGAAATTCGGTTTTTATAGTTTTCCACACTTGACAAACCTTCTTGAAGTGAAAAAATAAAGTAATAATTAAATTTTTTTCAAATAGTTGGTCGGCTATTTGTAGAAATTTTTAAAAAATAATTTGCCCAAATATAATTTATGGCAAAGAAAAAGAAAAAATCCAGTTGTTGTAAATAAAAAATCTGTATTTGGGCTTAATTTGAAATGGCAAAGAAAAGAAAGAAGAAGAAGTAAAATCTTCTAACCAATCCCGTAAAGCGAAAAACACTTGCGGGATTGTTTATTTTGTTTAAGTTTGTTATTCTTAAATAATACCTTTAGGAACATTTCTTGCCGATGTTTGAGATATGAAAATTTTTATTAAAACAACCAATATTAAATTAACGCCTGTTTTACAAAATATATTGAAAAAAAGTTAAATGGTTTTGAAAAATTTGCTAAAATTTTTGAAAATGAAAAATATTTTAATAGTCTTTTGGGCTTCACTTTCCCGTCGCGCGATTTTGGCGTAAATAGAAAATAGGGGAAGAGAGAATATAAATAAAATTCAAAAACCGAGCTTCCATTTATAGAAGCGAAGGTGAAGAAGAGTGAATATTCTTTGACATGCAAAATTCAAAATTAAAAAAATTAAAAATTTATGGAAAGGAATTGATTTTGGATCTTTATGATTGTGATCCTAAAATTATAAGGTCTAAGAAAAAGATTTTGGAATATTCCAATAAAATTTGTGATTTAATAAAAATGAAAAAATATGGTAAACCGATTGTAGAAAGGTTTGCACTGCATTGTGATTATGCAGCCGGTTATTCTTTAGTTCAGTTAATTGAATCAAGCTCCATTACCGGTCATTTTTCTGAACTTTGGAACAGAGCTTTTATTAATATTTTTTCTTGTAAATCATTCAATCACAAAATTGCTATAAATTTTACAAAAAAATTTTTCGGAGCAAAAAAAGTAAAAAGCCAAATTTTAATTAGATAAAAAATAATATCAATCGCTTTTTTGTTTAACTCTTTGTTTTTCTCAACAAAACTTGTTGAGAACCGCTGAGCACATAAAAAATAAAAATTATATGCTTGGTAAAGCGATTGAAAAACCATGGTCAAAAAAACAAAGAGGTCCATTCAATGGATCCAACCGATAAAAACCCAAAAAGCAAAATACGCCGGTATTCATTTGATTGCTGAATTTTGGTTTGGAAAAGCCGTTGAGGATAAAAAGGAATTGAAAAAAATTTTAATTGGAGCAGTAAAAAGAGCTAAAAACTCTCCATTAGAAATAGCCATTCATAAATTCAATCCCAAGGGAATTACGGGGATTGTTTTATTGGCCGAAAGCCACATTGCCATTCACAGTTGGCCGGAATTCAATTATTTAGCAATTGATATTTTCACCTGCGGAAATAAAGCCAATCCTTATCGAGCTTTGGAATATTTAAAAAAGATATTTAAGCCAAAAAAAGTTGAAATAAAAGAAATAAAAAGAGGAAAACTATCATGACAAAAGATTATTGGTTTACTGAGAAAACTTTGCCTGGTGAAAAAGGTGATAATAAATTTTCTCTCAAAGTAAAAAAGAAAACTTTTTTTTTAAAAAGCCCTTATCAAAAAATTGAAATTTTTGACACTTCTTTTTATGGACGGATGTTGGTACTGGATGGAATAGTTCAGCTTACAGAAAGAGATGAATTTATTTATCACGAAATGATGGCTAATCTGCCTTTATTTTCTCACCCAAATCCTAAAAAAGTTTTAATTATTGGAGGTGGCGATGGTGGAACGTTGAGAGAGGTTCTAAAACATCCCGCAGAAAAGATTGATTTAGTGGAAATAGATAAAAAAGTTATTGAAATTTCAAAGAAATATTTACCCTTTGTCTCAAAAGGAGCTTTTCGAGACAAAAGAGCAAAAATATTTATTGAAGACGGAATAAAATTTGTTAAAAAATGTAAACCAAATTCATTTGATGTAATAATCATTGACTCAACTGATCCTTCTGGTCTTTCAGCCCTTCTTTTTTCAATAAAATTTTATCAAAATATTTATAATATTCTCAATAAAAATGGAATAATGATTACGCAAAGTGGAACATTTCTTGAGCAACTTTTCCAGGTTAAAAAAATTTTTAATAATTTAAAAAATGTTTTTCCTTACGTAAAAGTATATAGAGCATGTGTTCCTTGTTACGGCACAGGCGAATACAGTTTTACAATAGCGTCTAAAATCAATTTAGAAAAAATTAATTTTCAAAAGATTAAAAAAAGATACAAAAAATTAAAGTTAAAAACAAAATATTATTCTCCAGAAATTCATTCTGCTTCGGGAATTTTGCCAAAATATTTAAAATAAAAGATAAAAAAATAATAAATTACTCATCTTTTTGCTAAATAAAAAGGAACGAAAAACTCCTCTTTATTTTTTTTGAAGAAAATTATAGGATAAAAAGGTATTATGTCAATTATTACTAAAATTTTTGGCGACGCAAACGAAAAGTATATAAAAAAACTTCAACCGACGATTGAGAAAATAAATAATCTCGAAAAAGAATTCGAGAGTTTTTCTGGCGAGAGATTAAAAGAAAAGACTCGGAAATTTAAAGAAAGACTAACCAAGGGAGAAAATTTGGATAATATTCTGCCCGAAGCCTTTGCTTTAGTCAGGGAGGCGGCAAAAAGAACTTTAAAACAGCGTCATTTTGATGTTCAATTAATCGGCGGAATTGTTTTACACGAAGGGAAAATAGCTGAAATGAAAACTGGAGAAGGAAAAACCTTGGCTGCCACCTTGCCGCTTTATTTAAATACTTTAGAAGGTAAAGGATGCCATTTGGTTACAGTTAATGACTACTTAGCAAGACGCGATACTGTTTGGATGGGACAAATTTATTATGCTTTAGGATTAAGCATAGGTTGCTTAAATCACGAGCAGTCTTTTTTGTACGACCCTGATTTCAAAAAACCAGACACGGAGAAAGATAAAGTTCGCGACGAATTGGGTTCTTTCCGTGTTATTGAAGATTTTTTAAGGCCTTGCTCAAGAAAAGAAGCTTATTCGGCCGATATTACTTACGGCACCAATAATGAATTCGGTTTTGATTATTTGAGAGACAATATGGTTTACGATTTATCCCAACAGGTTCAGCGCGGTTATAACTTTGCTATCGTTGATGAAGTTGATTCAATTTTAATTGATGAAGCCAGAACCCCTTTGATTATTTCCGCTCCCGATACAGAGAGTTCAAAATGGTATCAAGAATTCGCCAGAATTATTCCAAAATTAAATTCAGAAACCGATTATGAAATTGATGAAAAAATGCGAGCCGTGACTTTGACTGAAACAGGTATCAATAAAATTGAGAAGATCTTAGGAATGGAAAATATCTATGAAGAAAAGGGAATAAAATATCTGCACCATTTGGAACAGTCCTTAAGAGCCGGAACTCTTTTCAAAAGAGACAAAGATTACGTGGTGAAAGACGGTCAGGTTATAATTGTTGATGAATTTACCGGCAGATTAATGCCAGGCAGAAGATGGTCGGGTGGCCTTCATCAGGCGATTGAAGCTAAAGAAGGAGTTTTGGTCCAGCCGGAAAGTTTAACTTTGGCCTCCATTACCTTCCAAAATTATTTCAGAATGTACAAAAAATTAGCCGGAATGACGGGAACGGCCGCCACTTCAGCCGAAGAATTTGATAAGGTTTATAAGTTAGAAGTAGTAATTATCCCGACCAATAAACCAATGATTCGTCAGGACGCGCCAGATAGAATTTACAAAACTATAGAAGGAAAATTTTCAGCAATAATCAGGGAAATAAAAGAAAGAAATAAAATCGGTCAGCCGGTTTTGGTTGGCACGACCTCAATTGAAAAAAATGAATATTTGGGAAAATTACTGGAAAGAGAAGGCATTCCCCATCGAATTTTAAACGCTAAACATCACGAAAGAGAAGGAGAAATTATCGCTCAGGCAGGAAAATTGGGAGCAGTAACCATAGCCACAAATATGGCAGGTAGAGGAGTGGATATTATTTTGGGCGGCAATCCGTCAAATCCAGAAGAGGCAAAAAAAATTGTTGAATTGGGCGGTTTATACCTTGTCGGAAGTGAAAGGCATGAAGCCAGGAGAATTGATAACCAGCTTCGAGGGAGATCTGGCCGTCAGGGAGATTCCGGTTATTCCCAATTTTTTGTTTCTTTGGAAGATGATTTAATGCGAATTTTTGGCGGAGACAGAATAAAATCTTTAATGAACGCTTTAAAGATCCCCGAAGACCAGCCGATTGAAGCCGGCCTTATTTCAAAAGTGATTGAAGACTCCCAATCAAAAATTGAAGGATTTAATTTTGATTTAAGGAAACACGTTTTAGAATATGATGATGTTTTGAATAAACACCGGGATACGATTTATCGGAAAAGAAAAGAAATTCTCTCTTTGTCAGAAAAAGAATTAAGAGAGAAAGTTTTAGAAATAGCATTGAAAGTAGGTTTCTCAAAAGAAGATTACGAAAAGAAAGAAAAGGAAGTTAGCGAAGAAAATATGCGCCAGATTGAAAAAATTATTAGTTTAAGAACTTTAGATATGCTTTGGATGGAACATTTAGAGAACATGGAATCTTTGAGAGATTCGGTCAGATTGAGGGCTTATGGTCAACAAGACCCTTTGGTTGAATACAAAAACGAAGGCCATAAGATGTTTCAAAGATTATTGGGGATAATTGAGTCGAATATTGCCCAGACTATCTTTAGGGTATCTCTCGCTCCGAAAATAACTAAAACTCCGGAGTCAAGCTCTTCTACCTCTGCCCCTCAATTTAAAAACAAACCCGGCCGAAACGATCCCTGCCCTTGCGGAAAAATCAATCCCCAAACCGGCAAACCGGTGAAGTATAAAAAGTGTTGTTACCCAAAATACGGCTAATTCTCAACGAGACCTGGAATCGTTGACTCTTTTTATGTTTTTTCTACCGATTGCTTTTTTAATTTTTCTGGCTTTTATTTTATTTTTGCCAATTTTGTTTTTATTGGTCTATTTCAATGTTATTACTTTGGGCTTTGAAAAGTTGGGAATTTCACCCGAAATAACATTATTTTTGCTTTTACTGATTTTAATAGGGTCAGCGATTAATATTCCTTTAACAAAAAAGAAATTGGTTTATACGGAGCGACCTCGATTTTTTGGACTCTTGCGGACTCCCAAAGTTGAAGTCCAAGGCATTGCCATTAATTTTGGCGGAGCAATCATTCCCATTTTACTCTCTTTTTATTTTTTATTTTTTGGCTGGAAATCGGGTTTTGAAATCAAACCAATTTTGATAGCCACCCTTTTGATGATCATCGTTTCCAAATTTTTGGCTCGAGTTATTCCCGGTGTTGGTATTTCTTTGCCAACTTTTATTCCACCTATTTTTTCAGCCATTTTTGCTTTAATTTTAGCCCCTGGATTCGCCGCGCCCTGCGCTTTTATTGCCGGAACTCTGGGTATTTTGATAGGAGCCGATCTTTTAAATTTGGAAAAAGTTCAAAAATACGGAGGATTTTTATCTATCGGCGGAGCGGGAGTTTTTGATGGAATATTTTTAGTCGGTATTGTTTCTGCCCTTTTAGCCGGTTTTTAAAAATTTTTATTTGATTCCTAAAACGTACAATCGTGCGCTTTAAGTATCTCCTGCCTTCTAGTTGGATTTGACATTGAAACATTATTTTTTTATATTTAATTAATGCCGAAAAGAAAAATTTATATAACAATTATTTTAATTTTTATTTTGGCCTTTTTTGCCGGGAATTTTGTTTATCCTCAGTTTTTAAATTTACCAAAATTTCCAAAAAAAGATTTTAAATTAGGATTGGATTTACAGGGCGGTTCTCATTTGGTTTATGAAGCTGATCTTTCTCAAATTGAAGAAAAAGATAAAAGTGAAGCAATGTCAGGCCTGCGGGATGTTATTGAGCGGAGAGTTAATCTTTTTGGGGTAACAGAACCGGTAGTCCAGGTCCAAAAAGAAAGATTGATAGTAGAGCTAGCTGGAATTAAAGACGTGAATGAAGCTATTAAAATGATTGGTCAAACCCCCTATTTAGAATTTAAAGAAGAGAGGAGTTCAGAAGAAACTCAAAAGATTTTAGATAAACAAAAAGAGATACAAGGAAAAACTATAGAAGAAATCCAAAAGATTCCTGACTGGCAGTTAGGGCTGGAAGACCCTTATTTTAAATCAACCTCTTTAACTGGAAGATATTTAAAAAAAGCTGAATTGGGTTTTGATCAGAACACTTATCAATCCCTAGTTCTTTTAGAATTCAATGATGAAGGAGCAAAAATTTTTGAAGAATTGACTGCAAAAAATGTTGGTAAACGACTGGCAATCTACATTGACCAGAATCCCATTTCCGCTCCGGTCGTTCAAGAAAAAATTTCTGGAGGTAAGGCTCAAATTACTGGCAAATTTACTGTTGAAGAAGCCAAAGAATTGGCAAGAAACTTAAATGCCGGTGCTCTTCCAGTTCCAATAAAACTAATTTCTCAGCAAACCGTTGGTCCAATTTTAGGGAAGATTTCTTTGGAGCAATCTTTAAAAGCAGGTGTTTTTGGATTCTTGGCGGTAATTTTATTTATGATAATTTTTTATAGATTACCGGGGATATTAGCCTCTTTAGCCTTAGGGATTTATGTTGTTTTGGTTTTAAGTTTATTCAAGTCAATTCCAGTTACTCTTACTTTAGCTGGAATCGCAGGTTTTATTTTATCTATTGGAATGGCAGTTGATGCTAATATTTTAATTTTCTCAAGAATGAGAGAGGAACTTTCTCAGGGAAAGAGTTTTTCTGTATCAGTTGAAGAAGGGTTTAGAAGGGCCTGGTCCTCTATTCGGGACAGTAATTTCAATTCTTTAATTGTTTGTCTTATTTTGTTTACCGTGGCTACTAGTTTCATTAAAGGATTTGCATTAACTTTGAGCATAGGAATTCTATTAAGCATGTTTTCAGCAATCTTTATCACAAGAATTTTATTAATGCTTTTTATTAATACAAAATTAGAAAAAATAATGTGGTTTTGGAGATAAAAATGCAGATACCTTTTACAAAATATTCAAAAGTTTATTATATTTTTTCCGGGCTTTTAATTGTGGGAGCTATCGCTTCTATGATAATTTTCGGTTTAAGATTCGGTATTGAATTAACGGGTGGAAGTATGCTTGAACTGAACTTTGACCAGAGACCGGAAAACGCAGCGATTCAAAACAAATTAGAAGGTCTCCAGTTGGGAGAAATTATCGTTCAGCCAACCGGAGAAAAAGGAGTAATTTTGAGATTAAAGAACGTTACTGAAATTCAACACCAAGAGATATTAAAAAACCTTGAAGACCTTTCCAAGGTTCAAGAACTGCGTTTTGAAAGTATTGGGCCGGCAATCGGCAAAGAAATAAAACAAAAAACAGAGGTCGCCGTAATCTTGGCTTTGCTTTCTATAACTTTTTATATCGCCATTGCCTTTAGAAAGGTTTCCCGGCCAGTATCTTCTTTAAAATACGGAATAGCTTCTTTAATCGCCCTTTTTCATGATATTTTAATTCCCTTGGGGATCTTTGCTGCTTTGGGAAAGTTTTACAACATTGAAATCACAATCCCAATTATTGCCGCCCTCTTAACAATACTTGGTTACTCAGTTCATGATACAATAATTATTTTTGACAGGATTAGAGAGAATATTATAAAAAGAACATCCCCCTCATTTGAAGAGACTGTAAATTGGAGCTTAAATCAAACGCTTGGCAGATCAATTAATACGGTTTTAACCGTTTTAATCGTTCTTTTTGCCATTTTCTTTTTTGGCGGTCAAACCTTAAAATACTTTGCTTTGGCCCTAATTATCGGGATAACCTGTGGAGCTTACTCTTCAATTTTCATTGCCGCTTCACTTTTGGTTACTTGGGGAAAACCAAGGAAAACGATTTGACCCCGCACCTATCGTTCGACGAATAATTGGCATTCAAAACACAAAAGACGATAGGCGGCCTCGCCTTATGACACCTTATGACAATTGAAGACCTAGGGGTTATCGCGGGATAGTTGTTAGGGTTTGACAGATTAATATAAAAATGATATAAATATATAATATGCCACTTAACTATCAAAAAATTTGTTCTAATCTTTTAAATGGTTTGCCAGAAAAAGCCAAAGATGTGATTTCGCGCCGTTTTGGTTTAAAAGGGGGAGAAAGGGAAACTTTAGAGAGTATTGGTAAAAGCTATGGAGTAACCAGAGAAAGGGTTCGTCAGATTGAAGAAAGTGGAATGCAATATCTTAAAAAACCGGAGGTTTTAAAAATTGCCCTCCCGGTTTTTAACTATTTCCAAGATTATTTT
>Ga0210017_1002862_pt1 | contig 14612 bp, 15 predicted proteins | sample CryGeyCG2014_020_FD_183966 | JGI IMG/M metagenome (GOLD analysis project Ga0210017, IMG submission 183966) | Groundwater microbial communities from aquifer - Crystal Geyser CG08_land_8/20/14_0.20 (SPAdes) (version 2) | ecosystem: Environmental > Aquatic > Deep subsurface > Groundwater | place... | reverse complement strand
TACCGTGCATTAAACCTATTTATGAAGCATTAGCTTCTCTTTCGCAAAAACATAAAGCCTATCGGAGAAAAATGCTTGATTTTTACTCCCTATTCATTAAAAAAGGAGACTTATGTTTTGACGTAGGAGCTCATGAAGGAAATAGAACCGTTATATTTCTTAAACTTAAGGCAAGGGTAGTTGCTGTAGAGCCCCAAAAAAGCTGTATTAAATCTTTAAAATCAAAGTTTGGGAAAAACCCAAATTTTGTGTTAGTAGGGAAGGGATTAGCAGAAAGCGAGGGAGAACTTACAATGTCTATTTGTGAAGAGGCGGATGATATTTCTACTTTTTCAGAAAAATGGAAAATGGGCAGATTCTCTCAATATGAATGGAACAAAAAAGAATTAATTCAGGTTACTACCCTGGACAATTTGATAAAAGAATTTGGATTGCCGGAATTTTGTAAAATTGATGTGGAAGGATTTGAATATCAAGTTTTAAAAGGATTATCTCAACCCATTAGATATCTCTCTTTTGAATTTACCAAAGAATTTTTTGATGATACAAAAACTTGTATAAATCATCTTGTCGCTTTGAGCTATGGAAAGTTTAATTATTCCATCGGCGAATCTATGTGGTTATCTTCTCCAAACTGGATTACCGCTAATAATCTCTTGGAGGAATTGAACTCAATTAAAGATAGTCTTCTCTGGGGAGATATATATGCGAAATATTAGAAACATCGATTTGGTTTTAAAGCATAAAGTAGAATAAAAAAAATAAAACTAGAATTTAAAAATATATGAAATTAAAGCAGATTTTTAAGTTGGTTTATAGAAGAATATTTTTTAGCAGAGTCCATTACTTGAAAAAAGAACTTCCCGACTGTTATAGCGCTTTAGATTTAGGTTGTGGTTCTGATTCTTTAATCCAACATTGTAATATTTCCTTTTCGGTTGGAGTTGATATGTTTGAACCTTATATAGAAAAAAGCAAAAAGAGGAGAATCCATAATCAATATATTAAAGCCGACATTAGAAAAGTTGAATTTAAGCCAAAATCTTTTGATGCTGTTATTGCCCTTGAGTTTTTAGAGCATTTAACTAAAGAAGAGGGATACGCATTAATCAAAAAAATGGAGAAATGGGCTAAAAAGAAAATTATAATTTCTACTCCCAATGGATATGTTTATCAAAATGCTTGTGATAAAAATCCATTTCAAGAACACAAATCTGGTTGGACCGTAGATGAGTTGAAAAATCTGGGATTTAAGATTCATGGAGTTAACGGTCTTAAAAACCTCAGGGGACAGGGAGGTTCAATGAAATATAAACCGACATTCTTATGGGAAAGAATATCAGATTTGACTCAAAAAATAACTTATTATCACCCAAGAATAGCCTTTCAGCTTCTCGCCGTTAAAGAATTGGATATAAATAAAAATAAATCATTAATATAAAACTTTTTATGGAGCTACAAAATAAAAAAATTTTAATCACCGGCGGAGCCGGCTTTATAGGATCACATACTGCTGATACTCTGATAGAAAAAGGGGCAGAGGCAATTATAATTGACAATTTAGCGACGGGAAGAAAAGAAAACATTAATCCTAAAGCAAAGTTTTATAATATAAATATCGCTGATCAAAAAATTGAAGATATTTTCCAAGAGGAAAAACCGGAAATTATTTACCATTTTGCATTTAATGTATTAGTTCCAAAATCAGTGAAGAATCCGCTTGTTGATATGGACAGCATTGCAGGATCTATTAACATCTTAAAGAATGCTAAAAAATACGGAGCGAAGAAGATTATTTTTTCTTCTTCAGGATTTCTATATGGCAATACTAAAAACTTACCGGCTAAAGAAACAGAACCTATTGATCCAATCTCTCCTTATGTGGTAGCCAAAAATGCGGTAGAAAATTATTTGAGATTTTTTAACAAGGCTTATGGTTTATCTTATGTAATATTTAGATACGCCGCGGTTTACGGACCTCGACAAGTCACTGGAGCAATGGCTGATTATATCCGTAAATTATCAGCCGGCCAGCAGGCAGAAATTTGGGGTGACGGCAATAAAACTCGGGATTATGTTTATGTTGGCGATGTTGCACGGGCAAATTTATTGGCACTTAATTTGCCCCTAGATTATCCCAATCCGGTTTTTAATATCGGTACCAGCATTGAGACAACGCTTAATGAGTTATACGAGAAAATTGCACAATTATTAAAAAAAGAGCCAAAGCCAATTTATTTGCCCGATCGTCCTGGGGAACAGGTGAGATATTCTTTGGATTATTCAAAATTTAAGAAGGCATTAGGATGGCGGCCAGCAATTAGCTTAGATGAAGGATTGAAACTGATATTAGAATTTCGGAATTTATTAAAAAGTTAAGTTATAATCAAAAAATATGGCTGGAAACAATTCAGAAAATAAAAAGATAAATCCTTACATTAGCTTCGTTGTTGCGGCCCGCAACGATAATTACGGTGGTAATTTTTTGTATCGGGTACAGATTTTTGTAAATTCATTATTAACGTTATGGGAAAAATATAGTTTGAATTCCGAACTTATAATTGTTGAGTGGAACCCGCCTTCAAATGCAAAAAAATTATCAGAAGTGTTGATTTGGCCGAAATGTCTAAAACCTGGACAAGTGCGTTTTATTGAGGTACCAAATGAAATTCATAAGAAATTTTCCAATTCCGATAGGATGCCAATGTTTGAATATATTGCTAAAAATGTTGGGATTCGTCGAGCAAAAGGAGAATATGTATTAGCAACAAATCCCGATTTACTTTTTAACGAAGAGTTGATTAAATTTTTTTCAACGGAGAAGTTATCAACAAATTGTTTTTATCGTTTAAACAGATACGATCTTAAAAAAATAGTTCCTTTTGATACTTCAATAGAAGAGCAGCTTGATTTTTGTGAAAAAAATTGGGTCGGAGTTTGTACAATCAAAGGAAGCTTTGTTCGGGGGCATTGGTTACAAAACTTACGCACACGTCTCTTTATGCTTGCTTTTGAGTCGAAAGGCAGGTTGACCAGAGATTATAGATTTAAAATTTATGCCGCAGCCTCTGGCGATTTTTTCTTAATGGTAAATTCTCAATGGCAAAAATTACGGGGGTATCCAGAATCCAAAACTCAGAGTTTCATTGATGGATATATATGCTTTAAGGCGGCAAGCTCCGGATTATCTCAAATTATTTTAAATAATGAAAAAAGAATATATCATCAATACCATGAGCGATTTGAAAGTTCTAAACGGCCTTTAACGAATTATCAACTTTATAAAAAGCACATTAAACAAATGATGAAAGAAAACAGCCCTCTGATTCTTAATGATGAGAATTGGGGATTGGGCGATGTAATCCTTAAAGATACCGATTATAAGTTATGAAAATTCTTTATGCGGTTAATAAATATGATTACGGCGAACCAAAGAGGGGTCTTGGTTATGAGTACTATAATTTTTATGATACTTTGATAAAAATGAATAATGGCAATAACAAAGTTAAGCATTTTCCCCCGGACGAAATAGCAATAAAATACGGCAAAGAGAGAATGAATCAAAAATTATTAGAAAGTGTTTTTGAGGAGGAACCGGATCTAGTCTTTTTCGTTATCCAGAAAGAGACAATAAAAAAAGAAGTGATTAAAGAGATTACTCAAAAAAGCGGTGCGATAACTTTGAATTGGTTTACCGATGATCATTGGCAGTTCAATAAGTATTCAAAATATTGGGCTTTCTATTTTAATTGGGTAACAACAACCGATGCTGAGGCAGTTAAAAAATACCATAAAATTGGATATAAAAATGTTATTAAAACTCAATGGGCCTGTAATCATTTTATTTATAAACCCTTAAACTTGCCAAGAACTTACGATGTTACTTTTATAGGCGCTGCTCATGGAAATCGAAAGAAATTAATAAAAAAAATAAAAGAAGAGGGTATAGATATAAAGTGTTGGGGGGCGGGCTGGCCGGAAGGAAGAATTTCTCAGGAAGATATGCTAAGGATTTTTTCACAAAGTAAAATAAATATTAATTTTACAAAATCTTCAGGAGTAATTTGGAAAGAGTTAGCTTCGATTTTTTTACATAGAGACTACAATAGATCGATTAGAATTAATAATCCGAAATATTGGATAGATAATTTTAGATCTGTGCCTCCAAGTATTTGGAGCAAACAAATCAAGGGAAGAAATTTTGAAATTCCAGGCTGTGGCGGATTTCTTTTAACAGAATATGTGAATCACCTGGAGGATTATTATAAAATTGGCGAAGAAATAGATTGTTTTAAAAATATTACAGAGCTAATTAAGAAAATAAAATATTATTTGGAGCATAACGAAGAGAGGGAAAACATGGCTAAAGCAGGATATGAAAGGACAATAAGGGAGCATACTTTTGAAAAAAGATTTAATGAGATATTTAAGACTATAGGCTTAACAAAATAAAATATGATAAATGTCTACATAGACCCTCCTGCACATGTATATTTGGGCAATGCATTATTTAAAGAAGATAAAAAATACGATAGAGATGACATCCTTTCGATCTGGCGTTATTTAAAAAATTATTGCCTTGGGGAAAATATAAATTTAAATACAATTGATTTTTGGAATGAAGACAGGGCAACTGCCGAAGATATTTATATATCTTTTGAGCATAAGGGCTTTCTTAGAAAAGTTCATTGGCGATTTAAGGATAAAAGATATCCGGCAATAAAACTCAATAACTTTAAAAAGAGAATTTTATTTCAGTTTGAACCGCCATTGGTTATGCCGGAAGTTTATAAAAATATTAACAAACTTTTAAAAATTTACGATAAAATATTCCTTGCCGGCAAAATAAATAATCATAAGATTAATTATTTTCATTATTGCCAAGCTTATGACAGGATTTTCCTCGATTATTGGAATAATTCTGATAGAAAATTTTTAACGATGATTAATTCCAATAAAAAAATTATAGATTTTAAAAAGATTTTAATATCAGTTATCTTAAATGGTAATTTTTCAGAATTAAAATATAAAGAGCTTTTAAGTAGCAGGATAAAAGCAATAAATTTTTTTAGTAGAACAAACGATATTGATTTATATGGTTCTGGTTGGGATAAGCATCCTCCTTTTCCATATTGGTTTTTTAAAGGAGCAATTCAAAAAGTTTATAAAGGAACAGCAAAATCTAAGTATATAACACTTAGTAAATATAAATTTTCTATATGTTTTGAAAATTGCATTTTCCTGGGCTATGTTACGGAAAAAATATTTGATTGTTTCCTTGCAGGTAATATTCCCGTATATTTAGGGGCTCCAGACATTCAAGAATATGTACCAAGAGAATGTTTTATTGATATGAGAAATTTCAAAGATTATAATGAATTAAGAAATTTTCTTAAATCTTTAACTGATAAAGAAATAAATAATTATAAAAGGAATGCCCGTCAGTTTTTAGAATCTGAAAGATTTAAACCTTTTGCTAAAGAACATTTCGCTAAAATTTTTGTAGATGCTTGTGTCAATTAATAATAATTAATTTTTTAAAATAATGCTTGATAAAAATATTCAAACAATTATTCTTTGCGGAGGGACAGGAACAAGGTTAAAAGAAGAAACTGAATTTAAACCAAAACCAATGGTAAAAATAGGCGAAAAACCTTTACTTTGGCATATAATGAAAATATATTCGTATTACGGATTCAATAATTTTGTGATAGCCCTTGGATATAAAGGAGAAATGATAAAAGAATATTTTTCTAATAACAACGATGATAATTTTAATCTTACTATGGTAGATACTGGCTTGGAATCTTTAACCGGAGAAAGGGTAAGAAAATTAAAAGAATATATTAAAGATGACATATTTATGCTTACTTACGGAGATGGGGTAGCGGATATTAATATAAATAAACTTTTAGAATTTCATAAAAAACAAAATACCCTGGCTACTATTACAGGAGTTCATCCTCGCCATAAGTACGGATTAGTTAAGATTGATGGAAATAATTTAGTAAAAGAATTTTATCAGAAGCCTACTCTACCCGATGTGGTTAATGGCGGATTTATGGTTTTCAATAAAAAAGTATTTGATTATATAAAGAAAGACTCTATGATTGAAGATGTATTTCCTCCTTTAATTTCAAAAAAACAGTTGTCGGTGTATCAACATAATGACTTTTGGTTTGCTGTTGATACTTATAAAGAATACGAGGATTTAAACAAAATGTGGCAGAATAACCCTCAATGGAAAATATGGAAATAAAAAAAATATCAGAATTCAAATCAGCAAATATATTAATTACCGGGGGAGCTGGTTTTATCGGTTCCCATTTAGTAGGCAGATTAATAAAAGAAGGCCATAAAGTAGTAGTTATTGATAATTTATCTACTGGTAGAAAAGACTACAACCCGCCCACCGCGTCCTCCCATTCGCTTCGCGAATGGGCCCCTAATTTAAACCCCAAAGCTAAATTTTATAAAACTGATATTCGGAATCCAAAAATTTACCAAATTTTTAAAAAAGAGAAGCCACAAGTAGTTTTTCATTTAGCCGCCCAACCCATTGTTGACACCGCCTATAAAAACCCTTTAGAGACCATAGAAATAAACATTATGGGAACCACTAATATTCTTGAGACCTGTAGGTTAAAGGGTAATTTAAAATCAATTATAGTAGTTTCTTCAGATAAGGCTTACGGTAAGAGTAAAGATTTACCATATACTGAACAAAGTCCCCTTAAAGGAGATCATCCTTATGATGTATCTAAAACAGCAACCGATTTAATAGCCCAAACATATTTTAAAACCTACAATTTACCCATTACGATTACTAGATTTGGTAATACTTTTGGACCCGGTGACCTGAATTTCAGTAGAATTATTCCCGGCATCTTCAAATCAATTATAAAAAATGAAGAACTTTTAATCAGAAGCGATGGCAAGATGATTAGAGAATATGTATATGTTAAAGATATAGTGGATGGATGTATCAAATTAGCCCAAAACATAGATAGAATTAAAGGAGAGGCATTTAATTTTGGCAGTAAAAATATTTTTAGTGTTATTGAAATTATTAAAAAAATAGAAGGAATATTGAACTTAAAAGTCAATTATAAAATATTAAATATAGCTAAAAATGAGATACCAGAGCAATATCTTGACTGGACAAAGGCAAAAGAGATACTGGATTGGCAGCCAAATATCAGTTTTGAAGATGGGATAAAGGAATCATTTAATTGGTATAAAAACTTTTATTTTAGTAATAAATAATATATTCAATGAAAATTATATTTCTTGGAACCAATGGCTGGTACGATACCGATACTGGAAATACTATCTGTACCCTCATTGAAGCAAATGATTATTTCATCATCCTGGATGCCGGAAATGGTTTATATAAAATTGACAGATATATTAATAAAGAGAAACCAATTTATCTTTTCTTAAGCCATTTTCATCTTGACCATATTATTGGTTTGCATATTTTAAACAAATTTAATTTTAAACAAGAAATAAATATTTGCGGACAGAAAGGAACAAAAGATATTCTAAATACAATAATCAACAAACCTTTTACAATTCCATTTGAGAAATTACCATTTCCTATCAAGATATACGAACTTCCCGAAAGAATAAATAAACTTCCTTTTCCAGTAGAATCAAAGTTTTTAGTCCATTCCTCTCCTTGTGTAGGATATCGATTTGAACTTGAAGGGAAAATAATTACTTATTGTCCGGATACTGGATTTTGTGAAAATGCGATAGAATTAGCAAAAAATGCTGACTTACTTATTACTGAGTGTTCACTAAAATCGGGTCAGTATTATGAAAATTGGCCGCATTTAAATCCAGAGGAGGCGGCAAAAATTGCCAAAGAAGCAAAAGTTAAAAAATTGGTTTTGACTCATTTTGATGCAAATATTTATCAAACTTTAAAAGAAAGAAAGGAGGCTCAAAAAATTGCCAAAACTATATTCAAAAACACAATTTCGGCAATAGATGATATGAAAATTGAAATCTAAATATGACTTTTTCAAATAAAAATGTCTTAATAACGGGCGGAGCTGGTTTCATCGGAGCTAATTTTACTTATAAATTTCTGGATTTTGGATATAATGTTCATTTAATTGAGAAAAAAGAGTCAAATCTTTGGCGACTTAAAGACATAAGAGAGAGAATTGGGCTCCATTATGTGGATTTAAAAAATTATAATAAGTTAGAATCACTTATTACTAAACTTAAGCCTCTGATTATCCTCCATTTTGCTGCCTTAGGAACTTATCCAAGAAAACAACAGGAGGTAAAAGAGATGATTGAAACTAATTTATTAGGAACGATAAATCTAGTGGATGCTTGTAGTAGAATAAATTTTGAATGTTTTATCAATACCGGCAGCAGCTCTGAATATGGGATAAAGGATAAACCAATGAAAGAAAGTGATTTATTAGAACCCGATAATCCTTACGGTATAACGAAGGCAGCCGGCACGATGTATTGTCAATATATGGCTAAAAAACTAAATTTACCAATTGTCACTATGCGACTCTTTGCCGTCTATGGTTACTTTGAAGAACAAGCAAGGCTTATCCCCACCATCATAAAGGCATGCTTAAAAAACAGCGGATTGAAACTATCATCCTCTAATTCAGTCAGAGATTTTATTTTTATAGAAGATTTAATTAGTGCTTATTTAAAGGCAATAAACAAAATTAAAAAGATAAAAGGAGAAATATTTAATGTTGGTAGCGGGAAACAAAACACAATCGATGAAGTAGTTAAGGTAATTAAAAAAATTACTTATTCAACCACAAAGCCTCAATATGGTCAGGTAGAGCTGGCTCAATATGAACCTAAAAACTGGGTAGCCGATATTTCCAAAATTAAAAATAGATTAGGTTGGCAACCAAAGTATAATCTGGAAGAGGGTCTGAAAAAAAATATAGAATGGTTTAAGAAAAACCTCTCTTTTTATAAATAAGATTATGTCTAAAAGTAATAAAAATTATAAAAAAATTGCAAAGGAAATAAGGAGAAAAGTACTTGATATGGTTTATAAAGCACAAACATCACATATAGGGTCAAACCTAAGTTGTATTGATATTTTAACGGTTCTTTATTTTGGGATAATGAAGCCAGAAGATAAGTTTATTTTAAGCAAAGGTTGGGCGGCAGCTTCGGTTTATGCTGTTTTAGCTAAAAAGGGTTATTTTCCCCAAAAAGATTTAGAAGGTTATTGTAAAATTAATAAGAAGGGGAAACCCGTTACTCCTTTTATAGGTTTAATTTCTCATAAAGTAAAAGGAGTAACTTGCTCTACTGGTTCGATGGGACACGGATTGCCAATTGGGGTAGGAATGGCTTTAGCAAAAAAGCTTAACAATAAAAAAGGTCGAATATTTGTTTTAATGTCAGACGGAGAAATGGATTGTGGAACTACTTGGGAATCTGCTTTATTTGCCTCACATCATAGATTAGATAATTTAATTGTTTTGATTGACTATAACAAATTCCAGGCTTTTGGGAGAACTAATAAGGTTTTAAATTTAGAGCCATTTAAAGAAAAATGGATTAGTTTTGGCTGGGCAGCGAAAGAAATTGATGGCCATAATTTTTCTGAAATTGAAAGAGTTTTAAGAAAAATTCCTTTTAAAAAAACAAAGCCCAGTTTAATCATTGCCCATACCATAAAAGGCAAAGGAATCTCTTTTATGGAAGACCGAAACGAATGGCATTATTGGACTATTAAAAAAGAAGATTATGAAAAAGCAATTACCGAATTTGAGAAAAATATTTGTTGATTGTTTAATAAAATTAGCAAAAAGGGATAAAGATATAATCCTTTTAACAGGAGATGTTGGTTATTCTTATTTTGAAAGATTTCAAGAGAAATTTCCAAAACAATTTATAAACTGCGGAGTAATTGAACAAACTATGATGGGGATTGTTTCGGGATTAGCTTTGTCAGGGAAGAAACCCTATGTCTATTCAATGGTTCCTTTTATTACAATGAGATGTTATGAGCAGTTAAGAAATGATGTCTGCTATCATAATGCTAATGTAAAAATTTTAGGAGTACAGGGAAATGTTTATTATAATTTTTATGGATTTTCTCATAATATTGAGAAAAATGAGGATTTAAAGATTTTAAAACATTTGCCCAATATTAAATGCTATACCCCAAAAACAGAAGAAGAAGTAAAGAAAATCATCCTCAAAACATATAAAGAAAAAACACCGGTTTATATACGACTATAAATATAAAGACCCCCGCATAAAAATGAATAAAATTTCTAATTTAAAAAGAGAAATTTTTAATAGGGTTAAGAAATTTTATAAATTAAGAAAAAACCAAGAAAAATTTATTCCTGGTAAAATGAGAATTGATTATGCTGGTAGAGTTTATGATGAAAAAGAAATGATAAATTTGGTTGATGCTTCTCTTGATTTTTGGCTAACCGCCGGCAGATATGCCAAGCAATTTGAAGAAGAATTTGCAGAATTTTTAGGCGTTAAACATTGTCTTTTAACCAATTCTGGTTCCTCGGCCAACCTTTTGGCTATTTCGGCTTTAACTTCTCAAAAATTAGGAGAAAGAAAATTAAAACCTGGAGATGAAGTTATTACTACTGCTTGTGGTTTTCCTACTACTTTAAACCCAATTATTCAAAATAATTTAACCCCAGTTTTTATTGATATTGATTTAGGCACTTATAATATTCAAGCAGAGAAAATTAAAAGAGCAATTTCCAAAAAAACTAAAGCAATTTTTATTGCCCATACCTTAGGCAATCCGGTTAATTTAGATAAAATCGTAAAAATCGCTAAAAAATACAATCTTTGGTTTGTAGAAGATAATTGCGATGCATTGGGCTCAAAATATAAGGGGAAATATACCGGAACTTTCGGAGATATCTCTACATGTAGTTTTTATCCCGCCCACCATATAACAATGGGAGAAGGGGGTGCGGTTCTGACCGACAATCCTTTATTGAAAAAAATTATTTCCTCTTTTCGCAACTGGGGCCGGGATTGTTATTGTGAGCCGGGTCACGATAATACCTGCGGGAAAAGGTTTGGCTGGAAATTGGGTAAACTTCCTTTTGGTTATGACCACAAATATATCTATTCTCACATCGGCTACAATTTAAAAATTACTGACTTGCAGGCGGCTATTGGAGTAGCTCAACTCAAAAAACTGCCTTTCTTTATTAAGACCAGAAAGAAAAATTTCGTCGTTCTTTACGGATTATTCAAAAAATATGAAAAATATTTTCTTCTTCCCAAGACAGAAAAGAATTCCGAACCATCTTGGTTTGGATTTCCTCTTCTAGTAAAAGAAGAAGCACCATTCACTAAAAACGAAATTGTAGGATATTTAGAAGAAAATAAAATTGCTACCAGAATGTTATTTGGCGGAAACCTCACAAAGCAGCCGGCTTATGAGAATACAAAATATAGAAAATTTGATTCATTGAAAAACACTGATTTAGTAATGAATAATCTTTTTTGGATTGGGGTTTACCCGGGCATAACAAAAGAAAAATTAGCATACATCTTTGGAGTTTTGACTAAATTTTTTGAAAAATATGCCAATAGAAAATAGAAACAGGATAAATCTTTCTATTGCTATTCCAACTTATAATGGCGTTCGATACATAAAAGAAGCATTAGATAGTATTGTTTGCCAATTAAATGGCATAGATAATTCTATAGAAATTGTTGTCTCGGACAATGCCTCTACTGATCGGACGCCAGAAATTATAAGAGAATATCAGCAAAAATATTCTTTTATTAAATATTTTCGGAACACTGAAAATCTGGGGCCGGATAGTAATTTTAATTTAGCGGTTAGGCGTTCAACCGGAGAATTTGTTTGGTTATTTTCTGGTAATGATAAATTAAAACCTGGGGCCATAAAGAAAGTTTTAGAGGTACTAAGAAACTATCCTGAATTGGCGGCAATTTTTGTGAATTGGAGCAGTTATGACGATACAGGAAAATGTGATTCCCAGCCCGTTATCAGAACTAAAAAAGACATACTTTTTCGGACGGCTGATGATTTTTTATTTAATATTAGGCTTAATGCCACATTTGTTTCGTCGGATATAGTTCGTCGTTCTTTGTGGGAACAAGCCAATCCAGAAATTTATATCGGAACCAGCTGGATCCAATACGCTGTTTTATTAACTCTTATTAAGAATCACCATTCTTACTGCATCGCCGAATCTTATATCATGCATATGCATCGAGGCGGTTCTATGTCTTCTGGCAATAGCGGTGAAAAAGGTATGAGATGTGCCGCAAGTTTAATGAAGATTCTTAACGGTCTTAAACAAAAAGGATACAGTAAAAAATCTATAAACAAAGTCATTGGAGTTGAGCTGCATCATTTACCAATGGAGATAGTTGTCCATAAAAATAATGGTTTAACTTTTAATAAAATCCCTTACAAAGATATAATTGCGCAATTTAAATTTTATCCTTTTTTTTGGTTGGTAATTTTACCTTTATTAATCATCCCGAATATTTTCCATAAGATTGTTTTTAAGATATATAAAATAGAATTAATTAATAAACTATATAGAAAAATAATGAGTAAATGTTCTTTATTTTTTCATTAATTTCTATTCCAAAATGAGTAAAAAATTATCAATAGCTATACCAACATATAATAGATTGGCTTATTTAAAAGAATGCATTAATAGCATCTTAAATCAGACCTTTCAAGATTTTTCTATTTTTGTATTTGATAATGCTAGTGATGAGCCGGTCGAAAAAGAGCTAAAAAATTTTAATGACGAAAAAATACATTTTATTGGTAGCGATAAAAACATAGGTTCAGCTGGGAATATTAATCGTATTCTAAGCTATTCTTTCGATTCGAAATATTTGACTATATTTCATGACGACGATTTAATGTATCCAAAGATGCTTGAATTACAAACTTCATTTTTGGATAACCATGGCGATGTTTTGTTTGTTGTTTCAGAATTAAATATGGTTTGCGATAAAAATATCAGCGATTTTAAGAATTTCAATATTGATAAAATAAAATACAATATATATAAAAATAATCATGAGTTTACAAAAGCGATAATGTCTTGGTTAAGGTACGCGTTTGATTCAACAATGTATAAAACAGAAGCTATTGGAAACAGTAGGATGAATTTTGATAAATTTTCAGATTTTGCTGATAGAATATTTCTTACGGAAATTTCTAAAAAGGGGTCATGTGCTTTTATAAATATTCCGTTAGTAAATTACCGTATTCACCACGGTCAGGATTCAAAATTATTTAAAAAAAGTTACGAGAAAGGCGTAATTGAAACCCTTATGTTTTCTCGGGAAAACTTACCTTCTGAACTAGACGAAAGCGAGACGAAATTGTTTCGGCAGTATTCTTTAAATTTTTTGATTTATGCTTACGCTCATATAAATGGCGGATTTTTTAATTTTCTAAAATTCATGAAAGGATGCTATAAGCAAAGATTAATTAAACTTAGTTATTTTAAATATATTAATGTATACGGGATAACTTCGCTTGCTAGTATCTTTTTTAAAAATAAAAAAATATTTGATATAGCAAGATGTTTTAGAGATTTTTTTAAAAAACTAAATTTTCTTAAATTATAAAACATGGAAATAGTAGTTTCGGTAATAATTCCTTGTAGGAATGAAGAGAAATTCATTGGAAAATGTCTGGACTCTTTAATCAGACAGGATTATCCAAAAGACAATCTTGAAATTTTGGTAGTCAACGGTGATTCGGAGGACCGAACTGGGGAAATTGTTAAAACTTACTCCGAGAAGTACCCCTTCATTAAATTTTTAAATAATCCCAAAAAATATACTTCTTTTGGCTTGAATATTGGACTAAAACAATCAAGGGGCGACATTATAATAAGAATGGATGCCCACGCTGGTTATGAAAAAGATTATGTTTCAAAATGCGTTAAATACCTGAATGAATATAATGCTGATGATGTGGGCGGGGTAATGAAAACTTTGCCGAGCAAAAATACCCTTTTTGCAAAAGCAATTGCCATTTCTCTTTCTCATCCTTTTGGAGCGGGGAATTCTTACTTCAGGACAGGCGTAGAAAAACCAAAGTGGGTCGATACGGTTTTTGGCGGTTGTTATAAAAGGGAAGTTTTTGATAAAATCGGATTATTTAATGAGAATTTATTGCGAAGCCAGGACATGGAATTAAATTTAAGATTAAAAAAAGCCGGAGGAAAAATTCTTTTGCATCCTGAAATTGTAAGCTATTATTATCCGAAATCTAATCTTAAAGATTTTTTTCTTCATAATTTCAAAGATGGCATTTGGGCAATTTATCCTCTAAAATTTTTTAAAATTCCTCTAAAATTACGGCACTACATTCCTCTTATTTTTGTTTTGACATTGCCTTTGAGTATCTGGCCTTATATTTTACTTTCTTTGTTTTTCTCTGCCCAAATTGCTTTTCGCGAAAAAGATATTAGATTGTTTTTTGCGATACCCTTGGTTTTTGGTGCCCGGCATATTGGGTATGGAATTGGTTCTTTTATTGGAGTGATAAAATTATTAATTAATAAATAGTTTATCGATGGGGGATAGGAAAAAAATAGAAATTG
>Ga0210017_1002859_pt1 | contig 14627 bp, 23 predicted proteins | sample CryGeyCG2014_020_FD_183966 | JGI IMG/M metagenome (GOLD analysis project Ga0210017, IMG submission 183966) | Groundwater microbial communities from aquifer - Crystal Geyser CG08_land_8/20/14_0.20 (SPAdes) (version 2) | ecosystem: Environmental > Aquatic > Deep subsurface > Groundwater | place... | reverse complement strand
GGCTTTTGTTAATTTACAAAGCCTGGATGGGGCAGACCTGGGAAGTGCCGGTTTTCGGTAAACTTGCCAAACAGCTATTGAAGAGAGCGTAATGTTTACAAATCGCACTGAGGCAGGAATTTTGCTTGTTAAGAAGCTTCAAAAATACAAGAGCCTTGAGAATGGTTTGGTGTTGGCTATTCCCCGGGGTGGGGTGGTAATTGGAAAAGTTGTTTCCGATGCGCTTGGGATCCCTCTTGGGGTTGTCTATGCCAAAAAAATTCCGACTCCAGGCCAACCTGAATTAGCTGCCGGCGCCCGTATCATCAGAACCAAGAAGTTTGGCAAAACACCGGAGGTTAAAGATAAAGAGGTTATTTTAGTTGATGATGGGATAGCCACGGGAGAAACCGTCAAAGCAGCAATTAAGTATTTAAAAAGGAAGAAGGCAAGAAAAATTATTCTGGCCGTGCCGGTTGTACCTGAAGATACGTTTCAGGAGGTCAGTAAGCTGGTTGCTAAAGCCATTACTCTGGAGACACCCGCTTTTTTCGGTGCCGTCGGTGAATTCTACCGCGATTTTCCCCAGGTTTCTGACAAAGAAGTGCTACAATTGCTTCAGAAATGAAACTGGTTATTGGGTTAGGCAATCCGGGGGAGAAGTACGCCAATAGTCGACACAATGTTGGACATGTTGTTATCGACAAATTATTAAAGACTCAAAAACTCAAAAACTCAAAGCAAGTTAAAATATTCAAATCACAAAACTTTATGAATGATTCGGGGAATTTTGTTAGGGAGTTAACTATCCGCTATCCGCTATCCGATAATGACCTATACGTTATTCATGACGACCTTGATTTACCTCTAGGAACCTGGAAAATACAGTTTGCAAAAGGGCCCAAAGATCACGGCGGAATTAATGATATTGAACAAAAATTAGGTACAGAAAACTTCTGGAGAATCAGGGTGGGGATTGATAATAGAAAACCCGAATCCCTCGACTGCGCTCGGGACAGGGCTTCGTGGGGCGAGGAATATGTTTTGCAGGATTTTTCCGAAGACGAGAAAAAAATTTTAAAAGAGGTAATTAACAAAATATGCAAAAAGTTGGCGAGATTGTAAAAAAGTATAAACTGGACGATACGGATAAATACGTTTCCCGGGAATTTCAAAAGTATGCTTACGAACTTTCGGAGGAATTAGGTGATGCCAAACACCGGTCTTTATATATGAAGTTGGCTAAAGAAACACCAAGAGGGCTAATGGAGTCGGCCAGAAGTTTTGTCAAAGATGCCCAAAATGTTGAATCAAAAGGGAAATTGTTTATGTGGAAGCTGGCCCAGCTAAAAAAGACAAAGAAAATCAAGTAGGATTGCCGTCTGCGTCAGGCGCGCGGGGAACTCTCCCGCCGCCGGTTCTTTTGGGGTGGCGACCGGAGTGCTCTTTTGTTGGTTTCGGGATAACAAGTGCCCCACCCGATTTAAGAAGCTCCTCTAAAATTTGTCGGTCTATCTCTTTTTTTTCGGCAAAATTTTTGAGCTGTTCTTGGCCGACTGCTTTTTCAGGCCCTTTTCCCATAATCGGTATTATATAGGTTTGAAGATTTTAGTGCTACAATGAATTACTGCCATGCGCCGCGAGATTTTTATTCGTTTGTCTTTCTTAATTTCTGTTTTAATTCTGGTTTCAATTGTCAAACACTGGCTGGCTTTAACTTGCTGGCCGTTATGGTTGGGAGGGGCTTTGGGTTTATTCTTACCCGACCTTGACCATTTGGTTTATATTTTCTTTTTAGGACCCCAGGAGCTGACTTCCCAAAGAGTGGTTTATTTAATCCGGAACAGGAATTTTCGCGGAGCCGTTAGCCTTTTGTTTGACACCAGAGCCGAAAGAGGAGATTTGGTTTTGCATTCCAACTTTGCTTTTGTGGTGATCTTAATATTTACCTTTTGGATGCTGACTTCCTCGGGGAGCTTACCGGGAGTTGGCCTGGTTTTGGGGATGACGGTTCATCTTCTTGTTGACCGGATCAAAAATGTTTTGTATCATAAGGTCTGAAATGACCTCGGCTTTTGAAGGAGCGATGAAGCAACTTGATCAAGTAGAGCCGTATTTGGGCAAAGAGTATGCCCGTGGACTGAAACTTCTAAAAAAACCCCAAAAGATAATTAAAGGAAAGGTGTTGGGGCATCGGGCTTTCAGGGTTCAATATAACAATGCCCGAGGGCCTTTTAAGGGGGGAATCAGGTTTCATCCGAACATTAACGAAGATGAAATGAAAGCCCTGGCCTTTTGGATGGCGGTCAAATGCGCGGTGGTGGGGATTCCGTACGGCGGATCTAAAGGGGGAGTGGCGGTTGATTCTTCGGCGCTGTCTCGGGAGGAGTTAAAAAGACTTTCTTTTGCCTACGCTGATTTTATTGCTCCTTATATCGGCCCTTGGCAGGATGTCCCGGCCCCGGATGTTAATACCGACGGGCAAATTATGGCCTGGATGCTGGAGGAATATGAAAGAAAGACGAGCCAGCAATCTCCGGCTACCTTTACCGGCAAACCGGTTGAATTGGGGGGTTCGCAAGGCAGGATCGAGGCAACGGGTCTGGGCGGCGTTACTGTTTTGAAGAATTATCTAAACTTTCTAAGCTCTAAGAAACTAAGTAACCAAGTAACTAATATTGCTGTGCAAGGATTTGGGAACGTTGGTTTTTGGTTTGCGAAGTTGGCCTCTGAAGCGGGGTTTAAAGTGGTGGCAGTTTCAAATTCTAAAGGAGGGATTTACAATTCTAAAGGCCTCAAAATCGGCAAGATGGCGGATTCTTTTAAACCCAATATTACCAATGCGGAGCTTTTGGCCTTGCCGGTTGATGTTCTGGTGCCGGCGGCTTTGGAGAATACCCTGACTAAAGACAACGCCTCAGCCGTTAGGGCAAAGCTTGTTTTGGAAATGGCCAACGGGCCGACCACGCCGGAGGCGGAGGAGATTTTGCTCAAAAAAGGTATTGATGTTCTGCCGGATGTTCTCTGTAACGCTGGAGGAGTCACTGTTTCTTACTTTGAGTGGGCCCAAAATCTTTCCGGTTATTATTGGCCTAAAGAAAGAGTTTTAGCCGAAGAAAAAAAGGTTTTGACCACCGCCTTTGCTAATATCTACCGCGTGGTTAGTCAGAAGAAAATTTCCTATCGCCAAGCCGCCTTTATTCTGGCTGTTGGCCGCATCCTCGAGGCCATGATGTTAAGAGGAAGGATTTAGGTTTTATTCCCGGCAGCAATCCAGGGCTTTTTGGACTTGACAAGCTCTTCATGATGTATTAGTATTACACCATGATTAATATTCGAACTTTAACCGGTGATGATAAATCTGTGAGAACGCAGATTACTCTTACGGAGCAGTTGAAAATTTTAGTTGAAGGCATGGCTCAAGAAAAAGGGGAAAGCCTTTCGGAATACTTAAGAAAGGCTGCCATGGTACGCCTTTTGGTAGAAGAAGATAAGAAGCAAGATCTGGAAAAAATTGCCTTGAGAGCTGTAAGATCATTGGATCTAAAAAAACACCCCGAATGGAATACACAAAAGAAAGTTTATAGGTGGGCGAGAAAGATAAGAGAGGAAAAATAAATGTTTTATTTGCCTGACACAAATATATTGATTTATGCGCTTTCTGGTCAGGAGCCTTACGCGTCATGGTTAGTTAAAAACGTCAAGGAGAGAACCATTATATTATCTGCGATTGTAGTATCGGAATATTTGGCGGGAGTAACAAAGGACGAAGAAGTTGCCTTTAGGGGAATACTGGAAAATGTGGAAGTGGCATCGGTTGATAGTCTAATTGCTCAGATTGGGGCTGGTTATAAAAGAGAATATATCAAAAAAAGTAAGAAAGTTTGGTTGTTTGATTGTCTGATTGCGGCAACTTGCAAGATTTATGACGCGGTCTTAGTAACATCTGACTCAAAGGATTATCCAATGAAAGATATCGAAGTAGTGACAAAAATCTAATTTATTCTCTGCAGCAATCCAGTGCTTTTTGGACGAAGTAGTTTAATTTGCTAAAGATTGAGACTTTTTCGAATTTTTTGGCTTTTTCATCCACCAGATAGACATCTTTGATGTCTCTTTTGACCTCTTTCAAATTAACTATTTTGGTATTTAACCCCCAGAAAAGGGAATAAAGCTTGTAGGAATTCCCAAACATTTGTTTGGCTTTCTCTTTATCTCCCCTTTTAAGTTCCTTAGTACCCACTTCCATCAATCTCATTGAAGCCGCCAGCAAGTGTTTGGAGATACAATAAACTTCACCTTCATAGTCTTTAATCAATTCTTTCATTAAATTTATCCGCATCCGTCTTATTTCATCGAGAAGGTCAAGATATTGCTTATTATTGGTTTTGTTGTAGCTAAAAAATAGATGTTCCTCAATCCCGATTAAGTTCATAATCCCCACTGACAAGTCCTCCCCGGAGGATAAATCAAGCTTCTTTTCCGCTTCAATTTTTTCTACTTTTTTAATTAGAGTTTCGTAATTATCCATAATATTAAACTGGCGGCGGCCAGAAAACTAACTGGAATTATAACCTTTTGAAACTTAAAAAGCTGCTTACTTTTTATTTTCCTTATTTTTCCGTCCGTATATAGGGCAAGCAAGAAAACCCCTGCCCCAATAAGGCTTCCGAAGACCAACTTGTCAATACCCCAGAAAACATTAAAAGGATGACCGATAATACCTGCCCGCCAAAGGGGAAGATAGGTCAGGCCGGCCCAAAAAATAACAGATAGGTATATCGGGAAATTATAGTTCTTCTTTTTTAACCAATTACGAAACCAGAAAGAAACCGAGATAACTAAAGCCCCCGCCCAGATGCCCGAAACCATATCGTCAATTCCCAAGTATCTTGAAAGTCCCAAACCTGCCCCGACAGCCAGCGTGCAAACGGGACACATCGCCTGCACAGATACGCTGAATACAGAATACTGAACACTGAACAATGCCAAAAAAATCAAGATTGTTTTTAGTATTTTATGCATAGTTCTTAGTTCATAGTTCAGCGTTCTTTAGATAATTTATTATTTCCGTATCTCCGGAATAACATTTTCCGTCCGGGGTAAAGAGCAAGGGCACCCCCATTTCATTCGGATTGGTAATTTTACAAGATTCATATCTGGCCTCAAGTTCTTTAGCGTTAGCCGCATTTGCCCAAACCTCTTTTTTATCAATCACCACTTTGTCTTTTTTGTCCCAAGAGGTTAGAAAATCTTCGACGACCTTACAGTGCAGGCAGCCATTTCCCCAAAAGTACTGCGGGTTCTGGGGGAGGGGGTAGGATTTGGGAGCGTTGTTTTTTGATACCAATAAAACTCCACCCACAACAATTAAAATTGTCACCACCCCCATAATTAAAGAAAATTTTTTCATTCCAATATATTGTAGCCCGATTTTTTGACAACTTCCTCCAGTATTTTAAAATCGCACTTTCCCTCAACTGCGAGGGTTTGCCTGGCATATGAGCATTTGCATTTGATGCCGGCATCTTCAAAGTCACTTTCCAAAGGTAAGCCGGTTTTGGTCAGCCAGATTGAAAAAAGACCCCTTCAAATTGCGGCAAGTCTGGAACAAAATTCGGAGCATCCGTTGGCTAGGGGAATTGTCGAAAAAGCAAGGAGCAGGAAAATTAGGCTGCTTAAAGTGACAAAATTTTTGGCCCATTCCGGGGCCGGGGTGGAGGGGGTTATCAACGGTAAGAGATATTTTCTGGGAAGGACAAAATACGGACCGGTAACCTTGATTTCCGGCAATAAACTTTTGGCTACTTTTAGTTTTGCCGATACCCTCAAAAGCGGGGATTAAAAATATTTTGGCCGGTGTCCTGCCCGGGGAGAAAGCCGAGAAGGTCAAAGAGTTTGAAAATGTGGCTTTCGTTGGTGACGGTATAAATGACGCCCCGGCGCTGGCTTCGGCTGATGTGGGAATTGCGATGGGAACGGGAACGGATGTGGCCATTGAGTCGGCAGGGATTACTCTGCTGAATAAAGATATCGGAAGCGTTCTGGCGGCGATTGATCTTTCCCGCCGGACGATAAAAACTATCCGCCAAAATCTCTTTTGGGCTTTTGGTTATAACGTCATCCTTATTCCGGTAGCGGCTTTGGGCTTTCTTAACCCGATGCTGGCCGCTTTCGCCATGGCCGCGTCCTCAATTTCTGTGGTTCTTAACTCCTTGAGGTTAAAAAGGATAAAAATCTAACTGTTATCATGGTCTTGACAAAACAACCTAGATATTTGTATAATACAGTATATACATGATTGTTATTGTTATTAAAGAGCCTGTGGAATTTGAGTGGGATAAGGGAAATATAGGAAAAAATCAGAAAAGACACGGTGTTAATGAGAAAGAAGCAGAAGAGCCCTTTTTTGACAATAAGAAAAAGACCTTTAAAGATTATTTGCATTCCGGGAAAGAGGAAAGGTTTAGAATTATCGGAAAAACGAAAAGAGGACGATTGCTTTTTGCTGCTTTTACTATCAGAAAAGGGCTAGTTAGGATTATTTCGGTAAGAAATGTGAATAGAAAGGAGGTGCAATTATATGAAGAAAAAACTAGTGTTGCCAAGGTTTAAGAACGAAGATGACGAGAGGGATTTTTGGGCAAAAATTGATCTCTCTGATTATTATGAGCCAAGCGACATGGTTTCCGTGAGCTTTCCGAATTTAAAGCCAACCACGAGGCCAATCTCGTTACGTGTCCCGGAGTATATTATTAATAGGGTAAAAGAGAAGGCAAACGCCATAAATATTCCGTACCAATCCTTAATGAAGCAGTATATCGAAAAAGGCGCTTTTGCTTCATAAAATTACACAGGCGATGGAAAAGGTAAGGCATTTTATTTCTATCAACGACTTAAGTACAACCGAAATATAACAAAGCTCTTAAGGATAAAACCCTGGCCATGATTTTTGAAAAGCCCTCTTTAAGAACCCGCGTTACTTTATTTGCGCCTCGCCTAAAGGTTACAAGCTGAATTTGGGTAAAGAAACCGAAGATCCGAAAAAGGCAGTTGCCGAGGCTGATGTCGTCGTTACCGACACCTGGGTATCAATAGGGAAGGAGAAAGAGAAGAAAACAAATTTTATAGTTTTTAGGGGTTGACTAAACTTCCCGTGTAAAGGTATAGTGAAAAAGTTAAATATGCCGACTCTTAATGTAACCGATTCTGATTTTGACGCACAGGTATTGAAAAGTTCCCTTCCTGTACTTGTTGATTTCTGGGCACCCTGGTGTTCTCCATGCAAGATAGCAGGCCCTATCTTGGAGGAAATATCAGAAGAGTATAAAGATAAATTGGTTATTGCCAAAGTTAATGTTGACGAAAATAATCAAATGCCTACCAAATATTCGGTCATGTCAATCCCCACTGTAATTTTATTTAAAGGAGGTCAGGAAGTGGGCCGTCAAACAGGATTTTCAGGAAAAGAAGCATATCTTGAACTTATTTCGAAAGGCGGTGATATTTAATGGGTCCAAACACAAATCAACCAGTGGCGGATGTAAATCAACAGCCAGTGGTGCCGACGACACCTGTTGAGCCAGTTATGCCGGAACCAACGGTTCCGGTGCAGGCACCGGTAGAACCGCCCGTTGAGCCGCAGATTCCTGAGGCACCAGCAACGACGGAAGTTCCACCAACACCAGCAGTATAATAAATACTAAATAACATATGGAAAAAGTCTGGGATGTTTTAATCATCGGATCGGGCCCTGCTTCTTTGACCTGTGCTATTTATACGATTCGCGGAGCGGTCTCGACCTTAGTTCTTGCCGGAGAAGCGTGGGGAGGACAATTAATGCTAACCACAAAAGTAGACAATTTCCCCGGTTTTCCCGACGGAATTGAGGGACCTGATCTTATAACCAATATGAGAAAACAGGCGGAGCGTTTCGGATCTACTATTTTAAATAAAACAGTAACGAACGTAGATTTTATAAAGACCCCGTTTGAGATTTTCGTAGGTGAAGAAAAGTATTTGTCAAAAACAGCTGTCGTTGCAACAGGTGCCCAAACCGTGTGGTTGAATGTTCCCGGAGAAAAGGAACTTATCGGCAGGGGAGTTTCAACCTGTGCCCCTTGTGATGCACCTTTCTTTAAAGGAAAAGTTGTTGCTGTGGTTGGGGGCGGAGATACTGCTATGGAAGAAGTCTCGGTTTTAACTAAATATGCATCAAAGGTATACTTAATACATCGAAAGGATACATTTAGGGCAAGTCCCGTCATGCAGAAAAAAGTAAACAACAATCAAAAGATTGAAATTATTTGGAACACGGATGTAACAAAAGTTAATGGGGAATTGGGAATTGAGAATTTAGAAATAAAAAACAATAAAACAAACGAAGTCAAGAAACTTAAGGTTGACGGATTGTTTGTCGCAATCGGTCATAAACCGGAGAGCGATCTATTTGCGGGGGTATTGGAAAGAGACGAAAAAGGATTTATTAAAGTTCATGAGGGATCAAAAACCAGTGTGCCGGGAGTGTTTGTGGCGGGAGATGTTGCCGACCCGAAATATAAACAGGCGATTACTTCCGCCGGCATGGGTTGTATGGCAGGTATGGATGTATTGAGGTATTTAGATCTTGACTTTACGATTAGTACTACTAAAATATAACTATGCTAATAAAAAGGTCTGTTTTCTCCAGCCTAATTAATCATTTGGGGAATGAGGAAATTACTATGTTGGTCGGTCCCCGACAGGCTGGTAAAACTACTTTAATGACGGGTCTTATGGAAGAGCTTGCTGTAAAGAGTGAAAAATCCATTTATCTTAATTTAGATAATGAAAAGGAAAAGAGATTTTTTGCTTCACAATCAAGCTTGGTTGACAAAATTAGAACGGTCTTGGGTGAGAAGAAGGGCTATGTTTTTATAGACGAGATTCAAAGAAAAGAAGATGCCGGTATTTTCATCAAGGGAATTTACGATATGAAGCTCCCTTATAAATTTATAATAACAGGTTCAGGGTCTATCGAACTTAAGGAAAAAGTTTATGAATCGTTAGCCGGGAGAAAAAGGCTTTTCGAAATTTACCCGTTAAGCTTTGAGGAATTTGTAAATTACAAAACGGAATATAAATATCAAAATAAACTTGAAAACTATCTGGATATCAACGGTGATGAACGAAGGAGTTTTTTAGAAGAATATCTCAAATTTGGCGGGTATCCGAAAGTTGTTTTATCCAAAACTTCAGAAGAAAAAAATATTGCGATAGAGGATATTTATAAGAGCTTTATTGAAAAAGATATTCAAGCGCTTTTGAAAGTTGAGAAAAGCGATGTTTTTTTGGATCTGTTAAGAGTTCTTGCCAGTCAAAATAGCAGAATTCTCAATTACACCGAGCTGTCAAATACGCTGAAGCTATCTCTGCCGACCCTTAAGAAATACCTCTGGTATTTGCAAAAAACTTATATTCTTGAGAAGTCTTCTCCATTTTTTAGGAATGTCAGAAAGGAAATTACCAAATCTCCAATTATGTATTTTGTTGATTTTGGATTTCGTAATTATGCTTTAGGCAGTTTGGAAAATTACGAAATGGAGAAAGGCTTTGTATTTCAAAACTTCGTTTTTAATAATTTAAGGGATTTGTTAAAACACCAGAATATCCGGAAGGGTTTTTGGAGGACTAAACAGGGCGGGGAAGTGGATATTATTTTGGACGCATATCCCAAACCAATCCCGATTGAAGTTAAATATTCCTCGTTGGATAAATTGTCAGTCAGCAGGTCTTTAAGAAGCTTTATAGAAAAATATAAACCCCCAAAAGCGTTTGTTGTAAATTTGTCGCTTGAGGAAAATCTAAAAATTGGAAATACGGTTGTAGAATTAGTGCCTTTTTTTAAGTTAGCTAAGGTGGTGAGTGAACCGACGACAGGAGTTCCCCCGGCACCAACAGTGCCTGCCGAAGAAGCTCCGATTCCGGGAGTTTAAAATTAAATGCAGAAGCTATATGATGTTGTTATTATTGGCGCCGGACCAGCCGGCTTAACCGCCGCGATTTATGCTGCTCGTGGAGCGGCTTCAACTTTAGTAGTCGCCGGGGAAAAATGGGGCGGACAGTTAATGCTTACCACCCAAGTTGAAAATTTTCCGGGATTTCCAAAAGGAGTTTTGGGACCGGATTTAATGCTCAAAATGCGCCGGCAGGCGGAAGCGCTTGGCGCTGAATTTTTGGAAAATAACATTACTGCGGTTGATTTTAAAGTACGCCCCTTTCACCTGAGTTCTAAGAGCCAGTTGCTAAAAACTAAGACCGTGATTATTGCCACTGGTGCACTGACTGCTTGGTTAGGGGTTCCCGGAGAAAAAGAATTAATCGGCCGAGGGGTATCAACTTGCGCTCCCTGCGACGCCCCGTTCTTTAAAGGAAAAGTTGTAGCAGTGGTGGGAGGAGGGGATACGGCCATGGAGGAGGCCTCGATTTTAACTAAGTATGTATCAAAAGTATACTTAATACATCGAAGGGATACATTTAGGGCAAGTGCGGCCACGCAGAATAAAGTAAACAACAATCAAAAGATTGAAATTATTTGGAATACAGAAGTTTTGCGGGTTGAGGGAAAGTCAAGGGTTGAGAGCTTAGAGTTAAAAAATAACAATACAAACAAAACTTCGGAGTTGAAAGTGGACGGTGTATTTATTGCCATCGGCCACAGACCGGACAGCGATATTTTTAAAGGACAGGTGGAAATGGATAATCGGGGTTTTATAACAAACAATCACATGGGTCGCCATACCGCAACAAGCGTTCCGGGGGTATATGTCGCCGGAGATGTGGCGGATAGTCATTATAAACAAGCGATCACTGCCGCGGGCTGCGGTTGTATGGCGGCAATGGACGCTATTTTCTATTTGACAGAAATTGCTCTTGACAAGTAGTTTTATTTAAGGGAGAATAATCCCATGCCTGAAAAGGCAAAAGCGAAAATAAATCTCCAATCAATCTTTCTCTCCTTGTTGGTTTTGCTGGCAATTGGTTTGGCTTTCTTTTCCGGTAGCATGTGGCAGAAAGTTAAGAACCTGGAAAAAGGGGCAACAACCGCCCAACCAAGCCAGCAGCAACCGGCCCAGCCGACAGTGTCTTTAGACACAATCAAAGATTTATTTAAAAAAGACCTGATCAAGTTTGGTGATGAGAACAGAAAAGTACTTTTTGTGGAAGTTTCCGACCCGTCTTGTCCTTTTTGTCAGATTGCGGGTGGCAAAAACAAGGCCTTGATTGAGAACTTTGATAAAAACGGAACCTATGTTCCGCCTGTTCCGGAAATGAAGAAACTGGTTGATCAGGGCAAGGCCTCTTACGTTTTAATCTATTCACCGGGCCATGGGGCAGGGGAGATGGGCATGAAGGCGCTTTACTGCGCTTACGAACAGAATAAGTTTTGGCAGGCCAGCGACTTAATTATGGCCGACGCCGGCTATACCCTACTTAACGATGTGGTTAAAAATGACAAAGTCCAATCCCAGAAAGTTGTTGATTTGCTCAAGGGCGTGCTTGATGGAGCCAGACTTAAAGAGTGTCTTGACAGCGGAAAATATGATACTAGATTGGGTAGTGATCAGCAGTTGGCAACAAGTATCGGTATTCAGGGTACCCCCGGTTTCTATGTCAATATCACCAACTTTGCCGGCGCCTACAGCTGGAAAGATATGGAAACCATAGTTACGGATGCTTTGAAATGAGATTCTCCAAAACCTTGTAAGCAATCACCGCAGCGGAACCCCAAACATTAAAGGATTTATTTACTCCATACATAGGTAGTTCAACAATGCTGTCAGCCAATTCTAGAGCTTCTTTAGTGATTCCGTCAGTTTCATTGCCGACGACAATAGCACAAGGGAAACTAACCTCTAAGCTTTTATAGCTAATCGCTTTCGGAGACTGCTCAACCGCAATTATTTGTACTCCTTGGCTTTTTAATACTTGTAATACTAGTAATACTTTTTTTACTTTCTGCCAGGGTACCCACTCTTCGGTTCCGACCGCAGCTTTGTGGATTTTGGAACAGGGGGGATATTCGGTTTCGCCACAGAGGTAAAGTTTTTCCGCAGCGATGGCATCGGCTAACCTGAACAAGGAGCCGACATTATAAGTATCAATGACATTATCCGCCACAAGATAAATCGGGTTTCTTTTAATAGCTTTAAGTTCACCCTCTTTTGGGGGAGTTTTTCTAAGTTGCTTTGCGTTTAATTTAACCATGCGTCTATTCTAGCATTTGGCTTTGGGAAATGGTAAAATTTCTCATTGAGGCGCTATCGTCTAACGGTTAGGACGGCACCCTTTCAAGGTGTAAATTTGGGTTCGACCCCCAGTAGCGTCACTCAAAAACTACAAGTTTTTGAGTGAACTGTTACGAACAAATTCGTACCGAATTTCAAAGAACTCGGAACACCTCGCTCACCCCTGCGGGGTTCGCTTAGCTCGGCCTTTGTGCCTCCTTTTTAACAAAGTGCCTGCCGAACTTCGTTTTTGTTCTGTTCTCAAACCAAAAAGAGATCCTCAAAGTTGATTACAATTTAAGTTTAGTATGTGAAGAAAGTTTTATAACTGCCAATAATTTAGGGTGCTATTTTTTTCATCAAAATTAGATTAAAATTAATTTATGAAATATAAAATTCTACTCATAATAATTCTTTTTTTAGCACTCTTCCTAAGATTATATAAGATAAATATTATCCCCCCTGGTTTAAGTAACGATGAAATTTCAATTGCATATGAGGCTTACAGTTTGATAAATACTGGAAGAGATTCTACTGGGGTATTTTTTCCACTTAGCTTCAAATCACACAATGATTATAAAGCGCCACTTTATTTTTATGTTGTCGCACCAGTTATCAAAATTTTAGGTAATAATGAAATAGCAGTTAGATTACCCTCAGTTATTTTTGGAACTCTAACTGTTCTAGGTATTTACTTATTAATTAAAAAAATTAGCAGTAACCCAAATTGGGCGATATTAAGCGCCTTTTTGTTAGCCATTACTCCTTGGCACATATATACATCTAGAATAGCACTGGAATCAAACCTAGCTCTTTTCTTAGTGGTTTTTGGAGTCGTGATGTTTTTAGAAGGAATAGAGAATCGGAAGTATCTCATGTTTTCTTCAATATTTTTTGCTCTATCTCTTTATGCATACCATACACAGAAAGTTTTTACTCCATTACTTTTAGTAGTATTAACCGTTCTTTACTTTAAAAAGATAAAACTGAAGGATTTAATTACTGCTTGGACGATTTTTATGGCAGCAATATTTCCATTAATAATTAATATTATCTTCTTCAAAGGTGGTACGAGGGCGGAAAATGTATTTTTTCTAAATGATTTTTTGCTTGCAAACAATTTGGCAGGAGTTAGTAACATCTTTTTCAAAGCTTTTATCATTTTTTCATTTTGGTTCGAAAAACTACAAAGATATCTAAGTTTTGATTATATTTTTGGAAATGGACTTCCGATCTCCGCCCCATACGGCTCATCAAGTTTCGGATTATTAAACATTTTAGAATTTCCTTTGTTTTTAGTCGGAACTTATCATTTAATTTCTCAAAAAAATAAATTACTCATAGGTGTGATTTTTGGTTGGTTTTTCATAGGACCATTTGCTCCATCTATAGCTTTAGGACAATTAGATTTAATTAAAAATCTTATAAGTCTTATTCCATGGACAATCATTAGTGCATATGGCCTTGTCTATATTTGGGAAGAAACAAAGAATCGTTTTGTTTTTATAGTATGTCTTTTGTTACTCACAATAAATTCTGCCTTTTTTTATAGATATTACATTAAATATTTTCCAATTTATTATTCACAAAATTGGTCTTATGGATTCAAACAAATAGCAGAATATGCTAAAGAAAATGAAAACTTATTTCAAAAAATTGTTATTGATTGGAAATACGGTGTTCAAGAAGACCTTTATGGAGCTCCGTCTTTATTTGTGCTTTATTTCAATGGAATTGATCCAATGGAATATTTAAACAAATCAAGAAATGACGATTTTCTAAGTTTCAATAAATATGAATTTAGAAATATTGACTGGCCTAAAGAGATAATTCAACCCGAAACTTTATATGTCGTTGGTGTACGTAGTGCACCAGTTGAAGGTCAAAAAGTGAATGAGGTTTATTCAATAAATTTACTTGATGGCAAAAAGGCATTTAAATTTTATAAATCCTTTTAAATAAATAATTCAGTATAAGAAAATGAGAACCAATCCTCTTATTCTTTCTCAACCCGCAGACTAGATTCCCGTTAGGGAATATTTCAGAAGCAATGGTTCTGCTCTCCTGTCTTCGAACCAAGTGCTGTGCGTAAGCACTCTGTGTACTAGCACTTGGTGAGTTGCCTCTTGAGGCAAATTGCTACTGAAATGTGTGCTTAGGTTACCGTTGCGGTAGCCGTTACCGCAAACCGTCAATCGTTAGACCGCAATAAGGCCGTGAATACGACCAGTTGACGGTATTTGTTTTGGTGCTTACGGTAACCCGTCAGGCTTCCGTTCTGTTGTGATTCCATGAAAATGTTTCTCACCTGACTTACTTGGTTTAATATCAGGTAAGTAAGGAAGAAAGGGGGTGAGAAATAAATGACATATATTGGAATTG
>Ga0210017_1002857_pt1 | contig 14632 bp, 13 predicted proteins | sample CryGeyCG2014_020_FD_183966 | JGI IMG/M metagenome (GOLD analysis project Ga0210017, IMG submission 183966) | Groundwater microbial communities from aquifer - Crystal Geyser CG08_land_8/20/14_0.20 (SPAdes) (version 2) | ecosystem: Environmental > Aquatic > Deep subsurface > Groundwater | place... | reverse complement strand
AGGACGAAAAATTACACCAGCAGAGAAACGATGGGAATAGAAAAAGGGGGCGAAAGTAATATCATTTAATTCTGTCAAACTAAAATAGCGTAAAGCGCTCCGAACATTGACAAAATTAGAATTGTTGCAAATCATTGACGAAAAATGTATATTTATGATGAAAATATTTATAGAAGATGTTCTTTGACATGCACATGTGAGTCCGTCGGCAAAAAAGGGTTTATAGCCTACCTATGAGGAATTGAAACTGAATAACCCATCTTATTATTTTTCGCAATTCACTTGTTTATAGCCTACCTATGAGGAATTGAAACGCGGGTGAGAAATCGGCGCCCCGTTTTGAAACAGTGGTTTATAGCCTACCTATGAGGAATTGAAACTAGTTTATAACGCCGAAAATATAACAGTGCCAAATAGTTTATAACCTACCTACGAGGAATTGAAACCGAAAAAAGTTTCAACTTTCAAGACCTGACCCCATTTCTTTACTGAAATGAGGTTCTTCTTTCAACAGCTTCTTTCAGCGTCTGCGGATTCACGTATATTATTTCCGAGCCCTCCGAAAGACCGTGCGCGGGCTGCGTGACGGTGATATTTCCGAAATTCCGTTTTATCTCGTTAAAAATATACCTCGCCGTGGCTGCTCCTTTCCTGTTGAGGTTCGTCCCGATAATCACTTCCTTTATTTTCCCCTCGGCGAGGCGTTTGAAGAGAGCCGCTATATTCAAATCGTCCGGCATAACTTTATTGAGAGGGTCTATTCTGCCGCCGAGCACATGGTATTTCCCGTCAAAACCGGCGTCTTCAAGAGCCGTCACGTCCATTACATCCTCCACGACGCAAACGACTTCATCCCTGCGGCCGGTGTCCGAACAGATGTCGCATATATCGGCGGTTGAAAAATTTCCGCAGACGGCGCATATTTTTATGCTCTGGGACGCCTGAGAAATTTCATTCATAAATTTTACCCGCTCTTCTTGAGAAAGTTTTATAAAATCGGTTGCGAGTTTAGCGGCGCCTTTCGGAGTGACTGAAGGCAGAGCATAAAACGCCTCTTTAAGCCGCTCAAGGCACCTCAGAATACTACTCATCGGCAGGACCTTCAAGTTCTCCGCCGACAATCGCGTGAAGTTTCGTTATTATGGGCTCTTCTATCTCAAGCTGTTTGGCTTCTGTTATTTTTTCCGCTGGGGTCTGCCCTCCGCCTTTCGGCATAACAATCGCCACATCAAGCGTAAGAGCGTAACCGTTTTCGTGAAGAACTTTTTCAATGATTTCACTGTTCGCTATTATCCTCTTCGCCTGTAATTCGTTTGAGGCGCCAAACTCGCAGTATAAACTACCGCTTTCCGGCGAAATCTTCTGAGCCAACCTAAACAATTGCCCCACCGCCCCGCATTTATTTTCCAAAAGCTCAAGAATTTTTGAAGGGGCTTTGCCGTTGTGGTTTTTCTCTTCTTCTACCGGTTTTTCTTTTTCTTCCTGACGGGAAACTTCATCCTCATCCGCATATGATGCTGGCGCGGCGGCAATGGCTTCCTCTATCGAAATAAAATCAGAAGATATTTTATACACGCAAAGTTCAAGTATAATCTTCGGGAATTCGCTCCATTTCATCTCCCGTTCCGCAGAACACAGACACTCTAACATCCAGTAAATCCGGTCGGATGAGGCATCCTCAAAGAGCCCCGTTTTTTCTCCCGCAATTTTAGAGGCCAGAATTTTTCTGAGTTTCATCAGAATCTTCCTCGTGAACTGCTGCAAGCTATAGCCGCCTTTGTAAATTTCGTCTATAATTTTAAAAGCGCTCTTTATATCTTTTTTTGAAACCGCATTCAGTATTTCGTCAATTTTTTTCGCTTCAACAAGACCGAGAATAAATTCTATTTGCCTTGCTCCTATTTCTTCTTTCTGCGAAGCAGAAATGGCTTGTTCTAAAACGCTCTGGGCATCCCTCGGTGAGCCCGCGGCTTCATCGCAAATTAAATCAAGCGCCTCATTGGTTATTTTCACTTTTTCGGCGGACGATATCTTTTTGAGGTTCATCTTTATTTCCTCGTCTCTGACAAGTCTGAATTTGAAATGCTGGCAACGCGACAGAATCGTCGCGGGGACTTTCTCGGGCGCGGTTGTCGCCAGAATAAAAATGATGTATGGCGGCGGTTCCTCAAGAGTTTTGAGGAGGGCGTTGAAGGCGTCGGCGGTAATCTGGTGCGCCTCGTCGATGACGTAAACTTTATAACGGGAGGAGGCAGGTGCGAACGCCACATTTTCGCGCAAATTTTTTATATCGTCTATACCGCGGTTGCTCGCCGCGTCAATTTCTATGATATCAAGCGCGCTTCCCGCATTTATTTCAATACAAGAAGCGCATTTGTTGCAGGGCTCCCGCGAGGGATATTTTTCGCAGTTAACGGCTTTTGCCATAATTCTGGCGGTTGTCGTCTTTCCCACGCCCCTGGGACCGGAAAAAAGATAAGCGTGGGCGATTTTACCGTTAAGTATGGCGTTTGAGAGCGTCTGTGTGGCAGAGTCCTGACCGATAACTTCTCCGAAATTTGAAGGCCTGTATTTTCTGGCTATGACAAAGTGAGACATACTTTATTTTAACTTAAAAATATTCAAACTGTCAAAATTTGTTTTGAAATTCTGCAGAAAATATTTTACATAATCAAAAAATGTGCTAAAATAAATTTATTTATTATTGCACAAAATTGCAAAAAATGGGATAAATTAATGATGACAAAAATTAAGATTTCCGATTGTAAATTGGAATTGGCGCTCGGGGATATTACCATGCAGGATACCGAGGCGGTGGTTAATGCGGCAAACAAAAGATTAGCCCCCGGCGGAGGAGTGGCGGGCGCCATACACAGAGCATCTGGACCCGAATTATGGGAGGAGTGCAAAAAACTCGGGGGATGCGATACGGGGGATGCAAAAATAACCAAAGCGTATAACCTTCCCAATAAGTTTGTAATTCATACAGTAGGCCCTGTTTACGGCAGTTCAAAAAACGATGCTGAACTCTTAAAGAATTCTTATCTAAATTCGTTGAAAGTCGCCGATAAAAACGGGGTAAAATCAATTTCTTTCCCGGCATTAAGCACAGGAGCGTTCGGCTATCCCTTAAAAGAGGCGGCAGAAATTGCTCTTAAAACCATAATTGATTATTTGAAAAGCGCCGGAACAAAAATCAAACTGGTGAGAATAGTTCTCTATAACGATTTTTCTTTCACCGTGCATAAAAATACTCTTAAAGAAATCTTCCCCACACAAACAAAGAAATAAGAAGGGTCAACTGAAAAAACATTTCGATTTTGACTTTTAAAAAATATTTTATCCTGCGGTAATTTTTTCATCAATTTCCTTTTTCTTTTATCTTTCTTCTCTATGGCTTTAATGCCGCCCGTATTTGCTCGCCCTTCAGATAATTTTATTTAATCTGCTTTGAGTTTTAAAATCCCGTCCGGAAGGCGCCGAGGTTTCATATCCCTGCCGACACACGCAAGAAGCGTTGAACCGGCTACTATAAGATACTTTTTGCTCTTCTCCGTCACAGTATATTTCAGGTCTATTGAAGCTCTGGATATTTCCCGCGGCTCCGTTTTAACAACCAGCGTTTCGCCGTATCGCGCGGGGCTTTTGTATTCAATCTCCGCGCGGCGGACGAGAAAAAATATTCCCTCGTCGGCGAGACGTCGGATATCAACGCCTTTTTTCAGAAGGTATTCGGTGCGGGCGCGCTCAAAGTAAACGAGGTAATTGGCGTAATAAACAACGCCGCCGCAGTCAGTGTCCTGATAATAGATTTTTATTTCCATTTACGTATTATACGATAGGAAATTTTTTGCACGTTTCCTGATACAGCGAATAACTTTTTATGTCCTTTCCGGTAAAGCCCTCAATAAAACTTACTTCTTTTTTCATTATGCCGTCAACCTCCTCGGGTAATTTTTCTTTTATAAAGGCCGCAAAATTCGCGCTCAGGAGTTTTCTTAAATCGGAATCAGCGAAGTCCATAAATCCGCCCTGATAAATAATTCTGGCAAGAAAAACGCAGGCGGTAGAAACACTTATGTTTTTTATGCTCCATGAAAGCCATCTGAACAAATTGCTGTCAGGGTCAGAGAGGGGAATAATCTCGTTTGCCACTTCAAGGATGAGTTCTTTAACGGCGAAATCCCCGATGCTTCTATCGGGAGAAAAATGAACAAGCTCCCAGCCGGTCACCACATAAAAATTTCCGCGTTTCGTAAACGAAATGCCGAGAATATTAGCGGCGTCAAACACGCCGGCCCAGTGATTGGGACTGCGGCCGTAACCCGTGAGTTTTAAAATTATCTTCCCGAAATTCTCCGTGAAAAGAACAACTTTGTTGCGGTTAAATCCATTAGAGACATTGTCCAGAACTATTGCCTTTGTTTTATATATTCTCATACAGGACGCTATTTTTTTATCACGCGGACGGTTTTTATCATCTGCCTTCCGGCGCTTTCAATTTCAAGAACGACCTTTCCGAACGTCACTTTTTCCCCTTTTTTCGGCAGGTAATTGAGTTTCTCCAGGATAAGACCGCCTATGGATTCGGCGAGTTCTTCCGGAAGGTCAATGCCGAGTTTGTCATTAACGCGGTCCACATCTTCCTGCGCCGGAATAATATAAGAGCCGTCCTTTTCTTTTTTATAAAGCGTTTCTTTATCAAATTCGTCAAAAATATCTCCGGTTATTTCTTCAAGAACATCCTCAAGCGTAATGAGCCCCGTAACCCTTCCGTATTCGTCCACCACAATAGAAAGATGTTCTCGCCCCTGCATAAAATTTTTGAGCAGAGTTTCAACGGGCGCCATTTCCGGAACAAACGAAGGGGGACGGATAATATCGTTGATTATGAAAAGCGGCCCGTAATTCAGCACGCTCATAATGTCCTTCGTGTATATAAGCCCTTTGATGTTATCCAGCGAACCCGAATAAACGGGGATTCTTGAATGATTGTATCCTGCAATTTCCCTGAGAATTTTTTCCCGCCCCCAGTTGATATCAACAGCGTTTATCTCAACTTCAGGAACCATAACCTGTCTCACTTCCTTGTCAGGAAAATCCAAAACCCCTTTTATCATTCTCCTTTCTTCAACCGAAAGCTTGCCCGCAAGAAATGCGGTCTCGGAAAGTTCGGTAAATTCCTGAGTGCTTGTTCTCGGCAGTGCCTTTGAAAGATTCAAACCCAAAAGAGAAAGAATCCCGCGGTTTACCGAAAAAAGAAAAAACGCCAAGGGTTGCAAAAAAAATATTATTTGCCTCAGATACGGCAGAGTAACGGAAGCGAATTTTTCCGGATTTTTTTTCGCGGCGGTCTTTGGTATTATCTCGCCGAAAAACACGACAAACACGAAAAGAAGTCCGCTTAATATGGCGCTTACGCGCGAGGGCGGGATGTCCGCATGGCGGGCAACGACGAGCGAAATTATCTGGACAGTAACGCTCGCAACGACAACGGAGATAGCATTGCCTATGATAATCGCCGTAAGCACATTGTGAGGATGTTCCAGAAAAAAAGCCAGAGCCCGCAACGAAGCATTACGGCCTTTTTTTAATATATTGTCTTTCTGAAACGGGGTGAGAGAGCAAAGCGCTGTTTCGCATCCCGCGAAATACATCATAAATGCGAATGAAATCAGAAGCAAGAGCAAGACAATCACCGCCGTTCCTCCGTCGGAGCCGCCGATGCGAGAGCAAACCGCTTTAAATCATACTCATCCAGTATCTCGCCGAATATCTCCTCAAGAAGGTTTTCCATCGTCACAATACCCACAAGTTTTTTGTCGGCTTCTTCAACCACAGCGATGTGCACCCTGTTTTTGAGCATATTTCTGTATGCGGCCAGAAGAGATGTTTCGGACTCTATAAAAAAAGGTCTGTGAATATAACGCCTGAAATCTTCATGGACACCGAGTATGGCGGATGTGACAATCTCTCTCGTATAAATAATACCTGCGAGATTCTTCAAACTTCCGTAATAGGCGGGGAAACGCGAAACGCCGGAATCCGTAATCAGTTCCCTTATCTTTTCCGTGCTTTTTGAAAGGTCAATGCCTATGATTTCACGCCGCGGCGTCATTATTTCCGAAACTTTTTTCTGACTGAGCGTAAGAATTTTTGAGATGATCTTTGAAGAACGGTCATCCGCTGCAAGAGTTTTTGACAATTCCCCGATGTCGCCCCTGCTTATCAGTAAATCCCGGGAAGGTGACTTATAACCTATAATCCAGTTTGAAAATACCGTTATCGTTTCGGTGAAAGGTAAAAGCGCTATCCTGAAAATGTTCAGTATCCATCCGACGTTCTCGCTTACTTGCCTCGGATAAGTCGTTGCGATATTTTTCGGCATTATCTCGCCGAAGAAGAGAATGAGCGAGGTCGTCGCCGCAAGAGCGACTGCTACGGAGGCGCCTGCCGATAAACCGCGGCGATGAGACCATTCAATCACGACAAACGAGAGCAGAGAACTGAATGAAATATTCACAAGGTTATTGCCTATGAGAATCGTTGAATACACTGACGAGGGAGATGTAATCCAGTCCTTGAATATCTTCATCTTTGAAGAGATGAAAAGAGCTTTTATCTTCGCCTTGTTCAGTGTGGCAAGAGAGGTCTCCATAGATGAAAAAATACCGGAGAGAAAAAGAAGGCAAACAAGCGTTAAAACGAGAATCATCATTTATCCCGCAGAAAACCCGTTTTTGTGGCGGATGGTACTAAAGGACGGCCTTCGGCCAGGCAAAATGTCGCGAATCTGTCCGCAAGATTTTCTCCCGCCAAAAGCATTTTGCGCGCGCATGAGGCAGAATCGTCATTCATACCTTTAAGGTGAAGAAGCCCGTGAGCAATTAAGAGCATAAGCTCCCGCACCACGCCGTGACCGAGACGTCTTGAGGAGAATTTCGCTTCCGGCAGGCAAACATATATTTCACTCAATCTTTCTTTTTCCGACGCCGGCGCGCCCGCGGGCCGCCCCGCCTCAAACGTGATAACGTCGGTAACGCTGTTTTTGCCGAGAAAACGTTTGTTCAATTTCTTTATAAGGCGCGCTCCTGTAATTACAATATTTACGGAGTGTTTTATTTCCAGAAACCCTATGCAGCGCCGTGAATATTCTAATAGAGCGCGCGCGGATATGCTTCTCGGGGCAGGAACATCAAAAAAAAGCCTCACTTCAAGCATTACCTTTTATTTTCTGTTTTTACCCCGCCCTTTTTCTCTCGTCTTCTCTGCGACGGAGTCAGAGTTAGAATCGGCCGGGGACGCCTGAACCTCAAATACCGCATCCTTCGGGCCGGGGGATTCGGCTTCGGGATATTCCAGTCTTATGTGGTGAATACTCAAAAGCGTCTTTGTGAGAACACCGCCGATTTTCTGTATATCTTCAAGAGTTATCGGGCATTCATTAAGCTGTCCGTCTGAGAAATAATTGTTTATTATTTTGTTCACATTATTTCTTATCTTTTCAAAATTCGGTTCCTCAAGCGCCCTGCACGCCGCCTCAACGCTGTCCGCAAGCATCACGATTGCCGTTTCTCTTGTCTGGGGCAAAGGACCGGGATACATGTAAACGGTCTCGTCATGATTGCCTCCGGCCTCCGCCGCTTTTCTGAAAAAATACTGCACAATTGTCGTTCCGTGATGCTGGATGATGAAATCCTTAATACAGTCGTCAATACCGTATTCGTTGGCGAGAAGCAGCCCTTCCTTTGTGTGAGAAACAATAACAAGTGCGCTCATCTCTGGCTTCAGATTCTCATGGGCGTTGTCTCCGAGCTGATTTTCAATGAAATACTGGGGTTTGTTTATCTTTCCGATATCATGATAGTATGCGCCTATTCTTGTCAGCAAACTGTTGCAGCCGATTTCAGCGGCCGCGGCCTCAGCGAGAGCGGCTACCATTAAACTGTGATGATATGTGCCCGGAGCTTCCGTCATAAGTTTTTTAAGCATCGGCTGGTTGAAATCGCCCAGCTCTAACAATCTTATGTCCGAAGTTATGTTAAAGATGCTTTCAAAAAGCGGAAGCATCCCCATAACGAGAACGGCGGTGGAGGCGGCGACGAGCAAAGGCACCTGCACGGCGTCAAGAATAAAATTACCCTGATGCATCCCGAATAATTTAAGAATCAAGGCGGAGGCGAAAATAAAAATAAATATTGAAAGGCCGTTCAGAAAAATATCCGTCCTTTTTATAATCCTGCGGGGAAAAGCAGCAGCCCCCAGCCCCCCCGCGAGAGTAATAAAAAAAACTTCAAAATCACCGAGATACAAAAAAGCCGCAATCAAACTTAAAAGCACGGCGCACAACTTCGCGAGTTTGCGCGAGATGAGAAAATTGAGGATGCTCACAGCAATAGGCGTGAAAATAATATACTTTGGCCAGTCCTGCGATTTTGCAAATTGCGTCATCAGCACGGAAAAAATAATTACAATTGCCGTTAGAAGAAGTTTTGAATCGCTGATTTTTTCTTCAAATTTCAGGAATGACACCGCAACATAAGACCAAAAGGCGGAAAAAATCAAAGATGCCAGAATAAAATGTTTTTCTACTCCGAACTCCGAGATGAGCGCCACAAGAACGCTTGATAAAACAACGATTATAAGGAGCCACCCGGGTACCGCCACTTTTTTCTTCAAAATCGTTTCCCCTGTTTTCGGTTTCTCGAGTTTTTCGGCCCAATTTTTGAAAAGTTTTGAAAAAAAAGTTTTTATTCCTTTAATCATCGGTTTTCTCCGTTTTCTCCATATGCCCTGACGATTTTTTTTACAAGAGGGTGTCTCACGACGTCTTTGAGCGTGAACCTGATAAAATTTATTCCCCTTATTCCCCTGAGAATTCTGCTCACCTCAAGCAGCCCCGAATCCACTTTTTCTTTCAGGTCTATCTGCGTCTCGTCTCCGTTTACGACAATGACCCCGTCGGGGCCGAGGCGCGTCAGAATCATTTTCATCTGGCCGGAGGTCGTGTTCTGCGCTTCGTCTAATATTATGAAGGCCTTGTCAAGGGTTCTTCCTCTCATATAAGCGAGAGGCACAATCTCAATTAACTTCTGCTCTTTAAATCTCTCAAAGGAGCGCAAACCCATAAGAGCCGTAAAGGCGTCATATAAGGGAGCAAGATACGGACAGACCTTCTCCTCAAAATCGCCGGGCAGAAAACCTAATTTTTCTCCGGCTTCAACGACCGGTCTTGAAAGTATTATTTTTGAGAACTTTCCCTCTTCTATAAAACTCAGACCGCAGGCGACAGCAAGAAAGGTCTTCCCTGTGCCCGCAGGGCCCATAGCGATCGTAACGGGGTTCTTTCTCATGGACTCCGCATATTTTTTTTGAGCCGTTGAATTTGCACGAATTACGATGCCCTTTGATGACCTGTAAATTTCGCCGTCTTGCCTCAACGTCTTCGCGGCAGTTTCCCTTATTTTGTTTGATTCTGCGGCATCCTCAAGGACGGAAAGAGCGCCTCTTACGCCTTCCTGCGAGCCCCTGACTTCAAGACGGTTGTTTCTCACTTTCACGGAAACCCCGAAGGTCTTCATTATATTTCTTATGTTGCCGTCGTAAGGGCCGAATATATCGGCGAGTTGTTCCTGGGACTTTATGTTTATGGTTTTTGTTATCAAATTATCTCGGAATTTCGAAAACCTGTCCGGGATAAATCAAATCCGGGTCTTTTATTTTCGCCTTGTTGGCTAAATATATTTTTTTCCACTGCCATGGGTCATCATATATTTCGGGTTTTTTAGCGATATTCCAAAGGCAGTCGCGGTTAATTTCCCACCTGCCCACCGTATAGGATACCGGAAGTTTTTCGGAATATTCTTTTTCCGCTTCTTCAAGAGCTTTTTTCCTCGCCGCGAGCGCCTCTTCAAGAGCTTTTTTGGCAAGGCTGTAAGCGGCGTCGGCCTTTTCTTTCGCCTGGAGATAATCGTTGTTTTCTACGGCTTCTTTCGCCTCGCCGAGCAAAGCCTCGGCATCTTCCACCGCCACTTCCTCCTCGCGGCAGGTATTTATCATTTTCTCCGCACGCGATATGGCATCCATAGCGTTGAGCCGCGCCTCTTCTTCCGGACTTAGTGTCTTCACCCTGCTACACGAAGATACAACAAGAGAAATCATCACAATCATAAATAAATTATTTTTCATAACTAAATTATAGCAATCCTGACAACACTGTCAACAGGAAAAAAGGGGACGTCCTACATTTTTTCTCACTATTTTGTAGTTGCTCAATAAATTGAACAACCACAGGTTTCCATTGCAAAAAATGGGATAAATCCGACCGCTACAAACACAATTATGGGACACTATTAGAATTTTACCGGGTTTTACAAAATATTCGCTTCCGGCAGAAAGATGTTTCCGCGACCGAGTAAAAAACGCCCGTCAGCCGCTTTTTTCGTTTCAATCATATGATGGATTATGCGTTGCCCATACATCATTGAGAGATATTCCCTTTTTATTTTACCGATGCCGTGTTCGGCGGATATTGTGCCTCCGGAAGATATGATTTTTTCCGCCAAAACCGCGTAAATTACCCGCGCCGCCTCGTATTCTCTTTTGTTTTCCGGCATCATATTTATGTGGAGATGGCTTTCGGCGATGTGACCGAAAATCGCATATTCCATACCCGAGAATTCAAGAGTTTTTTTGTAAAAAGCAAATATTTCCGGGAACTTCCCGGACGGAACCGCAAAATCCGTTCCTAACTTGCGCAAACCCCGCGCTCTCATTTTTTCATTTATTTTTTCGGGAACGCTGTGTCTGAAATTCCTGAAAAGTTCTTTTCTTCTGCCGTCATCGGCTACAAAAACATCGAGAAGCGCTTCGCTTTCTTCAAGAACGCGCGCGAGGTCGTCCAGATATTGCCCCTTTTTCTCAATAAAAAGCGCCGAGCCAGCGTTAGCCGGCATCGCCGGAAAATCACGAAAAGCGAGTTTCAGCGAATTTGAGTCAAAATATTCAACGGAAACAACATCCAATTTCGGGTCCTTAAGTTTTTCAACGGTTTCAATTATGTTCTCCTCGGCGAAAAACGCCGCTAAAACCGAAAAATGAGGTTTTTTCAAAAGACGCACTTGCGCTTCGCAAATAATGGCGAGAGTGCCTTCGCTTCCGGCTAAAATGTCAACGGCGTCCATTCCTTTTTTTGAGAAATAACCCGCCGCGGTCTTTACAGGAGGCATATCATAGGATGCGCAGGGAATTTTATTCCCGTTTATTTCAATAAAACCGTCTCTTTCCTTTGTGTTTCCTCTTCTTAAATTTACGAGCGACCCGTCGGAAAGTGCAACTCTGAGCGAAACAATGTAAACCCTCGTGCGGCCGTAATAAAAACCCCTGCCGCCGGATGCGTCGGTCGCTATCATTCCCCCTATTGCCGCGTTTTTTTCGGTTGGGTCGGGAGGGTAAAATAAACCGCTCCCCGACAAAGCGTTTTCAAACTCCGACAGAGTGACCCCCGCCTGCAAAAGAGCGGTCTCTTCTTTTATTTCAATTTTTTTTAAGTGTTCCGTTGAAAGAATTACTCCGCCCTGAGGCACGGCTCCTCCGACAAGGCCAGACCTTCCGCCGGAGACGGTAACGAGGATTCTTTTCTCGTAACAGTTTCTCATGAACTCCGAAACTTCTTCAACGCTTTCCGGAATATACACCGCATCCGCCTCGCCGCCGGCAAGCCCCGAACAATCTTCAAAATAGGTTTCTATGAATTGTTTTTTTTCAATCATGGCCAATGGGGACGGGGCCAATGGGGACGGTTCCTATTCTTTTCAAATTTTTGCGAACGATTAAAAATCATTTTTTTCTATTTCCATCCGTAAATTCCCCCTCTTAAATTCCCTCCGCCTGCGGCGGGAAAAAAAGTAGCGGGCATTTTCATTCCTATTTCCCTGCAGGCAAGCCGGCACCGGCACACATTTTATATTTTAGCAAAATTTGCTTAAATATCTTTATGATTAAAATGGATTTTTCCCGTAAAATTCTGAAACTCCCTCCGGCGGAACTCCAGATAATCCGCAAAATATCCCGTATAGCGCACTCCCTCAAAGAGAGAGTTTACCTTGTCGGCGGTTTTGCCAGGGACCTCATTACGGGCGCTTCAAATTTTGATATTGACTGCGTGACGGAAGGCGACGGCGTAAAACTTGCCGAGGCGCTGGAAAGCCAGGAAAAAACCGGCTCTCTCATCGTGAACCGGAAGTTCCGCACGGCAAAGCTCGTAATAAAAGGTTTGACCGTTGACATCGCATCCGCCAGGCGCGAGACCTACAACGCTCCCGGCTGCCTTCCAAAAGTGAGCGTCTCTTCCATAAAAGAGGACGCTTTACGACGGGACTTTACGATAAACGCTCTTTACATTTCCATAAACAAAGAGGACTTCGGAAAACTGTCGGGAAGCGGTGCGTTTCTGAAAGACCTCAAAAACGGCGTTATACGGGTCTTTCACAAAAAGAGTTTCATAGACGATGCGACAAGAATATACCGCGCTTTGAGGTTCGCCGCAAGATTGGGTTTTACCATAGAGCCCAAAACCAAAAAATATCTCAGAGAGGCACTCCGCAGGGGTTATCACAAAAAAATATCCGCTTTCCGAATAAAAAGAGAATTTTTTCTTATGCTGGAAGAGCCCGATGCGGCGGAAGTCGCCAAACTTATTTTCAAAATGAGAATTGCGAAATTCATCATTCCGCAAATATCTCCGACTGCGGTTGAGGACTTAAAAAAGGCGCAGTCAATATGGTTTGATTTTTTCATCTATTTTTTCGGCAGGGCAGAAGTGTCTTTCTTTTATTTTCTTGTGCTTTTAAGAAATGCCGCCTCGAAGGAGAAAAAAAGAATTGCGGATTTTTTCGCTCTGCCGGATTTAAGGAAAAAGGAAATTATGTTTCCCTTAAAAAATTTGAATGCCATTATAAAAAGCGTCGGAGAAAATAATCCTGAATGGCCTTTTATGCTGGATAAATTTTCCGCCGAAATGATTCTCTATCTTCTTTTCATTGCGGAGACCGAACGCCACGCCCTTTCACGGGGCCAGAACGGCAAAATATTCAAACACCGGATACTGGATTACATTATAAGACTGCGCTTCAAGAAAGTATTTCATTCCGGAAACGAACTTTTACGCATGGGTTTCCCCGCTCAAACCATAGGCGGAATACACCGCTCGGTTCTCAAAGGCAGGCGAAGCGGCGAAATTAACTCAAAGTTGCAGGAATATGATTTCCTTGTAAGAAAACTCAAAAAAATGTAAAATTAAAATTTAGAAAGGGTTTTTGGAGGTATTTTTTATGAAACTTGAAAGAATTGTGTTTTCGTTTTCGCTTTTCTGCGCCGTTTTATCCGCCCAGGAAATCATTGTGAGTAAAATGGCCGGCTCGGCATATCTTGCAAAAAGCGGCACGGAGTGGCAGAAAATTACGGAAGGGATGCTCATTGAAGAAGAAACTTCCATAACAACCAATGACTCCTCTTATGTAATCCTCAATTTTTCCGACGGCCATACCATTGAGATTTCCGCAAATTCCATTTTCACGGTAAAAACCAATTCCATCAGTAACATAGACCTTGACGTGTGGCTCGGAGAAATTTACGCCCGCGTAAAAAAACTGCCCCCTTCGGAAAAATTCAATGTCCGCACGCCGGCGGCAGTGTGCGCCGTGAGGGGAACAAAATTCAGAGTCGCCGTCGGTAGCGACAAAAAAACCGACGTTTACGTTGACGAGGGAATCGTGGGCGTGATGGACTCATCGGGCGTAGGAGAAGAGGTGTTCGTCAGAGAAGGTGAGATGTCCTCGGTGCCTCCGGGTCAGAAAGCGTCAGAGCCCGTCAAAAAAGCTTATGTTCCGAAAACCGAAGAAAAATCCGAAGAAGCGGAGAAAGAAAAGAAAGAAGAAAAAATTAAAGCGGGCGCTCCAAAAGAACCCGAAGTCGGAGGACAGGCGATAGAGTCATTTCCGGAAGAAGCCGAAGAAAAGCCGACAGAGCGTAAGGCCGCCGCGGCGGGCGGAGTGAATATGAACGGCTCCATCGGCGCCGTAGCCCTCACACGTGACGGCGTAACAAAGGTCTATTACGAGTTCAGCATGTTCCCCGAATTAACGTTCGGAAAGCTCGGCGTGGGTCTGGAACTCGTAATCCACTTTGACGAGAACAACGAAATACTGAAAGACGAATGGTATCTCAACCAGTATCCGTCAAAAATAGATTATCTCCGCTGGGGGCAGAAGCATCAGGATCCTTTTTATTTTCTCATAGGCAGATTCAGAAAACCCGTAACGATAGGGCACGGTATGATAGTGGACAACTACACGAACATGGCGCAGTACCCGAATGTCAGGAAAATAGGTCTTGAATTCGACCTTGACCGCGGGCGGTGGGGAATGGAGGGCGTCACGGGAGACATCGTGCACCCGAAGTTCGGCGCAAGCAGAATATATTTCCGCCCACTTCTTTTTATAGGGCAGGAAATTCCCTTACTGAAAAACCTGAAACTTGCGGCATCGGCGGGAAGCGACACAAACCCGGATTTTGAAAGTTCTACAAAAAACGACGAGGTCTCCGTCATAGGAGCGGACGCGGAACTTCCTCT
>Ga0210017_1002852_pt1:10000-14652 | contig 14652 bp, 12 predicted proteins | sample CryGeyCG2014_020_FD_183966 | JGI IMG/M metagenome (GOLD analysis project Ga0210017, IMG submission 183966) | Groundwater microbial communities from aquifer - Crystal Geyser CG08_land_8/20/14_0.20 (SPAdes) (version 2) | ecosystem: Environmental > Aquatic > Deep subsurface >... | reverse complement strand
CTTTTCTGGAACACCCTGACTGTTCCGGAATGAAATCAGCACGGCTGTCGGCAAGGGGAGCAGCCAGTAGTAGAACCGAGGCCACGCCCAATCGTGGCTGAAAGAGTTTCCACGCAATCTGAAAGGCGATAAAAGTTTTGCCTGCGACACAGCCGCTCTCCTTCAGCTTCGGGGCAATCAGTTCCGCTCTGGTTTCCGCTTCGTTCATAATTTATCCTGACTTACTCCAATCTTCCAAACGCCTTTTTCAAGAAAAGCTTCTATGGTTTGGCGATTTGCTTTATTTATCAAATTAGAGTGTGATACTTTATTCTTTTTTACATATTCAGCAAGCGTCATGATGTGCGCGCCTTCCAGATACGCAAGCCTCTTGTGATAACTATTCGTAAGAGCCTTGCCGACTATTTCTTCCATGATTTTGGCAGTGCCTTTTTCGTCAAATTCCTTAAACGCGTCATAATACATCTTTCTATCAATGAATTTAATATTTACCGGCACAAAACCTTCCCGTATAAGCAAATAATTATTTATTACTCTTCCGATACGGCCATTACCATCAACAAACGGGTGGGTATGTTCAAAAATAAGATGCAGCAGCGCAATACGTTTTATAATATTTTCGCGGCTGTTTGCGTTATACCCCGCAAGCATTTTCCCCAATCTTTCTACTACTTCTTTTGGGTCCGGAGCTATGTGGTTTGCAACCCTGACCCATTCACCGTCCTTGCGAAATCTTCCGGCAATATCATCCCGGATATTCGCTATAAGCATTTTGTGAAGCGACAGAATAACCTCAAGAGTGAGTTCTTGTTCTTTGGCTTTTGTGTCAATATAAGAAACTACCCGAGCAAGATTTTTTGCTTCAAAAATCTCTCTTTCAGTTATATATCTGTCTAAATTTATTTGCAAAAGGATTTTCTCAGTTTCTTCAAGAGTGAGAGTGCTGTTCTCGATGGCATTGGAGTTATACACCTGCTCAGCAACCTCCGCTTCACTCAATAATTTTATAAGCGATTGTTTCCCGGCAGATGCGGCATAATACCGCTCCCTGAGACGACTGATTGTATTAAATACACGTAATACTTTTGCCATAGTTACAGTATATACCTTTTCACTCTTTTGTCAACATAATCGTGAAAATTTATAAAAAAACAACAGATTTCACGGTTTTGAGCTACAACACCTTGTTAAAGACTTCTTCATCTGTCATTCCCGCAATCTTTAAGCGGGAATCCAATATCAAATATCTCCATTAAACGATGAACGTTTTACCCGAGATTATTTACTCCCTGCCCGATTATTTTGATCGTGGGCGTCAGATTCTAAGCCGGATGGTGAGGTTCTGGCAACAAAGAAAAACCCAAGTGATATAAAGACGGTAATGCAGACTACTGTGAATGCGAGTGATTTTCCATGCCATAACCCGACAAACCAACGACTGAATTCGTCCGCAAACACAGCCGCCTTTCCTCCAATTAGTTCCACGTCATGTACATACTTCTTGGAATTTTCAGGCGTAATCAGATAAGCATTTTCACCTGCTATTTCATAACCCAAAACGCTTTCCGAATCATTCTCGGCCGTCAAATAAATCCAGATGGAACTGCTCAAGCCAGCCAGCAGAATAATAGCGCTGATGAGGTAAAGGCGTGTTTGCAGATTCATTGTTTTCCACTTCATGCTGCCAACCCCCTGTTACGCAGACAATTCAACGTAGAGTTTTTATTCACTCCTAATAGTGCTCCGCACCATTGTAACATGCGCCGATGGTGTTTGCTTCAGAAAGAACTTTTCTGGGAACCGAAAATCCCTCACCAAAAGGTATAGACAAATCTTTGGATTGTAATATAATATTAATAGATTACTTTAAGCTAAAAAGGAGACGAAGATGGTCAAAAAAATAAGTCTCATATGTCTGTTAGCGTTCATAGTTATTGCATTTTCTTTTCTAACCTCATCCGGCCAGGACATGGAATACAAGGAATATAAGGTGTTGAAGGGTGACACTCTATGGGATATCTCCTCAAAGGAAATACATGACCCATTTCTCTGGCCGAAGATATGGAAGGAGAATCCCGACATTAAAAACCCCGACAGGATATCCCCCAGTCAGATGATAAAAATCCCTCTCAGGCTGATTCAAAAAGAGCAGGAGGAGGAAGCCTCTACGGAAAAAGCATCTGCAGCAACAGAAACGGAAGCGGCAGTTCCGAAAAAAGAAGAGGAGCTAAAACCCATTGAAAAAACAATAGAGCCTGTAAAGAAAAATTATCTTGCCGATGAGAATCTGATAATAGCAAGCGGATATATCACAGATTATATTTCCAAAGAAATAAAAAGCGTCGGGAAGGTGACAGGGGCTCCTTCCGGAAAAACGCTTTTTGGCGATGACGATTTCATAGACATAAAGGCGGATTCTAATATAAACACAGGCGAAAAGTTCTATGTCATACGGCCCATTGGCATGATAAGGCATCCGCAAACCGACAAGAAAATAGGCCATTTTATTGCTGTAGTTGGTATTGCGGAGGTAATCGGAATGGAAAACGGCTTTACAAAGGCAAAAATCACAAAGGCTTACGGTGACATACGCGTAGGAGACCTGCTTGATACGTTCCACGAGGTTGAGCCGCTAATAGAAACAGATGCTCCGAGAAAACCTGAAATCAGCGGTTTTGTAATTGCAGCTCATCAACAACTGACCATAACAGGCGCCATGGACATAGTGTTTATTGATAAAGGCAGTAATGACAGTCTTGAGCTTGGAGATATTTTAAAGACAACATCTGTTGATAAATTTAACAATTCCAGAACTGTAGGGGCCATTCAGATTATAAGCCTGAAGAACTCAACAGCGGCTGCAATTGTAAAGAAAAGTGAATCAGCGATAATGATAGGAGACGAGGTAAGCGGGTTGAAGTAAACCCTGATAGAAGAGGCAGGGCTTTCTAACAGGGTAAAATTTATGTGCTTAGTATTTTAAGCGCTTTAAGTCTGCTCGGATGTTTGAGTTTTCTCAATGCCTTTGCCTCTATCTGGCGCACCCTTTCTCTTGTTATTGACAGATGTCTCCCGACTTCTTCAAGCGTATGGTCCCTGTCTGCTCCAATCCCGAATCTCATCCTTATGACTCGTTCTTCCTTCGGGGTAAGGGTTTTCAATATCTGCTGCATCTGCTCGGATATTTCATTTCTTTCCGCATCAGAATAAGGAGACGGACTATTTTTATCTCCAATAAAATCTTCCAGTTCTGTATTTTCATCTCCAACCGGCGTTTGCAGAGCAATCGGGTCCTGTATTGCCCTGAAGACGTCTTCCACCTTCCTTGTGGGCACTGCAAGTTTCTTGGCAATCTCATCATTGGTGGGCTCTCTTCCAAGCTGCTGCGTCAGTTCTCTTGAGGCTTTTGTAACCCGGTTATAGAATTCCATCATGTGAACAGGCACTCTTATGGTCTTTGTCTGGTCAATAAGCGCCCTTGTTATCGCCTGTCTTATCCACCATGTCGCATATGTGCTGAACTTGAAGCCTTTCTCATATTTAAATTTATCAACAGCCTTCATAAGACCGATATTGCCTTCCTGTATGAGGTCCAGAAGCGGAAGCCCTCTGCCGACATAATTTTTTGCTATATTAACAACTAACCTGAGATTGCGCGTGATAAGTTCATTTTTAGCTTCCAGCATCAGCGCCTTTGCCTTTGATACGCGGTTCCACATCTCCTTAAATTCATCTGCCTTTATTCCAATTTCCGACTCTATTTTTCTGTATTCCTGCTGCACATCTTTTGCGGCTGCCTCAAGCTTTTTTGCGTTTATACCCTTTTTCTTCTTTTCGCTAATTGCCTTTCTGAGTTCTTTCAATGAACTACCCCTTGGGAGTTTCTTGTCAATTACAGCAACCTGCCCCATCAGTTTTTCCAATCTATTGATGGTTCTCAAAAGCAGTTCATCTGCCCTTTCCTCCTCGGGGATAGGCTCTTCTTCGGGCTCCTCCTCGCTATCTTTATAAATTGGCAGGGAGGTTACTATTGCCTTTATTATCTCCTTGCCTTCTTCAAGTTTTTTTGCAAGTTCAGTTTCTTCATATCTTGTAAGTATTGATATATCACCCATGGAATGAAAATAAGCCTGAACGAGATCTTCTGTTTTTTCGTATTCTTCAACCTCTTCCTCTATTTCCTCTTCAGGCAGGGCAACTTCTTCATGGTCCACAACCTTTACTCCCATATCGTGAAGAAGGTCCATCAGGTCTTCTAATTCGTCAGGGGAAAAATATTCGGAAGGAAGCGCCTCGTTTATCTCGTCATAGGTGAGGACTCCGCGCCTCTTGCCAATATCAAGTATTTCTTCAAATATATCTCTTTCTCTCATTTTGCTCCTTAACAGCTTAAAACAAAAAAATTAAGAAATATCTTCTTAATTTAAATTCTACTCTTTTTTTATTATTTGGCAAGAGAGTCGAGGGATAAAAACTATTTTTATTTTTTAAACAGTTTTTATCCCTGCCTTTGACAACAGAAAGAAATTAAAAATAAGGGTCAAGTCTCACGGTCTATTAGTACTGGTCAGCTGAATGCATTACTGCACTTACACCTCCAGCCTATCAACGTGGTAGTCTACCACAGACCTTTAGGTGGATTACTCCACGGG
>Ga0210017_1002852_pt1:0-7500 | contig 14652 bp, 12 predicted proteins | sample CryGeyCG2014_020_FD_183966 | JGI IMG/M metagenome (GOLD analysis project Ga0210017, IMG submission 183966) | Groundwater microbial communities from aquifer - Crystal Geyser CG08_land_8/20/14_0.20 (SPAdes) (version 2) | ecosystem: Environmental > Aquatic > Deep subsurface > Groundwater... | reverse complement strand
GTCCTACAACCCCGACCCTACAACACAAAATTCAAAATTCAATATCCAATATTCAAAATCGATTCAGCTCTTGCCGTTAATCTTGAATCTTAAATTTTGAGTCTTGAATAATCTGTTGTAGGGTCGGTTTGGGCTTTTCCCCTTTCGCTCGCCGCTACTGAGGGAATCTCATTAGATTTCTTTTCCTCCGGGTACTGAGATGTTTCACTTCCCCGGGTCTGCCTCATACACCTATTAATTCAGTGCATGATAATCCCGCTTTACCGGGACTGGGTTTCCCCATTCGGAAATCCACGGATCAAAGGATGGTTGACTCCTCCCCGTGGCTTATCGCAGCCTCCTACGTCCTTCATCGCCCTCCGATGCCAGGGCATTCACCGTACGCCCTTTCTAACTTGACCCTTATTTTTCTTTCTGTTGTCAAAGAACAATTCAGTGTTTAGTGCCAGTTCTCAGCATCAGACATGCTGACGCCAATCACTGACACTGTCACTGATTTATAAAACATAAAGTAGGCCCCAGTTGCTCCTTAGAAAGGAGGTGATCCAGCCGCAGGTTCCCCTACGGCTACCTTGTTACGACTTCACCCCAATTACCGACCATACCTTAGACGGCTGCCTCCCTTGCGGGTTAGCTCACCAGCTTCGGGTACAGCAGACTTTCGTGGTGTGACGGGCGGTGTGTACAAGGCCCGGGAACGTATTCACCGTGGCGTAGCTGATCCACGATTACTAGCGATTCCAAGTTCACGGAGTCGAGTTGCAGACTCCGATCCCAACTACGAATGCTTTTAGGGGTTGGCTCCACCTCGCGGTCTTGCTTCCCTCTGTAGCATCCATTGTAGCACGTGTGTAGCCCTGGACATAAGGGCCATGAGGACTTGACGTCATCCCCACCTTCCTCCAGCTCATCGCCGGCAGTTTCCTCAGAGACCTCCTTACGGAGTAACAGAGGATAAGGGTTGCGCTCGTTGCGGGACTTAACCCAACATCTCACGACACGAGCTGACGACAGCCATGCAGCACCTGTGGCAGCTTTCGTATTGCTACGAATCGGTCCCCTTTCGGTTCCCTACTACTGTCATGTCAAGCCCAGGTAAGGTTCTTCGCGTAGCGTCGAATTAAACCACATGCTCCACCGCTTGTGCGGGCCCCCGTCAATTCCTTTGAGTTTCAACCTTGCGGCCGTACTCCCCAGGCGGGGCATTTAATGGTTTCCCTACGGCACAGAACCCTTACGAGCCCTACACCTAATGCCCACCGTTTAGGGCGTGGACTACCAGGGTATCTAATCCTGTTTGCTCCCCACGCTTTCGCGCCTCAGCGTCAGTTCAGCGCCAGATGGCCGCCTTCGCCACCGGCCTTCCTCCGGATATCTACGCATTTCACTGCTACACCAGGAATTCCACCATCCCATCGCTGACTCAAGAAAAACAGTTTCCATGGCAATTCTATGGTTAAGCCATAGGATTTCACCACAGACTTATCTTACCGCCTACGCGCCCTTTAAGCCCAGTAATTCCGAACAACGCTTGCCACCTCTGTCTTACCGCGGCTGCTGGCACAGAGTTAGCCGTGACTTATTCATAGGGTACCATCATTATTTTCCCCTATAAAAGGAGTTTACAACCCGAAGGCCTTCATCCTCCACGCGGCGTCGCTGCATCAGGGTTTCCCCCATTGTGCAAAATTCCCCACTGCTGCCTCCCGTAGGAGTCTGGACCGTGTCTCAGTTCCAGTGTGGCCGTCCGTCCTCTCAGACCGGCTACCCGTCTTAGGCTTGGTGGGCCGTTACCTCACCAACTACCTGATAGGCCGCAGGCCCATCCTTAAGCGTATTGCTACTTTTACCACTAACATCTCAGTTTGTGGTCTTATGCGGTATTAGCTCGCCTTTCGGCGGGTTTTCCCCCTCTTAAGGGCAGGTTACCTACGTGTTACTCACCCGTGCGCCACTAAGTCATCCATCCGTATTGCTACTTCAAAATGACTCCGTTCGACTTGCATGTGTTAGGCACGCCGCCAGCGTTCGTTCTGAGCCGGGATCAAACTCTCATTAAAAACTTGAACACCAGATAAATTTTAACGGGGCCTACTTTTATGTTTTCAAAGAACAAAACTCCCCATCTTACCTCTCTCACTTTTTTAAGGTAAAACAGAGAAGAATAAAAGCTATGCCAGCGGCACAGCTAATTTCCAATCAAAGAACACTTGCACTCAAATCTTGGGTTGCTCTGAACCTTCTCTTTAGAGCCTATTATTATACTACCTCTTCTCATATTATAGTCAATAGGAGAATACAGGCAAAAATGAGGTTTTTTATTAAGTTTAGGGGCAAAAACACCATTTAACCTCAAAAAACTCGTATATTCTTTACTTTCCTCTTTTTTATTAGCTCTAATCTTAAATCTCAGCATTAAATCTCAGCATTAAAAAAATTGCTTGTCTTTTCGTGCCTTATCGTAGATGAAGACCCATGCCCGCAAAAAATCTTTGTATCAGGGGGCAGGGACATTAACCTTAAAAATGATTTTTTGAGTTTATTGATATCTCCGCCGTAAAAATCAGTCCTCCCGACAGAGCCGGCAAACAATGTATCACCAGTAAAAACAACATTTTCACCATAAAGGCAGAGCCCGCCCGGACTATGCCCGGGAGAATGGAAAACTTCAAAACTTAAATGACCAACCTCAATTTTATCTCCCTCTTTCACAAACATGTCCGGCTCAGGCAATGGCTCAAGTTCATATCCCCAGAATGCAGCCTGGTCTTTTGCGCCGTCATAAATCTCAAGTTCATCTTTATGAATCACTATCTTTGCGCCTGTCCCGTCTTTGATGTCAGCAACAGCCCCTACATGGTCAAAGTGAGCGTGGGTGCATACAATATATTTTATCTTGAGGTTATTTTCTTTTATGATTTCCATTATCCTGTCTGGCTCGTCTCCGGGGTCTATAATCATTGTTTCCTTTGTTTCTTCATCAGCAATGATAAAGCAGTTTGCTTCAAGCGGCCCTACCGCAAGACTTTTTATGAACATATCATACCCTCTCCTGAATTTTCTTTCTGACTAACCCGGCGACATATTCCATTTCTTCACTTTTAAGCAGATAACTTATAACAAAATAAATCACGGAGCACAGTATTATAACCCCCGACAGGTAACCTGCCTTTTCCAGGCTCCTGCCGCTTTCTTTCCATAGTTCTCCGTGAAGTAAAAACCAGCCTGCGGCGCCCATGGCGATAGAGGCAAAAGATACCTTTAAAAAAGATTTAATTATCCTTCTCGCTCCCAGTCTTTCCAATTTTTTTCTCAGAAAATAAAAAAGAAGAAGAAAGTTCACAGTTGAAGCAAGGGCATTTGCAAGAGCAAGCCCGCTGTGTTTTAACGGCTTCATCAGTATCAGACTCAGGACAATATTGGTTATTACTGTAACCATAAGAATTTTTACCGGAGTTTTTGTATCCTGCATAGAATAAAAACTTGAAGTCACAACTCTCGCGCCGACTATCGCCCATATTCCCATGGAATAAAAAAGCAGAGCCTGTGCAGTGCCGACTGTTGCGATATAATCAAATTTGCCTCTTTGGAAAAGCACATTCACGATAGGCTCTCCTAATGCAATCAGCCCTGCCATTGCCGGAATTGTAATAAAAAACAGCAGCCTCAACGCGAATGAAAAATCATCCCTGAGTTTGTCAAAATCTCCTTTTACTGCATGTTCCGATAAGGTTGGCAGCACTGCCATTCCCATAGCAACCCCGAAGATGCCGATAGGAAACTGGATAAGACGCATTGAATAGTAAAGATACGTTATGCTCCCTGCAGGAAGATATGAAGCAAGGATTGTGCTTATAAAGATATTTATCTGTGCGACAGCCATCGCCATGGTTGCGGGAAGAATAAGTATCGTCATCTTCTTTAGCCCCGGGTGTCTGAAATCGTACTCAGGTTTGAGGCTGTATCCGGTCTTTAAAAAAGCAGGCAGTTGAAAGGCAAACTGGACGAAACCGCCTGCTGCAACTCCGACAGCAACAGCAACAATCGGCTGGAAAATTCTAAAAGCAAGCAGAAGCACAGCAGCGATTATAGTTATATTCAGCATTGCCGGAGCAAGGGCAGGGATAAAAAATATGCGCCTGGTATTCAATGCTCCCATTACAACTGCCGCAAGGCTTATAAACAGAAGGAATGGGAACATCACCCTTGTAAGAATAACAGCCATTGAAAACTGCTCGGTTAGATTGAGGAAACCCGGCGCTATTGCCGCCACAATTGCAGGCGCAAAAATAATCCCGATTATACATACTATGCCAACGACGAGCAGGATAGACGTCAAGGTAATCCTGACTAATCTCTTTGCCTCTTCTTCTCCGTGCTTTGTGTGATACTCTGTCAGAACAGGTATAAACGCAGATGACATTGAACCTTCTGCGAAAAGTTCCCTCAAAAGATTCGGAATCCTGAACGCAACAAAGAAGGTGTCTGAAAGTCCCGTGGCCCCGAAATAAATTGCAAGAATCATGTCTTTTACATAGCCGAGGACACGGCTGATAAATGTGGCCGCGGACATAACTCCTGCGGCCTTGGTTATATTTCTTTTTTCGTCCATACCGTTGTTTACTGTTTCTTGACCGCCTTAACCTCTCTGATGCTTGTTGATTCACCTATAAGTATTATTGCATCCCCTATTTCAATCCTTTCATCGCCGGAGGGATTAAACATATATTTATCGCCTTTTCTTACAGCAACCACAGAGAACCCTTTCTTTTCCATAAGACCCGACATCTTCAGCGGCTTGCCTGCAAATGCAGAATCAGCATCCACAAAAATATCTTCAACCCTATATACCTCTTCCTGCTCCTTCAGCATCTTGTCCAGAAATGTAACGGCCTCCGGCCTGACCATGGCAGACGCCATTCTGAGTCCGCCTATAAACTCAGGCAGGACTACTCCGTCAGCTCCTGCCCTCCTCATCTTTTCTTCAGACTCATCCTCTTCAGCCCTTGCAATAATTTTCAATGAAGGGTTAATGCCTCTTGCCGTAAGAATAAGAAGAAGATTTTCAGCATCAGTAGGAAGAGAACAGAACACTCCCTTCGCATGTGTGATATTTGCAGATTTTAAAACCGAACTGCTCGTTGCATCGCCATTAATGAATAACCTCTCTTTTTCAGCAAGCCTTCTGCATGCCTCCTCATTTTTATCTATGGCAACGCACAGCCTCCTCGTCTTATAGAGCTCATCAATGATATGCCTTCCTACCCTTCCGATGCCGCAGACAATATAATGTCCTTTCAACCCTGATATTATCTTTTCCATTTTTCTCCTCCTGAGTATCTCGCTCAATTCCCCCTCAACCAAAAAAGCGGTAAATGTCGATATGCCAAAAAGCAAAACGCCCATTCCGAATATAATCAGAAATATAGTAAACACCCTGCCATTCGGGGATAAGGGATTCACCTCCATGTAGCCTACAGAGGCAATGGTGATGACCGTCATATACAATGAATCAAGCATACCCCATTTCTCTATCATCATATAGCCAATGGAGCCTGTTTCAATGACAATCATAAGCAGTATAAGAGCTGTTTTAAGTCTTTTTATCATCTCAGGATTATAGCAAAAAAATATCTAAAAAAAGCATGTAAATTGACTTTACGCCAGAATAGCTATGAGAGAAGAATTGCAAAACATGAGGTTGTTTCTATAAAATCATTTCATGGGAATTTTAGATGAGATAGTTTCAAAGAAAAAAGAAAGGCTTGGAATCGCAAAGTCCGGAGCGCCTTTGAAAAGCCTTAAATCAAGGATTTCCGACGCTAAAAAACCAAAGGACTTCGGGGCCGCAATAAAGCGGGGCCGTGATGAAAAAATAAAACTCATTGCTGAGATAAAAAAGGCATCGCCTTCAAGGGGTGTTATAAGAGAGGACTTTGACCCGATTAATATAGCCTCTGTCTATGAAAAAAAACAGGCGGGCGCAATTTCAGTGCTCACAGAAGAGGATTTCTTTCAGGGCAGGCTTGAGTTCATTCCATTAATAAAAAACGCAACTACAAAACCACTCCTCAGAAAAGATTTTATATTTGACGAATACCAGATTTATGAATCAAGGGCAAATGAAGCGGACGCAATACTCTTAATTGCCGCAATCCTCGGTAAAAATCAGGCTGAAGAATATCTCCGTCTTGCAGAGGAACTCGGGTTATCCGTGCTTTTTGAAGTTCATGACTTGAAAGAACTTGAGACTGCGCTTTCAGTAAATGCGGAAATAATCGGTATCAATAACAGAAATCTCAAGACTTTGGAAATTGACCTCAACAATACATTCAAACTCAAAAAAGAAATCCCATCCGATAAAATCGTAGTCAGCGAAAGCGGAATCAAAACCCGCGATGACATATTGCGCCTTGAATCAGCAGGCATTGACGCTGTTCTCATCGGCACTTCATTCATGGAGGCAAAGGATATAGGGAAGAAGATAGAGGAACTGTTCGGTTCCCGAGCCTATCTTACAGCATGATGTTAAACTTTTTTAGGTTGCAGTTTTATAACAAGCCTTGCATCAAGCACATCAGCAATCTTTCTTAGGGTCTCCACAGATGCTTTTTTGAAACCGCCCCTTTCAAGCCTGTAATATTGATTTATTCCGATGGGGATTTGATAGAAGCGTTGTCCTCTCTGCGTTAATATATCTGCAAGCCTCCCTCCCCTACAAACCATGATTATTTTCTTTACATAAAAGCATTATGCTATAATTAAACAAAAAAAAGGAGTTGATTTTATGCCTCTGGCCAGAAGAAAACAGGAGACCATAACATTTCCTTTAAGCATTTTTGAGACAGCAGATACAATAGAGGACCTTGAGGATTGGCTTTTATCTAAGAATCCTGAATTTATAAAGAAAATGCGTAAAGTCAAGAGAGATGATATACAAAGTAAAGGAAAGGACTGGAAATCTCTTAAAAAAGAGTTATGTATAAAATAACTCTTCTTCCTGATGCAGAGCAAGCCTTCAAGAAACTTGATAAGCCCGTACAAAAAAGAATTGCTCAAAAAATAGATTGGCTTTCAGAAAATGCTGACAGGATTATTCATCACCCCTTAACCTCTCTGCCCGATGATCTGCGCGGACTCTGCAGAATCAGGGTCGGTGATTATCGAATCATGTACTGGATTTATGAAGAAATCAGGAATATAAAAATTTATGAAATTGAGCATAGAAGCAAAGACTATCGCTCTGTGAAAAAAGCTTTTTGACCTATGAAACTTCTGCACTTTTGCACTTCCGCGCTTATTTAAGTATGGTGTCCCCGGAATTAGCACATGCCTGCTAATCGTACTTACATTTCGGTCAAGCAATCCTGCGATGTTCAGGAAAGACAATCCTTGCGCCAATGACCGACTGATTTCTTCTCTTTCTTGCAATGACAACCTCTTGTAACTTCTCTGACTCATTATATCTAATGCCCTCCTTTAGTTTCCTTCTCAGGATAC
>Ga0210017_1002850_pt1 | contig 14661 bp, 11 predicted proteins | sample CryGeyCG2014_020_FD_183966 | JGI IMG/M metagenome (GOLD analysis project Ga0210017, IMG submission 183966) | Groundwater microbial communities from aquifer - Crystal Geyser CG08_land_8/20/14_0.20 (SPAdes) (version 2) | ecosystem: Environmental > Aquatic > Deep subsurface > Groundwater | place... | reverse complement strand
CTCCAAGGCGGCAATTTCCTGATTTAAAGCGTCGGCAATTTCAAATTCGCTCTTGCCCTGGGCTAAGAGCTTGCCTTTCTTATTTTTAATTTCATTGGCCTGGCGGCCGAAATCGGTCTCAATGGCTTTGCGCTTATTTTTATATTCCTGCTTAATCTGCTCAATGGTAGCCTGGCGCAGCTCTTCGTTAACGTCGGCGATAATGAAACTGGCAAAATAGACCACCTTTTCCAGGGCTTGTATGGACAAGTCCAAAATCAAACCGATTTTGGAAGAAGTGCCGCGCAAAAACCAAATATGGCTGACCGGCGCTTCCAGCTTGATGTGGCCCATGCGCTCGCGCCGCACCAAACTGCGGGTCACTTCCACGCCGCACTTGTCGCAGATGATGCCTTTATAGCGGATTTTTTTGTATTTGCCGCAATAGCATTCCCAGTCTTTGGACGGCCCGAAAATGCGCTCGCAAAACAGCCCGTCCTTTTCCGGCTTCTGCGTGCGATAGTTAATGGTTTCCGGCCGGGTAACTTCGCCGTGAGACCAAGATAAAATCGCCTCCGGCGAAGCTAATTTCAGCTTGATGGCGTCAAAGTCGGTGGTCTTTATCGGATTAAGCATAATATTTAATGCAAAATTTAAAAATCAAAGTTGAAAATGACAATGCAAAATTTAAAATTATTATTTAAAATTATTATTTTAGACATTTTGCATTTTTAATTGTCATTTTTCATTTTGAGATTTACATTTTTAATTTTAAATGAAATTATATTTTTTCTTTCGCTTCCGAAAAAGTCTGCCTTCTTTCGCCTTGTTCATACGGCCGGTCGTCCGCCTGCCGCTCCAACTCCACCACTTGGTCGCCCTGCATCAGTTCCACATCCAGGCACAAACCTTTTAATTCTCTGACTAAAACGTTAAATGATTCCGGCACGTTCAGTTTGCGGATGGGTTCGCCCTTAATGATTGATTCGTAAGCTTTGCTGCGGCCGGGAACGTCATCGGATTTAATGGTTAAAATTTCCTGTAAGCAATGGGCGGCGCCGTAAGCTTCCAGCGCCCAGACTTCCATTTCGCCGAAGCGCTGGCCGCCGAATTGAGCTTTGCCGCCGAGCGGCTGCTGGGTAATTAAAGAATAGGGGCCGATGGAACGCTGGTGCATCTTATCCTCAACCATGTGGTTAAGCTTCAGCATGTATTTATAGCCAATCACCACTTTGTTGTCATAAGGCTCGCCGGTTTTGCCGTCGTAAAGCGTCATTTTGCCGTCTTGGGGCAAACCGGCTTTTTTTAGCTCCTCTTTAATCTGCTCTTCGGAAATACCGTTGAGTGGCGGCACGGCCACTTTGTAATTTAATTTATGGGCCGCGAAACCTAAATGAGTTTCCAGGAGTTGGCCTAAGTTCATTCTGGAAACCACGCCCAAGGGCGATAAAATTATGTCAATCGGCGTGCCGTCGGCCAGATAAGGCATATCTTCAATCGGCACCACTTTGGAAATCACGCCTTTGTTGCCATGGCGGCCGGCCATTTTATCGCCTACCTGAATCTTTCTTAAATTAGCCACTGTCACCTGGATTGATTGAATCACGCCGGCGGACAATTTATCGCCTTCTTCGCGGGAGAAAATTTTAATATCAACCACCTTGCCATGTTCGCCGTGTTCCAGGTAGAGGGAGGAGTCCCTGACGTCTTTGGCTTTTTCGCCAAAAATGGCGCGCAATAATTTTTCTTCGGCCGACAACTCGGTTTCACCCTTAGGCGTAATCTTGCCTACTAAGATGTCGCCCGAAGAAACTTCGGCGCCGATGCGCACGACACCGCGCTCGTCCAAGTCCTTCAGCTTCTCCTCGCTGATATTGGGGATGTCATTGGTAATCAACTCCGGACCCAGCTTGGTGTCGCGCACGTCAATGGTATAATTTTCTATGTGAATGGAGGAGTAAATATCCTGCTTCATTAACCTCTCGGAAATAATCACCGCGTCTTCATAGTTAAAGCCTTCCCAAGTCATAAACGCCACTAAAACGTTCCGGCCCAAAGATAGTTCGCCGTTATCCACGGCCGAACTGTTGGTCAAAACATCACCCTTCTTAACTTTGTCGCCGCGATTAATAATCGGCCGCTGGTTAATACAGGTAGAAGCGTTGGAGCGCAGGAATTTGTTTAAAACATATTTTTTGACTTTGCCTTTTTTGTCTTTAACTTCAATGGCGCCGCCTTCAACTTTAACGATTTCGCCGTCGCTTTCGGCCAGAATAATATAGCCGGAATCCCGGGCGGCGCGCGCTTCCACGCCCGTGCCCACGATCGGCGCCTCGGCGGTTATGAGCGGCACGGCTTGGCGCTGCATATTCGTGCCCATTAAAGCCCTGATGCCGTCATCATGTTCCAGAAAAGGAATTAGCGAGGTAGCCACCGAGACGATTTGGTTGGGCGCTACGCCGAGTAAATCGATTTTTCCCACCGGCTCGATTGAGGGCTGGCCGTATTTTCTGGCTTCAGTCTTATTAACCGTAAAATGGCCGGCTTGGTCAAACGGCACGGTCGAAGCCGCGGTAATGTATTTTTCTTCTTCAAAAGCGTCCAAATAAACAATTTCGTCGGTGATGGTCGGCACAATCGGTATGGTAACATGGCCCATTTTTTCTTTGAGCTCGACTGCGGTTTTTTTATCAATCGTTTCACCGGCCTTAATGATTAGCTTGCCGATTTTTTCTCCATGAATTTCCGATAAATCTTGACGCGCGATTTTTCCGAGGGTTACCGCCGGGTCGTTTTTAACGTCGTGCAAAACCACGCGGTAAGGCGCTTCAATAAAACCGTAAGAGTTCAGTCTGGCGTAACTGGCTAAGTGGCCGACTAAGCCGATGTTCGGACCTTCCGGCGTGGCAATCGGGCAAATGCGGCTATAGTGGGTGGTGTGCACGTCGCGTACTTCAAAGCCGGCGCGTTCGCGGGTCAGTCCGCCCGGCCCCATGGCCGACAGCCGGCGCTTATGCTCGAGTTCGGCTAAAGGATTGGTCTGGTCCATGAATTGCGACAACTGAGACGACATGAAAAATTCTTTAACCACGCTAATGACCGGCCGGGCGTTGATTAATTTGTTCGGCGTCAGGCTTTCGATATCCATAATGCTCATCCGGTCCCTGATAATTCTTTCCATCCGAGCCAGCCCGACCCTGAATTTATTCTGAATCAATTCGCCGATGGCCCTGACGCGGCGATTGCCTAAATGGTCAATATCGTCTTCCCGCTCCTGGGTAATATTTAATCTGACGACTTCCTTAACAATCGCCACTAAATCTTCGCGCCGCAAAACCCGGTTGGCTTTATTATTAGGTATGTCCAAACCGAACCTTTTATTCATTTTATAGCGGCCGACGCGGTCAAAGTCATAGCGGTCAAAGCGGAAAAACATGGAGTGAATCAGCTGCCTGGCGTTATCGGTGGTGGCTAAATCGCCCGGCCTGATTCTTTTATAGACTTCTTTTAAGCCTTCAGCTTCATTTTTAGCCGCGTCTTTTCCGATGGTCGCCTCAATGTAGGTTAAAATGTTTTCTTCGCCATTGGGGCCGGCGATAACCGCTCCCGGACCGGCGAATAGTTGCTTGATTTCTTCATCCGCGGAATAGCCGAAAGCCCTGAATAAAGAAGTGATGGCCACTTTTCTCTTGCGGTCAATCCGTACCCAAATAACGCCGGCGGCGTCGGTTTCAATTTCCAGCCAAGCGCCGCGATTAGGGATAACTTTGGCGCCGTAATATTTTTTGCCTTTGATGAATTCCGAAGTGAAAATCACGCCCGCGCTTCTGATTAATTGCGACACCACCACTCTCTCAATGCCGTTGACGATAAAGGTGCCGTTCTCGGTCATTAAGGGAAAGTCGCCCAAAAACACTTCCTGGGTAACCGCCTGGCCGGTTTTTTTATTAGTCAGCTTGACCTTAACTCTTAGAGAGGCCTCAAAAGTGATATTTTTCGCCTTGCTTTCGCTTTCATCGAATTTCGGCTCATCCAAATAATAATCCGCGAAAGTCAATTCCAAATCGCGGCCGATAAAATCAGTGATTGGCGAAATTTCTTCAAACAAATCGGCTAGCCCTTCGCGCGAAAACCAATTATAAGAATCTTTCTGGATTTCAACCAGGTCGGGCAGGTCAATCGCCGCTTTGCTTTCGGTAAAAAACTTGCGGTCCGCCGGTCTAGATTTGGTGGTCATATTTTTTTATGCCCCCTTGATAAAGGGGGTTAGGGGGATTATTTTAAAAACCAAAAAAACCTCAACCCGAGAGTTTAGTTTTAGTTAAAGGCAGAATATTTAATTAGAGAGGTAAGCCATCACTTATTTTAGTTTAAAAAAGTGGCTATTAAACGCATGGGGATTTTGATAACAAAAAAACGGCCGAGCCTAACATCCCATCCCGCGAGAATTCTTTCGTTGCGGAGCCGTTTGATTTTATTCTGTACATCCCCGCGAAGCCGCCAGCTGGCGGAGGGGGTTCAGTAAAGAGTTTTATTGCGATTATTTTACTTGTTGAAAACTTATTCAATACTAACAACTATTTAATCGGTTGTCAAGTATTTTCAAGGAAATTGTCGGTATTTTTTCAAGTCTAATTAATTTTCTTTAATTTTAGCGATAATATTGAATATGCGCCTCTCCCCTCTGCCTGGTTAAGCGCAATTATCCACGGGTTTACCCACCGGCGAGGCGGGCGGTGCATAAAGGAAAAAATTTTTCAACTAGTCGAGGTTAAATACCCCATTCCCTTAAATAATTTAACCGCCGGTCGGTTTAATTCTATTTGCGAAAGTTTTTCTTTGGAAATCCATTCTAACTTTTCAATATCGTCGTCAGGCTTTAATTCTCCGGAAATATATTTTGCCTTGTAAACCAAAAAGATGTAATGGGTTATTTCGCCATGTTTATCAGGCTCAAAATCCTCATCAAACCCCAGCGATTTTTCTATCTCCGCTTCAATGCCGGTTTCTTCTTTAACCTCCCTTATCGCGCCCGCTTCAAAGGTTTCGCCTAAATCCAGCTGTCCGCCCGGGATTGAATAATAGGGCGCGTGACCGCCTTTTCTTTTGCCAATCAGGACTTTCCCGTCATGGTTGACAATAATAACGCCTATCCCAACTCTCGGTCTGTCTTCTTGCTCTGGCATATTTTTAAATTTTTGAAGTATTTATTTCCCGAATAAAAACTTTACTATCTGCCGCTTTTTTATCACCATAACCGTGCCCACGCCATTGCCGATGGCATAAGCCAGGATTATGGTTAAAATTTGCTCTTCAATGCCGGTTAAAATTTTATACAAAACCAGCAGGTTTATGAGCGTCACCAGGGTGGAAAAAATCGCGGCCCGCCAGGCGCGCTCTTTAGCCACCATTTGCAGATAATAGGTGATAAAAATGTCCTGGAAAATTCCGACCAGGAAAAAAATTAAATGTTTTAAAATAATACTTGAAATTAACATAAATATTTTTATATTATTTATTTTTTAGCCTCTTCAATTCTTCCTTGACCACTTCCCTGTCATCCCACTTAATCTTTTTCCCCTCGGCCGCGCAAATCGCCTGCTCGCAGCCCTTGCCCGTGATTAAAACTATATCTCCAGCTTGCGCCAGCGATAAAGCCTTTTTAATGGCCTCGCGCCTATCTTCTATTTTAAACAGGTCTTTACTAATTACCTTACCGGCAGACTCGGCCCCGGCCGCCACTTGGTCAATAATGATTTTCGGGTCATCGTCGTACGGGTCTTCGTTGGTAACGATTACCAAATCAGCATTTTCTCCGGCCAAACGGCCTAACTTGGGCCGCCGCGCCACGTCTCGCCCGCCGCCGGCCGAACCCAGGACATGAATAATTTTTTCATGCTCTAGGCCGGACAAGCAGTTATACATTTTTTTTAACGCCTCGGGCTCAAAAGCGTAATCCACTATCACGGTAAAGGCCGGCGCCACACTTTTAATTAGCTCCATTCTCCCGGGAATGGACCCAATTTTTTCCAGGCCGGTTTTTATTTTTTCCAAACTTATGCCTTGGCTCGTCCCTAAGCAAACCGCGGTCATGGCGTTAGCCGCGTTATACTCGCCTAACAGATTTAATTTAATTTTTGCTTTTCCATCCACCGTAAATTCAATGCCGTCTTTATCAGATTTGATGTCCCTATATACAACAGCATTAATTTGAGTTGCGAGTTGCGAGTTGCGAGTTGCGAGTTTGTATCCCCATTTCTCTTCCGCCCAAAAATTTGAAAAATAATCCGCCTGCTCGTCGTCGGCGTTAATAATAATGGTTTTTTTCACTCGGTTGGCTTCAATTTTTTTAAATCCGCTCTCGGCCTTGACCACTCTTTTTTTATCATCGGCGTATTTGGTTTTGCATCTTTTTAAGTGCTCAAACAGCTTGCCCTTAGCCAGTTTATAATTGGCAAAACTGCCGTGCGCTTCAATGTGCTCCGGATACAGGCCGGTAAAAACCAAAATGTCGTAATTTATAAAACGATGGCGAAATTGCTCTATGCCCTGTGAAGTAGTTTCCACTAAACCGAACTGACATTTATTTTTTACCATTTTTTTAAGCATTCTCTGGGTAAAAAAACGACCAGCCATGGTCATTTTCTTGTCGTTTAACCATTCAGTTTTGCCGTCGAAAAATATGGCGGTTGAAGTAAAACCAGTCTTGAAACCGGCCGAATTGAGCATTTCGGCGATTAAATAAAGGCTGGTGGTTTTACCCGTAGTACCGGTTACGCCGATAACGATTAATTTATCCGACGGCCAGCCGTACCAAGCGGCGGCCAAAGCGGCCAAGAGCCAATGATAGGCCGGCTGCAGGGCTTTAAAAAGTTTACGAGGAATATAACGTTTAATAATATGTAAAAATTTATCCATAATAACGAGTATCTGTCATTGCGAGGAGCGTAGCGACGAAGCAATCTCACGAACTATTAACTTAGCAAATTATCCGTTAGATTGCTTCGCTCCTTTCAGTCGCTCGCAATGACAATTAAAACGTCCGCCTGACTTTCCTGACCATTTTATAAATACTATACCAGCCCTGGTCAAACACCAAATCAAACGTGCCCGGATAGTTCACTTCCGTGCCGCCAAAGCCCTTTTTAAACCTGGTCACGCCCGGCCATTTTGTCTCGTCAATGCCATGGAAATCATAATATTTCCGGCCGTCAGCTTTTGCCAGTTTGACGGAGTGCCATTGCAATAAATAGGGCGCCATGACGTTTCTGTCTTCGTCGGCCGAGCCGCCGTGCAAATAAGTCGCCGTGTCGCCGAAAAAACAAACCAGCGCCGCGGCAATGGGCTTACCCTGATAGTCGGCAAAAAATAATTTAACCAGGCCATTCTCCATCCCAATCATGGTCTTATAATAATCTCGGCCGTGTGGCCTGAATTTATCCCGACCCGAAGTCTGGTCCAATAAACTCCAAAATTCTTCAAATCTGGTTTTATCTCCTCTAACGATTTTTACACCTTTTTTTACAGCCAAATTTATGTTGTACCTGGTTTTCTGATGCATTTGTCTAAGCAATTCGTCTTCTGTTTTCGTCAAATCAAGCACCAAGGTTTTACCCGGTTGAACATTAAGGGTTTTTATGATTCGCGACTTATAACTTATAACTTGTAACTCATTAAGCGGGTCAAAGCGCAAAAACATGATACCGGCTTGCCCCGCCAATTTTTCAATTTCTTTAAACAGCAGCTCAACCGCTTGCTTTTCGTCCGCCCCGACGGCCACCACCGGCCCGCGGCCGCAATAAAAATATTTTTTACCAATGGGCAAATTTTTGGTAATAACTTTGGCGCTGGCAATCAATTGTCCGTTATCTAAAACGCCGAGCCGCCAGACTTGGCCGCTGACTTTTTCCTGAAACTCCCCCCATTGCCAGGACTGCAAAAACTGGGCGTGCTCCTGCCCGCCCACGAAATCATTAAGTTGTTGTTTGTCGGTTAGATTGATTATTTCCATTATAGTTGTGGCCGTTATTTACCTAATTTTTTTAGCGCTTGCCTAATTCTTTCGCCAGAATCTTTAATTTTTAAGTCCACGTTGTTTAAGGCTTCGCGCGCTTGCGAGAGCGAATAGCCCAGCGCCATCAGGGCGTCGATTTCATCGCCCGAGCTAACGCCCGCGCCGATTTTTACGCCGCCGCTTAATTTAAAAATTTTCTCTCTTAATTCCAACACCACCCGTTCCGCGGTTTTGCGGCCGATGCCGGAAACTTTGGTGAGTAGCGCCGGATCGCCGCGCGCGATTGACTCTTTAATGTCAGCCACCGTTGCGATGGACATCACGCCCAAAGCCGACTTCGGGCCGATGCCGGAAATGGCCAAGAGAAGCTCAAACAATTCCAGCTCGGCCGCGTCTTTAAAACCATATAAACTCAAAGCGTCTTCGCGCACGTATTGATGGGTGTAAAATTCAACCTCCTGGCCAACGGCCAAATCAGCGTAAAATAAGGGCGAAACAAAAACCTGATAGCCGACATTATCGACCGCCACCACGACAAAGCCCGCGCCTTTGCTTAAAATTTTTCCCTTTAGATATGAAATCATAATACTCTTATTTTTACATATTAAAGGTAAAAATGCAATTATAAAATAAAAGGGCTAAATTTGGGAAATTTTCGTGCGAGGACTGTCCGGGGCCGGTAATCCGGCCGAGTTCCGCAGTAGAAAATTTAATAAATTCAGCCCTTTTTCTAATGTCGTAGCTTACGCTTTTACCATATTATTAATCACCCTGACCAATTTAGCGGTGCCGCCCTTTTTATCCAACTCCATGAATAAACTGGTCCAGGAAGCAATCTGGAAAACCGCTAAAGCCGCGCCGGTTGAAACTATGATGGCGATGAAGCAGGCGAAAGCTAACAGGGCGACCAGCCACGACCCGACCGCGGCAAAGGCATAAAAGAATATTAAGCCCAAGAATAAAAACGGCACGGCCAAAGTTAAAATCGCCAAGACAATGCCCAGGCCGACCAGTAAATTTATAATAAACAAAATCACGGCCATCTCAAAACTGATGAGCCAATTTTCTTTAAACAGCTGCCAGCTTTGGCTGACGGCGCGGCCGACTCGGCTTTTGTTAATTACCACATAAGCAATGGCGTATTTGGCGATAAAAGATAAAACTATCGCCGCCACCACCGTTAAAATTAAAGCGACAAAATAAAAAACTTTGGCGGAAAAATTGGTGCTGAAATAAATCGCCGGCAAACTAATGGCCACGAGCAATGCGTAAATAATGACCCTGACCAAAACGTTTAAACCCAACACCGGCCAAAAATTTAAAATACCGGCATCAAAACCCTCTCTTAAGGCAGGTCCTTTCTGTTTGATGATGGCCGCCGAATTATTGACAATCGCCGCTTGGGAAACCACCACCAGCCAAACCAAAAACAAAAAGACCGCCAAAACAATCAAGCAAGTTAATAAAACTAAAATTATATTTGAAGTGTCGCGCGCGAACAAGTCTCCGATGTTGGCTAAAGTATGCCGGCTAAACACGCCGGTTGAGGCCACTCCTTGCCAGGCCGGAAACAAGGCCTGGCTGGGGTTAGCGCCGGTATTATTGAATAAAATTTCAAACTCGCCGCCATTACCGAGCAAAGCGGCGAAAATCCCGAACCACCAGAGATATTTGTTGCGCCAGGTTAAGCGCCAAGCTTGTTTTAAAATATTTCGATAAAATGGCATAACTCCTCCCTCGATCGCTAATTTAGCGAAGCTAATTGTTAATATCTCCATTATAGCACGAAAACTATTTTGTGATAATTAACACTCACAAAGACTTGGGTCAGTTATTTTTTGAAGTGAGGACTGTTTGAGCCCCGACGTCAAGTCGGGGCGAGTTCCGCAACGGGAAAAATAACTGACCCAAGCCTTTGCCTTTTGCCACCTTAAGAGCCTACTCCGCCTTTACTTTCTCGCCCACGATACTTTCAAATTCTTCTTTTTCCAAAGTTTCTTTTTCCAGCAGGGCGGCCACGATCTTTTCTAAAAACTCGCGCCTGGTTTTAACTAACCCTTTGGCCTGATGAACTGCCTGGTCAATGAAGTTGGAAATTTCCTTGTCAATCTGCTCGGCCACTTTCTCGCTGTAATCTCTCTGCTCATGAATCTCCCGGCCTAAAAATATCATCTCGTCTTTTTCGCCGAAAGTGCGCGGACCCAAAGTTTCGCTCATACCATAGTCGGTAACCAGCTTTCTGGCCAGTCCGGTGGCGCGGCGCAAATCCGAAGTGGCGCCGGTGGTAACCTGGCCGAAAATTTCCAGCTCGGTCGTATAACCGGCCAGTAAAATCGCGATCTCTTCAACGTATTCGGTCTTGGTGTACATGTGCTTGTCTTCCAAGGGCAGTTTCAAAGTATAGCCGCCGGTCTGGCCGCGCGCGATAATAGAAACTTTTTGCACCGGGTCGGCGTTGGGCAGAAAATGCGCCACGATGGCATGGCCGGCTTCATGGTAAGCCGTAATCTTTTTTTCTTTAACTGATAAAATTCTGGATTTTCTTTCCGGGCCCATCATAACTTTTTCCACCGAAGCGAAAATATCTTCCATGTCAATAATTTTTTTGTTTTTCATGGCCGCCAAAATCGCGGCTTCGTTTAATAAGTTGGCCAAATCAGCGCCGGTAAACCCCGGGGTTCTTTCGGCCACTCTTTTTAGGCTCACTTCTTTACCCAAGGGCTTTTGCTTGGAATGCACCTTTAAAATCGCCTCTCGGTCGGCCAAATCCGGCTCGTCTAAAATCACCCGCCGGTCAAACCGCCCGGGCCGCAGCAGCGCCGGGTCCAAAACATCCGGCCGGTTGGTGGCGGCGATCACGATCACGTTGGCGTTGGGGTCAAAGCCGTCCATTTCCACCAAAATCTGGTTTAAGGTCTGCTCGCGCTCATCGTGCGAGCCACCCAGGCCGGCGCCGCGCCGGCGGCCGACCGCGTCAATTTCGTCAATAAAAATTATGCAAGGCGCGCTTTTTTTAGCTTTCTGAAATAAATCTCTGACGCGCGAAGCGCCCACGCCGACGAACATTTCCACGAACTCCGAGCCGGAGATGGAAAAAAACGGCACGCTGGCCTCGCCGGCCACCGCCCGGGCGAGTAATGTCTTGCCCGTGCCCGGAGAGCCCAGCAGCAAGACGCCGCGCGGCGTGCGCGCCCCCACTTCGGAAAACTTCTTGGGGCTTCTCAAAAATTCCACTACCTCGGCCAGCTCGGCCTTAGCCTCTTTGACGCCAGCTACGTCCTTAAAAGTTATTTTACCCTTAAATTCGCGCCCGGCTTCTTTCGCCTGCGACTGGCCGAACATCAAAGCTTTGGAATTGGCACCCTGGACTGACCGCATCATAAAATAGATAAAGACGCTGATTAGTAAAAACGGCAACAAAAACGGCAAAATCGCCGCCAGCCAATAATCCAGGCCTTGGTCGGCCCGCACTTCAATTTTAACGCCGCTTAACTTGGCCGGGTCAACATTAAAATTTTTGACAATTTGCGAAAAAGTGTCGCCCGGCTCTTTCTTCACGGTTTGGCTCTGGCCATTTTTTAAAGTTAGCTCTATTTTATCGCCGACAATGGCGACTTGCGCCACTTCCTGGTTATTGAGCTGGCTGACCAAGGTCTCTATGCCAACCCAGGCGGCTTTCTGGCCAGCGCCCCCGAATAAACTAAAAACCGCGGCAATCAGCAAAAATACCGTGAAAAATATTAAAAAATTCTTAATTAAACTTTTCATTTATTTACGATAATTAACGATTAATTATGATAAGATTATATTATAACTGCCGATAATTTGCAAATCTAAAAAAGCGCTCCGCTGGCCGGGGCGCTCTTTATTTAAACCTCTACTTTTTCTTTCTTCTTTTTCTCTGTTTTGTCTTTGACTTTAACGGATTTAGTTTTCTTAGTTTTAGGCTTTTTCTCCGCTTCATCTGTTTTAGCCTCAACCTCAACTTTAGTTTCTGACCTGACCGGTTTGCTTGCCTCAACCTTGGCGGCGACCGCCAGCCCTAGGCGATGGTCTTTGGGTTCAAGCGAGACGACCGTGAAGTCTTGCCGCTCGCCGATTTTATAGGCTCCGTTAATTTTCTGGCCGGCCGGAAGCCCTAACTGGCTGATATGCGCCAAGCCATGAATATCTTTGTCCAGCTCGACAAACAAGCCGAAAGGATTAATTTTAAGAATCGTGCCGCTAACCTTTTGGCCAACCTGGTATTTCTTGTCCACCTCCTGCCAGGGGTCGGTTAATAGCTTCTTGGCGGATAAAAATATCTTCGAGCCTTCAATCGAAATAATTTCGGCTTTTATTTTCTCGCCGACTTTAAATAAATCCGACGGGTCATCAATCCGCTGCCAAGCCAGCTCCGAGATATGAATCAGGCCTTCTAAGTTTTCGCCGAAGCTTAAAAACACGCCAAAATCGGTTAAAGCCGTAATCGTGCCATCCACGATGCTGCCGACTTTATATTTAGAAATAATGTCTTTCTGCTTTTCCTGCCAAGCTTCTTTTTCGCTGACAATTAATTTTTCTTCTTTTTCCTCTAAGGCCATAACTTTAACCTCAAAATCGGTGCCGATGAAAGATTTCAGTTTGTCCAAAATTTTACTTTTGTCGCCGCCGTTAACGCGCGGATAATTTTCCGGCGCCAGCTGCGATACCGGCAAAAATCCCTGAATCTGGGCATAACTCGCGATCAAACCGCCCCTATTGGCGTCATTAATTCTAACTTTTATGATTTTGCGGTTTTCCAAAGCGTCAACCAAAGTGCTCCAGGCCTTCTGCTGGCCAGCGCTTCTGAAAGACAACTCTAACTCGCCGTTTTCATTTTCTTCTTCCACCACCGTGGCTTCAACAACGTCGCCCGTCTTTAAGTTGGCGTATTCTTCAGCTTCAAAATAAAGCTCGCGGCCGCGCACCACGCCGCTGGCAATGCCGTCAATATCCAACCTGACCTCGGCCTTGGAAGCGGACAGGACCGTGCCCTTAACAATATCGCCGGCTTGCGGAATTTTTATATTTTCTTTATCCAACAGCTTCTGAAAATCAGCATCAGACGCTTGGTTGTTTTGCGTGTCGTCATTCATAAAACAAAAAAGCACTTTTAACCCTTCTTTTCAGAAGAGCCCCCTGGCCACCTTTTACCAAGAGCTTAATTAAAGGTGAAGTATTAAGTTATGTTATATTATACACTAATTTATTAAAAACGCAAGCTGCCCCTTATTTGCTCCAAATATCTCCGGCAAATATTGGTTTCCTTTTCGTTAATCAATTCAAAAATTAAATTCCCGCCAGCGGACTTATGTCTGATTTCGCATTTTTTCACGCCGCCATCTTCCAAATAAAAGCTTAAATCCCTGGCGCCAGTGGTTTTAAAGCCGGGCGGCAAGGTAAAAGCATAGCTGGCCACCACGTTAGTAATAATGGCTCCGTCATAAGTTTCGCTCACCGCGTAGGGCGAAACCTGGTGCGCCACTTGGCCCACCAGCCAATCCACGCTCTCTTGCCTAACTAAGCCGTACCAAATGGCAAAAATCCCGGCAAAAGTCGCTAAAAACAAAACTGCGATTTTTCTAAAATAATTTTGTCCGGACATAATATTTATTGTCCGCAAGCCGCGGCCGAATCGCCGGCGGCGCTGCCTGCGCCAAAACCGGAAGCTGGCGAGGCGCCGGACAATTGTTGGCCGCATTCGGCCGGAGGATTATTAAAGGCCGCGCAAATGCCGGTTAAATAGCTGGCCGCGTCCCGACCGGCGTTAGACTGGACGCCGTTGATTACTAAAGTCGGGCTGCCTTCCACGCCGTAACTCTGGCTTAAGGCCGAATCCGACTTATAATAATCTTTAGCTTTGGCCGCCACGCAGCTCGTTAGCTTGGCTTTATCAACTCCGGCCTTGGCCACGCATTTGGCGCTGTCGCCTTCTATGACAAAACAATTTAAATAAGCGTCAAACTTGGCCGCCTGCTCCTGCCTGAGGCAGACTTGGTTATAGGTTTCCTGCTCTTCGGAGTCGCCGTGCATAAAATAATGGACGAATTTAATTTGAGCGTCAATCTTATCGCCCAAAGCCGCGAAGGCCGGCAAAATTCCCTTTTCCGCCTGTAGGCCATAAGGGCAATACGTCATGACAAATAACTCCACTTTCGGCTTATCGCTTTTTGGTATATTGGCGTCAATCTGGCTGGCTTGAGCATCGGCGGCTTGATTTGACTGGCTGGTGGTCGCCATATCCATGCCGGCTTGAAAAAATTTGCTGCCGTCTTTGGTCATATAGGAGGTGTAGTTTTTGCCTTCAACGTCCAGGTTGATATTATAAACATCGCCCTCTAAAGTAGCGCTGTTAATCGTGGCCTTGATGTTTGACGGCAGTAAATTTTCATTGACAAATTTCTCCGCCGCGGCCTTGGCTTCTTCCGGCTTAAGCGCTTTGGCGCGCTTTAAGGTGGGAATGGTTAAACTGCAGCCGCTCACCAGCAAGGCCAAAAGCAAGCTTAAAAATATAATTTTTTTCATGTTTTTTAAGTTAAAAATTATTAGCCTTAGTATAATAGCAAATTATATTTTTCAAGTCAAAAAATAATTTGTCATTGCGAGGAGCGTCAGCGACGAAGCAATCTCACGTATTATAAGCTTCA
>Ga0210017_1002847_pt1 | contig 14673 bp, 20 predicted proteins | sample CryGeyCG2014_020_FD_183966 | JGI IMG/M metagenome (GOLD analysis project Ga0210017, IMG submission 183966) | Groundwater microbial communities from aquifer - Crystal Geyser CG08_land_8/20/14_0.20 (SPAdes) (version 2) | ecosystem: Environmental > Aquatic > Deep subsurface > Groundwater | place... | reverse complement strand
GGGGCACTTCGGCGCGTCCTGGGGCATTGTAGAGCGTCGGAAACGGTGCTAAAGCGCGTGTTTCGCGCTGGAAAGGAACTGAAATGAGAGCAGATAGAGACCTGACCAAGCTCAACCAGACCTTCAGGCGCAAGTTGGAGGCAGTTGTCAGGGACCTCGCGGGGCATGACATCAAGGCCTTTGTGACTGAGGGATTCCGGTCAGTGGAGCGGCAACAGTGGCTGTGGGCCCAGGGGCGAACACGAAAGGGGCCCATAGTTACGAAGTGCGACGGGATCCAGCGCAAGAGCGCACACCAAGGTGGCTATGCGGCGGACATTGCCTTCCGGGGCGCCAAGCTGTACCCGCCAGGTGATTCTCCCGTGTGGGAGCTACTCGGCTCGTCCGCGAAGGCACACGAACTCTCTTGGGGAGGGACGTGGAAGTTTAAGGACCGCCCACACATAGAGTTGCCTTCACGAGTTCGCGGCGGTAACGCAGCCAGGTGACCTCACATGAACGAAACACAGTCCGAAGTCGAGAAGGCGACGACGCTAAACCTGTTGGCCCAGTTGCTGCCCAGCCAGCGACAGTTAGACGCTGGCACACTGGCGGCATTCGTCCGGCTATTGGCTCCGTACACGGCAGCGCAGGTTGAAGCGGCAGCGCAGAAGATCGTGCGAACCCAGAAATGGTTTCCGACGGTTGCAGACTTCGTGGAGGCAATCGAAGGTTCCCGGGAGGAGCGTGCCGCCGAGGCATACGCTCTCTATCTGCACGGGCGCCGCGTTGCCGGATACATGGACGACGCCCGCTTTGATGACCCAGCCATTCACTACGCCACGCATTTGATGGGCGGTTGGACTGCTTGCCGGCAGGAACGCGACGAGCCCTTCAGACGCAAGGAGTGGATGGAGCACTACCTGGCGTACCGGGGACAGCCAGTTCCGCGCGTCATGCGCGGGCTTGGTGACCGGCGCACGCTGTACGAGTTCCACTCTCCGACCCCCGCCCTACCAGGTGCTGAACGCAGGATGCTGGAGGCGACATGAGGCAATACAGACGCCCTGACAACCCGATTTCCTGGCCGGCAAGCGGGCACGAAAGCACGCCGATTCCGTACCCGGACGGATCCCGGCCTCCTGACGATGCGGACGCCACGGAGCGCAAGATATGGGCCTGCAAGCGGCTGGGAGCGTTCCTCGCGCGGACAGGTCCTGACAAGTTTTCCTGCGAGCTCCTCAACGGAGCCGTGTTCGGCCAGGCCATGGCTGAGGATCCGATTGCGAAATTGGCCATACAGGAGGCCTACCGGGAAGCGAAAGGAGCAGTTCGTGAAGAGCGGAGAACCGAGAGCGATGTTGTTGAGAGCAACGGACAAGGAGCCGTGCCCGAGAAAGCCGGTCAAATCCCAGGCGGTACTGGCGATATGCCGGCGGTTGAGAGCAGCGCGAGCAACGATGACAGACCCGGAGTTGAGGTTGCTCCTGGCGGAGGCGGAGCGGAACCTCCGGAATCTGCTCGACGAGCTTCGCCGCCTCGAGTAGATCTCGGAGACCTTGAGTGGCCGGAGTGAACAGACATGGCCCTTGACCTCCTCGGACTGAACCCAAAGCCAAAGGCGCCGCCTAAGCGGCGTCTCACCGTTCCCACGGACTTCCTCAAGTACGCGCCGAAGTACGGCTGGGTGCAGGACAAGGAAACGTCGCTCTGGGGGCGATTCCACCCCAATAAACACCAGTTGAAGCTCTATCACGAGATCCGGCGGCAGCAAGAACTCGAATTGCCAGTGCTCATCATCATCCTGAAGGCGCGTCGGCTGGGAATCACTACCTTGGTCCAGCAGTACTTCCTGCACCAGGGGCAGGTCCGACCCGGTATTGGGACGTTGCTGGTGGTTCAGGACCAGAAGACGCAGGGCGCCGTCCACGACGACATGCTTCGGCGGACATTTCGACATCTTCCCGAGGCCCTTCAGGCGGACACGAGGGAATCCAACCGAGGCAGGTTAGTCCTTCCCAACGAATCCACGTTCGTCGTGCAGGTTGCGACCGGAGCGGACCTTACCAAGTCCAACACGCGCCGCGAACGGGCGCCCAGCCAACGCGGAGGGCGCGGGCCGGGGTATCAGCAGATGCATGGTTCAGAAGTCGCCTTCTGGGTGGATGCAGAAGCAACGATGCTGGCCGTTTCACAGACCGTGCAGCCCGTTCCTGGCACCATCATGATTCTGGAAAGCACCGCGAATGGACGCGCCGGGTACTTCTTCGACATGTGGCAGGCGACTGTTGCTGGGGAGAATGCTTACGTGCCGATGTTCTTCACGTGGTGCGAAGACGATGGATGCCGGATGACCCCACCGGTGGACTTCCAGCGCAGCGCAGAAGATGACGATCTTGCCGGCAGGTACTCCCTGGACGACGAGCAGCTCTACTGGCGGCGCTGGATGACCGCCAACAAGTGCAACCGCGACAGCGAGAAGTTCCGGCAGGAGTACCCGTTGACGGCTGACGAGGCGTTCCTGACGACGGGCAACTGCTGGTTCGACACGAACAACCTGCAGGCGTACCTTGACCGCTCGCCGGATCCGCTGTTCGTGGGCGATCTATCCCTGGAGCACAACAAAGTCAGGCTCAGCGAACACTCCTACGGTCCCTTGAGAATCTACAAGCACCCGGTTCCTGGCAAGCAGTACGCCATTGGCGCTGACGTGGGAGAGGGGACAACCACGGGCGCCTTCTCCTGCGCGCAGGTTGTCGACCGGGACACGCTGGAGCAATGTGCAGTCTGGCACGGCAGGCTCCACCCCGACCTGTTCGGGCATATGCTCTGCCTGTTGGGGTTGCACTATAACATGGCGCTTCTTGCCCCGGAACGCAACGGTCCCGGCATCGCTACACTGCCGAAGATCATTGCGGACGGGTACCCTTACAACAGGCTCTACAAGTACAAGCGCCTCGACCGAGAGACCGGCGAGGATAACCTGGTTCCCGGTTGGCAGACCACTCCGCACGGAACCCGCCGCATTCTGTGCTCGAACGGCCGGGCCGCTATCCGGGACATGCAGGTTGCTCTGTACGACCGCACGACGCTCTCCGAGATGCAGAAGTTTGTTGATCCCGGAGATGGGAACCCCCGCGGCGCGCCCGGGGCCTTCGACGACAGCGTGATGGCGTACATGATCGCGATTACCGTTGCCAAGGAGCGGTTGCTCGACTATGACGAGTGAAAGGAGCACGTGGTGGTACTTGGTGGAAGCAACGTAGACAGGTATCGGGACAGATTGAAGGAGAACACGACATGAACGAACATCCGGACCTCGCCAAGATACGACTGATGCTGGAAGTCGAGAAGAAATTCGACTTCGGCGACATACAACGGAAACTCATGGGGCAGAAGATGGCGATTTTGGACGGCCTCGTCGCAGCGTATGGAGTGGGAACTCCGGCAACCCTTCGCTTGGGGGAGAAATTGATAGGAGTGGAATACGGACAATGAAGGAAGACATGCTGTTCGTTGTAGTCGAGGGGGAATACTCGGATTACCGGATCGTTGGCATCTACAACGACAAGGAATTGGCGAAGAGGCTAACGACGTTCCTCAAAGACACAGAAATCGAAGAGTATCCATTGAACCCTCACGAGAAAGAACTCAAGTCCGGGTTGTGGTGGTATCGTGTCACCCTGGAGCAAGACGGTTCCGTCCGGTATGTCGACTCAAATCCGCTAGAGGCCGATCACAAAGAGTTGTGGCATTGGGAAGCCGACTCGTTAAACGCCGTGATTGGAACCTGCGGTGTTCTGGCCAAGAATCGGGAGGACGCCATCAAGATCGCCGACGAGAGGCGCCGCCAGAGCCTTGTCAAGTTAGGAGTTCCCGAATTAGCAATCAAGGAGAACACGACATGAACCTGAGTATGAGCGGACGTCCACCTGTTTCAACCCAACAACAACTCAAACGCAATAGGCAAACAAAGAAGCGTGCCGAGGCATTGGCAAAACGATTCGGCACACAGATTCTGAAAGACGACTGGGCGCACCTGTGGTGTGTTGACATCCTGTGGGAGATGGCCAATAGGTTGGATGAGCTTGCCTCATTAGTGCAGAAGGAGCCTTTGAATGAGAGCGCCAGCCGAGATGCAGGTCATCCAGATCGAAGTCACCAATGCAAAGGACGGTGATCCTCAATGTGGACCGTAACCCATCCTGTTGACGAAGACTGCCGCTGGGTGATCTCGGTTGACGGGCAGGAGCCGTTCCGCGCCCTTCTGGTGGCCGCCGGCGTCGAGTACCCGACCATGATCGCCGGCAGGTTCCGGCAGGGATGCGGCGTCCTGGTGGCGGCAGAACTGGATGAGACGCTTCCTGGCAAGCTCGCCCGGTACCACGTCCTGGATTGGACCGGGGCGCCGGGAACGCTCACCCTTGGTCGCGAGGTCGCGCGCTGGGCGCGTCTTCTGAACACGGGAGAGTCGCCCTGGGATCAGGTCAGTGTGATCGCCCCGCGAGAGCCAAACCATGAACGCCGGGAACTTCTACAAGCTCACCCGAAGTTCATGTGTCGCGCCTGGCGGAAGGAATGGGAGAGTCACGACTTCTGCCTGGAGGTGGTGAAGGACCGCGCCAACCGGCCGGCGTGCGTCCTTGGCTCCCTGGCGTATGAGTCCGAACTGCCCGGCGCACGCGCGGCGCTGGGCCGCGCGCTGTGCGACCTGGACGAAGCCTACGTCTACTTCGAGAGCCTGGCGCGACCGAAGCCCGCCAAGACACGGCTGCGCGACGACCTGGGTATCGCAGGATACTGACAGAAGCCTGCTTGCGACTACTTGCGTCGCTTTCGCGCTTGTCAACTGACCCGGTTGCACGATTCTTGAAATTGTGCTACGATTGACGGCAAGGAGCACAGCCTGTGGAAAAGCTAAAGACAGACCTACCCCTGACTGCTGGAATCGCTGGCCGCACCGCCGAGGCCACCGAACGGCTGGCGACCATCCTGTGCAGCGGCGAAGTGGACGTGAGCGGCGAGGTTGCCGTTCAACTCGCCGACCGAATGCTGGCACTCGCCACTACGACCGCAAACCTGGAGATCCTCGTCGCCCGAGCCCTGAACGGAATGGAGTTCACGAGTGGCAAGGCTGACACTGACAAGCAGGCAACGTGAGGAAGTCCTGAAGCGCCTCTGCAAAGCCGTCCGGGAAGCAGAGGACCGCCGGGCCGTCAAGTTGCGGCATTTGCAAACCTGGCGGCACGCCTACGAGCAGGACATGCCGAAGGCGAAACCGGATCACCCCTTCAATGCCGCCTGCAAGGTCGTCATCCCCTTCATTCGGCCGGCGACGGATGCCATCGCCGATAGGTTGGGCCGGACGACATTTGGAGTTGACCCGTTCTTCGTGGTCACGGGTCAGAACGACAGGCGGGACGACCTCGCCGCTGCCATGATCCAGCACGGGTTGCAATGGTTCATGCAGCGGATGCGGCTGCCCGCCCGGATGGACCGGGGGAACGCGCTGGTGGCGAAGGACGGCGTGACCTGGGCGCACGTGCGCTACGTCCATCACCAGGGTTGGGTCAAGCAGACCGTGCAGCAGCAGACTCAGCAGATGCTCCTCGGTGCGGACGGAATGCCGATGCTGAACGCGCTGACTGGGGAGCCCTACTCAGAATCGATTGACGAAGAACGCAAGGAGTGGGTCAAGGTCACCATCTACAAGGGTCCCGAAGTCCGGGCGCTTGCTGCTGAAGACGCCGGCGTGTATCCCGCCTCTGCGACCTCTGCGGACGAGGTGGAGGGCTACTACCGCATGGTAACGCGCAGCCTCGCCGAGTGGCGTCGGTTGGAGAAGACAGGCTTGTACCAGCACATAGCCGATCTCGAGCGCAGTGTCGAGACTCGGCCCCAGCGCGACCAGATGCAACGCAAGGAAGGAATCGAACCTTCATTGCTGAACACCGACGACGCCGCCCCCAAGACCGCATACGAATGTATCTGGCGGTGGAAGTCCAAGAACGGGCCTGATGCGTGGTACGTGTTCACCCTCAGCATTGACCCCCCGGCGCTCCTGCGTGCAGAGGACTACTGGTATGACCACGGCCGCCCCAACCTGGTCCCCCTGCGGATTCTGCCACGACAGGACAGCATGTATGGGTACTCGATTCCAGAGCTGTGCCTGAACCTGCAGGAAGAGATGAATGCCCTTGTCAGGCAGCATACTGACGCCGGCACCACCTCCAACACCGTGACCACCATCGGGCCGCGGATGCACGGACTCGAAGAACAGATCATCGAGGTTGGGCGCCACAACTACGTGGACGACCCCACCAGCACGCAGATCGTCAGGTTCCCCGGCCCGGACGGGACCCTCGTGCAGGTGTTCGGGATGCTGGACAAGTTGGGGCAGCGGCTGACCGGCTCCACCGAAATATCTTACGGCAGTTTCCCTGGGGGGGAAGTGAAAGCTACCGAGGTGAATGCAGTCCAGGCCGAGGCGGATGTGAAGTTCACCCAGCACCTAGCGCGGTACCAGTTCGGGTCTGGGTCGTTGCTGTACGGTGAGGGTCTCAACGAGGTCGCTCTGCAAGTGGTGGCCCTGATGCACCAATACTGCGGCGACCAATTGGCGCGGGTCCTCGGCGCGAACCCCTTTGAGATCGTCCCGTTGGCTGACCTGCTCTCGGAGTTCGACGTGAGCGCGAAGGCCGTCACGCCGAAGACTGGCATGGACATGGAGAAGCAGACGCGGTTGGCGTTTGCCTCCGTCCTGACTGGAAATCCATTGTTCGCGCAGTTCCTGATGGCATCGCCGAAGCGGGCGCACGCACTGCTCGAATGGGTGGCTGAACCGCACGACATTCACGGTATCGACCGGTTCATTGGCAGCGCACAGGAAGCCGAGCAACAGGGGCAGGGTGGCGGTATGGGGATACCAGGTCAGGAAGGACAACCTGGGATGCCCGGGCAGCAGGAAATGCCCCCGGAACTCGCTGCCATGATGCAGGGGGTGCCCGGTGCTGGCTGAGAACCAGAAAGCAGAACTACTGAGCCTGCTGAACCATCCCGGGTATCGCTGGTTGGAGTCGCAGCTCGAAGCGCGGGTGGCAGACATTCACGAACGGATGGAGAAATGCACTCCGGAGGAATTGCCAATGTGGCAAGGTGCCGTTCAAGAAGTACGAACTACCGCCGCATTGGTGCCGTCGATGGTACAAAGGAGCAATTGAGATGGCAGAGTCCGAACAGGAAATCCAAGCGAGCGTCCGGAGTGTGCTCGGTGCCGCCGCCGAGCAGGCGGACGGTGCTGGTGAGACCGGAACAGATGATCCGTGGAAGAAGCGGGCGCAGGACGCTCAACGTGAAATGAGTCGGGCCCAAGAAGCGGAGAAGGCAGCGCGCCAACAAGCGGAGGCCCTGCAACAGGCGGCCAACGAACGGCTTGAGTCCATCGAACGCCAGATGCAGGCGCTCTTCCAGCGCCAAGAGCAGGCCGCGCCTTTCTCCGAGCCAGCGCCTGGCACAGATCTGTGGACAGAGGTGACTGACGAGTACGGAAACATGAATCCCACCGCGTTGGCGAAGGCAATCGCTTTCGACCGCGACCGCGACCGGCAGGAACTCCTTACCGCTGTGCAGGGGATGCTCAAGCCGGTTGTGGCGAGCATGGGCAGCAACGCCAAGGACCAGTATCTGAGCAACGTCCCCAACGGCCCACACAAACAAGACTTCGAGCGTCGCCTTCAGAACCAGATCGACATCATTGCCGCTCAGCAGGGGGTGGACCCGGCCGTCGTCAACAACCCGAAGTCGATTCGGTTCTTGGCGCGGAGCATCGCCGGGAAGATGCTGGAGGAAGGCAAGTTGGTGTTCGCCGTGAGTGGCGGCGCCAATGACTCGCCGACTCGTTCGTCTGGTCCGGAGCCTGACTTCGGCCCGGACTTCGGGGTACCGAGCACACCTGGGTCTGAGGAAGAGTGGGAGACCCGACTGGACCTCAGCAACATCAAGGAAATGCGCGAGTACACCTCCCTCGAACCTGCCCTTGCGGAGCACGGGATCAAGCTCAACGACCTGTTGAAGGACATGGCGCGAGCCGAGAAGGCAAAGAAAGCAAGGAGCAAGTAGCATGGCAGAGAGAGCAGCAACAACGCGAGAGCGCTTGGAGCCTGCAGAACCAATGACCGTCCCGGAGGCCCTTCGCCGCCGCTTGGGAAAGGATGGACTGTCGGTGTCGTTTCAGCCGCGAAGCCCCTCCATGCGCGCGCAGACCGTCGCTGGCACCCGGATTGTGCCCGCCACGTTGACGGACTCCGAGAAGAAGGAGTTTGCCGACCAGGTGGAAGACGGCCGCCTCGTGTTTTCCGACCAGGTGCTCTGCACGGAGCGCATTGCGGAACGCGAAGCGCGGATCAAGCGAGAAGGAATGCGCGGTTCCGGCTACCTGACTCCTGACGAGTTCAACAACAAGCGTGAAGAGATCGTTGACCAGGCAAACTCGAAGATCGGGAGGCGCGGCGGAGTTGCCCGCAACCTGACGGACTCCGAGATCGAAGTAGCCGGCGCCACGCCCGGCAACGAAGTGAGTACACTGGAAGACATGCACCAGGAACGCGAAGCCCAACGGGCGCGCGGCTGAGCCTCCTGCGAATAGAAGCCCTCACGGCACACCGGTACCCGATATGCGTCCCTCGGCAAGTCCTGCCCCGCCGACACGACGCGAACACCTCGGCCCCGGCAAGCGACGTTGAGCACCTTCAGCGATTGGGCCGCTTGCCCTTCTACCACTCCAACCGAGGTGAATTCCCATGCCTGCCCTCCCACCGGGCGGCATTCTCCCCATCAAGGGGAATCCGCTCTGTACCCGGGTGTACATGACGCCCGGCGAAAGCTATACGGCGGGCCAGCTCCTGGTCCAAGTAGGGGATGGTCCGTCCGTGGCACTGATGACCCCGGCGACGCTTGCGGTCACCCCGACCGCTGTGTTCGTCAGTCCGGGTGTCGTTGAAGGTCACGCAAGCAAGAGCCTGGATGTCGCCGTCTACCGGACGGATAACCCCCAGATTATCTGGGCTGCGCAGATCGTTTCCACTGCCCTGACCGCCACCGACGTTCAGGCGCTTACCAACTCCGTCTGCGACCTGATCCCTGCCCCTACGGGTCAGGCGCTTCTGGACACTTCCGTGTCCACCAATGGCCACTGTCGCCTGATAGAGTTGAATGCCGACTACCTGGGCAACCAGGGGACGCCCGCCGTCTGGCAGACGGGCACTGCTCAGTGGATCGTGAACTTCAAGTTCACGCCCACCGTGACCAAGAACTGAAAGGAGTGAAATCGCAATGCCCATCCTCAGGACGACCGTTCCGCAGGTACTGCAGCGTGGACTTGACGAGATCACTCTCAACAAGTACCCGCTCATGAAGGCTGCCGTCGGCCGATTTCTCGTTCAGAAGTCCACCGATGACGGCGTGTTCAAGTCCCGACTACTCTGGGGTGCCGGATTGCCTCAGCCCATCGCAGAAAACGAAGAGATCACCTTCGGAACCATTCACCAGGAGCCGGAGTACGAGATCGCCGTGCAGACCGTTGGCGGTGGCCTCGAAGTCGGCATGACCATGCTTCAGGATGCCAAATACAGAATCATCCTGGACGCCGTGGACGAGCTGACGAATCTCATGGCCTACAAGCGCGCACAGGACGCGGCGGCGCCCTGGAACAACGGCTTCAACTCGGCCTATACCGGCCGCGACGGACAGCCGCTGTTCTCCGATTCGCACCCGATCTCGTTTGCCAGCGGAGGCGCCACCACGTTCAGCAATGTGGCCGCCACCCCCTCGGCAATCAGCTCCGCCAGTCTCATCGCCGCGTACATCAACCTGATGACGCAGGTGAACGGGCAGAACCTGATGATCGACGCGAACGCGGAGTTCTTCCTGAAGACCTCGGTGAACCAGAGGTTCGTCGCCAAGACGGTCCTCGGTTCTACTCAGTTGCCGGGTAGCGCCAACAACGACATCAACCCCATTGGCAACGAAGACATCGTGCTGGAGATCGACCGGTTCCAGACCAGCACGACTGCCTGGGTGTTAGGCATCCGTGGTAGGCACTCGGTGATCTGGCTCAACCGCATGGATCCGTGGCGGGTGAAGGGTGGCAACTTCGCCACCCAGAACTCGCAGTACGGGATCCTGTCGCGGCACAGCACCGGTCACACAGACTGGCGCGGCGTAACCGGCAATGCCGGCGCGTAAGGAGTAGTCGTTTGCCGGCGGTGCGTGGAGGCGCTCCTTCCTCCCCGTGTACACCGCACCGCCGGCCCTTTCCCGTACAAGGAGCAGGTGCGTTGCCATGTTGACAGCCTACTGGATGGTCAAAGACGATGCCGAAGGACTTCGGCACAGCATCGCCAGCGTGCGTGAGAATCTCGACGCTGACGAGTACGTCGTTCTGGACACGGGTTCGCAGGACGGCACGGTTGCGGTAGCGGAGGAAGCGCTTTCTGGAATGAACGGCAAGCCCGTATCCATCCGACAGCAGACTTTCCCGGACCCTATGCACTTCGGCGACGCCCGGAACGTTGCCCTTCAGGAATGCCATGGTGATTGGGTATTCCAGATCGACAGTGACGAGTTCATCACACAGTGCGACGCCAAGGCGCTGAAGAAGTTGCTGGCCGAGACGCCGCCCGAGGTCAAGCTCTACAAGGTCCCGACGCTGTTGTGTGGCATGGACCCGAATGTGCCGGCTGGCCACACCATGCTCCCGCGTCTCTTCCGGCAGGGCGTGCAGTACACCTTCGGGTACCACGAAGTCCCGGCGCTCGCCCTCGAAGAGGGTCGGGACTGTCACCTCTTGACTCTGCGGCATTCCAAGGAACATCGCGCCCCTGAACGGGAGGCAATCCGTGACCTGCAACGGACGGAGTGCTCCGAGAAGTGGTTCACAGACCTGGAGGGGAAAGAGCCAGATGAGAAGTGGCGCTCGCTCATGTACCTGGGAGTCAACCGCATGGGCCACGGTGAATTGGAGTCCGCTGTGGACCCCTTCCGCGAGGCGTTGGCGATGCTGCAAGGCTCCCCCAATCCATTCGCCTACCAGCTCGCGCACTACCTGGCCAACACGCTGAACGTGCTGGGGAAGCCCGAAGAGGCGATTCCCGTGGCGCAACAGTTCGTCGGGTGGGACCTGACCCGCTGTGAATTAGCGCTCGACCTGGGGGATGCACTCTGCGCGATGGCCTTGCGCAAGAACATGCCGAATCTGCTTGAGCTCGGGCGACATTGGTACGAATTGGCGGCGGCGCACCGGGGACCACCGATCTCGCCAATGTTCGTAGAGATCCCCTCGCACACCTATCTGCCCGCCCTCAAGCTCATGGACTGGTACACGCGGTTCGCGGTCCCCGAGGTGGCCCCGTCCATGCGGCGCAAGTGGTGGAAGGAAGCCGTCGCGCGCGGTTGTCCGCCGACTGCCTTCGGGAGTGGTCTCTTTGAGAGCGTGCTGTGGATCGGTCAGACCGATGACGACACGAAGACCTACCTACGGCGCAAGGGCGTCCGGGTAGACGAGGAGGATACCGGGGACGCCGACGTGCGGATCGTCTCCGGACTGGAGACGGCCAACACCGGAGAGCGAGTCATCCGACTATCCGGGATCTCCCTGCTCCCCCAGAACGCCACCAACTACGCGGACGCCGACCAGATCGTGGTCGAGAGCTTCGCCGAAGGGCAACAGTTGCGGGCGAACGTCCACGACACGGCCGGCAAACCAATTCACATCATCCCCCGCGATGCCAAGCGTGGCCAGCGGTTCTACCGGATCCTGAAGCGTCCGAAGGTGCACGTCTGGCACGAGGGCCAGGACTGGCAGATAGAAGCGCGCCTGCGCGAAGTGTTGCCGACGCTGGGTTGCTTGCACGTCCCTCGCGAACAGGCCGAACTTGTCATTGCCTGCCAGCCGAACTACCCGCGCGAGAAGGCGGTTCCTTGGCAGAAAGTCGTGTTCTGGAATACGGAGTACCTGGGAGGCGCAAACGACCGCCAGGAGGCGCGCAGGGCGCTGTGGGGAGAAGCAGCGGCAGCGGCTGACGTGCACATCCACGCAATCGAGGAGGACGCGCCCTATCCGGGCGGGGCGTGCTATCCGTATCTTCCGGACGGTGTGGAACCGGACCTCGCGGTGCTGCACTATGGCACGATGAACGACCGCCGGCGCGGGATGCTGGAGGCGCTTCGAGCGCGGGACATCCCCATCACTGAAGTGCACGACCTCGACGCCGAGGCAATCGCTCGCTGGATCAACCGGTCGAAGGTCGTTCTGAACCTGCACTACTACGACGAGGGGCACGAGTTTCGGTTGTGGGAGTGCCTATCGTGCGCAACCTACTGCCTGAGCGAACCAGTTCCTGAGTGGTCTCCGATGTCGAAGCACGTCGACCAGATTCCTTGGGAGGCTGACAATTGGGCAGAACGGCTTCACGCCGCCCTCTCTGATGTCCAGTATCGCCAGAAGCGCGCCCTCGCCGGCGCAGAGTGGTGCTGGCAGAACTTCCGTCTCGACCAGAATCTGGAACTTGTCCTTGAAAGGGTAGGCCTCTGATGCTACCAAACCTGGGACACGAACAGACCTATCAACCCCGCGGCTACCAAGTGCAGAAGCACCGTTGCGGCCGCTGCGGCGCCGAGTTTTTGAAGGCGGACCTCGTGGAGCAGGACAACTTGCTGGTATGCCAACGGTGCATTGATCGGCACGTGTTGGCGCAGCATCCCCACGAGTTTGAGAAGCACACCTTTGATGACATGCCGGGAACCGTGTTCCCGTAGGAGGAGACCATGCTACTTCACACCCACGATGGGAACGCAGTCACTACCGCCAATCCGTTGCCCGTTCAACTGACCGGTGCTGAGGCTCTCGTCTTTGCGCCGGTGGCGTCGGCGACAGTTGGCACCGTCATTGACCCGCTGGGCGTCATTGCCGCCGACGCCACCAGGAAGACGTTGGACCTCTACAACGCCGGCACGGAGACCATGTACTTCGCCTGCGCGACAACCACCAACCTTGCCGTTGGGGTATGCGCATTCCCCCTCGCGGCGGGGGCTTCGCTGCGACTCACCAACGATCCGCGCATTCAACAAATGCTGGCGGCTGTTGCTTCGGTTGCCGGGCAGACACTCACCTATCAGGAAGGAGCCTGACAATGGCAAGAATCGACTGGGCCAGCTCGTTGAAGCTGGCAAAGAAGCTGTTCGACGCGCTGGCAAAGTTGGCCATCGGCGACGAGACCGAACTGTGGGCCTCGTACAAGGGACACAAGTTCCTGATCACCATTAAACGGGAGGAGTAGGGAGGACGTAGACATGGTCAACGAGGACAGGAGCTTCCTATCTATGAGTAGACGAATGAGGGTTGCCGTGGCGATGCTGTTCGGCCTGTTTGGAGCCGTGTCGCTGAGTGGAGCGGCTGATAGCGCCCCAGCTGGTGGTTGGGATAGCGTGGTGACTGCCGGCGGTTCAGCCGTGTTTGCCGTGGCGTTGGCGTGGAAGCTCGTGGATTGGATCGTCCGCCGGCAGGGAGAACAGCTTGAGCGTGTTGAGGCAGCATTAGGACTTGTAGTGGCGCACCTGCAAGTGCTAACGAACGACGTGCACCACTGCCCAACTAGGTTAAAGCACGAGCTCGCCGATGCAATGAAGGAGAAATCATGACTGTTGTGCCTCAAGCAGTAGAATCAGGTCGTGCTGTGGAGGCGAATCCGCTGATGGCTAAGTCCCTATCCGACGTGTACGGAATCACTGGTAAGCAGGTAGAGTTCGTGTTCGCCGACAGCGTGACCGGGATTGCGCCGAACGAGCCGTTGGAGCAGGTCACCACAGGGGGCGAGCCCGTGACTGTCTATCGGGTGCGACTGTCGGCAGCGTTCTGCGCGCAGGATGCGGCCCGCAAGGAACTGCTCTCGGGATTGGTCCGCACGGCGTGGTCTGAGCCGTCAGAGAAGCAACGCAATGTCGCGCAGGTAGCTGTCGAGAGTGCCAGACTGCTCCGTAAGTTGGCTGCCGCGACGAAGAAGGAAGTCGCTGGATACGAAGGAGTGGCAGATGCCAGAACTGAAACTGACCCAACGCCAGTGCGAGGCGCTACAGACGGCAATCATCTCCTTCAACGCAGCCCAGGGGCGGCTGGAGCAATCGTTCGCCATGCTGGCCGAGGAAGTGCCCGCGAACGCGCGACTTGACCCGACCGCGCGAACGCTGACGTGGGAGGAGACTCCTGATGTACTTTGCAGCCACGATCCGCAACCATGCGAAACTGACGAATCTTAGCTACGCCGCCGCCGGGCATACGGGATTCGAGCCGACCATCGCGGCTGGCACAGTAGCGGACTACTGGCGTGGCGACAAGACGTGGCAGGCGCTGCCGGCTGCGACACCGGGCGGCAGTGACGGCCAGGTGCAGTATAACAACGGCGGCGTGTTCGGCGGCGCGGCGGGGTTCACCTACGACGACGCGACTGGGCAGGTCGCGTTCACGCTTCAGGCGGACGTGGCGAGCGGGAACGCCTACTCGTTCGCGGGGGCGGATGCCGGGGAACTGACAGCGGCGAGCGGGGTACAGCCGTTTGTGTCCGTGACGCCAAGGATCAGGCACACGGGGACGGCCTCGTGGATTGGACTGTACGTGAATCCTACAGTCATTTCTTCGGGGTC
>Ga0210017_1002843_pt1 | contig 14694 bp, 17 predicted proteins | sample CryGeyCG2014_020_FD_183966 | JGI IMG/M metagenome (GOLD analysis project Ga0210017, IMG submission 183966) | Groundwater microbial communities from aquifer - Crystal Geyser CG08_land_8/20/14_0.20 (SPAdes) (version 2) | ecosystem: Environmental > Aquatic > Deep subsurface > Groundwater | place... | reverse complement strand
AGTCTAGGGGGCGGGGTAGGGCGGAATAGCGCGCGAGCGATAGCGAGCGCCCATGTGCCCATTGTAGAGTATTTTTGAAAAACTTAAAGAATTAGAAAAAGAAAACCAGGAACTCAAAGGAGAAAACCAAGGATTGAAAGGAAAACTCAAAGAAAAACCTAATTCTATTTGACATTAATCTTCAATTTAGAGTAGAATAAAATTGATGGCTAAAAAAATTAACAACAATGTTACTTTAGATGATTTAGCAGGGATGGTAAAACACGGTTTTGATGAGGTTGATAAACGATTTGGTGATGTTGACAAACGATTTGATGATGTCGATAAACGATTTGATAGGGTTGAAAAAACACTCAAGGAATTTAAAAGCGAGAACTCTCTTGAACACGAGGAGATAAAACTTAAGTTAGACCAAGTAGCTTATCGTTTTGAAGTTCAAGAGTTAGACAGAAGATTAAAAAGAGTTGAAGCCAAATTGGGAATCAAATAAGAATCTTTAATTTTGAAAATTTAATTAGCCCATTTTTGGGCATTTTTTATTTACGCCATCAGAAAACTGCTATTTCTAATGGAATAAACAACTCAATTATTCACTTTGTTTTTATAGAATTTCAATGAGATTTTAATAAAGGTTGCAAGACTGATATTTGACATTATAGGGTTGAGGGATATAATAAAATTGTATGACCCAAAATACTTTGGAGAGACTAAATAGAAATGTCTCTAAACTTCAAGAAGAAATAAAGGTTCTTCGCTCTTTTGTTATCGGCTTTTTAGCTAAAGATAAAGAAGGAGAATATAGACCAGAGTTTATTAAAAAAGTAATCCGAGAAGCTGGTGAAGACGCTCCTTTTACTTTTGAAAACAAAAAGTCATTTCTTAAGGAAATTAGCGGTAAGAATTGATGGTCAAAGTAATTTATACTAAACATTTTTTAAGGTCAGCTAAAAAAATTTCTGTTGCCGTTAAATAAAACTATGGCTAAAGAAGAATTCAATCCATATAATTTGCAATTACCACTTATTATTCTAATGGGAGTTTATTTAATTTTAGGTTTAATAATAGAGATTTCAAAGTTCTTTTAAAGGAGGTGAAGGCAGATGAGTAAGGGAGGTAATTTACCCCAGACAGTTCAGAAAGAGTCAAAGGAAGAGTCAAAGGGGATAATAAGAACCATTGGGGAGGCTTTGAAGATAATAGCTTCTGAAAAAGAGAAAAAGGAAAGTGGTAGCTATGAAACTTAACTTATAGAAGCTATGCCTTCACAACAAAAAGGGGGGCAATAGGCATAACTCTTATCCCCCTATAAACTACCTACCCAATTTTGGGCATTTTTTATTGCAAAATATTGTTTAAATAATACAATTCTAAAATGAAGAGTTTACCTAAAGTATATCTTGAAGGGGGCGTGTCAAGTAATTTAACTATCTGACCGAAACCTCTGGTTGGGTAATTAAAAATCTGACCGAACGGGGTTTATATTTTTTATTCACATCGACCTTTTGAGAATTGTTTTTCTCCTGATATGCTCTGTAGAGAAGATCAAGTTTTTTATCAATCGCTCTTTTCAATTCAGCCGGATTAAGGGATTCGTAAATGCGAGTGAGTTCTTGCTTGGTTTCTTTAGAAATACCAGAATCTTCCGCTATTCTTTGGTAAGGAGTCTTAGCCCGGTCATATTTCCGATGAATTTTCCCTTTGATTCGGACTTTTGAAATTAGCTTCATTTGAGGTTGAAAGAAATTCTTAAAAAGCCTTAATTCGTTTCGGTAAAGATCCCTAAGAATCTCCAGTTCTTTTTGAGTATCATATCTCAAGTATCCCATATGCCTTCGTATATGAGATCCGTTTTTCTGTTCTACCAGACAGTTATCGTTTTTCTTGTAGGAACGGGACCTTGAGAATCCAAGATTCTCTTTTGCTGCATACCGGAACAAATGCCAGTTTAGAAAAGAAGTATCATTATCCGGATGGATTTCTGTCCAGGGGATAGGAGATCTGCTTCTGCAGTTTCTGGTTCCATCTAAAGTGCGCTCTTGTGATCTTCCCATCTGAGGCTCTCCTTCCCACCAGCCGTGAGCAATATCGGTAGTAGATTGGCTGTAGATATATTCTCCTGAAGCTGACTGTCCGCAGTGCTCTACCAGATCAATCTGGGTAAATCCTGCCTTTCTTCTGTCCTGTTCTCCGAAGACTTTCACCGGCACCTTTTGATACAAAAGAGGATGAATCTTGTAATGATATTTTCCTTTTGATCTTTCTGTTTCTTTGATCGTCCTCAGTTTAATGTCAATGGTTTTAGAGCTCATTTTCTTGAGTTTCAGAGCAGTTTTATCAGAACAAACCAGCTCTTTGTCTTTTCTCAGTCTGTCTATTTCGTCTCTTAACAAAGGCTTCAGCCTCTGGCCGCAGGGTTTATCAAAGATTTCCCAGCATCTTTTCAAAGCTGGTTTGAGCTCATTGCCGTATTCCTGTTTTCTTTTCTTTCTTTCTGTTTTGAGATTATCTAAATTGCTTTTGGGCCTGAGCTTTTCCATGAGGTATTTTCTGTTCAGTCCGGTGCGTTTCTCAGCTTCATCCAGCAGTTCTCCTTTTCTTTTCTTTGATTTAGTTTTTAAATATTCTTTCCTTAATTCCTTGAGGTATTGGTTTTTTGAAAACATAGTCATCATATGAGTATTTGGAAGTTAAAGTTTTAATTAAATTTGGCCTTTTCTCTTCCAAATACTCTACCACATTTCGGTCAGAAAATATATTACAGAACCAATGGTCTTTCGGTCAGATTTTAGCTTACTAAATGCGTTACTACTGACAAATGTGATATTATTATTATAATAATGAACCTTACAATTTTAAAAAGAAGGTGAGAAAATTGAAAATTATCCAGAGACATATTTTTATAATTTTCCTTGTCGTATGGGTAGTAATCTCTTTTACATGTTTCGCTCAAGAACAAGAAAGAGAAGTTTATATAAACTACGAAGGAAGCATTTTTAGCACGCGCTTGGATGATGTAGCGGTGGTATTTTTTGTAAAATCAGGCGAAGAGATAATATATGGGCTTGCTAGTTACCAAGAGGAGATTACAGAACAAGAATTAGAGGAGTTAGAACTTAAAATCAGAGAAATAGCAGAAGCATTTTATGTAGTTCTATCCCCATTTTTGAAGACAAAGAGAATACCACCAGATAACATAAAAATAAAAATTATAGATATCCAAAGATTGAAATATAAATTAGGAGAAAGACAAGAGTCAGAAAACAATAAATCCGCTATTTCACAAATATTCTCGGAGGTATTCCCGGAAAATTTATTTTCAGATAATGACTTGGTGCTAAAGACTCTAATAAAACTGATTCTTCCCATTCCCCCTCCTGTGGTACATAAGACATTTGAGGCATTGGACGAAGAAAAAATACACCTTTTAGCATTCCGAATAAAATTATAGAGGAAAGAAATTCTTTCCTCTATTTCTATTTTTAGATATTTTTGATATGATGGAATAACTTTAAAAATCTATAGGAGGAAAGAGGTGAAATAGCTATGAGGCTGAATATTATCATTGGGACTCTGACAACACTCTTAGTATTACTAACTCTATCCACTTGGGCTTTAGAAGAGACTTTTGAACCATATTTTTCCCCGTATATAGAATGTATTGTTGAGTATGATGATGCAACGGTTTTCATTTTTCTGCAAACCAATGCCTCAGGTAATTACTTGACAGGTGAAGTAATGTGTTTAGTAGAGTTTAAAAAAGGAGTAGCACAAGAAATAGCTGATCAAGCTGCAAAAAGACTTAGGCCCATTATTCAAAAACTCCTTATGAGGGCTTATATTTCTTGTAAGGACTCATTAGAAAAAAGAGGACAACTACCAGATACGATCAACTTTTTTATAAATCCTGCAAAGAAAATAAAGGAAGATCAGATTATAGGAGAGGCGGTCCAAGAACTACCATTGGATAGGAAGATTTATAGAATAACATATTATTATCTGAATCTTAGCGATTATCAAGATCTTCCATTTGAGGAAGAATGAAATCAAATTCTTCCTCTTTTTGTTTTGAAGCTTAAAGTTTAATCTAAGAAAATTTTGTGGTATTGTTATAATATAAAGAAACCCTGATAAAAAGGGGGGTTGAAATATGCGAAATAATATAAAAAAGAAGATTAAAGAAAGTTTAAGGAACAAAAAAATACTAATTCTTGGCTTTGGTAGAGAAGGACAGGATAGTTATTTTGTCTTGAGAAAGCTTTTTCCTCAAAGGATTTTTGACATATCGGATAGATTAGAACTTAGTAAATTTTCCAAAAAAATCCAAAAAATCTTAAAATCAGACAAAAAACTTAAGCTACATCTTGGGGGAAATTATCTAAAAAGCTTAAAAAATTACGATTTTGTAATAAAAACACCTGGCATTCCACCAAGAATTTTAAAACCATTTTTAAAAAAAGGGGTAGAACTAACTTCTCAAACTAAGATTTTTTTTGAATACTGTCCAGGGAAAATTATCGGAGTTACTGGTACAAAAGGAAAGGGAACTACTACCTCTTTAATTTACCAGATATTGAAAAAAGGTGACTTAAAAGTTCATTTAATAGGAAATGTAGGAAAACCTGTTTTTCAAGCCTTGTTGGAAGCAAAGAAAAGCGATATTTTTGTTTACGAATTGTCATCTCATCAATTGCAAAACATCAAAAAATCACCTAATATTGCTGTCCTTTTGAACATTTATCCGGAACACCTTGATTATTATAAAAATTTCAGAGAATATCAAAAAGCAAAAGAAAATATCACTTTACACCAAAAAAGAGGGGATTACTTCATCTATAATAGAGACCAAAAAATCTTGAGAGAAATCGCCAAAAAAACCAAAGCTCAAAAAATATCTTTCAGCCTCAAAGCTAAAATAATAGATTTAAAGAAAAAAGATATTCCTTTGAAAGGGAAGTTTAATATCCTAAATATAATGGCAGCAGTTTTGGTGGCTAAAGTATTAAATATTCCTGCGTCCAAAATCAAAAAAGCTATAAAGTCTTTTAAGCCCTTGCCTCACAGATTAGAGTTTGTTGGCAAATACAAAGAAATAAAATTTTACAATGATTCTTTAGCCACTACTCCTCAATCAACTCAAGGCGCTATAGAAGCATTAAATAATAAAGTGGAAACTTTAATCTTGGGAGGGCTTGATAGGGGAGGGGTTGATTTTTCTGACCTTGCTAAGAAAATCTTAAAATCAAAAATAAAAACTTTGATTTTGTTCCCGGATACAGGGATAAAGATCTGGCAAGAAATAACTTTACTAAAGAAAGCTCGTTCACTAAAAGCTTTTTTTACCCGAGCAATGAAAGAAGCAGTAAAAATAGCTTATAAAAAAACGGGGAAGGGAAAAATTTGTTTATTGTCACCGGCAGCAGCAAGTTTTAATCTTTTTCGAGACTTTAAAGAGAGGGGAGACTTGTTTAAGAAATACATAAAATATTATGCAAAAAAATCATCATAATCTTCGGCCGGACTATATCCTATTTTTAATAATTTCTATCTTAGTTGTTTGGGGAATACTTACGGTAGGAACAACCTCTTTTCCTCTTTCTTTGCAAAAATATGGAAATCCTTGGTATTATCTTTCCCATCAATTAGTAGTGTTGCTGATAGGCATTTTTTTAGCTGTAATATTTTTTAAGCTTCCTATAAATTATTTAAGAAAATCGGCACCATTTTTTTTCCTTTTAAATATAATATTTGTAGGACTGGTTTTTCTACCAAAGGTTGGAGTTGAACTCGGAGGAGGAAGACGTTGGATATCAGTTTTTGGAATTGAATTGATTCAGCCTTCCGAATTCTTGAAGGTTACCTTTGTCCTTTATTTAGCCTCTTGGCTTTCTCAAAGAATTAACTTCTCTAAAAAAAAGAGAATAACATTCCTCTTCTTACCATTTTTAATAGTTTTAGCCATTTTATTAGTTCTTTTAATGCTGCAGCCAGATATGAGTACATTAGGTATAATTTTTAGTATCGGAATTTTAATGTATTTTGCTTCGGGAGCTCCTTTCTGGCACATAATATTGATGATTCTGGGGGGAGGAGGTATGGCGGCCTTTTTAATAAAAATTGCTCCTTACAGACTAAAAAGGATAATAATTCTTTTGAATCCAGAGGTTGATCCCTTGGGAATCGGCTATCAATTAAGACAAGCCTTAATTGCCATAGGGTCTGGAAAAATTTTTGGTATCGGAAGTGGTTTTGCCCTTGGACAGAGCCGTCAGAAATTTGGATTTTTGCCCTATCCTATGACTGACTCAATTTTTGCTATAATAGGAGAAGAGTTAGGTTTTGTCGGTTGTATCTTGCTGATTACTCTTTTTCTGATTTTTTTCTGGCGTGGTTTAAGAATAAGCCACAGTTCTTCCGATTTTTTTCAGAAACTTACAGCTTTAGGGATTACTTCCTTTATTTTATTGCAAGCCTTCTTTAATATTAGTGGTATGATAGGTCTTCTCCCTTTATCTGGAATTCCTTTGCCATTTTTTAGTTATGGTGGTTCCCATTTAATAACTGAAATGATTGCTATAGGAATACTTTTGAACATTTCAAAACGATAAACATAATCAACGAATATCTAATCTATTACGAATTTACGAATAAAAAGATTCGTAGATTCGGGTTTGATTCGTTATTCGCTGATTTTTTAATGAAAATAGTTTTCACTGGTGGTGGAACCGCCGGTCACCTTACACCAATCATTGCTATTGTTCGTGAAATAAAAAAAATTCGTCCATCAAAAGACCTTGGTTTGTTTTATGTCGGCCCAAGAGATGAATACGGTTTAGAGCTTTTAGCTAAAGAGGGAACCAAAGTAAAAAAGATTTTAAGTGGCAAAATGAGACGATACTTCTCTATAGAAAACTTTATAGATGCCTTTAAAATTCCTATCGGAATTTTGCAAGCTTTTTTTTGGCTCTTTATTTTGGCTCCTGATTTTGTTTTCAGTAAAGGAGGTTATGGTTCTTTCCCAGCAGTTTTCTGCGCTAGAATTCTCCATATCCCTATATTTTTGCACGAATCAGATATCGCTCCAGGAATTGCTTCAAGAATTGAAAGCAAATGGGCAGTAGAAGTTTTCACTTCCTTTGAGAATACCGAATATTTCTCTAAACAAAAAATGATTTGTGTTGGCAATCCCATAAGAAAAGAAATTCTGGGTGGGACCAAAAAAGAAGCAAAAAAAATGTTCAACTTAATGGTAGATAAGCCCTTAATTTTAATTCTTGGGGGTTCCCAAGGTTCTCAAAAAATAAATGATATAATTCTTGAAATCTTATCTGAATTACTCAAAGATTTTGAAATAATTCACCAAACTGGTAAAGAGAATTTTAGAGAGGTGAAAGCCGAGGTAGAGGTAACGATCCAAGAAGAAAATCTCAAAAGCTACTATCATCCTTTTTCCTTTCTGAATGAGGAAGAGCTAAAAAATGCCTTGGGGGCTTCTGATTTGATTATTTCAAGGGCCGGGGCTTCGGCTATCTTTGAAATTGCTGCTGTTGAAAAACCTGTTATTTTAATTCCCTTGCCAAGATCTGCTCAAAATCATCAATTGAAAAATGCCTATGCTTTCTCTGGGAAAGAAGGAATAGGAGTTATGGAAGAAGAAAACTTAAAACCACATTTCTTTTTGGAAAGATTAAGATATTTATTTTCTCAACTTAATCTATTGAAAACTATGGCGATAAACTCTAAAAATTTTGCCAGGGTTAAAGCTGCTAAAATAATTGCTTCTTATATTATTGAGTATCTAAAGTGATGCCCCAAGAGCGCAAGCGCAGGCGCAGCGTGATTGGCTGGTAGAACTTTACCCCTCTACGCCCGCGCCCGCCGGCACGGTGCGCCACTAAAGAACTGGGTGGCAAAATAGGTGCGGGGTGTAAGAGCTTGTAATCTATCTAAATTTTATTAAAATTTAGATAGAAACAATCTCTAACATGATCGAAGACCTAAAATTAATAAGACCGGGAGAAATTCGGGTGAGAATGGCTCCTTCTCCAACAGGGTTGTTACATGTTGGAACAGCGAGAGCTACTCTTTTTAACTATCTTTTTGCTAAAAAATATCAAGGAAGGTTTATTTTGAGGATTGAAGATACTGATGTTAAAAGATCAAAGAGAGAATGGGAAGAAAATATTATAGAAGGTTTAAAATGGTTAGGAATTCAATGGGATGAAGGCCCGGACTGCGGAGGAAAATATGGACCATATCGTCAATCGGAAAGAGAAAAAATTTATGAAAGATATATCACAAAGCTTCTTCAAGATAAAAAAGTTTATCGCTGTTTTTGCTCTCCGGAAGAACTTGAGGCTCAACGGAACTACTTAATGAGCATTGGTCAACCTCCGCTTTACTCAAGAAAATGCCAAGACCTCTCGGGAGAAGAAATCAAAGAAAACTTAGCTCAAAAGAAACCTTTTGTCTTGAGATTAAGAACTCCGAAAAAGAAAATTGTGTTTGAGGATATGATTAGAGGAAAAATAGAGTCTCATACTGATACTTTCGGAGACATAGTGGTAGCTAAAGATTTATCAACTCCATTGTATCATTTAGCTTGTGTAATTGACGATTTCGAAATGAAAATAACCCATGTTATCAGAGGCGAAGACCATATTCCCAATACACCAAAACAAATTGTAATAGCTGAATCATTGGGTATTGAATCACCAAAATATCTCCACTTACCTTTAATCCTTGGCCCGGATCGCTCAAAACTAAGCAAGAGACACGGAGCCAAATCCGTGTTAGAATATAAAAAAGAAGGGTATTTACCAGAAAGCATGGTGAATTTTTTAGCTCTTTTGGGTTGGAATCCAGGAACCGACCGAGAGATTTTCTCAATGTCTTCTTTAATCAAAGAATTTTCAATAGAAAGGTTACAAAAATCAGGGGCAGTATTTAATCAGAGCAAATTAGACTGGATAAACGGGTTTTATATCAGAAATAAATCTCAAGAGAGGTTAACGGAGCTTTGTTTACCTTATTTAATTGAGGAGGGACTAATCGAGCCATTTTTTAAAACCGATCAGTATCCTCCAGCTTATGGAGCCAAGACACCCAGCCAAAACTTTAAAATCAAAGACACAAATGAAGAAATCTCTTTCGGCCAATTTAAAGAGATTGTTGGTTTGTATCAAGAAAGACTGAAGAAGCTTTATGAAATAACAGAATTAACCGATTTCTTTTTTAAAGAAAAGTTAGATTATGATAAAGAGCTTTTGAGATGGAAAGAAATGGAAGACAAGGAAGTAAAAGATGCTCTTTCCAAAATAAAAGGGATATTGCAGAGAATAAAACCAGATGAATGGCTGAAAGAAAATTTAGAGAAAATTTTAATGCTAGAAACAGAGAAAGTAGGTCTCGTACCACAGCAAGCTGAATACGAGGTAAAGGATAGGGGATACCTACTTTGGCCTTTCAGGGTGGCAATTACTGGCAAGAGAGCTTCAGCTGGTCCTTTTGAAATAGCCGAAGTTCTTGGCAGAGAAAAAACATTAAAGAGAATAGAAGAAGCATTAAATCTATTTTAAAATATAAAAATAGGAGATATGAAATATCTTTTTATAATTTTGTTAATTTTATCTTTCTTTTTCTTTGGCTTTTTAAATTCAACCAAAGCTCAATCCAATATTGCCAATACTAATGGAATATTTAAGGGAGTAATTGAAATTTTTAAATGGGTGATTGATATTTTTGAGAAAATTTTGAAAATGGTTTTGAGTTTCTGGGAGAATATCCATTATAAAATAGAAAAATGGTGGAAAGAGAAAACTTTACCTAAGATAGAGATGTGGTGGGAATTAAAAAAAATAGAATTGAAACAAGAGTTTGAAAAACAGAAAGAACAACTCAAAGAAGAAATAAAAGAAACTTTTTCAAATTTTTGGCAATGGCTGAAGGGGTTGATTTAAAAAGACATACAACTTAATAAAAGATTCTAAATTTGATTCGATGAAAAAGAGGTGCTAAAACATTAGAAGAGTGAGTAATTTAAAGAAGAGTGAGTAATTTAAAATGAAAAAAGTTTCCACAAAATACCAAGAGAATTCTCTTGGTATTTTTTTTATAATCTTTGGCAGTATTTGTGGGGGAGTACTTGACAGGGACTTTTAGGTCCTTTATTATAAATACAGATACAGTCGCACAATGTAGATTAAGGGGCGTTAAGTATAGGAGAAAAGGAGAAAAACTAAAGATATCTAAAAACTATGAAACAATCTGAGAAATCAATTATAAAACATATCCCCGACTTTCTGGATTATTGCGAAGTTGAGAAAGGTCTGTCAGATAAAACCCAAGAAAATTATAGCCGCTATCTCCAGAAGTTTATCACTTGGCTAAAATTAACCAAGAAAGAGGGTCTTTTGCCACATGAGCTGACTCCTGATGATATTTGGGCTTATCGCTTATATTTATCCCGATTTCAGGATAAAAAGGGTAAAACCCTCAAGAAGGTGACCCAAAATTACTATTTAATCGCTTTAAGAGCCCTTCTGGTCTATTTTACGGCCAAAGACATAGTTTCACTACCTGCAGACAAAATAACCCTTCCAAGGGCCTTAGAACGCGAAAAAATGGTAAGATTCCTTAATTTAGAACAAATTGAACGGCTTTTATTAGCTCCTGACACTAAAACACTGGCTGGTATAAGAGATAGGGCTATTTTAGAAGCTTTTTTTTCAACCGGTTTGAGAGTGGCAGAATTAACCGCCCTTAATCGGGATCAATTCGCCAATATAAAAAACAAGAAAGATTTTGAGTTAAGTATTATCGGTAAAGGAGGTTATCCCAGAACCGTTTATTTTTCAGAAAGATCTCTATCCTGGATTAAAAAGTATTTAGAAAGCCGTCATGATAAAGAAAAGGCTCTATTTATCCATTTTAGAGCTAAAAAAGGCGTTGAAGGTCGTTTGATTCCTCGTTCTATAGAAAGAATCGTCAAAAAATATGCCATTTTAGCTGGGATTCCTATCTTCACCTCTCCCCATACCATCCGCCATTCTTATGCCACGGATTTATTAAACCAAGGCGTTGATTTAAGGACCATACAAGAATTTTTGGGCCATCGAAGTATTCTTACAACTCAGATATATACCCATGTCACAAATAAACGCTTGAGAGATATCCATCGTCAATTCCATAGTGGAAAAAAGCTAAGAGAATAAGAAAAACCGCTACTTACTTACCTCATAGCGGTTTTCATGTTTCCGATAAATGTCGCACAATATTAACTAAGTTAATTGGCAGCATCTTCTCTTTTTCCCCAATCTCTACGACAAGCAAGTTCTTTTATTTTTTCAAGCAATTTTTTGTGTATCATATCACCTGTTCTTCCTTATTCTAAATTCTAACACTTCAACAAGTTCAGTGTAAACAAAAAAGCGTCTGTTTGGCGATAAGCAGGCTACTATCAAAAGACCAGAGGCGGATATCAAACAAAAGACCTGAAGAAAGAAGTTCAGGTCTGGGGAAAACGACCCCCTTTATGACGTGAAACTTTAGACCAACCATTATACCACTCTCTTAAACACACGGTAATGATATTTGTTACCTTCCAATCAGTAACAAATATCAAAATCTTCCCATAAAGAAAATATTTTCTTCTTTTCCTATACTTTATTTCATCTTTCAAAGAAGCTAAGCTGGTCTTTCTCACCTCCTCAGCTTGGGTGAAACAATCCCTCAACACCTTTACCTTTTCGGGGTATTCAAGCTTTTCTCTATATAATCTCTCCCATATCTCTTGAAATCTCTTTAGGGCATGCTGGGAAATGTGAATTTCTTCAGCTTTAATGTTTTTCACCTCCATTTTTATTTTAAATAACATTTTCTCTCGAGATAACATGAATTCTCTGAAAATGAAAAATAATCTCGAAAATAATCCTTTTTCTTGAATGTCTTTTGATGTCTTAATATTCTAATTTTATGCCAATTTTCTCAGCAATTTTCTGAATCCACTTCTCGTGGCGATCAACTTTATGAGATAGCATTACCATTTCCTGAAAATATGTATCTGCTTTTTTGGCATAGGCATCAACTCCTGTTTGAAGACGAGCAAAATCTTTTCTTAAACCTTCGAGATCTTGTTTAGTAGCTACTTCCTCTCTGGTAGCAAACACCTCTATTAATTTTTGGATATCTTCATCTGATAACATAATTTATAACATAACTTAGAAATTATCCTTAATTTAATTATAATTTTTTAGAAACAATCGTCAAGTTTATTTAGATATTCAACCTCCAAAATTCTTGGTTGAATCCCCTACTCCGTTATTTTTTTTCTGTTGGTAAGCCAAAGTTTTTCTTTTTCGAAAGTCATTTCTCTCGTAAAAGGACAACTTGTCTCATCGCAGAAATCCGCAAATATTTCTCCATAGTGTTAAAAAAATCAAATTTCAATTCCTTTCTGCTATAACTTTTATAAATGCTGATTCTTTTCCGTAAAATTTAACTTTTCCAGACCATAATTTTAAAATTTTGAACTTCCCTTTCAACTTCTCTCTAAAATATTTCTTACTGAAAAAGTGTCTCAAAACCATCTCATTAAAAATTCTCTCTGTAATTTTGTCAGTAAAATAATGGAAAAATAATGGAGAGACAAGCGAGCATAAACTACATCAAAAGAATCTTTTTCAAATTTAAGTTTTTTGTTTATGTCTTGGTTAAAGAACCTGATATTTTTAACAACCGAACACTTAACAGTTTCTTTCGCTCTTTTTATAGCTTCTTTAGAAAAATCTAAAGCCGTAATCCTGTGCCCTTTTTTAGCAAAGAAAATACAATCTTTGCTTAATCCGCAGCCAAGCTCTAAAATTTTTGCCTTCTTTGGGAAATATCTTATACAGTCTTTTGCAAATTCGCTTGTCTTTAAAACAAGAGGTCTTTCTCTAAAAGTTTTCTCCCATATTTTCTTTTGATTATGAGGCATATATTCTATAATTACTCTTTGGGCTGTTCTATCTTTAGTGGAGGTTTTTGGAGGTAGTGTTGGGTGAGCATACCAGCGCCAAAAGAAAGGAGACAGAGCAGAAAGACTATTAGAAAAAGAAGGATATTATCTCGGTTTTGCTTGAAAAAATCTTTGAGACGTGATAGCATATTAGTATCATTAGTATTAATTTGTATATTAGTATCGAATTTATGGCTAAGACTAAATCAAAAGGAGTAACAAGGTTAGGAAGAGATTCCAGACCCAAGTACCTGGGAGTCAAAATTTTCGCTGGGCAGAAGGTAAAATCCGGGATAATTTTGGTTAGGCAACGTGGCACGAAAATTCTACCGGGAAAAAACGTTGGCTGTGGTGGTGATTATACCCTTTTTGCTCTAAAATCTGGGACTGTTAAGTTTCAAACAAAAAGAAAAAAAGGATTTAGTGGCTCTCAAAGAATTGCTAAAGTAGTTAGCGTCGAGTAGTGTATTTTTCTTTTGTCTTGTAACTTACAACCCTATGTCCTATAACCTGTGCCTTATACCTTGTGCCTTCTTTATGGCTATTATAATAAACTCTCTGAATAAAGGATGGGGATGCAATGGTCTTGACTTAAATTCCGGGTGAAATTGAGTGGCAAGGAAAAAGGGATGATTGGGTAATTCTATTATTTCAACTAAATTCTTTTTGGGGTTGATTCCTGCCATTAACATTCCTTTCTTTTCTAATGTCTCTCTGAAATCATTGTTTAATTCGTAACGATGACGATGACGTTCAGAAACTAATAAAGAACCATAGGCTTTATAGCTCTTTGTTCCTTTTTCTAATTTACAATTATAAGTCCCTAATCTCATCGTTGCCCCGTATTTTTTCTTAGCTATTTTTTCTTTTTGCTTTTTCATTAAATCAATTACCGGCTGACAATCTTTCTGAAATTCGGTAGAATTTGCCTTTTTAATTCCACAAACGTTTCTGGCAAATTCAACTACTGCTAATTGCATCCCCAGACAAAGCCCCAAAAAGGGAATTTTTTGTTTACGGCAGAATTCAATAGTTTTTATTTTTCCTTCCACTCCCCTACTGCCAAAACCACCAGGCACTATTATGCCATCAAATTTTTTTAATTCTCTTAAAGCTACGGGGTTTTCTTCATAATTTTCAGCATCAAGCCAGACAATTTCTGGTCTCCTCTTGTAGAAATAGCAAGCATGTTTTACTGCCTCAATTACTGAAATGTAAGAATCCATTAAAGTGAATTTACCAATCCTAAAATATTTGCCTATAATGCCGATTTTCACTTGGTTTTTGGGGTAATAGATAGATTTAATCAATCTTTCCCATCCCCTTAAATCGCTCTTCCTGACTTTCAATCTAAACTTATTTAAAATTCTATTCCCTAAATTTTCTTTTTCAAAGTTCACGGGTATCTCGTAAATTGAGCTAACATCAGGAGCGGAAATAATGTCTTTGTTTCTCATATTGCAAAAAATAGAAATTTTGCGTTTTCTGGGTTGGTCTAAAGGCGCGCTGGCTCTGGCAACAATTATATCGGGCTGAATACCCGCCATATTCAAAGACCTTACTGCATATTGGGTTGGTTTTGTCTTCATTTCCCCAATCGTACTTGGAATTGGCAAGTAACTCACTAAAATAAAAACAACATCTTTGGGATGTCGAAGTTTCATCATTCTGGCTGCTTCCAAAAACAAAAGATTTTGATA
>Ga0210017_1002842_pt1 | contig 14694 bp, 16 predicted proteins | sample CryGeyCG2014_020_FD_183966 | JGI IMG/M metagenome (GOLD analysis project Ga0210017, IMG submission 183966) | Groundwater microbial communities from aquifer - Crystal Geyser CG08_land_8/20/14_0.20 (SPAdes) (version 2) | ecosystem: Environmental > Aquatic > Deep subsurface > Groundwater | place... | reverse complement strand
TTCAAGATTAAGGGTTACCCCTTAACCCTGTATCCCTCACTACATAGCCAAACAGACAATTGCTATGTCCCGAACTCACATCGGTTAGACTAAGAAAGAGCTTAACTTGGCACGCATCTGTGTAATCTTTCCCGCCTCTGGCGGGATCCCGCTATGGCGGGAAAGTAATCTGTGTAATCAGAGGTCGCTGATGATTTTTAGGAATTTTTCAGCGACCTCAGCTTTCTTCAATTACCCCTAAGGTAATACCTACCTCAGCCGCCTCGCCAACGGGTATAATAATCTCCGTGAGAGTTCCTGAGCAAGGGCTGGGCAGATTAAAGGCAGCCTTATCTGTGGTAAGTTCGACCAAATCATCTTTCTCGCTTACTTTTTCTCCTACTTTAAAATACCAATAAGAAACTGTGGCCTTTTTTTGCCCCCCGCCCAATTCAGGCAAAACTATTTTGGTCATTTTCAAACCTCCGGATTGGAACTTATTTTAAGGCTTCGCCTATAGATTCGCTAAGGGTAGGATGCGCGAATATTGTCTTCTCAAGCTGTTCTATCGTAAGGCGGCAGGAAACAGCTAAGGTTAAAATACCTATGGTTTCAGTTGCCTTTGGCCCTATAATTGAAGCCCCTAAAACTACGCCACTCCTTTTATCCGAGATTATCTTTAAAAAACCCTGGGTTTCGTCAAGTATCCGCGCCATGCCTGAACCTAAGAAATCAAATTTGTTTATATTTATACCTCTGCCTTCCATAATTGCCCTCTCTTCATTTAAACCCACAGAAGCAATCTCAGGATCAGTAAATATGCAATTAGGCACGCTTGATGAATCTGCTTTTTTGCTATTAGCCTTTGCAAAAATATTATCTACGGCAAGGCGGCCCTGATAGCCGGCAAAATGGGCAAGCATGACCTTGGCAGTGCAGTCTCCGGCAGCATAAATAGTATCTATATTAGTTTTTAGATACTCATCAACTATAACCCTGCCCCTATCTAACCTTACCCCTGATTCTTCCAGGCCCAATGAGCCAGCTTGAGCAGATCTGCCAACAGAGACTAAAATCAGGTTAGAATTATCTAAATTGACACTTCTAACGTCACTATCAATATTTACTCTAATGCCTTTCTTCTTAAATATATTCTCTATTTTTTTAGCTATCTCAGGATCTTCTCCGGGAAGAAGCCGGGGCATCTTCTCTACTATTGCTACTTGCGTGCCTAAATTAGAAAATAAGCTGGCAAATTCGCATCCGATAACCCCTCCCCCAATAATTAAAAGTGATGCCGGAATTTCTTTCAAAGCGAGGAGCTCATTGCTTGAGACAATCTTTTTACCGTCAAATTTAAGTTGGCTTAATTCTGCAGGCCTTGAACCGGAGGCAACTAATATAAATTTTGTTTTAATAATACTCTCGCCTAATTTTATTTCTTGGGGAGAAACGACCCGCGCCTCAGCGTTAAAGAAATCAACCCCCTTAAGCATAGACTGCATTCCCAGACGCAGCCCTGCTACAAGCTTGGTTTTTCTTTCCTGTATTTTTAAGAAATTTATGCTAGGATTTAAATTATCAACTCCGAAATCAGAAGATTTCTTGGTAAGGCTAAATACTTTAGCGGATTGGATTAATGTTTTGGCAGGTATGCATCCTAAATTTAAGCAGGTGCCTCCTATAAAAGACTTCTCAATAAGGGCTGCTTTTAAACCCAATTTCTTAGCTCGAAGCGCGGCGTTAAAACCTGCCCAACCCCCGCCGATTACGACTAGATCATATTCGGCCATTGTTACTATTGTTATATTGTTATGCTGCTATATTGTTCTTTAAGTTTATTAGCAGATTTAAGGAATGCTTTCTTTTCCTCTTTATTTAAATCTAATTCAATAATTTTTTCAATCCCTTGTTTACCTAAACGACAGGGGACACCGATACAAATATCTTTTATTCCATATTCACCGTCTAAATACGCGCAAGCGCCGATTATTTTCTTTTCATCTTTAACAATCATACCGGCCATCCGCGCGATTGCCGCGGACGGAGCAAAGAACGCGCTGCCCGTACCTAACGCAGCTACTATCTCCGCGCCTCTGCCTATTGTCTCCTTTACGAGTTGTTCTACCCTCTCGCCAGTAATAACCTTATTTAAACTTACTCCTTTTACTTTTGAGTGGCTTGGCAGAGGAAGCATCGCCTCACCATGGGCGCCGATTACCATCGCCTCAATATCATTAACTGATAATTTCAATTCCCTGGCGATAATATTAGCGAACCTTGCCGCATCTAAACTGATACCCATACCAAATACTTGATTTGGCTTAAAGCCGGTTACCTTTAAAACAAGAATAGTCATAAGGTCTAAAGGATTGGTTACTACGATAACCTTAGCGCCCTGAGCAAGGCTTTTTATATTCAAAGACACGCCTTTTAGTATCTGAGAGTTCTTAGAGAAAAGTTCCTCGCGGGCCATCCCGGGCCTGCGCGCCATACCGGCGGTAATCACTATTATATCTGAATCCTTAATCTTGTTTATGTCTTCCGAGCCTTCAATATTATAATGGGAACTTAAAATCGGACGGGCATCTTCTAAATCCAAAGACTTACCAAAGGCTAAATCTTTAAGAATATCAATAAGCACAACATCGCCTAAGCCGGCCTGAGCAAGGCGCATAGCAGTTAAACTCCCCACATTCCCCGCTCCGATAATAGATATTTTCATAATGCCATGTCACGAAAGACACCCGACGGGTGGATTTTCCGGAAAGACACCCGACGGGTGGATTTTCGGGGGGATTTTCAATCTTTTAACTTCTTGATAACCGCATCCGCCATTTCTTGAGTGCCAACTATATTAGAATCATTGGGGTTGGATTTAAAGTCGTAGGTAACCTTCTTCCCTTCTAATATAACTTCTTTAACCGCGCCCTCTAAGGCTAAGGCTGCTTTCTTTTCATTTAGATAATCAAGCATAAGCACCCCGGATAGAATCATCGCCACAGGATTTACCTTATTTAAGCCTTTGTATTTAGGGGCTGAACCGTGTACCGCCTCAAACACCGCAAGGCCATCTCCGATATTAGCGCCCGGTGCAATACCTAATCCGCCGATAAGCCCGGCGCAAAGGTCTGAAAGGATATCTCCATAAAGGTTAGGCAGAACCAAAACATCATAGTTACGCGGCTTCTGCACCAACTGCATACACATATTATCCACTATGGCTTCTTCAAAGGTTACCCTGCCGGAGTATTCTTTAGCCACTTCCCTGCCGATTTTCAAGAATAGCCCGTCGGTAAATTTCATAATATTTGCCTTATGCCCGATAGTTACTTTTCTACGATTATGTTCCATCGCATATTCAAAAGCAAATTTAACTATCCTTGTTGAAGCAAATTTAGATATGGGCTTAATGGATATTCCTGAATCCGAACGGATTCGTTTTTTACTATAATCTTCTATCTTTTTAATTAACTCCTTGGTTTGAGTGAGGCCCTCCTCAAACTCTATCCCCGCATAAAGATCTTCGCTATTCTCGCGGATAATCACTAAATCTATATCTTTATAATTACTCTTTACCCCCGGGTAAGACTTGGCTGGCCGGACGCAGACATAAAGATCAAGCGCCTGCCTTATAGCTACATTTACCGACCTAAAACCTTCTCCGATGGGAGTTATAATCGGCCCTTTTAAGGCAACCCTATTCTTCTTTATGGAATCTAATACGCCTTGCGGCAATAGCTCTCCGGTTGCCTTAAGAGCGTCAGAACCAGCGAGAACCTCATCCCATTCTATTTTCACACCGGTAGCCTCAATGCATCTCTTGGCCGCAAAGGTTACCTCAGGGCCTATGCCGTCACCGGGAATCAGGGTTATTTTATGCGCCATCTACTGAGTTAACTTTAAGTTCTCCGTACTTCTTGAAATAATTAATAATCCCTCCCTCTTTCAACAATTCCTGCATAAACTTAGGGAAAGGCTTAATTTCAAGGTTTATGTTTTTAGTTATATTCCTCGCCGCGCCTTTATCTAAATCTATATCTAAAATGTCGTCTTCATCAATTTTATCCGTATCTGTTTCAATTAAACATAGGCCGATATTAAAGGCATTGCGATAAAATATGCGGCCGAAGCTCTCGGCCAAGACTGCCACAATGCCTGCTTCTTTTATCACTAAAGGAGCCTGTTCACGGGAAGAGCCCATGCCAAAATTCCTGCCCGCTGCAATTACGGATTTTCCCGGCGTAATCTTAGAGGGAAAATCCGGATCAATGTCCTCCATGATATGCTTGGCTAATTCTTTTATATCAGTGATAGCAAATTTATACCTTCCGGAAATAATGAAATCCGTGTTAATATTATCCCCCAGCTTAATGGCCTTGCCTTGTAGGTTCACCCCGCCCCTTCTTTCTTATTTATGAGATTGCTGAAATATTCTAAAAATAGGCAGCAATCTCTGATCAGAGGTCGCTGGTGTAGTTTTTAGTAATTTTTCAGCGACCTCTTTATATACCTAAGTCCCGCGCCTTTCTGATTGTTTCCATACAAAAAAGGGACGGGTTTTATAGCTGCTTAAACTCTTCGGAATTCTTAACCTTGGAAAGCGCAATATCAAGGCTAATTAAGCCTTGCTGGGTTAACTCCTTAAGAGATTTATCCATTGTGCGCATTCCGTATTGAGAACCTGTCTGCATAAGCGTAGGTATCTGCTCAATTTGCTGTTCGCGTATCAGGTTCCTTATGCCCGCGGTAGCAATCATAACCTCGGTAGCCAGGACCCGCCCTTTTCCGGAAGCGTGAGGAAGCAGTAACTGAGAAACTACCCCCTGAAGGCAGTCTGCTAATTGGAGTTTAACCTGTTGCTGCTGATAGGGAGGAAAAACGTCAATAATTCTCTCTATGGTTTGAGGCGCGTCAGGGGTATGCAGAGTAGCTAAAACCAGATGCCCGGTCTCTGCCGCGGTAAGAGCTGTTGAAATAGTCTCCAGGTCGCGCATCTCACCAACGACAATAACATTAGGATCCTGCCTTAAAGCGTGCCTTAAGGCTTCAGCAAAAGAACGCGTATCGGAATAAACTTCTCTCTGTTTAATAATACTTTTATTATTGGCAAATATAAACTCAATCGGATCTTCAATACAAAGAATAAGGCATTCCCTCTCATTATTAATTAAGTTAATCATCGTAGCCAGGGTAGTGGTTTTACCCATCCCGGTTGGGCCGGTTATCAAAACCAAGCCATTGGACTTACGCGCAAGCTCAGCTATAATTTGAGGCAGGCCCAAACCTTCAATAGTGGGTATCTCCAAGGGGATGCACCTGAAGGCTGCCTCTACCGAGCCTTTTTGCAGATGCACATTTACGCGAAACCTGTCCAAGCCCGGAAGGGCAAGTGAAAAGTCTAGTTCCAGATCCTTCTCAAGCTTCTCTTTTTGAGGGTTGGTAAGGATGGCATAAATCATTTTCTTTAAATCTTGCTTATTTAAAACTTCGGCATTGGTGCGCTGCAATTTTCCGTCTAAACGTAGTATCGGCGGTTCTTTCTCAGTGATATGCAAGTCTGAAGCGTCTTTTTCAATACACGCGATAAGCAGCTCCCTTATCTCCACTATATAAACCCTCCTTTACAAAAACTCTCTGGGATCAGCAATATACCCTTTAATTGCTGAAGCAGCTACAGTCGCCGGCGAAGCCAGATAGATAAAAGCGCCAGGATTACCCATTCTCCCTTTAAAGTTTCTATTGGCAGTAGATATAACTATTTCTGAATCCGCAGGTATACCATTATGCGTTCCGACACACGGCCCGCAACCCGGAGCGACGATAACTCCCCCTGCCTTAATAAATATATCTACCAAGCCTAATTTTAATGCCTCTAAAAAAACCAAGCGCGAACTAGGAGCTATAATAAACCTTATCCCTAAGGCAACGCTCCTGCCTTTTAATATTTTAGCAGCAATCCTTAAATCCTGCAAGCGCCCATTTGTACACGTCCCTAAAAATGCCTCATTGATTTTAACCTGCCCTAAATCTGAAACCGGCTTGGCGCTATCTACGCTATGAGGAAGCGAGACTTGCGGCTTAAGAGCGGATATATCAAATTCTAATGCATCTTCATATTTCGCCTCTTTATCCGCAAAAACAGGGTGTATCTTAGAAGGGTTAACTCCCTTAGACTTAAACCAACTAATAGTAGTTTTGTCCACAGGCATAAAACCCACCTTGGCCCCCATTTCTACTGTCATATTGCCAATAGTAAAACGGCCATCCATATCCATATTATCAATAACCGGACCGGAAAACTCCAGAGCCCTATAAGCCGCCCCGTCAGCTTTTACGGCAGTAATAATATGCAATATTATATCTTTAGGATATACCCCTTTAGGAGCCTTGCCCTTAATTATTATTTTTATAGTTTGCGGGGCCTTAAACCAATTCTTACCCGCAGCCAAGGTAATAGCTAAATCCGTTGAGCCGACCCCCGTGGAAAATGCGCCTAATGCCCCATAAGTGCAGCTATGCGAATCTGCTCCCAAGACTAAGCTCCCGGGCAGGACTTCTCCGGACTCAGGAATAACCTGATGACAAACCCCGCAGCCAATATCAAAGAGAGGGGCCTTAAACTCCCGCGCGAAACTACGCATCTTTTTATGCACGGCCGATACGCCTTCACTAGGGGATGGCGCACTATGGTCAATTACCATGCAAAATTTAGTTTTAAGTTCTTTTAAACCCAGTTCCTTGATTCTATCAATAATTATTGAGCTGGTGCCGTCCTGGCCAAAGGTAAAATCAACTTTGCATACCGCAAAATCACCGGCAACAAGTTCTTTTCCGGCATGCGCGCTTAATATCTTTTCCGCGATCGTCTTTTCCATAAAGCTTCCCCCTAACTATTGGCCTACTCCTTCTAGAAAGCCGCGCAATCTATCCATCCCCTTTTTAAGCTGCTCCATACTTGCGGCAAAACTCATACGTATGTAATTGGCCATCCCGAAACTATCACCCGGGATAAGGCTGACATATTTCTCCCCCAGCAGACGCTCAGCAAAAACTGAAGATTTTAAACCCGTCTTGCTTATATCGCAAAATATGTAAAATGCGCCTTTGGGTTTGACTGCCTTAATCTTGGCCATTTTCGTTAATCTTTCCATGCAATAATCTCTTCTATTTTGGAATTCATAAACTACTTTACTAAAAAAATCTCCGCCGGGGTAACTTAATGCGGCTACCGCCGCTTTCTGGGCTATGGAATTAGGATTTGAGGTAGAGTGATCTTGTAACCTTGATACTGCTTCCGCGATATCAGGGGCTGCGGCGAGGTATCCTATGCGCCAGCCGGTCATAGAATAACTTTTGGACAAACCGTTGATAGTAATAGTTAAATCATAGATATCTTTATTAAAACCAGCTATAGATATGTGTTTTAACCCATCGTAGATTAATTTTTCGTAAATCTCGTCGCTAATAACAAAAATCTTGTTTTCTACGCAAATCCCGGCTATCTCCCTTAACTCATCTTCTGTATAAACGCATCCCGTAGGATTAGAAGGGCTATTTAAGATAAACACCTTGGTCTTTGAGTTTAGCTGTTCTTTAAGTTGGCGGGGGGTAACTTTGAAGTCATTTTCCGGTAGAGTCTTAATGAAACGCGGCAAACCTGAGCATAAATTAACCATCTCAGGGTAACTTACCCAGTAAGGCTGTGGGATTAATACCTCATCCTTGGGGTTTACTAAGACAAATAAAGCATTAAATATACTATGTTTCGCGCCACAAGAAACTACAATCTGGTTAGGCCCGTACTCTAAGCGATTATCTTTTTTGAATTTCTCAGATATAAGCTCTTTTAATTCCGGTATCCCGGTGGTAGGCGTATATTTGGTAAAACCAGACTTTATCGCTTCTATTCCCGCAGCCTTCACAAAATCAGGAGTATCAAAATCCGGTTCTCCCGCAGCTAAATTTACAATATCAAAACCTTCGGATTTTAACTTCTTGGCCTTTGAGGTTATAAGAAGGGTTGAGGAATGCCTGACTTCTTTAAGGCGTTCAGCTAACCGCGTATCTATACGCACAAAATTAACCTCTTTTTATTATAAGAGATTGCTGAAATATTCTAAAAATAGGCAGCAATCTCTGATTAAAAGATTAAAAGCAGATTACACAGATTAAATCTCCGACGGAAAAATCTGTGTAATCTCTGGTAATCTGTGTAATCAACAGCCCTGAACGATTTTTGTGAAGGGCTGTTATAATGAATCACCTTTTTTCCTAAAGATTTTCCTTATGCCGCTTAAGAACTTTCTGGCGGGCTTCTTAATTAGCTCCTGCCTCTCTTTAACCAAGGCCGGCGCCGTTTTCACAACTTTCTTTTCTTCGTTCGTTTTCTCCTTAGTTATTACCGGCTCTTCTGCATTAGGCTCCGCATTAGAACCTTTAGCCTTCTTTACCTTCTTCGCCTCTTTGACCTTTTTCTCGGTAAGCTCAAAAATTACCATCTGAGCGTTATCACCCCGGCGCTTAATCAGGTTTATAATCCGGGTATAGCCGCCGCTGTTTCTTTTAGAAAAAAGCGGCCCGATATCCTTAAAAAGTAAAGAGACAAGCTTGTGATCCCCAAGAACCTTAAAGGCTTGGCGTTTCGCGCTTAAGGTATTGGCCTTAGATAGAGAGATAAGCTTTTCTACCAAAGGCTTGACTGCGCGAGCCCTGGATAATGTAGTCTTAATATTCTGATGAATAATCATATTCTTGGCTAAACTCTTTAAGGTAGCCTTGTGCCAACTAGTAAAACGATTTAATTGCAGCCTCTGCTTACCGTGTCTCATTTTTTAAGCCTTCTTTAGTTTTTTAGGATCTACCTGCATCCCTAAGGTTAAACCCATACTCATAAGCAGCTCTTTAATCTCAGTCAACGATTTCTTACCGAAATTTTTAAAAGCAAGCATTTCATCCTCGGTCTTCTTAACCAAATCCGCGATAATTTTAATCCCTGCTTCCCTTAAACAATTTGAGCTGCGTACGGACAATTCAAGTTCTGCAATAGAAAGCTTTAATTTTTCATAGAGGGCTGCATCTTCTTTAGTCATCTCCGGCTCTTCCTCCGCTATATCTTCGGAAAGCTGGCCAAAACTAACGAATATATCAAGATGCCTTTGCAGAATATTTGAAGCATACAAAAGCGCGTCCTTAGGGCTAATCGCCCCGTTGGTAAAAATTTCAAGAATCAATTTATCATAATCTGTCCTTTGCCCTACGCGGGTATTCTCCACAAAAAAGTTTACATTCCTTATAGGAACGAATATCGCATCAATGGGAATCATGCCTATATCCTTATTTTCTTTTTTATTTAACTCCGCGATTACATAACCGCGCCCGCGAGAAACTTCCATCTCAATATTCAATTTGGTGTCTTTAGTCAAAGTCGCTATATGGAGATCGGGGTTAATTATCTCTATTGTCTCATCCACCTCAATATCCTTAGCTTTAATCTCCCCCTTAGAGTTAGCCTTAATTGTTAGAGTCTTGGGTATCTTGGAGTGGGAGTTTAAAATAATGCTTTTTATATTTAATATGAGCTCCGGCACATCCTCCAATACCCCGGGGATAGTGGAAAATTCATGCGCAACCCCGGAAATTTTAATATTAGTTACAGCGCTTCCCTCTATAGAAGAAAGCAGCACTCTTCTTAATGAATTTCCCAAAGTAACGCCATAGCCTCTTTCAAAAGGCGCGGCGGAAAACTTGCCGTAGGCATTAGTGTAGCTGGCCTCTTCGCATTCTAATCTCTTTGGTAATTGAAAATCTCTCCATTTCATACCCATCTATTTTCTCCTCAATGAGCACATCACTTACGATCCGCCGTAGGCGGAGAGTAAGTGATGTGTGCGAATTGATCCCGTCGAGTGCGGTGAAATTATCAAAGAGAATTTCACCGCAAGTTTACGAGACGGGATATCAAAGTATTATTTCGAATACAACTCAACGATCAACTGCTCCTGTATCGTCTGCCCGATATCGTCCTTCTCCGGAAGCCTTAAAACCTTGGCGCTAAAATCAACAGGTTTGAACTCTATCCAGCTGGGCACAGCCCTGTCTTTGGATAACTCCAGGTTATCCTTTATTTTATTCAATGCCTTTTCTTTAGCTTTAACCTGCACTAAATCGTCTTTATCCACTAAAAAAGAGGGGATATTCACCCTTTTTGAGTTGACAAAAATAAAGTTGTGCCGCACAATCTGCCGAGCCTGGGATCTGGATATACCTATCCCCGCGCGAAAGATTACATTATCTAATCTTCTTTCTAATAATTGCAAGAGCACCCTTCCGGTAATGCCCTTAGCTTTTGAGGCAATCTTAAAATACCTGCGGAACTGCTTCTCTAACACACCATAAATCCTCTTAACCTTCTGCTTCTCTCTCAACTGTAAACCATAGTTAGAAATTTTGCGCCTTCTATTCCTGCTTTCTCCATGCTGCCCCGGAGCATATGCCCTTTTGTTTGCCGGGCATTTCTCCGTAGTGCATTTTGTGCCTTTAAGGAACAACTTCTCCCCCTGCCTGCGGCAGAGCCTGCAAACTGCATCAGTATAACGCGCCATAATTTCTACACTCTCCTTTTTTTCTTAGGCCGGCATCCATTATGCGGAATAGGAGTTACATCCTTAATCAAGGTTATAACAAGCCCCGCGGCCTGAAGCGCCCTGATGGCAGATTCCCTGCCAAAACCCGGACCCTTAACGCGAACCTCAACTTCTTTAAGGCCTATCTCTTTTGCTTTTCTGGCAGCATCAGAAGCAGCTATCTGAGCGGCAAAAGGAGTAGACTTTTTCGAACCGCCATAACCTACAATACCCGGGGTAGACCAAGCCAAAACATTCCCCTGTCTGTCGGTTATAGTAATAATGGTATTATTAAAACTTGCTTGAATATGGGCAATGCCGGAAGTTATACCTTTGGCTATCTTCTTCTTTTTTGCCCTTTCTTTAGTTGCCATTAATCCCCCCTTAATTAACGCTGCCTCTGGCGTTTAGCGTTTAATTAATCCTGCGCTATGCGCAGGACCTTAATTCTACTTACCTGTCTTTGGCGCCGCTGCCCTTACCGGTCCCGCCTTCTTAATTACTGCCATATTCCCCCTACGCGGCCCCTTTCTAGTCCGGGCATTGGTCCGCGTGCGCTGGCCCCTTACCGGAAGCCCTTTTTTATGCCTTAAACCCCTCCAAGAACCGATATCCATAAGCCTCTTAATATTCTGCGCGATATCCCGGCGTAAATCCCCTTCAAGCCTTAACCCGCTCTTCTGAAGGGTATTAGTTATGCGCGCTACCTCCTCTTCGCTTAAATCCTTGGCGCGCTTATTAGGATCAATATTCACCTCTTTAAGAATTTTATTAGATAATGGCCTGCCAATACCATATAAATAGGTCAGGGATATCTCAATTCTTTTTTCTTTAGGTATATCCACACCCAGAATTCTTGGCATTACGTTTCTCCTTAATGAGCCCCCGCTGATTCGTTTTGCATTCGCAAAGCGAATTAAAACGGCGGAGGCGAATTAAATTATCCCTGCCTCTGCTTATGCTTAGGGTTAGAACAGATCACCCTGATTACCCCTTGCCTTTTCACGATCTTACACTTGTCGCAGATTCTTTTTACCGACGCTTTTACTTTCACTCCCGCACCTTCCTTATTTTCTACAGCCCTTCACAAAAATCGTTCAGGGCTGTTGATTACACAGATTTTTAAAAGATTACACAGATTTTCTCGTCGAGCTTTAATCTGTGTAATCATAAAATAAGCAATTTTGTGAAGCCCTATATTTTCTATTTATTCCTAAAGGTTATTCTCCCCCTGCTTAAATCATAAGGGGAAAGTTCCAATTTTACTTTGTCCCCGGGTAAAATTCTTATAAAATTCATACGCATCTTACCCGATACATGCGCAAGCACCATATGCCCATTCTCAAGCTCTACCTTAAACATCGCATTAGGCAGCGCTTCAATAATCTTTCCCTCTGTCTCTATGAGTTCTTCTTTCATTGAGCACTTTATGTTTTGGTCTAGTGAAATAGTTGACCGAACGAAAGTGAGGTCAAATACTAGATCATCTTTATCCAGTCAGTATTACCGGGCCCTCTTCGGTTAGCGCTATCGTATGTTCAAAATGCGCTGAGACTTGCCTGTCCTTGGTTACTGCGGTCCAACCATTAGGCAATATTTCGGATTCCCAGCTGCCCATATTTACCATCGGCTCAATAGCTAAAACCATACCCTTTTTTAATATTGGGCCTTGATGCGGCCTGCCAAAGTTAGGTATTTCAGGTTCTTCATGCAGGTTTTTTCCTATACCATGGCCTACGAACTGCCTGACTACTGAGAATCCATTACCTTCAACAAAACTCTGAATCCGATGCGATACATCCGATAGATTATTTCCGATTATAGCTTTTTTTATCCCTTCGGCTAAAGCTTCGCGGGTAACTTGAATAAGCTTCATAACTTCAGGGCTTATCTTGCCTACGGCTAAAGTAATTGCCGCATCAGAGAAATAACCAGATAAATTTACTCCCAAGTCTAAGCTTATAATATCGCCTTCCTCAAGAACCCTCTTGCCCGGTATGCCATGCACAATCTCTTCATTTATAGAAGCGCATATAGCTGCCGGGAAACCTTGGTAACCCTTGAATGCCGGTTTGGCGCCTTCTCCAACTATAAGTTCTTCGGCAAGCCGGTCAATTTGGAGAGTTGAGATACCAGGATTAACAATTTTCTCCAATCCTTTCATTACCCTGCCCAAAATCTGGCCCGATCTTTGAAGCATCTTAAGGTCTTCTTCAGACTTTAAAGGAACCATCTTTATTATTTAGTTATTGCTGAAAAACCCAGCAATAACTTGATTACACAGATTTTAGAAAAGATTACACAGATAAATTTCGACGCTGTTTTAATCTCTGAAATCTGCATTTATAATCTGTGTAATCATAGTTTCCGCTTTTTCAGTGGAAACTATTTAGTAAAGGAATCATCTTTATTATTTAGTTATTGCTGAAAAACCCAGCAATAACTTGATTACACAGATTTTAGAAAAGATTACACAGATAAATTTCGACGCTGTTTTAATCTCTGAAATCTGCTTTTATAATCTGTGTAATCATAGTTTCCGCTTTTTCAGTGGAAACTATTTAGCAAGGGCAGCTATCTTAGCAAGTACATCAGAAGCCTTGCCATCCGCAGCCACACGATACAATTTATTTTGCCGCTCATAGTATTTTATTAAAACAGCTGCCTCTTTTTTATAAACCTCTAAACGTTTCTTAATCGTATCAACTTTATCATCGGTCCTCTGATAAAGTGAACCGCCGCATTTATCGCAAAGGCCTTCTTTTTGAGGAGGCATATTTTTTATATGGAAGATAGCCCCGCATTTAGAACAGACCAATCTACCCGATAACCTTTGAATAATTACACTGTCGCTTGAATCCAAATAAACTACTAAATCTATCTCCATACCTTTAAGTTTAACGACCTCTTCTAATGTCTTGGCTTGAGCAAGCGTTCTCGGATAACCATCAAGAATAAACCCTTTTTTTACGTCGCCCTGGGTAAACCTATCCTGAAGCATTTTACTCAGCAGTTCATCTGGGACAAGCAGGCCGCGATCCATGAACCCTTTGGCCTCCTTGCCTAAAAGAGTTGCGTCTTTAACATTCTGCCTTAAGATGTCTCCGGTAGATATATGCGCGATACCTAATTTTTCCGCCAAGGCTTTAGCCTGCGTGCCCTTTCCTGCCCCCGGAGGCCCCAATAGAACAATGCGCATCATCTTCTTCCCCTCATATGCCCGCTCTTGATAAAACCTTCATAATGGTGCGTCAAAAGATGCGACTCAATCTGTCTTAAGCTATCCAGCATAACGCCTACGATAATCAATATACCCGTCCCGCCAAAGAAAGACGCGACCAGATAAGGAACCTTTAGACAAGCCATAATGAAATCCGGAAATATGGCGATAACCACGATAAACGCCGCGCCGGCTAAGGTAATCCTGGTCATCACGTAATCTAAGAACTCCGCCGTAGGGGCGCCGGGGCGTATCCCCGGGATAAAACCACCGTATTTTTTCATATTCTCGGATAGGTCTTGAGGATTAAAGACTATGGCAGTATAAAAATAGCAAAAGAAAATTATTAGAAGACCGTAAATTACGGTATAAAGCACCTGCCCGCGGATTAAGTTTTGCGCTAATCTCTGGAATCCCGGATTAGGAATAAACGATGCCAGCGTGGCGGGAAAAAGTATTATGGACTGGGCAAAGATAATAGCAATAACTCCTGAGGTGTCCACTTTTAAGGGTATATAAGTAGACTGCCCGCCATAAATCTTCCTACCCACAATCCTGCGCGCGTATTGTACGGGTATCTTTCGAACACCTTGAGTAATCATGACTACGGAAAAAACTACGGCCACTAAAAATATGGCCATAATTATTAAGGTGGCCGGCTGGATCTGCCTGCGGCTGGCGGCAAAGGGAGATACCAAAACAAACAACTGGTGCATAGCCGCCGGAATCCTAGAGATTATACCCGCGGTAATTACCAAAGATATGCCATTACCAATCCCTCTCTCCTGTATCTGCTCACCTAACCACATTATAAATATCGTTCCGGTAGTAAGAGTAAGGACAGTTATTATTCTAAACCCCCATCCTGGG
>Ga0210017_1002840_pt1 | contig 14696 bp, 13 predicted proteins | sample CryGeyCG2014_020_FD_183966 | JGI IMG/M metagenome (GOLD analysis project Ga0210017, IMG submission 183966) | Groundwater microbial communities from aquifer - Crystal Geyser CG08_land_8/20/14_0.20 (SPAdes) (version 2) | ecosystem: Environmental > Aquatic > Deep subsurface > Groundwater | place... | reverse complement strand
ATTCAGCCTGGGCCACGGAGGGAACGACGCCCAGAAAACCATGGGAATAATAACCAGCCTGCTTTTCAGCGCCGGTTATCTTCAGGGCGACTTTCATATTCCTTTATGGGTGGTTTTGTCCTGCCAGGGAGCGATAGCCCTGGGAACCCTGTTGGGAGGCTGGCGGATAGTCAAGACGCTGGGGCACAAGATCTCAAAACTGAGGCCCGTGGACGGCTTCTGCGCCGAAATGGCGGCCGCTTCCTCGCTTTACCTGGCCACCTTTCTGGGGGTTCCCGTAAGCACCACTCACACCATAACCGGCGCGATACTCGGCGTCGGGGCCATAAAAAGATTCAGCGCGGTAAAATGGGGAATAGCGGGCCAGATAGTCTGGGCCTGGATATTGACGATCCCCGCCGCGGCGGCCATCTCGGCGGCGACTTACTGGGTCAGTCTGAAGATATTCTAGTAAAGATAGAAGAACAGAGGATTAGAGGAATAGAAGATCAGCAAAAGATAGGCCGGTTAAAAACGCCAATCTTCCAGTCTTCAAATCTTCCAATCCTCTGATTTTACATCGCCCGGCCTGCCAGCAGGCCCGAAGTCCAGGCGAAATGAAGATTATAGCCCCCGCTCTCTCCGTCGACGTCCAGCGTTTCGCCCGTCAGGTAAAGCCCCTTTTCCCTGAGAGATTCGAAAGTGGAAGGGTCCGCCTCGCTTACCGGCACGCCTCCGGCCTTGGTCATGGCGGCCGAAAAGCCTTTCGTGCCGGAGATTTCGAAATCCAGACCTTTTATCAGCGCCGCCAGTTTCAGGGGCGGGCCGGTTTTTCCGCCTTTCGGCGGGCCCGCCCTGCGTAAAATGTAGTTTTCCAGCTTGGGGTCCAGCATGCCTGAAAGTCCCGCCCTTTTTGAAAGCAGGCCCCCGAGCTTTTCCGGAGAGAAGCGCGGCATCAAATCTATTAAAACTTTTATTTTTTTCAGCCCGGCCAGTTCGGAAATTTTTCTCCCCGCGTCCAGAGCCGCCGGGCCGGAAAGGCCGTAATCGGTGAAGAGCAGTTCCCCCCCGGTCCCGAAATTTTCCCCCGGGGCTTCGAATTTCAAAGCGCAGTCAAGCCTTACGCCCGCGAGCTCCCTTACGTCTTTTTCACGCACCGTCAGGGGAACCAGGGCGGTTCTGGGCTTTTTTACCGAATGGCCGAAGCTTTCCGCCAGGGCGTAACCGGTCTCCCCGCCGCCAAGCTGGGGATAGGAAGGACCTCCGCAGGAGAGAATGAGTTTCCTGGCCAGGAAAGAGAGCTTTTCGCTTTTGAAATTTCCCCGTACCCAGTTCGGCTTCCGCGTCTCCCCGTGCACCCTGAAAAGTCCGTCTTTCTTTTCGGCCCCGGTTATTTCAAAAAGGAAAAGCGAGGCGGCTTTATTTTTTTCAAGGAAATTCCCGAAAGCCGCCAGTACGCTTTCCGCTTTTTCGGAATAAGGAAATATTTTTCCCGCTTCCCCGGTTTTTGTCAGCAGCCCCAGGTCCTCGTTGAAAATCCTTATTATTTCAGCCGGCGGCAGGGCGCTGAAAGCCCGCTCCAGGAAAGAGCGGTCGTCGCAATGGTATTTTTCGGGAGAGATATTTTCATTGGAAAGGTTGCATTTCCCGGCTCCCGTGGAAAGAATTTTTCTCCCCGGCGAGGGATTTTTTTCAAGGAGAAGGGGCTCCGCGCCGTCCGAAAGGATACCGAAAGCGGCCATGAGACCGGAGGCGCCGGCGCCGGCTATCACCGCGTCGTAAACTTTTTCCCCGGTTTTCATTTCAGTCCCCCCCTATAGATATCCCAGGCCGTCTGAAATACGGCTACGGCGTTCTTTTCCGCTTCCAGCCGTTCCGCGTCCGGCGCGCCGGACGCTTCAAGCTCGCTTTTCCCCTCCACCGAATAATGATAAACGGCCTTATTGAGCCCGAGTACGGCCATGCTTTTCCCGTCGTAAAATCCGGCGCTCCTGTTGTGGTTTACCGGCAGCCACCTGTATTTTATTCCCTTGTTCAGCAGGCTTCTGCCGAAAAAACGGCTTACATAGGAGAACCCGAGCAGGTGGAAAAGGGTGGGCGCCACGTCTATCGAAGAGCCCAGTTGCCCATTGCGGTCCGGCTTTATTCCGGGACCGAGTATAAGCATGGGTATTTCATAGGATCTCACGGGTATTTCCTGTTTTCCGTAAACCCTCGCCCCGTGATCGGCGACGACTATAAAAACCGTGTTTTTATAGAAGCTTTCTTTTTTGGCTTTTTCGAAAAATTCGCCCAGCGCGAAATCGGTGTATTTTACGGCGTTGGCCCTTCTTTTTTCGCCCGGATCTTCCGGGATGACGCCTTCGGGATAAGTGTAAGGCTTGTGATTCGAGACGGACATTATGGCCGTAAAAAAAGGCTTTTTATTTTTATCCATCGCAACGAATTCCGAAAGGGCTTTATCGTAAATATCCTGATCGGAAACGCCCCAGATGGTTTTAAATCTGGGTCTCTCGTAATCTTTCTGTTCTATAAAACGGTCGAAGCCGTACCTGAGCGCGAACGGCTTCATATTGTCGAATACCCCTCTCCCGCCGTAAATAAAAAGGGTTTCATAGCCTTTTTCCCTGAAGATCTGGGCGGCGGTCCTTGTGGAATCGGAGAACCTGAGCTTGATTATGGACTCGGCGGGCAAAGGCGGGAAACCGGCCAGTATGCCTTCCAGCCCCCTGACCGTCCTGTTCCCCGTGGAGTAGAGATTGGTAAAAAGCAGGCCCTCTTTCGAGAGGCGGTCCATTTCCGGGGTAAGAGAATCCTGCCTGCCTAAAACTCCCCAGAAATCGGAGCCGAAGCTCTCGACGACGAAAATCACGGCGTTTAATTTTCTTTCCGGATTTAGGGCCGTAATTTTTCTTTCCACCGGGACCGCGGAATTGCCGGTAAATTCGGCGCCTTTTTCGACGACCAGCCTCCTCGCCCGCTCCGCCGCTTCCGCGTTCCCGATAGTCCTGTAAAAATGCCTGAAATCCAGGTTATGGCTGTAAGCGGCGTAAACGAAGGAATTGAAGCCGTTCTTCCCTATTTCGTTGATTATCCTGTCGCCGGGAAAATCCCGTCCCTTGAAGGGCGAAATAGCCAGGAAGAGCAGGGGGGCGCAGAGCGACAGCCCGGCCGCGGCCAGTTTCGTTCTCCGCGCGGCTTTCTCCTCCCTTTCCCTGGTTTTTTTCAGAGCTTTGCGCAAAAGGAAAGAAACGGGGAGGCCGAGAAGGACGCAGAACAGGAACAGGAAAACGACGTTGTAGCTTTGCCAGATATTGATAAAAACCTCGGAAGGGTAGATGAGGTAATCCACGGCTACCGCGTTGAACCTGGAATTGAATTCTTCGAAGAAAAAATATTCCGTGATAAAAAGGAATATTTGCGCGGGAGGCCAGGCGAAGATGAAAAAGTTCAGCAGAGAACGCCATTTTTTCTTAAAAAGAAGGGACTCCCTGAAAAAAGAAAAAAACAGGAAAAAGGGCAGAAAAAGAAGGGACGCGGCCGAGAGATCGGCCAGAAAGCCGTAGAAGAACGAAGCGGAGAACTGCTTTAACCCGGGGAATTCGGGAGTGAACAAAAACAGAAGAACCGGTCTCAGAAGGGAAGAACACGCCAGATAAAAAAGAACGAACAGCAGGGGTATTTTTAGACGGTTATAAAGGGAATTAATCATAGAAACGCGGGTATTAAAAAAGATCGGAGGCGAGAGGACGGGGGCAGCGGTCAGGAAACCTGTAACTTGAGACTTGCAACCTGAAACCTGTGACTTGTAACCTCTATCCCCTGCTATTCGCCTTCCGCCTTGAGCCCTGGACCCTTTTTAATATCTGTTGGCCGAGCCGAGAACGTTTTCATTCTTGGACATGTACATCTTGACCAGATCTTCCCTGGCGGGGCCGAGATATTTTCTCGGGTCGAATTCCCCGGGTTTTTCCGCGAAGACCTTTCTTATGACGGCCGTCATGACCAGCCTGCCGTCGGAATCTATGTTTATCTTGCAGACCGCGGATTTGGCCGCTTTCCTGAGCTGTTCCTCCGGTATCCCCACGGCGTTGTCCATTTTGCCGCCGTACTTGTTTATCATGGTGATGTAGTCCTGGAGCACGGAGGAGGCGCCGTGAAGAACTATCGGGAAACCCGGTATCCTTCTTTCCACTTCCTCCAGGATGTCGAACCTCAGAGGCGGGACGGATTCCCCGGGTTTCACTTTAAATTTGTAGGCCCCGTGGCTCGTGCCTATGGAGATAGCCAGGGAATCCACGCCGGTCTTCTTCACGAAATCCTCGACCTGTGCCGGATCGGTGTAATGAGAATGTTCGCTGGAAACCTCGTCCTCTATCCCGGCCAGCACGCCGAGTTCCCCTTCCACGGTGACGTCGTACTGCCGGGCGTATTCCACCACTTTGCCGGTCACTTCGACGTTCTTTTCGTAAGAAAGGGCGGACCCGTCTATCATCACGCTGGAAAAACCGTTATCGATGCAGGATTTGCAGATCTCGAAGGAATCGCCGTGATCGAGGTGCAGAGCGACCGGAATGGGCGAAGGAGTCATTTCTTTCATCATCTCTATCGCGCCTTTCCCCATCCACCTCAGCAGTGTGGCGTTGGCGTAATCCCTGGCCCCTTTGGAGACCTGCAGGATCACCGGGGATTTGGATTTAACGCAGGCGGTTATTATGGCCTGGATCTGTTCCATATTGTTGAAATTATAGGCCGGCACGGCGTAGCCGTCTTTCATCGCGTTCCTGAACATCTCCCTGGTGTTTACGAAACCGAGTTCTTTATGGGATACGGGCATATTTTCCTCCAAGTAACGGCAGATTTGCGATTAGAGATTAGAGGCAAGGCGAAGAAAGTTTACAGGTTGATGCGTCGATAAGTTTAAAAAGCCGGAGTTTTTGCGTCGGCCTGCATTCTTGCCCGTCTTATCGTCCCGTCAACCTGTTAACCCGTCGTCTATTCTCTTTCCTTTACAAACCGCCTTTCCCCTAATTATATCACTTTTTAAATTCAAAATGCTTTTCCCCGTTCAAAAAAAACTCGACCGCGGACCGTTTCCTCTGTATATTCCTCTTATAATTTGCTAAAATTTACTCTAGGAACCGGAAAAATGGCCGAAAATTTATTCTTCTCAGGCATCAAGCCTTCTAAATTCTCAATAAACGGAAAAAGATCGGAATTTTACGACGTCTCCGACGTCATAATGAACCCGAAATATAAACCGACCGACGAGGAACTGGCCTTTTTCGAAAAAACGGACCTCGTCTACAGGACCCTGTGCGCCGTGCTTTATAATTTCGCGGTCGAGTCCGGACATCCGGGCGGAAGCATATCCTCGGGCCGGATAGCTCAGGCGCTGGTTTTCGAAAATATGGCTTACGATTTTTCGGACCCCGAGAGGAAGGACAATGACCTGCTCTCATACTCCGCCGGACACAAGGCCCTGGGACTTTACGCGCTTTGGGCGCTCAGGAACGAATTCGTAAGGACGGGGTCCCCCTCGATGCTGCCGGAAGAAAAATTCCAGCTTCGGCTGGAAGACCTTCTTGGATTCAGGAAAAACTCCGTAAATTCTACCCCTCTTTTTAAAAAATTCCGCGCCAAACCTCTGGACGGCCACCCTACGCCCGCGACGCCTTTCGTGAAACTCGCCACCGGCGCTTCAGGGGCCGGTTTCGCGGCCAGCATAGGACTGGGCCTCGGCGCCGCGGACATTTTTCGTTCCGACCCGCCCCGGGTCAACATAATCGAGGGAGAAGGAGGGCTTACGGCGGGAAGGGTGTCCGAAGCAGCCGCCAGCGCCGCCACCTCCAGGCTTAACAATATCGTCGCTCACATAGATTGGAACCAGTCCTCCATAGATTCCGACGCCGTTTGCGCGGAGGACGGCAAACCCGGCGATTACGTGCAATGGGCTCCCGAAGAACTTTTTTACATAAACGACTGGAATGTTATCTCCGTTCACAACGGCCTCGATTTTTTTCAGATACTTACCGCCCAGAAATTAGCCCAGGCCATGGACACGGGTCAGCCTACCGCCGTAATTTACAGGACCGTAAAGGGCTGGAAATACGGCCTGGAAGGAAAAATCTCGCACGGGACGGGGCACGGGTTCTCTTCGCCCGGCTATTACGGCGCTTTGGACGAATTCGAAAAGACTTTCGGCCTGAAAATGCCGAGGTATTGTTCCGCCAGGCCGGACCCGGAAGCGGTTGAAAGCTGTTTCTATGAAACGCTGATGACGATACGCGGAGCTTTGGAGAAGGATAAGGACCTGGTGGAAACGGCCGTTTCGAAGCTCGCCGAGGCTAAAAAACGGCTGGAAGAAAAAAAAAGAAAGGAAAGGGAAAACGCCCCTTATCTTGAAAAGGCCTACAATCTGGAAGCGGAGCCCCCCTCGGAACTTGTTTTTAAACCCGGCGCGGAAATCGCCCCGGGGGAAGCGCTCGCCCTCTGCCTGAAACACGTAAACGATCTCACTCGCGGCGGGCTGATGGCAGCCTCGGCCGACCTTTACAATTCCACGAGCGCCGCCCTGATAGGAAAGGGCTTCGGCGAGGAAGGTTTTTATAACTCGGTTTCCAATCCCGGGAGCAGGCTCTATTCCGCCGGAGGCATCTGCGAAGACGCAATGGGCGGGATCATGAGCGGACTTTCCGCTTTTTCGCGCCACATAGGGGTGACTTCCTCTTACGCCGCCTTCATCGCTCCCCTGGAGCATATTTCAGCCCGCCTTCACTGTATAGGCGAACAAGCCAGAAAAGACCTTACGGCCGGGTACCCCGCCCCTTTTATCATGATAAACGCCCATTACGGACCGAAAACGGGCGAAGACGGCCCGACTCACGCGGATTCCCAGCCGCTTCAGCTTTTACAGGAAAATTTCCCCGCCGGTTCCCTGATAACCCTCACCCCGTGGGAGCCTTCCGAAATATGGCCGCTTCTGGCCGAAGCCCTTTTTAAAAGGCCCTCCGTAATAGCCCCTTTCGTAACCAGGCCGGCGGAAAAAATCCCCGACAGGAAAGCCCTGGGCCTCCCGGACCCGAAACTGGCCGCGAAAGGGATATACCCTCTTATGAAAACCGGGAAAGGTTCCGCCAGGCGCGGCACGCTGGTGATACAGGGCGCCGCTTCAGCCTCGGTTTTCGTCGGAGAAGTGCTGGGAGAATTGAAAAGAGCGGGTTTGGACCTTAACGTGTTCTATGTGACCAGCAGGGAACTTTTTAACCTGCTTCCGGAACAGGAAAAAGAAAAACTTTATCCCGAGGCGCTGGCTTTTGAAGCCATGGGGATCACCGATTTCACCCTCCCCACGCTCTATCCCTGGGTAAGGTCGCAGGAAGGGCTTAAAAGATCCCTTTACCCTTTTAAAAAAGGGCGTTACCCCGGCAGCGGTAAATGCGAGAAAACGCTGGAAGAGGCGGGACTCGACGCCAAAACGCAGTTTAAAGCCATAAAAGATTACGCCTTAAAAACCGAAAAAAATAAAACTACGGAGGCAGCATGAGCATAAACGAGAAACCATATCTTATAGGACGCACCTTTTTATTCAGCATAGCCAAGGGAGAGGACCTGCTGCAAAGCCTCCAGTATTTCTGCCACCACAACCAGATAAAATGCGGGACGCTGAGCGCCATAGGAGCCGTAAGCAAGGCGACTTTCGGCCTTTACGACCAGAAAAATAAAAAATATTCCAAAATAATCCTGGAAAAAGAACTCGAGATTCTCTCTCTCCAGGGGAACATCAGCCTTTTCGACGACAAGCCCATGCTTCATTCCCATATAACCTTTTCCGATTCCGAGGGGAAAGCCTGGGGCGGACATCTCATGTCCGGCACTATCCTTTTCAACTGCGAAGTTTTCATACAGGAACTTACGGGCGACAACAAGGTCAGGAAGATAGACAAATCCACCCAGCTCCCTTTATGGATAAGCCCATTGTGCTCGAAATAAGGAACGAAAATTTCAGAGCGGGATTCGTCTCCATTCTCGGGTTGCCGAATAGCGGTAAATCCACGCTGACTAACGCCCTTTCCGGGGCCAGGATGGCCATCGTTTCCCCCAAGCCCCAGACTACCAGGGACCATATAAAATCCATAATAACCGGTCCCGGCTATCAGATAGTCCTCGTGGATACGCCGGGATTCCTTCAGCCTTATAACGCCCTGGAAAAGAAGATGGCCAGGGACGTGGACAGGGCGATGAAAGACGACGCCGATATAATCTGTCTTCTGGCGGAGCCGGAAACAAGGGTCCTAACGGAGAAACGCCTCTTTTTCGAGAAACTCCCGCGCGGCAGGAAGGTGTTTCTCGTTATAAACAAAATAGACGCTTATTCTTCCGAAAAGGCGGAGGCGGCGGAAAAATTCCTCAAAGAAGCGGTCCCGGGCATAAGCTCGATTTTCAGGATCTCAGCTCTTAACGGAACGAACGTAAAGAATTTGAAAGAGGAAATAGTGAAAAATCTTCCCCTTTCCCCGCCTTATTATCCCGATGAAAGGCTTTCGGACCGCTGGGAGCGTTTTTTCGCGGCGGAAATAATAAGAGAGAGTATTTTTAATTCCTACAAAGACGAAATACCTTATTCCTGCGCCGTGGAAATAGACGTTTTCGAGGAAAACGAAAGGGAACCTTCCTATATTCACGCCCAGATCTACGTTTCAAGGGAAAGCCACAAACCCATAATTATAGGGAAAGGCGGCCGGGAAATAAAAAAGCTGAGGGAAAACTCGGAAAAACAAATGAAAAAATTTTTAGGCAGGCCGGTCAAACTGGAGCTTTTTATTAAAGTAAGGGAAAAATGGCAGGACGACCCGGAATTCATCAAGAGAATTTACCGGTCGGAATAATATGAAGATCCTGAACCTGAAAGGCGTTAATTTTTTCATCTTATGCATCTGGATGGAAATAATAATTTTTTCCCTTTCCCTGGTCTCCGGCAATCTTCTTTCCAATCTTTTGTTTTACGCCTCCAGGCTCGCGCTGGAAAAAGATTTTTACGCCATGAGCAGGAACGTCTCCGACGGAGTCAGGCTTTCCCTGATGTTCGCCGCGGCCACGCTCTTTCAGCATCTCTTCACCTCCTTCCTGGCGAGGCACATAAAAAACCGTCTCAACCTCATGCTTTACCTGGTGAACGCCTGCGCCGTTTCCTGTTTTTTCATGCATTCGCTTCTGGCCAGGACCTCGCTTAAAAATTACAAATTATTATGGCTGGGATTTTTCGCGGCTTTGCTGATAGGGGTTTCCGAACTGATAATCTCCAACCGGCGCTTCTTCCTCTCTCCGTTCGGAAGCGGGCGGAAGGCTAATAACAGGGTATAGAGTTCAGGGGATACAAGTTACAGGTTATAAGTCTCAAGTCGTTTTTGTTGTCCCGGATTACTAATTACTATTTACCAATTACTGATCCCGATCCCCCCCGGCTGTTATACACTCCGTAAATTTTTTTTCCGCAGGAAGGGCAGTATCCTTCCGAATTCTCCGCGCGCAGACGGATTTCCCCGACCGACATGTACCCCCTCTTCACCAGAAGATCGCCGCAGGCGGGACAAAAAGTATCCAGAGTTTCCGAGTGAACGTTTCCCCCATAGACATAATTCAAACCCGCTTTTCTGCCCGCCGTCACCGCCTTCTCTATGTCTTCTCTCTTTGCGGCCTTGCCTTCCAGCATCCGGTAATCGGGATGATAGGCCGTTATATGCCAGGGAATCTCCGGGGAAACTTCTTTTATGAAGGCGGCCGTTCCGGCGAGTTCTTTTTCTCCGTCATTGAACCCAGGGACCAGGAGCGTGACCAGTTCCAGATGTATTCCTTTGGAAAAAACGTATTTTATGGAGTCCAGCACTCCCCGCAGCTTCCCTCCCGTGAGGCGCAAAAACTTTTCCGGCTCGAAACTTTTCAGGTCGATCTTTATGAAATCCACATCCCCGCCCATAAACTCCACGTTTTCCGGAGAAAGGTAGCCGTTAGAAACGAAGCCGGTCCTGAAAGAAGGGTCCCTTTTCCTGGCCAGGAAAAAAATTTCCTTGGCCCATTCGGGAGTTATCCCGGGTTCATTATAAGTGGAAACCAGTATTTTAAGGCCTTCTTCCAGCGCCCGGGAAACCAGAGTTTCCGCCTTTATCTCCTGGGCTCTCGCGGGGGCCGCCGGGTCCTTCAGGGTCTGAGAAATCTCCCAGTTCTGGCAATAGGAGCATTTAAAATTACACCCAAGCATGCCGAAGGAAAGGGTGCCGCTGCCCGGCAGAAAGTGGAAAAGCGGTTTTTTTTCTATCGGGTCGGCGTTAAGCGAAGAGACGTAGCCCCGCGGCGCGTAAAGCTCTCCTCCCTCGTTGAATCTCATAAGACAGCGGCCCGAACCCCCCTCCGGTATCCTGCAGTAATGCCTGCAGGCCAGACAGACGGTCGCGCCCGCCTCTTTTCTGCAAAGAGGGGTTTTTGAGGAATACTTCAGAATATCTCTTATCACTAGAGCTCCGGGCAAAGAACGTTAAGCGAGGCGGGAAGAACCGAAAACTTCAGCACCCCGTCCCCGGAAAAAAAATCTTCTCCGTCGAGATGGTACCAGGACCCGGCCGGCAGTCTGAACTCGGCGGTTTTGATCTTATAGGATTTTGCGAAGTCGTTTCTGAGTATTTTTCCGGAAAAAAGGTCTCCCAGGGTAAAAAGAATCTTCAGGAGACTTATATTCTCTATAGTTACGAGATCCGCGTAGCCGTCGTCTATATAGGCGTCCGGAGCCATTTTCGCCCCTCCTCCGTACTGTTCTCCGTTCAGGATCGACGCTATGAGCGGGGCTCCGTTCAGCCGCAGGTTTTCCGAAAATATGGAGATCTCCGCCGGCCTGCGTTTAAGCAGGGCGCCAAAGGAATTATAAAAATAGGGGAGAATGCCCCTGGAGTGCTTTTTGCTGTTGAACAAATGCGCGATCTCCGCGTCTATCCCGACCCCTGAAGCGCAGAAGAAAGGCGCGCCGTTGCACAAAACGGAATCTATCTTTCTGGGCTTCCACTCCAGAAGGCCGTCCAGGGCTTTCCCGATATTCAGCGGAATATGAAGGTTCCTGGCGAGCCCGTTGCCGGAGCCGGAAGGGATTATGCCCAGGCGCATTTCGTCTTTGGTAAGGAGAGCCGAAGCCGTTTCCCTGATGGTCCCGTCCCCGCCGGCGGCCACCACCGTCTTGTAGCCTTTTACCACGGCCATCCGGGCCAGCTCCAGGGCATGCCCGCGGGATTCGGTGTATTCCAGCTCGTAAACGGTTTTCCTTACGGCGAATTTCTCCCTGATAAGGCCTTCCAGGGATTTTTTTTCTTTTCCGGCTTTGGGGTTTATTATAAAAAAATAGGACATGTTATTCTATGGCGCTTACGCCGCCGGCCCATTGCGTTTTTTCACCGGTGGCGTATATCCGCTGGAGATTATTGTTGTTTTTCAGGTCGCCGTTCCCGGAAAGAAATTTGACGTAATAAAAATAGCCTATTTTAAAGTCCGGAGAGTCCCCCGAGACGTTTTCCGGGTCGTCGACGTAAAGATAGTTTAAATTCCTGTTTTCGTCCGCGTAAACGAAATTCAGGCGCCAGCCTTTGGGAAGCCGTTTCGCTATTATCATCTGCAGCCTGCCCGAAACGTTCTTTTGAGCGTAAGAGGCCGGATTTTTGACGAAATCCGGGATCTCGTCCCTGGCGGCGTTCTCCGCGGCCGCAGTGGACGCCTGTTCCGTCCGGGAGGCCTCTCCCGGGTCTTTTTCCTGGGCCTGGCCGACGACGGGTAAAAAGTAGTCCTCGCCGTCGTCCATGGGATTGCTCTCTTCTCCCGCCGGTTCGCTGGAATCGGCCACGCGCCGCGCGCCCGTTTTCGGCGTTTCCGTGGTCTTCAGATAATTTCCGGAAGAGTATACCGGCTTGTAGGAGGGGTCTTCCGCTGCCGTCTTCCTCCCGATTTTTTTAAATAAAAAGCCTATGGCTACGCCTATCAGAAGGATGAAAAGAGTGTTTATGAACCTGAGCCTGTAAAAATTCACGGCCGCTCCTCAAACCTACATTTTACAAAATACAGGAAATATTATATACAATATATGTATCGATAATGTTAAATAAAGGTTAAGGAGGTTTTATGGGTAAATTTCTGGTTTTGGCTCTGCTTTTTTCCCTTTCTCCCCTGCATTCGCAGGACGCCGTGATAAACAAGTCTAAAGGCAAGATTTACGCGGCTGACGCGGACGGGAAAGCGATAGACGTAAAAAAGGTCAAAACGCTCAGAGAAGGCTGCACCGTAAAGACCGGCCCCAGGTCGGAATGCGAAGTGCTGTTCAAGGACGGGAGCCTGATATTCCTTTCCGAGAATACGGGATTGAAAATAGAAAAAGCGAAGCTTACGGAAGAAGAGCAGGATTACGGCTTCAATTTTTTCAAGGGAAAGGTGCTCTTTTTCGTCAACAAGGCCAAAAGGAAGTTCCACTCCTACAAGGTCAGGACCCCCACGGCCGTATGCGCGGTAAGAGGAACCGATTTCTCCATAATAGCTTCCAGCGAATCCTCCCGTATAGGTCTTTTCGAAGGAGCGATGAACGTGGAAAAAGACGGGGAATCCAGGGAATTGCAGCCCGGCCATGAAGCCGTCGTCGCGCGCGAAATAGCCGTAGCCGACCGCCTTTCCTCCATAATGAACAAAGAGAAGAAAAGGGCCGATAAACTGAGAAAATACGTGGAAGGCGTCAGGGCTAAAGTGGAAAAAAGAGCGGAATTCATAGAAAAAAAGCTGGATAAGACCAGAGAAAAACTCGACGGTCTTTACGAGAAACAAAAGGGAAAGCCGGACAAACCCGGCAATTGAGACCGTTTTTCAGAGATAAAAAAACCCCCGCCCTGTAAGGCGGGGGTTTTTCTTTGCTGAAAACGCGCGCTACTTCATTTCCACCACTATCTCCGCGGGCGAGGTTCTCACTACCGAGAATTTGTCGCTCCTGGAAAGCGCCGGCATTATCTCGTTGGAATTCCCTTTCCTCATCAGGATGTCTATGACGGCGTTGTTCCCGGAAAAATTTTTAAGCACTGAATCTTTTATCACCGGGATGTTCCTGAAATATTTTATAAGCTCGTTTACCTGGTTTATGCTTTTCACGTTCCCGGCCTTGAAGCTTATTATTTTCTTTTCCCTGTAATAACCCATTATCGCCTCTTTAAACTGGTCATAGGATTTCCTGGCCGCGTTCACCATCGACTCCTTGGCCGCCACCTCTTCGGTGACTCCCATCCCCCCCGCGCTTTCGTTCACCGCGCCTATTATCTCCCCGGTCTGATTGAGAAGTTCCAGGGACAGCGCGGACCCGTAGGAGATGAATCCGGCCAGGCCCTCCCTGGTATTAAAAGACGCGTTCACCGTTCCTTTTACCGTTATATCCGCGTTTTCCGGGGCCTGGTTTATCCTGAACCCGTCTTCCCTCAGTTTGGAGATGAAATGGTTCGAGGCGTAGGCGCTGGGGCTGGGCTGGCCGGAGATCTTTTCCGCGACCTTAAAACAGACTATGGGATTGCCTATCCTTTCCACGTCGGTCTCCAGATTCCTGAGCTTGGCCGAGAGGTCTTCTTTCCTGACATGGGCCTGAACTTTGGTCTTGTAAAACTCCCCGTCGCGGTACTCTTTCAGGACCTTGTACTTCTCTATATAGCCCTCGCTTCTGGAAGTTATGCTGTCGTCTATAAGGACCGATTTTGCGACGAGAGTATCCCCGCTTACGTAAACGCCTATCACCAGGGCCAGGGCGTTCTTCATGGCGTCGGAAAGGGAGGACTTCTTGGCGCCTTCCAGGTCCCCGTTCATCACCGGAGCCGTCCCTTCGGCCTCCACTATTTCTATCTCGTAGTTTTTGTTTAACTCGGATTTTTTCACGTTATGAGAGCAGGAAACCGCGAAAAAAGCGGCGAACAAAAAACATATTTTTTTATTCATAGGGAATTCCCCAACAACAGGCTAAAGGCATAAGGCGTAAGTTTCTAAATCCCGAAGTCATCCTACAGCCTTACGCCTACGGCCTTGTCTGTTGCTGCTTTTATCACGCGACTTTCAAACCGGCTTCCTTAAGCACGGTTTTAGGCAGTCTTAAAACCACCACGCAGCCGTCGTCCGCCGTCCATTCCGTTTTGACTACCTGCGCTCCCTTTATGACGGCGTCTATTTTGGTGGCCAGGAGAGAATCCGTTTCTATCGCCTTTTCCACGGTTATGCCGCCTTCGAGCTGAACGCCTTTGACAAAAGAAAGCATGTTGTACTGGGCGTTGACTATAGCGGCGTTCCTGGAAGTGGCCATCCGCTGGGTTTTGTTTTCAAGGGTCTGGTCGGCCGCGCCTATGCCCCTCGCAAAAATGTAGTTTTTGGTTATTCCCTCTTCCACCCATTCCCTCTCTATTTCACCTTCTTTGGAAACGGTGCCCTTGTCCGGATTTGAACCGCAGCCGTAAAGAACCAGCGCCATAGCGGCTATTCCTATGATTTTTTTCATGAATTCCTCCTGCTTTACCGCGCCTTTTCCTCAAAATCCGGGTTTCAGTTCAAGAAACCTCTTTTAAACCGGCGCGATAACATAAATTCTACAACTACTGGCGGCTCATGTCAAATCATACCTGTCCGGTTCGGGTATTCTTAGGATAGAGGAGAGGGAATAGCGTCAGGGTGGCGGC
>Ga0210017_1002837_pt1 | contig 14700 bp, 6 predicted proteins | sample CryGeyCG2014_020_FD_183966 | JGI IMG/M metagenome (GOLD analysis project Ga0210017, IMG submission 183966) | Groundwater microbial communities from aquifer - Crystal Geyser CG08_land_8/20/14_0.20 (SPAdes) (version 2) | ecosystem: Environmental > Aquatic > Deep subsurface > Groundwater | place... | reverse complement strand
AACTGTCAAACCAACATCGGCTTGAAAACCATGATCTAAATATAAACGACCGTTCTCCACATTAATTGGGACACAACTTCTTCCTCCGTGAATCATCACTTCTGGTCGGTGATCATAATCCGCACCTTCGATTCCATGAACATTGATTTGTGCTCGTGGATCAGTACTATCACAAACTACTCCACCAGCAAAATTAATATCTATCACTCCGGTAACATACAAACCCTCACCACCTACCACTAACCGTTCTTCAACTACGTGTGGTTCTCGCCTAGAAGATAAATCGTGCTCAACGATTCTAACAGCACCATTTATTCTCCTCTGGTGTCTTAAACGATCGGTTAAATTTTGTCTTTCTGGTATTGTAACTTGAGGTTGAGTTTTGTCAATTAACGATTTATCTTCTGTTTTGTCTGGAAATTGAATAGTTCGATCCGAGTACCTTTTATACCTTACTTGATCTAATGCAATTTGAGGTTGAGTTTTATCGATAATAGACCTTTCTTGACATTCATTCATATTTTTCTTATTTTTCAATCGGCCCTAATGAAGACTGAGTAATGATCGTTTGTAGTTTTGAACGAATTGTTTGAATCTCTTGATTAGTTAAATTTTGACTAACTGTAATTTCCATTTCTTGTTCTGTTTTGTTTCTTGCTTGTTTATATAACTCTTGGCTAAGTTTTTCTTTTCCGATTTTTACCCTCTCTAAAGCCTGCTGAATATTTGTTTTTAATCGCATTTCATATAAAGCGTCATAATAATCCCAGAGAATGTTCACTAAACCATATTTGCGTCCGGGATCAATATTATCCCAATTAGCGAGTAGTTTGTTTTTTAGATTTTGTTCTAAGGGTAATATTTTAATTACCTCTAATGTTGTTAATTTTTTCATAGTTCAATGTTATAATTTTTTTAACTCCTCTTCCCCAATTTGATCACTCATCTTTCTTAGTCCTTGACGGATTTCAAAAGTACCGATATTTTCTGAAAATACTTCATTAGCAAAATTGTTAATAGCATTTGCAATGTCTAAATTAGCGCCGGCAATACCTGCAGGGATTAACCCTAAATTAAAATGTTGATTAAGAAACTCAGCTAATTTATTGGGTGGTAGAAACTGATAAATTTGTTGAAAATAATCACTTCTTTCCTTCATCCCCGTTATTTTCCGATGATCAAATAATGTATCCATTATATCCAGATAGCCGTATGGCACTGGAACAGCCGCTCCTCCAGCAATTGGAACATAGGTTGCCACTTTCTCACTATCTGATAAATTAGGGTCAGCAGGATTAATTGGATTCCAAAATCGAGCTCCAAATGCTTGAACAAAATCTGGGGTATAATCATAAGCTTTTACCAAAATTGCTCCTGACTCTACCCGGTTTAATAACCCAGATGCATGAATCAAGCGTTCATGATCTTTCATAAATAATCCTGGGACATCCTCAATTTGTTTTTCTAAAGCAGTGATATTTTGTTCTCTGGCTTGCAAACGTGTGTTTAAACGATCTTTTGCCAGGGCAATTGCACCATCAAGTCGAGATCGGTTTAAGGCATTATTAGCTACAGGCCAACCATTGACTGGGTTTCTAGCATTTTCTGCATTAACTAATTGTTCAATTTGCGTTGGTGTCATTGCTAATAACTGATTTTCAGTAATACTCCAACCAGTAATATCTACTAATGCTTGTTGAGCTTGTGTTCTGCCTGCTGCGGGGATATCGACTAAAGGATTTATCGCCACGGATCGAGCACCACTCATGGCGGCGATAATTCTTAGCTGATTTGAGGCACGTTTATTATCTTCCTTTGGCCAACCATGGGTGTTGTTTAACGCGTTTGCTTGATTTATTCTCCGGATTATTTCTTTGGTGTCTAGTGTTAACAATGCAGCAGGCGATAAATCAATTGCCGGTGGCCCTACAGCAGTCCAAGATATTATTGCATGATAATCGTCTTCTTCTTTTTTCAACAACGTGACTGCTTTTTTTACATCTACTGTATCCCTATTTAGTGCATTTTCTGCTGTAACTAATTCTGTTTTCATTTGTTGCAAATCAGAATCAGTAATTTTATCCCATCGTTCAAGCCACAAAGATATGTCGATAGAACTGCCTAATCCTGTTGTTGCGATACTTTGTTCTCTTTTACCCACTAAACCATTGACAAAAGTAGAAAAATTATCAACGTAGGTTGTTACCTGAGTTAATGTTGGAGAAATATCAACAACATATTTTAAATTTAAATCTAATTGGTTCTGAACCGCCTCGCTATTTGAAAAACCAGTCGTAGCACGTTGTCGATCACGAACCATCCTTGCTTGTTGATAGTTTAAGTCTAATTCCAAAAAACACTCATCAGCATTAAGAAGAAAGTTGTTTCCGATTGCCATACCCTGTATCTGAGCTTCACTAAGATATTTTCCCAGTCCCTGTCGACGAACGTCAAAACGGTGTCGTGCTTGATTAATCGCAGATTGGATGTAGGCGATTGTTGGCGGAGTATTGTTCCAGTTGGCTCCAGTTGCATTAATAATGCTTAAAACTTCTTGTGCTGTTTTCGTTCGTAAATCTACTTCAGGTATACCAAGATTTCTGACAATTTCAGTCGTAGCAGGACAATCATCACGCACCCTTGAATCCCTTTGTGCCTGCCACTGTGCTTGTGCTGCAATCACCAATCGAATTTTATCTGGATTATTTTGTTGCGCTAGTGGCCACCCAATGTTTGGCGATATTGGAGAACCTACAGCATTAATTGCTACTAAGCGGGTCATAATTTGAGCAATCGGGAGGGCAAATAAAACATTGGGGTCAAGAGAGGTATTGCCTTTGTCTTTGGCTGCGTTATGATAATCAAGTAGCGTCTGTAGGCTCCGTTCCAATAAAGTTGGCTGATCGCGAATAATATTTTCTGATAATCGGGCCACATCTCTGAATTGCTCTACCGCCTCTTCCTGTTGTTGCATTTGGTCGTGAATAGTGGTCAGCTGCCTTTCTTTCCGATCAACCAACTCATTATGATAAGTTCTAGTCGATGCTTCTTCATTAAAAGTCTCTTTTAACGTTTTACTACGACGGTCAAACCTTCCCCGTACTTCATCAACCACTGCCTGCACTCTCTGCCGATCAGCTGCTGCTAACGGATTTAAACCAATACCACGTACGTTTAATGTAACGATTAGTTCATCAATAGATTGATAAAGAAAATGTGACTCGTCTATACGATTTGCTCCAACAGTCCAAGCAGTTAAATCTGGACTTACTGCTCCTAAATTCGCTCGGGCTTCGGCTATTGATCTTAATAAAGTAATCCGGGTCGTTTGATCCGGGTTAAACTCTAACTGCCATCCAACAGCTGGAACCATTGGTGGAGGAGGCTTTTGACTTTCCAAATAAGCCATATTAACCCGACGCATGACTTCATCAAAAGGTAAACGACGTAAGGTGTCAGCATCTAGTCCGAACTGCGCCCGTACCGCGCCACCTGCAACTGACGCCGCTGCAGCTAACTGTGCATCAATATTTGTTATTTCATCAAGGAATTGTTGGTTTTCACTAAACAAACGGTAAATTGTTTCCCCCTTTGCGACCATTGATTGAACTTCATTTTCTGCTCGTTTTAACTCATCGCGTAACTGGATTAAATCAGTTTTGGTTATTTTCCCTCGTGTTATGATTTCTGCCTCCAATTGAGCCAAGTCAGCAAAACCAGCTGTCTGGATTTTTTTCCGGGCTCCTTCAACCGCATCAAGAGCGGCTTTATATGTGGTGAGAGCTTCTTTTTCTTCAGTAAATTTTTCTTTATCGGTTGTTATTTGCTGTTGTTTTTCGATGACTAAACCACCATTTTCTCCTCTTTTTGTTAGTTCTTCGTCAACTTGAGTCCTCCGGTTACTGATTACAACATCTGACAAACCATATTGATCAATATAAGTGTCCATTCGTCTTTTTAAAACTTTTCCCCGCGCTTTTTCAAAATATCCGATGTTTGTTGCAATATCGTTTGGACTGAAAAAGACTGGTGGAACTAGTAAAGATAATCCTTGTATTATTTTCCCATACTCTTCTTTTATTTCCTGATCCCAATCTGTTCCGGTTTGTTCAAATTGACCATCTTTCCAACGATAGATCGACTGTTCAGGTATTGCATCAAGTAATTTATCATCAACTCCCAATGCCTTATAGAATTCCTGTCTTGTGTGTAATTTTGATAACACAGAGTCACGTCTTTTTTCTACTGACTGTCCGGTCATACGCGGATATCTATTACTTAACTTAATGGCAGTTCTTGCTCTATTGACCTGGAAGTCATTTAAGTTTATACCATAAACGGTTGCTAAAAAATCTTTTTCAGCCGGATCGTTTGCTACTGCATCAAACGCTTCAACGCAATGAGACATGTCAAAATGTACTCCTGGGCGCATCATTGTCATTAAAATTTCTACTGGTGGTGCTAATGCGGCAACACCAACCGCAGCTCCAACTTCCAAAGCTGGAGCTCCTGTCATTGATAAAACAACTGCGCCTGCGCCTAAAAGTAAGTCGCTCACAATCACGGATCCTCGAGACATTGATAAATCCGCTCCAGGCCGGCCACCTGCAGAAGATACATCAAAATTTAACCATGGCCAAAACGAATTACTCCACCAACTGTGCAAAGGTCCTTCATCAACGCCCGTGGCAATAGTTGTTGGACTAAGAAGATTTTTTCTGTCACCCGGTGGCATTAAAGCCAAAGTCATCCCTAAAGAAAACATTTCCATCCGTATTTGTTTTTCCATTAACATGGTTGCCAATATCATTCCTTCGTCGGTTTTTAAAAACATCTCAACTTTATTTTTATTAACATCATGAAAAACTCGTCCTGATTGTGTTTTAGTTTGTATTTCCAACTGTCCCAATAGTTGCATCTCTACAGCAAATTTCGGGTTTTGAAGTATCTTCATAATGTTTGGGTCATTTGCATTCATTTTTTTACACATCCCCCGTACCATTTTTACAACAAAATCCGAATATTGTTTATGAAGCGATTCTGAAAAAACAACATTTTCCCGTTTATTGTCATGTTCTACGCGATTGCCTTGCGGCTGCCTTTTTTCCTTTTTTCTAACATTTGTGTCTGTATCAGAAATATACCTGCTTCTTTCTCGCGTTGTCCAAGTTACTACTTCTTGATTATTACTCCCACCTTTTCCTTTTCTTCCTTTGTCAACCACTCTTCCAGATGTTTGTACAGCAACTTCTGCAGTTTGAAGACTTACCATATTAAAATTAATATACTTGAATTTCTTTGACTTTTCAACTATAATCATAGTATGACAAGCGGAGAACCATCTTCAGCTGGGATTTCTGCAGCTGTAACTGGGGCAGCCAAAGACAATGCTGCCCGTCCTAAAGTAGTTGAAAAAGTTATCGCACCTGAAGAAGTTCGAAAAAGACAAATACGTGAAATTGGTACGATGGGTCAAGTTATTAGCTCACAGTTGGGAAAATCTTCATATGATCTTTGGAGTAAAGATCGAGCCCAATGGGCAAAAAGCCCTAATGCAAATTTTTTATTCACTCTTTGGTTGTGTTCGGCTAATACAGAAATGCCTGTTAATGGGGATAAAGCTTGGAGCCTTGATGGAGGACAACAACAAATGTTTGTTCCACACGGAGATAATCCGCGGGTTTCGGTAGAACAGATTAAGGGATATGATGGTCAAGGTAATGTTATTGTTAAACTACATGATGTAAAAGAGGATGTTAGTGTTGAGCGATCAGTTCTACTTCATGCCCATATTTCTAACAATCTCCCTTCCAACATGGAAGACGTTCCACCGGAACAACAAGTATTATTGGCTTTATTAAAAAAATCAGCGGAATCTCCCGTTGCCCCTTTACCAGAAAAAGCTGATCAAATAATTGTTGAAGCGGCACAATCTGCCGGTTATATAACCGTTGCCGATTTTGAAGCTTTTGCAACTTCTAAACTATCTGATGTGGCAGTTCCAGCTGGAGCAAGTATTGAGGTTACTCAAATGATTAATATAGAAAATACATCGAGGGCAGAAATGCGTGCCCAATTAAAAGCGGCATTGGAGGGCAAAACCATTGTTGACTTTTCCACAATGGAAGCCGTATATAAGGCGATTGGTGTTCCTACTGGCAATTTTCAAGATCGCTCCGCGGCAGCGAGAACCAGTCAAGTGGAGATAAGAAAAGCACTTGAGGTTAGCAATGGAAAACCAGTCACGCTTGAAAACGGTCAAACCGTTTCTATGAATAATGAGGTGAGAATGCATTTACACGTAAGTTTAGCACAAGCAATGGCAGAAGAAAACGTATATGATGATGCTGGAAAAAAAGATGAATATCATGGCACACCAATCGGTACTTATTATTTCCAACTAACTCACGGAGAAATCTCTCCTGCTGTTGCCCAACCTTTGGTAGCGGCACTACGAACTGGTGATACAACCGGAATTGTAAATCAAGCCTTAAAAATTTATGAAGAACAAGTAAACGTTGCAGGTGAAACTGAACTACAAAAACAGGAAAGAACTGCTAAAGTAAGAAAAAACTGGGAGAACGTCGGCATTTATGGCGGTCTTGGGATTCTCTTTTTATTCATGACCGTCCTCACCGGCAACAAGCCAAAACCAGGAGGACAATAGAAGTAATTAAAACTTATAAATCTCAACCTCTTTCATTGGATAATCAGTCGGGTTAAGGGTTGCTAACATAGTATTGTAAATCTTACAAGTAGCAGCGATCAAGCAGTCCGGTAGACCGATTTTCTTCCCCTTTTTCATATAAATTCGTCGATAAAAAGCAGCCAGTTGTGCCACCGGAAGATCAATTGGCAAAACCGGAAATTGAGTAACGAGCGCATTAAACAGTTTCTCTTGATCTTCGGTGACGCCAACTAAATATTCGGCGATTACAACTGCGGACAACGCTAAACGCTTCTCTTTAATTATCTTACGTAAAAAAGAATTATAAGGTACTTCATCTTTGAAACCAAGGATTAAAACATTTGTATCGGGAAGAATAAGTTTCATATCCATTCTGTCCGTAACTTTTTAACCCATTTTTTTACACCGCTAACATTTCGCCATTGAGGATTTTTTTTAATATTAACTGATCCAATCAATTGATCGGCTAATTTTTCCAGATCAACCAAATGTTGTTTATCAACTAATAAAGATAACATCAACGCACGACGAATATATTCAGATAAGGACTGACCTTTAAGGTTTGCTTTTTCTTCAACCAGTTGTTTTAAGCTTTCAGTTAAAGTTATTTGAGTACGAATTGTGCTATCTTGTTTACTAAGCAAATTAACAGTTGTCATATGATGTAATGATAATACATCATTATTCAAAGTACAAGAGGAAAAATTTAGACGTGGCTTTGAACGTGGTCTAAAAACTATTGGTTCGGTCGCCGGCCTTAGTGCTCTCTTTTTATTCATGTCAATCCTTGACGCCAATAAGCCAAAGCAGGGAGGATAAAAATTTTTTCTGATCGTGAATAGGCAACAAAGTCATCAACAGTTTAGCGGAACTAGATCTCTTCATAATAGTTGCTTAATTAAGCTAATTAAAGTCTGCATCAAATTAATATTTTCACGAAGAGTAAATTTAAGTTAAATGAAAAGGTCTTTATCTAAGTGCGGGATTAATTTCATATTTAACCAATGCTTAGCGAGGATTTGATGTGGTGAAATTTAAAATTGAAGGATAATTACATAAAAAGCCTGGTAAAATTTCGAGTTGCTATTGCTTCTTGCACTCTTATCCATCCTTTTGTCCTCTCAACTTCACTAATATATGGAGTGATTAATTCAAATTGTTTTGAGACTGGTAATCTTCTTAAATACGGTAAAACATTTATACTTGCTTTGAGAAAATTAGTAAGATATTCTGAAGTCTGATGCTGTGATATATATGCTGTTACACGTTCCTGCATTTTGAATGGATTAATTCCAAGTTCTTTTTCTATATTCTCAACTGAGACAGGATTCTCAAGAGCATCATGTATTGCCTGTGCGACTAAAGATCTGTCTCTAAGCGCTAATCCAGTAAAAAAACGGGCTGCGTTTTGCTTTTTTTCTTCAGTTTCGGCTTTTCCTGTCTGGCCAAAATCGATAAGAACTAAGTCGTCTCCCGTCACAACACGAGTAATTCCGAGCTGACCATCTCGTCTAACTAATATATTGCCATCATGAAGGTCCGAATGCCAACTTCCTAAAGTAAAAGCCCGATGAAAAAAATCCTGTACGACTGTAGAATATACAGAATCCATATCTAATGATTCTTTTAACGAAACGAGTTCTGCCGAAACTGAACTTGTTGGTGCATTTATTTTTGCCAGTTCAATATATTCAGACTTAGGAAGCAGTTCTTCAAGAATTACGAGTGACTCTTCAGGATGAGGTAAGACCTGTCCTGTTGTTGATATTCTTTCTTTTGGCATTACAACCGATCTTATACCGCCTCGTGTTTTCAGATCTCCCTGGGACTCTGCTTTAGAATAATAAATTACATTATCTATTTCCCTTTGAGTTTGAAGTTCTTCACGCACCAATCTTTCAATTTGTTGCATAATTGGTTCGGTTCCTACCTCAAGATGACCAGATCTTTTTAAACACTCTAACATATGACGGACAGCAATAAAATCCCCCTGCCAATCCATTTTTACCTCCGGTCGTAATACTTTTGCAAATTGCTCTTCGCCTCTTGGTGTTTCAACAACATATCCGCAGGCTGTTGAAGCAGCTCCGGCGGAACTTTTTATCACATAATCATCAGATAAACCTTCCTGTGTAAAGATATCAGCAATCATTAACTTAGACATCGGTTTTGTTGAATGTTTAAGTGAAGACATCTCGCTCCCCCAACCTTTTGGAATAAGTTCATCTATCTGTCCAAGTTTTGCTCCAAGTACGCCGATTGAAGATAGGGCAGTTTGGAGAAATCGTGAACGAACTCTATTTTTATCTGGATCATTAAAATCAATTTTCGGTAATTCGGATAATAAATTGAATAATACCGTTGCTCGTCTTGTTGGTTCAATCGCTTCAATAAATGAATGTGAAACTACCCGTGCAACATCCTGTGAATTTCGATCCCACTTTCCGTTTCTAAATACAATTTCCATCACATCATCTATAAATGCATGCATCTCGCTTCCATCAAAATTTCTATTCAATCGATCGTTAAAATCCGAAGCTTTAACCATCGTTGCCTCTTCAAGTATTCCCTTTTTACCAAGTACCAGATCAAAAAACATTTCTCTTTTCAGAGGACTCTCTAAGCCCCCCTCTTCTAGGACAGAATTAAATGTCATTGATGCAAAAGAATAATGATTTCCTTCTGAGAGTTTTCCAAAAATCGCCGGCATCCCCGATCGAAGTAGTATTGCAGACCCTTCTTTATCTCTCATTGTAGAGATCGACGATATCGACGATATGTTAAATACTAATCTTCCAACAAGTGCCCGTTTCATCGGCGTTGGAAGATGAAGCAGGCTTCTTGTCAATACTTCCGCTCCTAATTCGCTTGCTTTTGCTGCTAATCCTCTTTTTTCATTCTTTTCTTCTTGCCGTCCATAAGGTCCAATTTTTAATTGTTCCAGTAAACCACGAACTAATTTTCGACCTGCCTGATCATTTGAAACATGAGTAAAAAAGTCGTCAATTACTTTCACCTGACGTTTATCATCAATAAGCCACAATATCATCTCTCGGATATCCTGTTCTGTGACTCGTTTGTTTGCCTTGACGGATCGAATAAACTCAAGTCCGGCTAGTTGAGCAGATACTTGCTCATCAGATGTACTATAATCAGTCGCAAACATAAGTCCTCGAATGGTTGAAGCATCACTTACCCGCATTGGATAAGAATCAACCGCCAAAATAAGATAAGCATCTCTCGCAGCGCTTTTCGAAGGTAATAATTCTATTATGTGCGAAACATACTCATCTCTTGTAGGAAATCGACTTCTTAGAGCGTCTGGGGAAATTGGTCCGTCAATAACCCCAATTTCATCTCTCAACCGCATATCAACAACGCCTTGTTTTCCTTGTTCGGATTTAAAGGAAGTAGTAGAATCTCGTACGAGTATTTGCACTTGATCTCTTAATTGTTGTTTCTCCCCTTCCGGAAAACGAACTATCCTATCTTGAGAACTACGAATCGCGTACAACATCAATGCTTCTTTTAGTTGGCTATCTGGCATTTGTGAAAGTAACTTTACACGCTCAGATAAAATAAGTAACTCGGCCTTTAATCCAACCGTACCTTGTTGAGCAAGATTTTCACGATATTTATGGGAAAAAACATTTCTAATACAAAAACTTGTCTTCGAGTTAATAAGTTTTAACCATGCGGACACACCTTCACTTTCTCCTAAGTAAAAACCTCCTAACGGATCACTAATAAACCGCTCGCTACGAGGAATACAATCAGTACCACCTCCAAATAACTGTCTTCTTAATAATCTTGGATCATCAAAACGGCTTAATGCTACATCGCTGAATGCAGTCGCAGCAAGTTGTGCAATTCGTGCTTCATAATATTCACGTCCAGGATTATCAACAAATTCCTTCTGATATTTCCTATCTGATCCTTTATTTATCAAAAATCCCAAACAATAGTCTCGATATGTTGATGGAGGAAGCATCATAATTTCATCAATCATCTTCAGGGAATGATCAATATTAAGTGAATCAAACTCTCTTTCCATGCTTGTTCCTTCAAGCCTAATCCTTAGTTCCGTTTTATCTTCAATTCGTGAGTCAATATAAAAATATGGTTGTTTTGAAAATGCAATTAAACTATTCCATTTATCTACCTCAAACACCGTATATCGATCATGATGTAATGTGAGAACTTCTTGCACTCTTTGTTCAATATTTGGATATTCAAGATTTCCCAAAATCCCAATTATATCGACATTTGCACCTTCGTTATTCAGACCAGATAAACTTAAACTATTTGAATATCCATCCTTGTTTTTTCTTGATAATTTGATTGTCCCCCCTTCTCTAACAAAGTCAAATATAAAATCCAATTGTTGCGTTGCCTTAGCCCCTGGTGCTAACCCTTCGTAAAGGTCAGTTTGAGCTGTACTTACTCCTGCCTGGTGTGGCTTCACACCTTCAGCTGGACCTGTAAATCCACCGACTTTTTCCAATTGCGCGATTTTTACTTTTGTATCAAACAGCGCCTGAGATAAATCTGAAACATTTATATCCTGCCAACTCGGCGAAATTGGAACCGTCCTGAGTAAACTCATCGCAACTTCATAGCTTGTCCTTAGGTTTGAGGCTTCAGAATAAGTAAAACTTGTTTCTCTATATAATGGGTAATCTGAGCTGCTTGATGACGCTCTATTGTGGATAATTATCCCATCAAATACTTTACCATATGTCAACTTGCCTTCAGATACAAGTTGTTGGAAGTAAGCGATTTTTTCTTCTTTAGGAATTCCAACTGCAATAACTATGTTTTCCATATGCCTTCTTTCAAACGATGATCGTTCGGCAATTATTTTTAAATTCTCCCATCTTCCTCTTATATCTGCCTCTGCGTCGATTCGCACAGTATCTCTTTCATAATTTGATTCTTCAATTATGTCGTCTTGCATCATTGGGACCGTTTTTCTTCTTTTTTGAATAAGATTAACGGCTTCAAGTGTATTCCGTGGTGTTGTTCTAATTTGAAATCGCGGTTCACCCCAGCGCCCTGGAATTTTTTCATATCTGTTTTCTCCATGATAAACTCTTACATCATCGATTCTTCTCCCCAAATATCTCCATTGATCCATTACACAACCTGCTCCAGTTGGCCCACTAAAAGATTCATTACCAATATAACTATCAAGTATGTTCCCTCCACTACAAGGTGCAACGCGAAAGGTAAAAAAATCAGGTGATAAAGTAGTTATAAATGGTGCAACTGTCTCCGCTCCATCATATCCCTCTTTTTCAGTCTTCACTGAAGCTTCTAATTGATAAACTACATACTCACTTTGATAGAATGTTGAGTAATCCAAGTTGTGTGCTTGAATAAAAAGTTTATCTAGTAGTTTTTGCTCTTCGGGTGTTTGGGAAAAAGAACGCGCAAGAGCCGATATTCTTAATCGAAGGTGTTCATTGTAAGTTTGACTAAATGAATCAGACTGAAATGCTTGAGAAAATTTAACTTCATCACCAAAACGCGCATCAACAACTAATGCAGCACGATAATGACGCGTTTCCTCTAATAAAGCTGCTACATCTGATACTGACATTTTTTCAGGTTGCTTTGACAATCTGTTCGGATCGGGAAATATCCCAAAAGCATGTTCACCAAGTAAACCTCTCAAATTGTGGTTTACATCCAATCCTCTAAATGTATCCTGTATTTTGTTAAGAAATGTATTAAAATCCGTAATACCTAATGAATTAAGTTTTACTCCAAGTTCCGGATATGATGAAAAATCACCTGAAAGGACAGCTGGAAGATTTATTGATTGTCTTTGGGTAAGTAAAAAAGTATAGAGGTTTTTTATTTGTATACTTCTCTGTTCAGAAACAGTATCGCGTTCTAAATTTAACTGTTGTTGTCTAAGCTCTTGCTCTTGAGGAGTCAAATCTTTTCCATCTTCAAATAACGGGGCTTGTTGATAGGCTGTCCAATATTTGGGTTTTGGTTTACTACAATCATCAATCATTGCTTGAACGGCTTCTCCAGCTTTTTCTCTTACACCTTCATCATCAACAGTAATCTTTCCACGTGCCAGTCCACCAACCGGAATATGACCTTTTTTATATGGTTTTTCATTATTTTTACCAATATACGCCGTAACTTCTTTTCCAATAGTAATACCTTCTGTATTAAAACCAAACGTTTCGTCTTTCTTTGCTGCTTGTGCTTTCAACTCTGTTGTAACTGCATCCATTAACACGGAAACTGTTTCGAAATCTTCATTTTCAGCAATTACTTTAGCTAGTTCTGCTCTACGAAATAAGCGGTATCCTATCATCGCCTCTGCCAATTCAGTACAATTTGCAGCTTCATCAACTGTAGTAATACACTCCCCTCGAGATGAAGCAAGAACGCGTTTTTGACGTTTATCAACCCACTCCCGCATTTGACTAGACAAATCATCAATAGTCTCTCTTTGAATCTTGGTATAGTCGTGTGTTTGATTGGGTATTGCACCTTCTGTGTTTTTAAGAATATTAATTAATACCAGTTTTCTATTTTCAGACGGAGGATGTGATGGAAGTAGTGCATGTTTTTTATCATCAGTACGAGCTTCAACGTCTGCATCATGATAATAATCTGTTCCCTTTTCTAGGTATATTAGAAAGTCTTCCACATCAATCATGGCTTTTGGATTATAGCCAGCTTCAGCAGATAATATAACTCCTTGTGCGTCACAATACTCCTCATTCATATAACTCTGTTGAGCTTCATTATCTGTATGACTCACTTCATGAGCAAGTAAACCAGCAAGATGATCTTCAGTAATCCCCGATAAATGTTTAACTTCACGTAAATACGTATCCATAAGAGAAATAAAACCCGTCTCTATAAAAACGGCTTTGCCATGTTGATACGTCCAAGCATTGACAGTATCACGAACTGTAATATTTATTTGATATTGATCGCTTGTTTCAGTACGAGAAAGCAGTCCCCTTCCCTGCAATCTTTTTTCTGCTGCGCCGATGCGAGTTGTTATACCCCGCATTACTTCATTAAATTTATGTTCTGGTGATAAGAGGGCTTTTTGGGATTCGAGATCATGTGTCCGTATTGAACTCATTCGTTTACCGCTTTCAACAGTTTGTGCTTCATGGGCTTTATTTTCCAATCTACGCGCTTGTATATAAGAATCCTTTTGAGTAAGAGGTGGCGTAACAAGGGCTTCACGTTGTTGAACAACGGTTGTTGGAGAAGGTCGATCTTGCGCTTTCCATTTTAATTTACTTACTAATCGATCTAATGCTTGATAGTTAATTGGCGGCATTTCTGGTTGGTTCGGTCCAGGCATATCTAAATATATAACCTTCTTAACTGAAATTGCAATTTTAAATTGAAATTATTTAAAAACTATCGGTCAGAAGAGTTTTAAGTTCTGTGCCATCACGGTGAATACGTTTAAAGAAAGAATTTATTTTTCAAACTCTTTGAATTTCTTAAAGTATTTATCCCTACCATATTCTCTTTCTTTATTAATACGAAAGCAACATATAACGACTTACGAAGCAAGAAGTTGATACATGTAAAAAATTATCATTGGATCGGTTATTCTGACATCAGGATCATTTGATTTTGCTCTTTGAAATACCTCTATTTCACCTAGAGAAATCCCAGGATAAACTCGCCTTGCGTCATCATCAGTACCTTTTTCTCTTAATAATGCCGTATAGGCTTTGGCAATACCGCTCATCTTCGGATCGGCCCCATAAAGATTTGCTATTAGTAAACAAATAGTATCCAAGGCTCCATAAGTCATATTTGAAAGTCCTCTCATAACTAAATAAGGCTCAATGACACAACCTTCTACTGCTAACATATCTGTTACTTTTGCATATTGTGCGGCTAATCCAAATTGGCTATCATCCGAAGCGTTTTGAAAACCTGATGACAAAATTTTCAGTAAGGAACGTAAGGCACGTTGATTGACTGAATTAACAGTAATTGGCTTAAAT
>Ga0210017_1002836_pt1 | contig 14701 bp, 17 predicted proteins | sample CryGeyCG2014_020_FD_183966 | JGI IMG/M metagenome (GOLD analysis project Ga0210017, IMG submission 183966) | Groundwater microbial communities from aquifer - Crystal Geyser CG08_land_8/20/14_0.20 (SPAdes) (version 2) | ecosystem: Environmental > Aquatic > Deep subsurface > Groundwater | place... | reverse complement strand
GAAATGGTGCTGCTGAAAACCTCGCCGGCACTTTATAAAGCATTAGGGATTTATCTTCCTTTGATTTCAACCAATTGCATAATTTTAGCGGTTGCGATATTAAATATCCGGGAAAATTACAATCTTATAAAAACGGTTGTATTTACCGTCGGTGCGGGTCTGGGTTTTACGCTCGCGCTTATTTTGATGTCATCAATAAGAGAACGGCTTGAAATCGCCGATATTCCGAAAGCGCTTGAAGGCGAGCCGATAGCGTTTATTATTGCGGGACTTATTGCGATAGCATTTTTCGGATTTTCAGGGATGATGTAGGGGGGCAATTAAAAATGAAAAATTTGAAATTAAAAATTATTGGTTTTTTCTTTTTGTTTTTTGGAACCAGTGTTTTTGCAAAAAACAATCCTGAAGTTGGAGTTGTTATCGGCAAACCGACTGGCATTTCCGGCAAATATTTTTTATCGGGAAAAACTGCTATTGACGGTGTCGTTGGTTTCGGCTCCGGTTTTATGGCGCATTTTGATTATCTATGGCACAATTTTGAATCGTTAAAAGTCAACGAAGGAAAACTGCCGTATTATTACGGCGGGGGATTTTTAATAACCGAGAAAAATTTTTGCGTGCAGGGAAAAATCGGTATTGAATATCTTTTTGACACGAATCCGCTCGGGATATTTATTGAAATTGCACCTGCCGTCGGGACAGATTTTATATTTCAGGGCGGAGTTGGGGTAAGGTATCGGCTAAAATGAGCGCAATTATAATTCCTTTAATCGTTCTCGGTATTCTGGGGCTGGTACTCGGTATAGGGCTGGGTATAGCGTCCAAAAAATTCGCCGTTAAAACTGACCCAAGGGTTGATATCATATTCGGGATGCTTCCCGGTGCTAACTGCGGTGCTTGCGGGTTTGCGGGGTGTTTAGGTTATGCAAAAGCAATTGTTGAAGGTGTTGCTAATCCAGCCCTTTGTTCTGTCGGCGGAGAAGATGCATCAAAAAAAATCGCAGAGTTTTTAGGCGTTAAAATTTCTTCACGACAAAAACTTGTTGCCCGGATTCATTGCGGCGGTGATATCTCCGAAAAAAGACAGAGGGGAAATTATAACGGAGTAAAGACATGTGTGTCGGCAATGCTGGTTTCCGGCGGAACGGTGATGTGCAGTTACGGGTGTCTCGGTTTTGGTGATTGTGCCAGTGTCTGTCTTTTCGGCGCTATAAAGTTAAGAGAGGGTTTGCCGCCTGAAATTGATGAAGAGAAATGTACCGCCTGCGGTTTATGCGTAAAAGCATGCCCGAGAAATTTAATAGAACTCATTCCGAAAGATAAAAGATTTTTAATTGCCTGTTCCTCGCACGATAAAGGAAAAGTTGTTCGTTCCGTCTGTGATGTCGGTTGTATCGCCTGCGGGCTTTGCGTGAAAAAATGTCCATGTCATGAAAAAGTGATTGTAGTAGAAAACAATCTTGCAAAAATTAATTATACGACCTGCGAAAATGCCGGCGAGTGTTATAAGGCGTGTCCGACCAAATGCATCCAATGGAAGAGATAGTAGTCATTCGGGAGTTGTCTCGTCAGCACGCGTTGGCTCTGTAGCCACGCTCCCACTCGCATCGCTGAATGTTTTAAGCGATGCTCCGTGAGGGCATTCCCCAACAACTCCCTCATTCCGAGATAAATTGTTTATGGAAGAAATTGCAACGATAGTTGAAATTTCCGGTAACAAACTTAAATTATTACTTACCCGCCAAGCAGTATGCAAAAAATGCGGCGCCTGCCAAAAAGCCGAAGATGGTAGTTTTTATCTTGAACTTGAAAATACCGTCGGTGCAAATGCGGGCGATAAAGTTCTCGTTAAAATTGAACCGTCAAACCTGAAAATCTCGGCAATACTTTACGGAATCCCTTCCGCTATGTTTACTATCGGTATTTTTCTCGGCTTTTTTCTGGGTCATTCTGAAACTTTTGCTTTTTTCACAGGTTTTGGTTTTTTAATAATTTCTTTTATTGCTGTGAAATCATTACTAAAAAAATACAAACCAAAAATAGAAAAAATAATTTGACGGGAGGTGTTTATGATGTGGTTTTTTTTGATTGTTTTAGCAAGTGTTGTTCTGTATGTTGTCAGTATTTACAACAAGTTGATTCGCTACAGGGTTGAGTCGGAAAACTCATGGAGTCAGATTGATGTCCAGTTAAAACGGCGTCACGATTTGATTCCCAACTTGGTTGAGACGGTCAAGGGTTATATGCAGTTTGAAAAAGACACACTGACAAAAGTGATGGATGCGCGTGCAAAAGCCACCGGCTCAGGTGATATGCAAAGCCGTATGAAAGCCGAAGGCGAGATTTCCGGACTTTTAGGTCGGCTTATGGCCATATGGGAAAATTATCCGGACTTGAAGGCGAACAAAAACGCGATGCAACTTCAGGAAGAACTTACAACGACTGAAAATCGGATTGGATATACCCGCGGTCATTATAACGATGTTATTGCAAATTACAATGCGCTCATTGAGCAGTTTCCGTCAAATCATGTTTCAAGGATGTTCGGTCCTTTTCAGAAAAAAGTGTTTTTTGAGATACCTGAAGTAGAAAAAGAAGTTCCGAAAGTGAAGTTTTAATAGATACGAATACGCACGAATAAAAAACCCGAATAAAGGCACCGAATAAAAGCATCGAATTTATTCGGAGATTTCCATATGATTCATTCACTTCCTGCTGAAACCGTTTTAGATGCAAGAGAACAGGCGGAACGGACCACTCGGGTTCTGTTTGTTTTGATACTGATAATTTATGCCGTCTTTTTCAATCTGATATTTGCAGTAGTGCTTGCCTGTCTCGGTAAACATTTTTATTTTTTTGTTGTAAAAAAATTCTGGCTGTTTAATACAATTGCCACAGCGGTTGCTTTTTTCACAGGTGTAGTTCATTTTCTTTTGGCAAGGAAACGGTCTCTCAATGAAATCCTTAATCAGTTAGGTGCAATCTCTTCGGATAAAAGTGACGAGTATCATAAAGTTTTTATAAATATCGTTCATGAAGCAGAAGCGGCAACAGGTATAAGACCGATTCTGCCGGTAGTTATTCCGTCTGCGGGATGCAATGCGTTTTCTGTTGAGGATGGTTTTCACTCTTCGGCGATTGGTGTAACTGAGGGCACATTAGCACGATTAGACCGCTCTGAACTGACAGCAGTTGTATCTCACGAGGCGGCGCATTTGGTCTCCGGTGATTCGCGGCTTGCTACGACGGTAAGTAACATTTTGGGGATATTTGACCGTCTCCGTTCACTTTTTACAAAATCAAAATTATGGCAGGTTTTATCCAGAACAAAAGCATCCGTATTTTTGATATTGGCACGGCCGTTTTTATGGTTTCTGGCAACACTTGGCAGGTTCATCACTAATTTTATTTATATGGCGATTTCAAGGAAGCGTGAATTTCTTGCCGATGCCAACGCAGTGGATATGTGTAAAGACCCGCTTTCATTTGCAGAGGCGCTTTACAAAATTTCACAAAGATACAGAGGAAGTTTTGATGTGCCGAAAGGTTTTGCGTCGCTTTTTATTCTAACCCCGCAGATATCTCGGTTAGATGAAGAGCGTGGTTTTTTTGCCAATCTATTCAGCACACATCCGCCGGTTGCAGACCGTCTTAAAAAATTGATGACTTGGGCAAAAACGGATGTGATTACAATTAAGCGGGACTTAAAAAATGTGTCGACGGTCGGGATTGAGAAAAATTTGATAGAAACGAAAGAAGAATCTCCGAAATTTTTTGCGCACATTAAAGAGAAATGGGAAGGGCCTTTCACACCGCTCCAGATACTTGCATTGGATACTATTAAGCCGTCAACATTCGTTTGTTCTGTGAATGATGATAAAATTGTCCGTGCCGGTGACGATGAACTTTTGCTTCAACTTTTTATTAAAAGAATGTCAAGCGTGGTCTCACAAAACCGTTGCCCGCGATGTAATGTTCCGTTGGTTGAGATGCCATATGAGGGTACTTTTACGCTGCATTGTAATTTTTGTGCCGGCGATTTGCTGAAATACGGTGTGTTAGAAAAAGTGATTGCCCGTAAGGATAAAGGATTTTCTGCTGGCGAGATTGAAAATGTTAAAACTTGGCGAAAATTACAAAGGGTGAACATCCCTGTAATTGACAACTTTCCGAATATCAGATGTCCGATTTGTAATACCCAGATGGCGATGGTCTTTCACAGCATGCTTACCGGTGTTATTATTGACAGATGCTTAAATAAAAATTGTCGTGCTGTTTGGTGCGCCGGCGGTGAGTTGGAGAAAATTCAGATATTGGTTGAGGAAGCTGAAAAAGCAGCGGCGGTGAAATGATTTTCAAACTTAATTACGGCGAGGATATTACGCAGGCAATAACCGAAAAATGCCGGCGGAAAAAAATAAAATCCGCTTTTGTGTTTTTTATCGGTGCGGTAAAGATCGCAACAATCGGTTATTACAACCAGAAAACAAAAAAATACAAAAAAATTTTTATAAATAAGCCGATGGAAATTGTTTCGGGAATCGGGAATATTTCCGTTAAAGAAGGAAAGCAGTTTTTACATGCGCATATTTCTTTGGCGGACAAAAACGGAAAATTATCCGGCGGGCATCTTTTTTCACCGACAATAGTTTTTGCCTGCGAGGTTTTCATAATTCCCCAAAAACAAAAACTTGTAAGGAAATTTGATGAAAAAACGGGACTTTTTTTATGGTAGAAATAAAATTAAAAGCAAACGCAAAGATAAATCTTTTTCTTGATATTTTGAACAAAAGAAAAGACGGTTATCACAACATAAGAACGATTTTTCAGGAAATTTCACTGACGGACGAGATTTATGTCAGAGAAATTAAAAATGGGATAAAAATTTTCTGTGCTCATCCAAAAGTTCCGACCAATAAAACAAATCTTGTTTATAAAGCGGCGGATTTGCTCAAAAAACATTCAGGCATAAAAAAAGGGATTTTGATAAAAATCAAAAAAAATATCCCGGTTGGCGGCGGCCTCGGAGGCGGTTCGTCGGATGCTGCGGCTGTGTTGAAAGGCCTCAATAAACTTTGGAATTTGAAACTTACTAAAAATCAACTTGCTGGAATAGGGAAAAAAATCGGCGCCGATGTGCCGTTTTTTATTTATGGCGGCAGATGTTTGGGCGAAGGAATTGGGGATAAACTTACGCCGCTTAAAATCCGAAAAAAAGAGTGGTATGTAATAGTTAAGCCGCCGTTTGAAATTTCTACAAAATTTGTATATTCGCAATTGACAAAACCGCAGAAAACTGGTAAAATTAAAAAATACGCTAATTTTAACAGGTTGGAGGATGTTGTAATTCCTTTATATCCTGAAATAAAAAAGATTAAAGATTTATTGACTGAAAGCGGCGCGGAATTTTCGTTAATGTCCGGTAGCGGAAGTTGTGTTTTTGGTTTTGTAAAAAATAAAATCGCAGGGATTAGAATAAAAAATCGTTTGCAAAAAGCCGGATATGTCGTTTGGCTGGTTCATTCAGTAGAGGCAATTAAAAATTCAAAATTAAAAATGACGCTACGCTAAAATTATGGATAAAATTATTATTAAAGTTTTTTTCCTAAATTTTTAATTTTACATTTTACATTTTTAATTGTCGTTAAGGGGGTGCATCATGGAGATTACGGAGGTTCGGGTTTTTTTGAAGGAAGAGGAGCGGCTCAGGGCATATGTGACGGTGACATTTGACAATGCGTTTGTCGTCAGAAATATGAAGATTGTCAAGGTCAACGATAAACTGATTATTTCTATGCCTAGCCGGAAAATGAAGGACGGTTCGCACAAAGACATCGCGCATCCGATAAATGCCGAAATGAGACAGAAAATAGAAAAAGCGGTTATGGATGCATATGAGAAAGAACTGAAAAATCCGCATCCAGTGAAACCGAGGGAGGTAAAAAGTGAATATCCCGGGAAGGAAGAATGAAATAAAAACAATGCAAAATTATAAATTAAAAATTAAAAATTATGGTTTGATTTTTTTCATTTTTTATTTTTCATTTTTCATTTTTAATTGCCTCTACTCTGCTCCTTCTGGAAACATTCAACTTTCAATCGCTTCCCCTGACCCCGCGACTGCCGGCGAAAAAATTACATTCCAGGTGATTGCATTGAATACGGGCAGCGAAAAATGGCTTTCAGATGAATATTATCTGGAAGCCGAGATTTACGACGCGCAAAAAAATTACATCAAAAAAACCGGTAAGATGAAAGGCAAAATTGATGTCACAACCGGCGAGACGGCGCTTGCATATCTCCCTTTTACCGTGCCGAGTTCTTTTTCCGGCGAGTATTTTTATAAAATTACTTTAACACTGAAAGAACAAAGAATTATTGTTTCGGAATATATTCCCTTTACCATAGTTGAACTTACCCGTCCTCTCCAACCGGGAAAAAAAGTTACCGTCGGCGGCAACGCCATTCTTTCATGGAAACAGTCGCAAAAAAAATATGAGGTATACGGTTCTTCATCCGACTACAACGGTTCTGTTAATCTGAATTTGGTCGGGAATGTCTATCAAACGCCTGTTTCGTTGAATGTATATGCGCTTTATACGAAAGAAGACGAATTTGACCTTGACAATTTCCTCCTCAATTATTACGGGAAAAAAATTCAACTCTCTTTCGGCGATATCCAGCCGTCATATAATTCGCTTACATTATACGGTGCGGGAATCCGCGGTTTGAATATCACAGGAACAACGGGAAAATTTTCCGCATCTGTCGTGGGTGCCCAATCGGCGGAAAAACAGGAAGGGACGGACACTGCCGCCGGCATCTACGAAAGGTATCTATACGGCGGAAAAATTTCACAGAGTTTCACTTCCTCAAACTCTCAAATAGGTGCCTCTTATATCGCAAGCAAAGATGCTGAAAATTCTATTGAAAAACCTGGAACGGCCATTCCCGTAAAAAATAATGTCGTCGGCGGCGATGTATATTTTGAACCATCTTCCGTCCTCGGAATAAAAGGGGAGTATGGACAATCAGAGTACTGGGCGGATATTTCGTCTGATTCTGTAAAAGATAGAGGACTGAAAGCCACAGTTTCTTCCGTCAATGTAAAAAACTTTTCATTTATGGGAATATACTCAAAAATAGAACCGGATTTCAACTCGCTCGGCGCTCCCTCGTCCACAAAGGATAAGGAATCATATGAACTTTCAACGGGTTATTCTCTGGAACGTTCCGGCTCGATATCCTGTTATTTCAACAATTACCATGATAATTTGAACAAGGATCCGAGCAAGACAACTACGACGCAAAATCTCGGAAGCGTTACGTTAACATCCGGCATTCCCAAATATCCGGTTTTAACTCTGGGATATTCTATGAATATAGCGAAAGGTGACCCGATAGACGCTCTTAACAACGAAACAAAAACGCCGTCGGTGGGAATTTCTCACACGATAAAAATGACGACGCTTTCCATAAATGCCCAGCAGTCAAAATTCAAAGATAAAACCGGTGTTTCATCCGACTTAAAAACTGACACTGGAAATCTCGGACTTTCAACGCGCATCGGAGAGAATATTTCCGTTTCCGGCGGCGCCACGCTCTCAAAAACATTAAATATTGCCTCGTCAACGGAGACCGTTACGGGTTCGTATTCAATCAATATAAATTATCTCAACATTATAAAAGAAAAACTTTCCGCTGCGATGTGGGGCTCCTACACGACCTCACTTGATAAACCGACGGAAGCCGCTGATAATATAAACACTACCGGCACCGTTGAATTGACATACAGCGTCCGTCAAAATCTTTCCGCCGCACTCGGATATACGCTCACCGATTATAAAGACGCTTTTGCTGCAGCAAACAGTTATAAAGAAAATTCCGGGAATGTCCGACTATCAATGGGTTTTTAGGAGGAAAAATGAAAACTAAAAAGTGGTTAAGTGATTATGTGATTAGGTGGTTAGGTAGGAGCACCCTTAAGGGTGCTCTACTACTTTTACTTATCCACTTATCCACTGCCTTTACGCCCAAAAAGAATCAAAGACATCAATTGAGACGAAAATTGCCATTGAATCAAGCATGGAGAACCGTCTGAAAAAAGTTCTCAGCGAAATAACCGGCACAGAGAAAATCGTCGTTATTGTAAATGTCCAGTTGATGAGCGAAAAAAAGGAAAAAGCGCCTGCCAAAAAAGATGATGAAATGTTTTTGCCGGGAGTTCCGATAAAAGAAACCCTTGCCGAAAAAAAGGTTGAGTCGGTAATGCTCTCTGCCCTCGGCGACGATACGAGGACGCTCATCAGAAAACTTTCGGTCACGATAATTCTTGATAATTCTGTTTCGTCAAAAGTTGTGGATATTGTTAGAGAGGTCTCATCCGGCCTTCTTGGAATAGAGAAAGAAAGAGGCGATGAACTGAATATCAAGCAGATGAGTTTTCAAAAAAATGTTTTTTCATGGAGTTCCATCTTTTACCCTCCGAACATTTACTGGCTTTTTGCGGTATTGGCGGCAATCGGTTTTACATTAGCGATTTCAATGTTTTTGTTCGGACCTTTCCAGAAATTCGCCAAGGATTTCGTTTCTGCGGCTGTCAGTTCCGCATCGTCATTTAAGGAAAAGACATCGGAGGCATCCGGCGGTTTTGCAACCGGTGCGGTAATTCCGGAAATAGCCGCTTCGTCGGAAATCCGAAAAAAAGAACTCTCGGCATCCGGCAAAGAGCCGCTGTTTTCGTTTGTCAATGCGGAAAATATAAAAGAACTCGGCTATCTTCTCAAAAACGAACCGGCAAAAAATATAGCGGTCGTTATGAATTATTTAACACCGGAATTATCAGCCCGGATTTTTACCGAAATACCGAAAGATGTAAAGAAAGATGTCGTCGGTTTTTTGTCCAAGGTGGAGGAACTTAATCCGTCAGAGGTTGAAAAATTAGAGAATCACCTTAAAATAAAAATTGATTTTCTTTCAGGCGGCGAAGAAAAAATACGGGAGATTGTCCATTCTGCCGACGAGAAACTTCAAAACGAAATTATCGCTGAACTAAAAACCAAGGATTCAAACCTTGCTAAGGTTATTGAAAAATCAATCGTTCGTATTGACATTTTATCCTCTATGGATGTATCCGATTTGCAACTTTTAATAAAACAGGTGGGAACTGCCGTATTCGGACAGGTACTGAAAATTTTGCCCGCCGCACAGCAGGAAAAAATATTTTCCGTTTTACCGGCCGGCGCCGCAACACGGTTGAAACAGGAAATGGAGTTGGGAAAATCGCTGACGCCCCAGCGGCTTGAAATTGAGAAAAAGCGTTTATTGGACATTATTCGTCGGATGAAAGAAAGAGGGCTTATATAGACAATTAAAAATGTAAAATGCAAAATTAAAAATTTATGTAAAGATTTTAATAAAAAACTCCTTAATTTTAGCGTAGCGTCATTTTTAACTTTTAATTTTTAATTGTTGTTTGCGAGGTAACTATGGATGTAATGACGATTTTAGGAATTCTTACCGGTTTCGGGGCGATACTGTTTGTAATGGCCCGCGGCCACATGATTTATATGCTTTTTAATGTTGAAGCCCTCGTGCTTATATTCGGCGGGACATTCGGCGCCGCGATGATTACCTACCCGTGGCGGATAATAAAACGGCTTCCCGTTGCCCTGAAGATAGTGTTTTTTCCTCCGAAAAGAATAACAAAAGAAAATTTGATTAAACGGATAATTCAACTGTCGCAAGTTGCAAAACGGGACGGAGTGGAATCGCTGCAGAAGGAAATCCCGACGATAGAAACGCCTTTTTTGGCGGACGGGCTGCAGATGATTGTGGACGGTCTTGAAGCCGATATTGTAAAAGAAAAATTGGAAAAGGAAATTTCTTCAATAAGAAGACGGCACCAGCAGTTAGCGGGAGTGTTCCGTTCTATGGGAACATATGCACCGATTTTCGGTCTTCTGGGAACGCTTGTCGGCGTCGTTCAGGTGCTTAAAAATCTTACCGACCCGACCTCGCTCGGAGCATCAATGGCGATAGCGATGACGGCTTCTTTCTACGGAATTTTTTCTGCGAATTTTATTTTTCTTCCGATTGCGGGAAAATTAGGCGCCCACAGTGACGAAGAAATTTCGCTTAAAGAAATAATTACGAAAGGCGTTCTGTCAATTCAAAAGGGCGATGTACCCGTCGTATTGGAAAAGAAATTAGAAGCGTTTGTAGCGTATCGGACGAGACAGAAAGAAAAATGAAACAATTAAAAATTTAGGTGAAAATCTTTAATAATAATTTTATCCACAATTTTAGCGTAGCGTCATTTTTAACTTTTAATTTTTAATTGGTGTTATTATGGCGGAATATCGGGAAAAAAGAAGTCATGACAATCCTATCTGGCTTGCGGTTTTGTCGGATTTGATGACGAACCTGATGCTGTTTTTTTTGGTTTTGTACGGATTTACCCGCCAGCCGGAAGAAGTGAAAAAAGCGATGACCCGCGCTCTGGAGGACAGATTTCGCGGTAAGCAAACGGATGCTGCCGTAGTCCGTGCTGAGCGTGTCGTAAAAAAATTTCAGGAGGAAGAAACGGCATCCCGAATTGACAATCTTGTTAAAGACAAGGGTTTGCAGGAATACACGCAGGTGGAAATTTCCGAAAAATATGTGAAAATCACGCTGAAAACTCCGGTTCTTTTTGCGCCGGGAAGTTCCTCTCTGAAAAACGAAGCGGCGGTGTCCTTGAGAGAAGTTGCCAAGGCATTGAAACCGCTTGCAAATTCCGTCGTGGTGGAGGGACACACCGACAACGTTCCGATTAAAACTGCGGCATACTCGTCCAACTGGGAACTTTCCGTCGCACGGGCTTACAGCGTGATTGAATTTTTTGAAAAAATGGGAATTAAACCGGAGAGGTTTGTGGCGGCGGGTTACGGCGAGTTCAAACCGGTTGCTTCAAACGATACCGAAGAAGGCCGTCTACAGAACCGCAGAATTGAAATAAACATAGTAAGATAAAAAGGCAATTAAAAATGTAAAATGCAAAATTAAAAATTGAGGTGAAAAGATTTTACAATAATTTTATCCATAATTTTAGCGTAGCGTCATTTTTAACTTTTAATTTTTAATTGATGTTATTATGGCAGACGATATTTTTAATTTTGATGATGAAGTTTCAGCCAACGAGGAATTCTTAACGGAGGAAGAAAAGTTTTTTGAGGAGTTCCGTAAAGAGGAGGCGTCATCTTCCGCGAAGGAGGAGGATACCTTTTACGACGATTCGTCCCCCGATGATTTGACCCAGCACCTCTGGATGGTGTCATTTGCGGATTTGATGACGATACTTATGATTTTTTTCCTGTCATTGTTCGGTTATGCCGCCACCGGCGCCTCCTCCCAGTATGAAAAGTCATTGACATCCCTGCAAAAGGATGTGGCAAACAAAAGTGAAAAATCCGTTTTTGAAAAAAGGGAAAAAGAGACGGACGTCGCCGCAAAAATGGAAAGTTTTATCAAGGACAAAGACCTTTCTAAATTCGCAAAAGTTGAAACGAATGCACAGCGGATAAAAATTTCACTGTCAAATCCGATATTGTTTGACAGCGGCTCCTCGGAACTTAAAAGTGCGGCAACACCCGCATTAAAAGAAATAGCGCGGTTGATGGGAACTATGGAAAATCAGATTGTGGTTGAGGGGCACACCGACAATGTTCCTATTTCTTCGGCAAAATACCGTTCCAATTTTGAACTTTCCGCGGCAAGGGCGTTCAGCGTTATAAATTATTTCATCAACATTGAGAAAATATCTCCGGAAAGATTTTCAACATTCGGCTACGGAGAATTTCGGCCTGTTGCGCCGAATGATACCGACGAAAACCGTGCAAAAAACAGAAGAATTGAAATTAACATAATAAGAAAAGGATGAAGAAAAGAATTTCAGTAAGTCGTGTAGTTGCCCAACTTGTTGGGCGCCGTTGCCTTGTAGTTGCCAACCTTGGTTGGCTTATTTTCAGCCGAGCAAGCTCGGCAACTACTTTTATATTCCTGTTTCCCGCAGCCCTTCATTCGCAGGAAATTTCCACTCTCTACCAGGATGCGATGACTGCGTTTTACAAAAAGGACTACAAAAAAGCGATTTCATTATGGGAAGAGGTATTAAAGGTTGACCCGAGGCAAAAAAATCCGCCGAAACTTATAGAGATGGCCCGCTCAAAAATGCTGGAGAACATCAAGCCGCTTACCGACGAGTTCAACAAACTTTTGGCGTCGGGCGAATACCTTCAGTCATTAGAAAAATTGGACCAACTTTTGGAACTTGACCCTACAAATCCGACCTGGCAGGGTTACAGAGAAAAACTTAAAAAATTCACAGTGAATGTCGCACCGTCAATCACGGAAAAAGGAAAAATCCCTCAACTTTTAAGAAAAAGCGTCAGCAGTTATTTAGGCAGAGAGAAAGACGAGCGTCTTGCAGTTCTCGCATCCCGCTATGCATGGCAACTTGACAAATCAAATAAACTTTCGGAAAAGGTCTTTTTATTTTTTGATAAAGAGTTTTCTATGATTGCCCGACTTGAGGTTATTGACAGGGTGAAGACCGTTGTTGAGCAGAAGCAGGAGACGATTTTGGATGCGATTTACGACGGTAAATACGAATACGCCCAAATGGAATGCGAACTGGTCATCGCTCTGGAGCCGGACAATGCTCTCGCATGGAAACGGCTCGGCTCGGTATATTATGCTCTCGGAAAAAGGTCGGATGCCAAAAATTGCTGGCAGGAAGCGATAAAAATTACGCCCGACGACGTCGAAACAAAAAAGTTTTTACAGAGAATCAAATAAAGGCAATTACTAAGGGGAGCATAAAATACTTTACATCCGTAAAGTACTTCGTCTGTCACCCTGAACTCGTTTCAGGGTCTATAGATGCTGAATCAAGTTCAGCATGACACCATCTTCCATGTAAAGTATATTCCGCTCTTGTTAGTAAGAATTGAAAATTAAAAATTAAAAATGCTTTTTACCACAATTTTACATTTTTAATTGATTTTGTTGATGTGTAAAAATTCACATTGACAAAATGCTAAAAATACTTTATACTTTATGGTGTAGTCGCAGACCCCTGGTTGTCCCTGAAGGGACTCCCAGCGGTCGCTTGGGGTGAAATTTATGGGAACTTTTAAGGAAAAGATTTTAATAATAAATGCCGAAAAGCCGGAATTAAAAACTGAAATTGAATGTGTTGTTGATAGCGGTGCGACTTATACCTGGATACCAAGCAAAATCTTGAGAAAATTAGGTTACAAGCCAGAATATAAACAAGAGTTTAAAATTGCCGATGGTTCAATAATAACACGGGATGCTTGTTGGATTAAGATTTTTCTTAAAGATAGTATAAGACCGACTCTTGCCGTTTTTGGAGATGAAAATAGCGAAGCTTTACTTGGCGCATTTACACTTGAAGGTTTCTGTCTCGCTGTTGATAATGTAAACAAGAATTTGATTCCAGTTCCTGCTTTGCTCCTTAGTTTTCTAAAAAAGAAAATAAGAGTAATATGAAAACCAGAACCGTCCCGATAATTACTAACAAGAGCGGAATATACTTTACATGGAAGATGGTGTCATGCTGAACTTGATTCAGCATCTATAGACCCTGAAACGAGTTCAGGGTGACAGACGAAGTACTTTACGGATGTAAAGTATTTTATGCTCCCCTTAGTAACGGCAATTAAAAATTAAAAGTTAAAAATTAAAAATACTTTATACTTGTAGCGGTGGGATTACCATCCCACGATGTTGTAGTCGCAGACCTTGGTCTGCTTGAAATTAAAATTCGGAGGTTTTTGTGAAAAGAAAATCAAGTCAAATTCGTGAAACACAAACAGAATATAAAACACACAGGGTTATGGAATATTCTGTAATCATTCACCATAGCAAATACGGTTATGATGTTGAATGCCCTGTCCTTCCCGGTTGTTGTTCTCAAGGCGATACTTTTAAGGAAGCGATTGAAAACATAGAAGATGCTATAAAAACCTACATTGAAATGGTTGATGAAGAAATAGAAAAATCTGTTAAGAAATCCAGAAACTATACTTGTTGTGAAGTAAGGGTAGGAGTATAATTTTGCTATTTACAGATTTATCGGCTGAACGAGTAGTAAAAGCATTAAGAAAAAAAGGATTTGAAGTGATAAAACCAGGCAAACATATTGGTATGTCGGATGGCAAGCGAAGAGTAACTGTTCCGCGGCATAAAAGAGTAAATCCATATACGCTAAAAACAATTATAAAAAGAGCAGGTTTAACCGATGAAGAATTTAAAAAGTTGTTATGAAAATTATGAGCCACAAAAAAATAATTAGAACCGTCCCGATAATTATTTTTACTTTTAACTTTTAACCTTTAACCTTTTACTTGCTTTCTTGGCATGTGTAAAAATTCACATTGACAAAAAGCCGAAAATACTTTATACTTATAGTGTAGGGCAGGGCTTCAGCCCTGCGAAAACAAACGCAACCCTGAAGGGTTGCCCTACATAAAAGATATGAAACTCAAAAAAATAATTAGAAGCGTCCCCATTTTCCCTACAGGGCTTGTCCCTGCTTGAATGTAGTCGCAGGATTTATCCTGCGTTCAGTTGTAGTCGCAGATTTTAATCTGCGTTTTCGGAAAATTATGAAATGGGGACGGGGGAAATTAGTAAA
>Ga0210017_1002834_pt1 | contig 14707 bp, 17 predicted proteins | sample CryGeyCG2014_020_FD_183966 | JGI IMG/M metagenome (GOLD analysis project Ga0210017, IMG submission 183966) | Groundwater microbial communities from aquifer - Crystal Geyser CG08_land_8/20/14_0.20 (SPAdes) (version 2) | ecosystem: Environmental > Aquatic > Deep subsurface > Groundwater | place... | reverse complement strand
TTCATTTAATTCAAATTGAAAATTCGGCGAAAGTTAAAAAGGCAGCTGAAAAAACATATAATGATTTACGGAAAAAAGAGATAGAAGTATTATATGATGACAGAGAAGATAAAACTGCTGGAGAAAAGTTTGCTGAAGCTGACTTAATCGGCATTCCGATTCGTCTAGTTATCAGTGAAAAAACTTTAAAAAAGAATTCCTTAGAAGTCAAAAAAAGAGATGAGGGAAAAACATGTTTAATAAAATTTTCTCATATATTTCAAATAATATAGCTATTGATTTAGGAACCGCCACTTCCCTGGTTTACGTTCAGGGCAAGGGCATAGTTATTAATGAGCCGTCGGTTGTGGCTATAAACCAGAAAACGGGCCAGATTTTGGCAATAGGTGAAGAGGCCAAAAAAATGGTTGGTAGGACTCCTAGCTACATTGTAGCTACCAGACCCTTGAGGAAAGGGGTGGTTTCCGATTTTGAGGTTACAGAACAAATGCTCAAGTATTTTATTGAGAAGGTTCACAAAAGAAAATTTATTATAGGTCCCCGGCCTAGAGTTATTGTCGGGATTCCCTATGGGGTAACCGAGGTTGAAAAGAAAGCAGTCAGAGATGCTACTAAAAATGCCGGAGCCAGGGAAGTGTTTTTAATTGAAGAACCAATGGCAGCGGCTATTGGAGCGAGATTAGATATTCAGGAGGCCGGTGGCAATTTTATTGTTGATATCGGCGGAGGGACAACTGAAGTGGCAGTAATTTCTCTTGGAGGAATTGTTATTGCTAAAAGTTTGAGAATTGCTGGAGATAAACTTAATGAAGATATAATTCAGTTTGCCCAAGAAGAGTATAAACTTTTAATTGGCGAGCGGGGAGCAGAGGAAGTTAAAATTGGAATTGGTTCTGTTTATCCATTAAAAGAAAGAAAGGAGATGCCCCTCAGGGGCAGGAATTTGATTACTGGTTTACCAGAGGAAATTTTAGTAACAGACGAAGATATTAGAAGAGCTATGGCGAAATCTGTAAAGCAGATTGTTTCTTCGGTCAGGACCACAATAGAAGAGACCCCTCCAGAACTTTTAGCCGATATTATGGCAAAAGGAATTTTCCTAGCAGGCGGAGGGAGTTTATTAAAGGGGTTAGATGTTTTAATTCAAGAGGAAGTTAAGGTCCCCACCAGGGTCATTGAGGACCCAATGACAGCGGTGGTGCGAGGCGCCGGGATGGTTTTGGAAAGAATAGATGATTTGAAAGAGATATTAGCAGAGACAGAAGAGATTAAACCGCCGAGATAATGTTATGATAAATAAAAAACAAGTCAACCATATTGCGGAACTAGCGAGGATTAAATTAAGTGAAAGAGAGTTAAAAAAATTCCAGAAAGAATTTTCTGCGATTTTAGATTTTTTTGGACTATTGAAAGAGGTAAATACTTCTAAAATTTTTCCGACCTTTCATCCCTTAGAGCATTATTTAGAAAATAAAGCAGAAATAATAAGAGAAGATATACCAGAACCAGAAGATCCAAAAGTAAAGGAAAAATTGATTGAATCAGCGCCGAGTAAAAAGGGGAAACATATTAAAGTTAAAGCAGTATTTTAGCATAAGTGAAGCCGGGCTTCACTTAATTCACTAATTATGGACTTAAATACTCTTACAATCAGCAAGGTTCATAAGGGGTTATTGCAAAAAAAGTTTTCGGCCTTAGAACTTGTTAAGGCCTATTTAGATAGGATTAATAAAGATGAGAAAAAGATATCAGCCTTTTTGACAATAACAAAAGAATTAGCCATAGAGGAATCTAAAAAAATAGATGATTTAATTGCTAAAAATAAAGAGATTTCTATTTTAGCTGGCATTCCTTTAGCCATTAAAGATAATATTATGGTTGAGTCAGTCAGGATAACTTGCGCCTCCAAAATTTTGGAGGACTATAAAGCTCCTTATGATGCAACTTGTATAAAGAAACTCAAGGAACTCGGGGCTGTGATTTTAGGGAAAACCAATTTAGATGAGTTTGCAATGGGCGCATCTACAGAGTACTCTGGATTTTTTCCGACCAAAAACCCTTATGATTTAGGAAGAGTTCCTGGCGGAAGTTCTGGCGGGTCAGCCGCTGCTGTTGCTGCTAATTTGTGTTTGGCTTCTCTTGGTTCTGACACCGGAGGTTCAATCCGCCAGCCAGCTTCTTTTTGCGGAGTAGTTGGCTTGAAGCCGACTTATGGCGCGGTTTCCCGTTATGGTTTAGTCGCCTTTGCTTCTTCTTTAGACCAAATTGGGCCAATTACCAAGACAGTTGAAGATGCCAAAATTATCTTTGAGGCGATATCCGGGAAGGACGAAATGGATTCTACAAGCGTAGAAATGCCAAAAATTGAAAATTATAAATTGTCCCGACTGAAAGTCGAGGATCCTCGATTCAAAGAATCGGGAAAAATTGAAAATTTGCGCATAGGTGTTCCCAGAGAATATTTTGTTAAGGGGATGGATAAAGAAGTTGAAAAGATAATTAAACAATCAATAAAAAAAATAGAAGCTCAGGGAGCAAAGATTGAAGAAATCAATTTGCCTCATACGAAATATGTGATACCGACCTATTATCTTGTGGCAATGTCTGAGGCCTCAGCCAACTTAGCTAGATATGATGGAATAAAATACGGATTATCTAAATCAGGCGGTAAGGATTTACTAAGTGTTTATTTAAAAAGTAGGGCAGAAGGGTTTGGCAATGAAGTTAAAAGGAGAATTATGCTGGGAACATATGTTTTATCTGCCGGTTATTATGATGCTTATTATTTGAAAGCTCAAAAAGTCAGAACTTTAATTAAACAGGATTTTGACAAAGTCTTTGAGAAAGTTGATGTTATTTTTTCTCCTGTTTCTCCATTTCCAGCTTTTAAGTTGGGAGAAAAAACCGTTGATCCTCTTTCAATGTACTTAACTGATATCTTTACAGCGTCAATAAATTTAGCCGGCCTACCTGCTGTTTCAATTCCGGTTGGTTGGGTTGGCAAATTGCCGGTGGGTCTGCAAATTATTGGCAAGCCGTTTGAGGAAAATAGAATTTTAGAAATTGGAAAAACCTACGAGAAAAATGAATAAACTAATTTCTTTTATTACATTGCCAGAAATCGCAAAAATTATTGCAATTTCAAAAATTATTTTTATAATTATAAGTTTGCTTTTTATAATTGGCATTATTTTTCTTCTTTTAAAAAACAGCTGGCTGAAATATAGTTTTTTAGAAAATTCTACGGAATTTTTTACTTACAGACCATTTGGAGTAAAAAGAACCTTTAAACAATGGCTAAAAATTACAAAAAGATTAGAGACCGAACGAGAGGCAGATTATAAACTTGCCCTAATTGAGGTAGATAGTTTGTTAGATGAGATTTTAAATAAAATTGGCTATAAAGGAGAGTCCTTAGGGGAAAAATTAAAACAATTAGACCCTAACACCCTACCCAATCTTGAGCAAGTTTGGCAAGCTCATAAAGTGCGCAATAATGTTATTCATGACCCTGATTATCATCTAACTTTAGAGAAGGCAAAGGATGTAATAGGGATTTATGAGCAAGCCTTCCGCGATTTGGAGATGTTTTAAGGGGTTGACCCCCCTCTTTTTAAAAAAGAGGGGGGTTGATTTTTCCTTTAAAAAATAATAAGATATAATCGCGGGGTGGAGAAGTAGTATCTTGCGAGGCCCATACATCTTGTGTGGCCCGGAGTGGCAACATTCCGTGGAAAAATTCTCTAAATTGCTGGAAACTCCAATATTCTTTAGATATTGGACAATCAGCAGCCAAGCCCCCTTCCTTTCGCGCTTGCGCAAAAGAAGGAGGAAGGTTCAGAGACTATAATGGGAACTACTCTTAAATAAAGAGTAGATGGTATAGTCCATTCCATTTGGTAACAGATGGTGTAAAAGAACCTCGAGACCTGGGTGCAATTCCCAGCCCCGCAACAAATTCTCGCCGGTGTAGCTCAGTGGTTAGAGCAGGGTCTTCATAAGGCCAAGGTCGCAGGTTCGATCCTTGCCACCGGCACCGCAGAAAATAATGCGGGTGTAGCTTAGCCCGGTTAAAAGCGCCGCCCTGTCACGGCGGAGAACGTGGGTTCAAATCCCATCGCCCGCGCAATAACAAAATGTTTACCATTGGGCATAACATTTTGTTATTTTCGATGGGATGGTTTCATCCCCGAATTGCGAGCTCCGCCGAAGGCGGAGCGAGGCAATGCCTTCGGGAAACTCTCCCATCGCCCGCGCCAAGATAATCCAGCCAATTTCGTTCTTTAAAAAATTTAGTAATAAATTTAGAAGGAGTAGAAAAATGATTGAGCTTTCTAACGGACACAAATTTGAATATATGGCGGCAAGTGGAGCATTGGCTTCTGACCTTGTTTGTCAGAAAAGATATTAAAGAAAGGAGGAAATAATGTTAGCACTCGTTGATAATCCGAGGAAATACGATGATAAAGTATTGGGACCGGCAGAAGTTCTTTCTATTTTTGACCTTTGTGACGCAGGATGGATGCACGATAATAACCCAAAAAGTCCTCATGCTGAGCTGACTTCCGGAAAATGTAGTAATGGTTTTTTTGACTGTCTGAGGGTTCTTCGCTACCCTAATTTCTGCGAAATTCTTGGTTTTCAGCTTGCTAAAAAAATAAAAGAAGAGTTAAAGAAATTGGGGATAGAATTAATTGATTGGGTTATTGGTTCTCCCTACGCTGCCATTACTTTTTCTTACGAAGTAGCAAAGTTTTTTAAAGCTGTTCATGCCTTTCCCGAAAAAGATCCATTAGACCCTGAAGGAAAAAGAATGGTTTGGCGGCGGATGACAATTCCCAAGGGCGCAGCCGTTCTTCAAGTAGAAGAACTTATTACAACCTCGGGGACCTTTCAGGAAGTCCGTCGGGCAATTGAAAAGGGAAACTCCGAACCAGTTAATTTTTTGCCAATTGTAGGCGTTTTAATTCACCGTCCGTCAAAAATTCCGATTGATTACGGCGAGAGAAAAGTTGTTGCTTTGATTGAGAAAGAAATTTGGGCAGTTGAGCCAAAAGATTGTCCATTGTGTACAAAGGGTTCTCCGCGATTAAGACCGAAAACCCATTGGAAAGAACTCACTGGGAAAGCTTGAAAAAATCAAAAAATAGAGCCGTTGAAGGAGTATTTCAACGGCTTTTTTTATTCACAGCTTAATCTTGATTTTGAGGGGATTTTAAGGTAAAATTAATAAAAATATCCTATGATTAATTATGAGAAAAAAATAAATTTTCAAGACATTGATCAAGAATTGATTAATATTTTTAAGGAAATTGAAAATTTAAAATTTCCCAAAGGTTTTTTAGATTTTATCAATTATAGTGTTTCGGAGCTTTTTGTTAATATAAAAGAACACTCAAAAGCAGAGATTATTTTGATTAAGATAGATATTAATATGAGAAATTTCTTTATTGAAATTAGTGATAATGGAATAGGTTTGAGGAAATCCTATCTTTTAAAAAAGATTTATCCCAAAGATGATTTTGTTGCAATAGAATTTGCTTTAAGCGGTTTGTCAACTGAAGATTCTCAAGAGCGAGGATTCGGCCTTTATTCTATAAAAAAACTAGTCAATGTTCTTAAGGGAGAGATGATTGTTGAAAGCGGTTTTGCCAGAATAATTATTAAAAATAATCAAACAATATCTGAAAAAATTCCTAAAGGATTCCAAGGAGTGAAGGCAATTCTTAAAACTTCAATTAAAGTCCTTGATTTTTATAAGGCGGTTGAATAAAATTTTATGAAAAAGAAACATTCAGTGGCAATCCCCAAAAAATATCTTATATTCAGAGAAGACGCAAGAAAAATCTCAGTCATTATTCAGAATAAAAACAAGAAAGAAAAAAATAAGACCTTTTACCTGGATTTTTCAAAAACAAGTTTTTTTTCCAGAAGCTTTATAGACGAGCTTTTAAATATGATAGGGGATTTCAGAAAGAAGAAATTAATAATTAAGATTACTAACTTGAAACCCCAATTGGAAAAATTCTTAAAACGGGTAGAGAAAAGAAAACAAAATATCAAAAAAGAAACGGCTTTTTAATATAAAATAAAAGAATACAATGCGGAAAAATATTGTAATAAACAATTCTAAGGAGAACGTCTTACTCAAAGATTTAGAAAAAAGAAACGACATTAAAGCAGAAAGAATTAAGAGATTATTAAAACTTCTAGACCTTACAAAAAAAGAAAATTCTTCGGTTAAAATTTTAGTTGACCAAATAATAAAATTGCCAATATTTGCTGATTTTGATTTGATTGATTTTCCCAGAATAGTTACGGTTGAGGAAAACTTTGACCTTTTGAATGCGCCGGCAAATCACCCGAGCAGAAAAGAAACAGACACTTATTTTTTGGACGAAAAACATTTATTAAGAACCGAAACAACGGTGATGTGGTCTTATTATTTGAGAGGCAAAGAGGTTTTGGAAAGATTAAAAAAAGAAGGTTATGTTGGTGCCTTATCAGCCGGAATTGTTTTCCGGAAAGATGAAATAGACAGGAATCATTTTCCGGCTTTTCACCAAATTGACGGTTTATACGTATGCAGAAAAGACCAAAAAATTATTACTTTGGAAGATTTGAAGAATGTTGAAATAGACATTGCCAAAAGTGTTTTTGGAGAAGATGTTGAATGTAAATTTTTGGTTGACTCGTTTCCGTTTACAGACCCCTCGGTTGAAATGGATATTAGGTTGGACGGAGAATGGATGGAAGTAGTGGGCTCGGGCCTTGTCCACAAACAGGTTTTGAAAAATTTTGATTTGGACCCTGAAATTTATAACGGCTGGGCCTTTGGTTTTGGAATAGACCGTCTGGCAATGGTGAAAATGGGAATTCCCGATATAAGAATTCTTTGGTCCGATGACCCGAGAATCACCAGCCAGTTTAAAGATATTAATAGCCAGTACAAAGAAGTAAGCAAATATCCGGAGACATCAAGAGACATTTCTTTTGTCATAGATAAAAATATAAATCTGAATAATTATTACGAAATCGTCAGGGATTTTGCCGAAAATTTGATTGAAGAGGTAAAACTTATAGATAGTTATGAAAACGAGGAAAAATTCGGCCAAGACAAAAAAAGTTATACATTCCGTATTTTCTACCGGTCGCTGGAGAGAACCTTAACCAACAAAGAAATAAACAAAATTCAGGAAAAAATCCGAGAGAGAACAAAACAAGACCTTAATGCTATTTTACGCTAGCAAAAAAATAATTAATTATGTCAAAAAAAATAAAAAAGAACGAAGATGGTTATACGGCTAAAGACATTTATGTTTTAAAGGGTTTGGATCCGGTTAGAAAGAGACCGGCGATGTACATTGGTTCTACCGGGCCTGATGGTTTGCATCATTTAATATGGGAGGTGCTGGATAATAGTTTAGATGAATGTTTGGCTGGTTTTGCCAATGATATTATATTAAAAATTCTGCCGAGTAACAGAATTGAATGTTCAGACAATGGCAGGGGAATTCCAATAGAAAAACATCCTCAGACAAAAAAATCAGCCTTGGAGACAGTGATGACTACTTTACATGCCGGAGCGAAATTTGGAGGAAAGGCCTATCAGGTGGCAGGGGGATTACACGGAGTCGGGGTCTCTGTTGTTTGCGCTTTATCAAAATATATGCGAGCTGAAGTTTGCCGGGGAGGAAATAAATATGTTCAGGAGTATTCTCAGGGTGAACCAAAAACCAAAGTTAAAAAAACAGATTCTTGCCGGCAAACCGGGACAACTGTTTTATTTGAGCCAGATCCTGAAATTTTTAAAGAAATCAAATTTGATTTAAAGAGAATTTTAGAACATCTTCGTCAACAGGCCTATTTATCAAAAGGAGTTAAAATAACCCTTCAAGACGAACGAGAGAAAGAAAAATTAAGTTATACTTTCTATTTTGAAGGCGGTCTCACCTCTTACATAAAATATTTAATCCATAATTCCTCCCCGCGTCACCAAAATATCTTTTATTGTTGTGATGAAAAAGACGGGATAATTGTTGAAGCCGCCTTACAATACACCGAAGAATATGAGTGCTGGGAGGAGAGTTTTGCCAATAATATTTATACGGGAGAGGGCGGTAGTCATTTGACTGGCTTTCGTTCTGCTTTAACTCGGACTTTTAATGATTATGCCAGGAAGAACGATTTTTTAAAGGGAGATGATGAAAATTTATCTGGTGAAGATATTAGAGAGGGTTTGACCGGAGTGGTAACGGTTAAAATAAGAGAGCCGCAATTTGAAGGTCAAACCAAAGCAAAATTGGGAAATCCTGAAGCCAAAGTGGCGGTAGACCAAGTTGTTTCAGAAAGGCTGACAGATTTTTTAGAGAGAAACCCTCAAGACGCCAAGGCAATCATTGAAAAGTCAATTTTATCAGCTCGCGCCCGGAAAGCGGCTAGAGCAGCCAGGGAAACGGTTTTAAGAAAAGGGGTGTTGGAAGGCATTGCCCTTCCTGGCAAATTAGCTGATTGCGCCTCTAAAAAACCCGAAGAGTCTGAGTTGTTTATAGTTGAAGGAGAAAGCGCCGGAGGTTCGAGTCGTCAGGCCAGGGATCGGCATTTCCAAGCCATTCTTCCTCTCCGGGGTAAAATTTTAAACGTTGAAAAAGCCAGAATTGATAGAATTTTAGCTTCAAAAGAAATTAGGGCTTTAATTATCGCCTTGGGAACATCCATTGGCGAGGATTTTAATCTTGATAAGGCAAGATATCACCGGATAATCATTATGTGTGATTCTGATACAGATGGCAACCATATTCGAACTTTACTTCTGACTCTTTTTTATCGTTATTTTAAACCAGTTATTGAAAAGAGTTATCTTTATATTGCCCAATCCCCGCTTTATAAAATTCAGGCAGGGAAGCGACTAGAATATGCCTATACTGAGGATGGAAAAGAAAAAGTGTTGGATTTATTAAAAAAAGACAAAATCACCAACCCTTCAATTCAGCGCTATAAGGGTCTCGGAGAGATGAACCCAGAGGAGTTATGGTCTACGGCTATGGATCCGGAAAACCGTATTTTATTAAAAGTTACTCTTGAGGACTCAAAAGAAGCAGATAGAATTTTTGATAAATTAATGGGCGAAGAAGTACTGCCTCGTAAAAAGTTTATCCAGACCTATGCCAAAGAAGTTAAAAACCTTGACATTTAGATTTTATTTTCTAATATAAAATTGTATGAACAATCAAGTTACTATTTCTAAAAGAGAATATCGGAGATTACTTGATAGGGCTTTTCGTTTCGAGCACTTAAAACAGTTGTTACAAGAAGATATTTTTTCTCTTCCCCCCACCCGCGACACCAAAGAGATTATTAAAGAGTTTCAAGAGACAGGAAAATACACCAAGAAATTTATTGATAGTTTAGCAAGGGGACTAAGACGTTCCTCTTATTTTAAATGAAAATATTACCCATTCATCCAGAAATTAAGGAGTATCTTAAAAAGAGAAATCTTGGGGGGAAATTTGAAAAACAAAAGAAACTTTTTGAACAGAATCCTTTCTGTCCCAGTTTAAAGACCGAACTCCTTAAACCGCCCAAAATGAGAATCTGGAGTTTTAGAATCGACCGTAAATATCGGGCGATTTTAATTTTCCGTGAGAAGGATACTATTGAAATTATCGATGTTAATGACCATTACCAATAATTAAATAAAACCTTGACATTTAAGAGGTTTTTGACTAACATAAACAGAGTTTGAATTAAAATTATGAGAATTAGTAATTTACCTCAAAAAATTGGTCTATTTTTAAAAGAGGTGCGCCTGGAGATGAAAAAAGTTAATTGGCCTACCAAAAGAGAAACCATAAAATACACTTTAATTGTAGTTGGAGCTTCAATTACCGTAGCCATATTTTTAGGTGGGCTCGATTTTATTTTTGCCACAATATTCAACAAACTCGTATTATAATTTATGCCAAAACAACGTCTACCTCAGCAAAAAAATTGGTATGTGATTCACACTTATTCTGGATACGAAGACGCTGTTGCCAAAAGCCTTAAACAAAGGATTGAATCATTGGCTATGGAAGATAAAATTTTCAATGTGATAGTGCCAAAAGAAAAAAAAATTAAAATTAAGAACAGCAAGAGAAAAGTGGTTGAAGAGAAAATTTATCCGGGTTATGTTTTAGTTGAGATGATTGTAACTGATGATTCATGGTATATTGTTAGAAATACTCCAAACGTAACCGGTTTTGTCGGTGTGGGGACCACGCCTGTTCCAGTTTCCCAAACAGAGATTGAGAACTTAAAAAGAAGAATGGGCGTTGAAACGCCCCAGTACAGAATTGAAGTCAAAATAGGCGAGTTGGTAAAAATTGTTGACGGTCCGTTTAAGGATTTTGATGGCAAGGTTTCAGAAATTGATGAAGAGAGAGGAAAAATTAAGGTTTTAGTCAATATGTTTGGCAGAGATACGCCGGTTGAACTGGACTCTTTACAAATTAAAAAACTTTAAAATGAAAAAAATCAAAACAATAATTAAACTTCAAATTCCGGCTGGTCAGGCAACGCCAGCCCCTCCGGTTGGCCCGGCTTTAGCCCAGCACGGCGTTAATATCGCAGAGTTTTGTCAGAAATTTAATAACATCTCCAAAGGACAGTTAGGCTTTATAATACCGGTTGAAATTACGGTTTATCAAGACAGAACTTATGTTCTCAAATTAAAACAACCACCTGCTTCTGAACTTTTGAAAAAAGCAGCTGGAATTGAGAAAGGCTCTGGTACTCCGAACAAAACAAAGGTTGCCAAAATCACCAGAGCCCAACTTAAAGAAATTGCCCAAAAGAAACTGCCCGATTTAAATACCACAGACATTGACCAGGCAATGAAAACCATTGAAGGCACCGCCAAAAACATGGGAATAGAAATAGAAAAATAATTTTTTATTATATAAAAATGTCATCAAAAATGAATAAGAAACAATCCAAATATATTCGTCCAACTTGGGATGAATATTTTTTGGGCTTATTGGAACCATTGGGGAGGAGGGGAACTTGTGATCGAGCTCGCAGTGGCGCTGTTATTGTAAGTAAGGATAATACAATTTTGGCTACAGGTTATGTCGGAGCGCCGCCTGGCCAACCGCATTGCGATGAAGTTGGCCATATAATGAGGACAGTAATTGATGATAAAGGAAATAAATCTCAACACTGCGTTAGGACATTACATGCTGAAGAAAATGCTATATTACAGTGCGCCAAAGACGGGATAAAAGTTGAAGAAGCGACAATTTATTGTAAAATGGTTCCTTGTTATAATTGCGCCATGAGAATTGTGCGTGTGGGAATAAAAAGGGTAGTGGCCCAAAAAAGATATCACGCCGACAAATTATCTCTAGAATTGTTTAAAAAAGCAGGCGTTAAGATGGTTGTGATTGACAATACATTAGAGAAATATAGCCAGCAATAAATAATTTTTTATGATTAAAAACAGCTATCCGGGGAAATTTATTGTGGTTGAGGGACTTGATGGGTCAGGCAAGTCAACCCAGAATAATTTATTGGCAAAACATTTGGCAAAAGATGGTTTTAAAATGGAAAGAATTGATTTTCCCCAATACGGGACAAAATCAGCTGGACTCGTTGAAGAATATTTAAATGGGAAATACGGTACTTCAGAAAACGTGGGCCCTTATCGGGCTTCTGTTTTTTATGCCTGTGATAGATATGATGCCAGTTTTAAAATAAGAAAATGGTTAAAAGAGGGGAAAATAGTGGTTTCTGACAGATATGTCGCTTCCAATGTGGGGCACCAAGGAGGAAAAATAAAAAATAAAAAAGAGTGGAAGAAATTTGTAAAATGGCTTTACGATTTGGAATATAATATTTTTAAAATTCCTAAACCTAATTTTACCTTTATTCTTAAAACCTCCCCTGAGTTTTCTCTGAAATTAGCTAATAAAATAACAGACAAGGAAAAAATAGCAAAAAGAAAAGCTTATCTGGGAGATAGCAAAATAAGAGATATTCACGAAAAAGACAGAAAGCATTTGTCAAATGCCCTTTGGTCTTATTTAGAGGCGTCAAAAAATTTCCCCAAAGAGTTTAAAGTTATAGAATGCATAAAAGGCGGGGAATTATTACCCCCGGAGATAATCCATCAAAAAATTTGGGGAATAATTAAAAAAATACTTTAAGATGTTAGAGCTTTCAGAAAAAGAACGATATTTAATTAAGCCGTTTTTTACTAATTTGGACAGTTCGGTTTTTGCCGTGACTTTTTTGCCGCCGGAAGTTATCGGCGCTCTTTGTTCCAGAACCAGCCGGGCGAAAGAAGATTTGCGATTGGTTTTTCTGAATGAATTTGTAAAACCTTTTTTTGAGCAGGAGGACGAATACGGAAAATCATTAAAGGCCTTAATTGATTTTTTACACAAGTATCCAATTGAACTTATTTTTTCAAATCCCAAAGGCAGAGAATTTTATATCAAATGGCTTAGTCAATTCGGCGATGACTCAATTGCCCAAATGGCAGGCAGCCATCTTATTTATTCAGAACTTTCTCAAGTTGCCATAAAACATTTTGAAGATATGCGGCTTGGCATTGCTCCGATTGAAAAATCAACCCGTTATGTTGATTATTCATCTAAAGTTAATAATCAATATCGTTATTATACTGACCCAAATTTAGAGAAAATGGGCTTGACCAGGGAGTATAAAAGCGCGATGGATAATCTTTTTGAGATTTATAATTTGCTTTTGGAAAAATATTTTAAACACTTAAAAAAACAATACCCTGAAGAAAAAGATAGTTTGCTTAAAACAAAAACATTTGATGTTCTTAGAAAACTTTTACCTACAGCAACCCTTAGCCAAATTTCCTTTTTTGGTAATGGTCAGGCATTTGAATATTTGATAAATAGGTCTTTAGACCATAATTTAGGAGAAATAAAGTGGGCGGCAAAGAGAGCTTTTGAAGAGCTAAACAAAATTATTCCTGCCTTCTTACGGAGAATAGAAAATGAGGATTCCAGGCAATATAGAAAATATTTATCAGAAAGAGGAGAAAGGATTCAAAAGGGGCTTGAGCAAGTTGGTTGGCAAAAAGAAATAGAACCATCTGGGCCTTCAGTTAAATTACTTGATTACGACAAAGAGGGTGAAAACAAAATATTAGCGGGTTTACTTTATTTAGAGCTCCACGAATCATTTGACAACATTCTTCAGAAAATTAGATGTCTTTCCAGAGAAAAAAAAGAAAAAATTCTTCAGGAAGTTTTGAAAGATAGGAAATTTAAATACTATAAAATTCCTCGGGCTTTTGAAAACACTTATTTGAGGTTTGAAATTATGATGAATATCGGTGCCTGGCGGGATTTGCATCGCCATCGCATTCATACTCAATACGGGGAAAGATTCAATATCTATAATAGTTTTGATATTCCGGAAGAAGTTAAAGAAGCAGGGTTTGATAAAGAGTATACTGGGGCAATTAAGAAAATTGAAGAGTTGTTTAAAAAAATAGAAAAATTTGACCCAGATATTGCCCAATATTGTTGCACTTTAGCCCACCGAATTAGATTTATTCAATATCAAAATTTAAGGTCATTTTTTTGGGAAACAGAGCTTCGGACTATTCCGGAAGGTCATCCGGATTACCGGAAGATAGAACAAGAAAAAATAAAACTGGTCCAAAAAATTTATCCTTTGCTCTCAAAATATCTTTTAATTGATATGGGGAGTTATGATTTTGCCCGAAGGAAAACTCAAGAAAAAATCCAAAAAAAAGAGCAAGAATTAAAACAATATTTTCAACAAAAATCATGAAATATCAACCAATTATTGGGTTGGAAATACACGTGGAGCTGGATACTAAAAGTAAGATGTTTTGCTCTTGTAAGAATGACCCTAACGAAAGGCATCCCAATTTCAATGTTTGTCCGGTTTGCATGGGGCATCCGGGAACTCTTCCCGTAATTAATAAAGAAGCAGTTAGAAAAACAATAAAAACTGGCTTGGCTTTAAATTGTCATATTCCGGAAAATTCCAAGTTTGACAGGAAAAATTATTTTTATCCGGATTTACCAAAAGGTTACCAGATATCGCAATATGATATGCCTTTTTGCAAAAAAGGTTATTTAGAGATGGACTGGAGAAAAATTCGTATAACCAGAGTTCATTTAGAAGAAGACACAGGTAGATTAATCCACCCGGAAGGGGCTGATTACTCCTTGGTTGATTTTAACAGGGCTGGTATTCCTTTAATGGAATTGGTAACCGAACCCGATCTAACTTCAGCTAAAGAAGCGAGAATATTTGCCGAAGAACTTCAACTAATTCTGCGTTATTTGGGTGTTTCTGGTGCTGATATGGAGAAAGGACAAATGCGGGTGGAAGTGAATATCAGTTTAAGTAAAAGCAGAAAACTCGGGACCAAAGTTGAGATTAAAAATCTTAATTCATTTAGAAGTGTTGAGCGGGCAATTGATTATGAAATTGAAAGACAGACAGAAATTTTAAACAAGCGAAAAAAGGTTAGTCAAGAAACTAGAGGTTGGAATGATGTAAAAGGAATTACGGTTAGTCAGCGGAAAAAAGAAGAGCCCCATGATTATAGATATTTTCCAGAGCCGGATTTACCAACCCTTCATTTAGACAGAAGGTTTATTCAAGAGATCAAAGCCGAGGTTCCGGAATTGCCTCAGCAGAGAAGAGATAG
>Ga0210017_1002831_pt1 | contig 14709 bp, 14 predicted proteins | sample CryGeyCG2014_020_FD_183966 | JGI IMG/M metagenome (GOLD analysis project Ga0210017, IMG submission 183966) | Groundwater microbial communities from aquifer - Crystal Geyser CG08_land_8/20/14_0.20 (SPAdes) (version 2) | ecosystem: Environmental > Aquatic > Deep subsurface > Groundwater | place... | reverse complement strand
CGCTCATGCGGCGCGCTGGTTGATCTTGCTGTCGGCGATGCGGGTCAGCTTGGCGTCGGTGGCCTTCTCCTCGTCGAGGTTCTCCTGGAGCACGCCGGCGCAGTCGTCCCGGCCGAGCTGCTTGGCCCAGGCGATGAGCGTGCCGTAGCGGGTGATCTCGTAGTGCTCGACGGCCTGGGCGGAGGCCAGGAGGGCTGCGTCCAGCACCTCCTTGTCGGCGACGTCGCCGGCGACCTCGTCGGCCTCCTCGATGATGCCGTTGATGGCCGGGCAGGTGACGGCCTTGGGCTTGTGCCCGTGCATCTCGAAGACCTTCTCCAGCCGCCTGATCTGCCCTTCCGTCTCCGTGAGATGCCGCTCGAAGCCCTGCTTCAGCTCGGCGTTGGTCGCCTTGGCGATCATCTTCGGCAGCGCCTTCGTGATCTGGTTCTCGGCGTAGTAGATGTCCTGCAACGTATGGACGAAGAGGTCGTCCAGCGTCTTGATGTCCTTCTTGAAGAGACCCATGGCCGTTCCTCCGGTTGCATGCTGCGGTTGCGAGGCCAACCGGGGCGCCGGGGGGATCGTTCCGAGGGGATGGCGGGCGGCCGGGAGCGAGGAGGGCGAACCGGCGCCGGCCCTCGTCCGGCGGCCCTTTTCACTCGCCTCTCCTCCGTGAGCCATGCCACACTCCCGCGTGACGCTCGGCCCCCAGCGAGGATCTGTCCGGCATGGCCAATGACGTGGCGACACCCCTCAGGATGTACGGCAACTGGCGCTCCGCCGCCGCCTTCCGCGTGCGGATCGCGCTGAACCTCAAGGGCCTCCCCGTCGAGGAGACCTTCATCGATCTCGACGCGGGCGACCAGCACAAGCCCGAGTTCCGCAAGATCAACCCGCAGGGCGCGGTGCCGGCGCTGTTCGACGGCGGCGGGCCGCCGCTGACGCAGTCGCTCGCCATCCTCGACTACCTGGAGGACGCCTATCCGGCGGTGCCGCTGCTGCCCGCCGAGCCGCGGGCGCGGGCGCGGGCCCGCTCGCTCGCCCAGGTCGTCGCCTGCGACACCCACCCCCTCTACGTGCCCCGCGTGCGCAACTACCTCATGGAGGCCTACGGCCTGCCGAAGGAGCGCATGATGGAGTTCGTGCGCCACGTCTTCTCCACGGGCCTCAAGACCCTCGAGACCCGGCTCTCGACGGAGGCCGGCACCGGCCGTTTCTGCCAGGGAGACGCGGTGAGCCACGCCGATCTCTGCCTCGTCAGCCTCTGGGTCGGCACCGGCATCTTCGGGGTCGAGACGGCCCCCTATCCGACCGTCGCCCGCATCGCCGAGGACTGCCTCGCGCTGGAGGCCTTCGCCCGGGCTCATCCGCTCTGCCAGCCCGGTGCGCCGCAGGGCTGAGCGGCCTCGCCGAGGTGATCGCCGACCAGCTTGGAATCCTTCTCGATTTCGTGCCTAAAGCTCCACGGTTGAGCCGGGGCGATCATCCCCTGGGAAGAGAGGCGGACGCATGGTGCCGGGCGAGAACCAGAACGGGCTGCATCGCATCGTCGTGGTGGGCGGCGGAGCCGCCGGCCTCCAACTCGCGACGAAGCTCGGCGAGACCCTCGGCCGGAAGGGCAAGGCCCACATCACGCTCGTCGACCGGGCGCGCACCCATATCTGGAAGCCGCTGCTCCACGAGGTCGCCGCCGGCAGCCTCGACGTCGGCCACCACGCGGTCGACTACCTGCACCACGCCCACGAGCACCATTTCCGCTACCGCATCGGCGAGATGACCGGGCTCGACCGGGAGACCCGCACGATCCGGCTCGCCGCGAGCCGCGACGCGGAGGGGCGCGAGATCACGCCGGAGCGCCTGATCCCCTACGACACCCTGGTGCTCGCGGTGGGCTCCACCACCAACGATTTCGGCACGCCGGGCGTGCAGGAGCACGCCATCGCGCTGGACACCCAGGACCAGGCGGTGCGCTTCCACCAGCGCCTCGTCAACGCGATGCTGCGCGCCCACACGCAGGAGGGCGCGGTACGGCCGGGCCAGCTCCACGTCACGGTGATCGGCGCCGGCGCCACGGGCACGGAGCTCGCCGCTGAGCTTCACCGCACCACGCGGCACGTCGCGGCGACCGGCCTCGACCGCATCGACCCGGAGAAGGATCTCAAGATCACCCTGGTGGAGGCGGCCGAGCGCATCCTGCCCGCGGTGCCGGAGCGGCTCGCGGCGGAAGTCATGGCGCTTCTCGCCGGCATCGGCGTCGAGGTGCGCACCAACGCCCGCGTGACCGAGGTGCGCGCCGACGGCGTGTCCCTCGCCGATGGCGGCGTCATCCCCTCCGAGCTCGTGGTCTGGGCAGCGGGCGTGAAGGCGCCGCCCTTCCTCAAGGACATCGGCGGCCTCGAGACGACCCGCAGCAACCAGCTCGTGGTCAGGCCGACCCTCCAGACCACCCGCGACCCCGACATCTTCGCGATCGGCGACTGCGCCTATCTCGTCGAGCCCGGCACCGACACGCCGGTGCCGCCCCGCGCCCAGGCCGCCCATCAGCAGGCGAGCTACCTGATCAAGGCGATCCCGATCCACATGCGTGGCGAGCCGCTGAAGCCGTTCCGCTACCGCGACTTCGGCTCCCTGGTCTCGCTCGGCCACTACACCGCGGTCGGCAACCTGATGGGCTTCATCCAGGGGCGGAACATGTTCATCGCCGGGCTGTTCGCCCGTCTGATGTACCGCTCGCTCTACAAGATGCACGAGCGGGCGCTCCACGGCACCGTGAAGACGGGGCTCGACGCGCTGGCCCGGGCCCTGACCCGGCGCACCGAGGCGCGGGTGAAGCTCCACTGAGAGCGGCCGCCCCCGGGGCGGCGCAGCGGAGGAAGCGATGGTCCTGATCAGCGTCATGTATCCCGCGAGCGGTTCGAGCCGCTTCGACATGGACTACTATCTCGGCCATCACATGCCGCTGGTGCGCGAGCGCTGGTCGCCGCTGGGGCTGCACGAGGCGCGGATCGTGCGCGGCGTGAGCACGCCGGACGGCGCCGCTCCGCCGGTGCAGGTGATGGCGCTCCTCACCTTCGACTCCGCGGACGCCTTCGCCCGCGCCGTCGCCGCCCACGGCGCGGAGATCTTCGCCGACATCCCGAAGTTCACCGACGCGCAGGCCGCCGTCCAGATCAACGACTTCCCCGAGGACGCGGGAGCGCGGCCGGCGTGATCGACATCGTCAAGCTCGTCCAGGCGAAGAACCCGGCGCTCGGTGCCTACGTGCTGGTGCTGCGCGCCGACTCGCGGGCGCTCGCCGCGCCGGACCGGCTGACGGAGGAGGCCGCGGCCTGGATGGAGGCGCGCACACCGGGCGCGAGGCTCGTGCGCGAGAGCGTGCTGCTCGCGCCCTTCCCCGGCGGTGTGCCGGCGGAGCGGACGGTCAGCGTGCTGGCCTTCCGCGACGCGCAGCAGCTCGCGGCCTTCGCGACGACCTGGACGGGCGATTCCGAGACGGAGGCCTGATCCCGGCAGGACCCAGGTACCCGTAATCGACGTATTCCCGGCCGAGATGATCTCGGCTAGGATCATGCGATCCTCGATGGTTGCGTGAATAAAATGCCAGCACGACCGGTTCGGTCCCTCGCGTGGTCTCCGACTATTGCGCTGTCATGGCTCTGGGGTCTGGGGTTCTTCTACGCCATTCATGTGACTTTGACGAATGGATGGCTCGGTTTCATCGCGTTTGCGATCCCCAACGCGGTGGGTCTGGGCCTGTTCGGGTGGATACTCGGCTCGCCGCGCATCGATCCGGCCAAGGTCCTGAGTTCCGTCGAGGGCCCCTATGCGGGCCTGTTCCTGGCCTGCCAGTTCTTCGCGGTCGCGATCACAATCTTCGGGTTCGCGGCCTATGCCTGGATGCCCTTGTTCGGGACGAACGCGGCGCTCGGAATCTTCGTCGTCATTCTCGTCGCCTGCTCGATCGGCCACGCGATCTCGATCCGAGGCCTCAAGAAGCTCCACATCGCCTATCTTGTGCTGGGACTCGTCGCGAGCCTGACCGCCCTGTACGGCCTGTGGAACGCCTCCGACGCCCCGCCCACCCCGCTTGCCGCCTTCGACGAGCGATTCTACGGCCTGGCGATCCCGACGCTCGTCGGCTTCCTCCTCGGCCCCTGGATGGACATCCAGCAGTGGCAGCGGGCGGTCGAGATCCGGCGCAGCGGCGGGTCGGTGCGCGTGGCCTACGCGTCGGGCGCCGCGCTGTTCTTCGGCCTGCTCGTCGTCAACGCCCTCCTCGCCGGGGCGGCGGGGCCGGCCGGGACCGTCACGGCGGCGGACGGCGTTCCGGGCGCGCAGCCCGCGGTCGCCCTGGCGATCGCCCGCAACCACCTCGACGGCCCCGGCCTCGCCTTCGTGATCTGGACCGTCATCGCGGCCGTCTCGACGATCGACAGCTTCTACTGCGCCACGCGCTGGATGATGACCTCGATCACCACGCGCAGCACCTCGCCGCTCATGGCCTTCGTGCCGGCGGGCCTGGTCGCGTCACCGGTCTGGATCGTGCTCGCGGCGCTCGTGACCGCGGCGGCGATGATCCGGCTGAACCTGTCGCTCATCTACCTGATGGTGCCGTTCGCCACGCTCCTCGTCGGGGCGGCCGCCTGCCTCGTCTGCGAGACCCTCGGGGCGCCGCGCCGTTACGATCCGGTGCTGTGCGCCATGATCGGCCTCACCGCCTGCCTGATCTTCCTCGCGGGCCATGTCGCGCCGGTGCCGGCCTTCCTCGCGGTCGCGCCGCTGATCGGCCTGATCGGCGCCCTGCCGATGATCCTGGCGCTGTTCGGCTGGCAGAAGGAGGAGACACGCGAGATCGCGCCCGTGGCCGAGGCGAGCGTGCCGAAGGTCGCCGTCGTGACGGTGACGCGCGAGGAGGTCGGCACCTCCCACGGCTTCGACGGGCAGTGGTTCGTGCTGCGCATGATCCCGACCTACGATGACACCAACTCGGTCGGGAACGTCTACTTCGCCAACTACGTCCGCTGGGTCGGCAAGGCGCGGGAGATGTTCTTCAACATCTGCATGCCGAAGTTCGACCTCAAGACCACGGACTTCTACGTGCTGACCAAGTCCTTCACCCACGACTTCCGCCGCGAGGCGGTCGAGTTCGAGCCGATCACGGTCAAGATCAAGATCGCGAACCACAACCGCAAGTTCGTGACCCTGGCGCACGAGATCCACAGCGACCTCCACGGCCTCCTCGGGCGCGGAGAGCAGTCGCTCATGTTCGTCGACACGGTCCATTACCGGCCGCTCGACATCCCGCGCTCGATCGTCGAGGGCTTCCTGCCCTACTGGCCGAAGACCTCGCCCCACGCCGTCGGGACGGCCGAGACCGCCGCCATCGCCCGCGCCTGAGGGCGCGCCACGCAACACTCCTGTCGCGAGAGGCGCTCTCAGGCGGCGTGGGGGCGCTCCGGCAGGTCGCGCTTCGCGGCCAGGATGCCGGCCTCGAGCGCCGGCACGGGCTTGCTGAACAGGTAGCCCTGGAACTCGTGGCAACCCTGGTGCAGCAGGCAGAGGCGCTGCGCCTCGGTTTCGACGCCCTCGGCGGTGATGGTCATGTCGAGGCCCGTGGCGAGGTCGACGATCGCCCGCACGATCGCCGCGCCGCTGCGCTCGTGCGGCAGGTCGCGCACGAAGCTCTGGTCGATCTTGATCTTGTCGAAGGCGATGCGGCGCAGGTAGCTCAGCGACGAGTAGCCCGTGCCGAAATCGTCGAGGGAGAGCCGGACCCGCATCTCGCGCAGCGTCGTCAGCATGGCGTGGATGGCCGGCGTCGCCTCCAGGAACACCGACTCGGTGATCTCGAGCTCGAGCCGCGTCGCGGCGAGCCCGCTCTCCCGGAGCGCCGAGCGGACGAGGAGCGGCAGGTCCGAGTGGCGGAACTGGATCGGCGACAGGTTGACCGCGACGCTGACCTCGCCGGGCCAGGTCGCCGCGATCCGGCAGGCCTCGCGGATGATCCACTCGCCAAGCGGGATGATCACCCCCGTCTCCTCGGCGAGCGGGATGAAATCGGCCGGCGAGACGAAGCCGCGGGCCGGATGCCTCCAGCGCAGCAAGGCCTCGAAGCCCCGGATGCGGCCCTCCTTGGCCGTCACGATGGGCTGGAAGTAGAGCACGAACTCGCCCCGATCGAGGGCGCCGCGCAGGTCCGCGGTGAGGGTCCGGCGGGCCTCGATGCGCTCGTCCATCTCGGCCTCGTAGAAGCGGAACCCGTTCCGCCCCTCGCTCTTCGTGCGGTAGAGCGCGAGATCGGCCCGGCGCACGACTTCCAGGCTGCCGTCCTGGGGCGCGATGGCGATGCCGACGCTGACCCCGATGCTGACCCGCAGGCCCTCGATGTAGAAGGGCGGCGCGATCGCCTGCACGATGTCCCCGGCAAGCGTCTCGATCGCCCGCCGGTCGCGCACGCGCGGGCCGGTGGCGAGGATGGCGAACTCGTCGCCGGCCAGGCGCGCCACGAGCACGTCGGGCGAGCCGAAGGCGCGCAGCCGGTCGGCGACCGCCCGCAGCAGGGCGTCCCCGGCCGCGTGCCCGAAGGAATCGTTGACGTTCTTGAACTCGTCGAGGTCGAGGGCGAGCACGGCGAGCCGGCGGCCCTTGCCGAGCCACTCGCAGGCGGCCTCGAAGCGCTGCTGGAACAGCACGCGGTTCGGAAGCTCGGTGAGCGGGTCGTGCAGGGCCAGGAAGGAGAGGCGCTCCTCGGAGCGCTTCTTCTCCGTCACGTCGGAGCCGACCCCGCGATAGCCGGAGAAGGCGCCGCCGCGGTCGAAGATCGGCTTGCCGCTCAGCGACCAGACGCGCCGCTCGCCGGCGATGTCGAGGGGCAGGACGACGTTGCGGAAGACCCGGCGCTCGGCGACGGTCTGCCAGAGCCCGGTGCTCGGATGGCCGACGGGCGCCCCCCGCGCCGGCAGGATCAGCCGCTCCAGCGGCAGCCCCTGGAGCTGCCGCTCCGAGGAGCCGGCGACCTCCACGAGGCGCGGCGAGACGTGCTGCAGGCGGAGATCCGCGTCGGTCTCCCAGAGCCAGTCGCTGGCGTTCTCCTCGAACTCGTTGAGCAGCAGGTGCGTGAACTCCTGCTGCCGCTCCAGCTCCGCCTGAGAGATCACGCGCATCGTGACGAGGCGGCTGAGATGGACGATCGTGAAGAGGATGAAGACCGCGTAGAAGGTCAGCAGGATGGCGACGTAGATGTAGAAGCGCTCTCCGGTCATCGCGAGCGCGATGAACGAGCCGAGGATGATCGGCGTCGAGTAGCTGATGGCGGTGAGCGGCATCACGGCCGCGCTCATGCCGGTGGCGATGAGGCCCGCGCAGCAGGCGGCCATGAGCAGGCGCCCATGCGCGTCCGCATCTCCGAACAGCATCACCGGGATCGAGGCGAGCAGGCTTCCGTAGAGAAGCGCCATGAGCACGACGCCCCGGCGGAAGCGCGGGCTGACCTCGGCGGGCTTCGGACGCCTGCGCCAGCGCCGGCACTGCTCGAGGGCCACGGCCGCGAGCGGCAGGATCAGCATCTCGAGGGTGGTCAGGTAGGCGCGGTTCCCGGGGCCCCAGAACAGGTACACGATCACCTGGACGACGCTGAGGCTGACCAGGATCGTGAACGGCACGAGGCGGAGCGCCACGTCGAGCTGCTCCACGCGGGCGCGGCCCTTGAGGCTGGCATCCAGCAGACCGTTCTCGCGGTCGGCGTCGATCAGGAACGGGATCACGATCTCATACGCCTCGGGCGCCCTTCACATTCGGTCCTGCGGACGACAATGCAGTCGCAGAACCTCTCCGGACAGGAAACCGTCCGGCTCCCGGAGCAAAAAATCCGCCCGCTGATTGAAGGATTCGTAAAGATACCCGCTATGGTTCGATCGAACACGCTGCGTCTCGGAATCGTCGTCTTCCGGGCGGCGTCGAAGCGGCGGGGTTTGTTTCCGGCGGTGTCTTCGGGGCGATCGCGGCCGCCGTCGCGGACCGCTCATCCGGCGCGCCAGTCGTGCCTCGGCGCTCCGGCAGCCTCTCACAGGGCCGGACGGTTCCGTCCGGCGCCCCCGGGTCACTCCCACTCGATGGTGCCGGGGGGCTTCGAGGTGATGTCGTAGGTGACGCGATTGATGCCCTTGACCTCGTTGATGATGCGCGTCGCCACGCGGCCGAGGAAGGCCATGTCGAAGGGGTAGAAGTCGGCGGTCATGCCGTCGACCGAGGTGACGGCGCGCAGCGCGCAGACATGGTCGTAGGTGCGCCCGTCGCCCATCACGCCGACGGTCTTGACCGGCAGGATCACCGCGAAGGCCTGCCAGATGGTGTCGTAGAGCCCGGCCTTGCGGATCTCCTCCAGGTAGATCGCGTCGGCCTTGCGCAGGGCGTCGAGCTTCTCCGCGGTGATCGTGCCGGGGCAGCGGATGGCCAGCCCCGGGCCGGGGAAGGGGTGGCGGCCGACGAAGGCATCGGGCAGGCCGAGCTCCTTGCCGAGCAGCCGCACCTCGTCCTTGAACAGCTCGCGCAGGGGCTCGACGAGCCTCATGTTCATGCGCTCGGGCAGCCCGCCGACGTTGTGGTGGCTCTTGATCGTGACGGAGGGTCCGCCGGAGAAGGACACGCTCTCGATCACGTCCGGGTAGAGCGTGCCCTGCGCCAGGAAGGCGGCGCCGCCGATCTTCTTCGCCTCGGCCTCGAACACGTCGATGAACAGCCGGCCGATGGTCTTGCGCTTCACCTCCGGGTCGTCGACGCCTTCCAGCGCGCCGATGAACAGGTCCTGCGCCTGAACGTGGACGAGCGGGATGTTGTAGTGGTCCCGGAACAGCCGCACGACCTCGTCGCCCTCGCCGAGGCGCAGCAGACCGTGATCGACGAAGACGCAGGTGAGCTGGTCGCCGATCGCCTCGTGGATCAGCACCGCCGCGACGGAGGAATCGACGCCGCCCGACAGGCCGCAGATCACCCGCTCGCTGCCGACCTGCTCGCGGATGCGGGCGATCGCCTCCTCGCGATAGGTGCCCATGGTCCAGTCGCCGGAGCAGCCGGCGACGTCGCGCACGAAGTTGCGGATCAGGAGCGCGCCGTGGGGCGTGTGGTGCACCTCCGGGTGGAACTGCACCGCGTAGAACCCGCGCGCCTCGTCGGCCACCGCCGCGAAGGGCGCGTTGGCGGAGACGGCCACCGTGGTGAAGCCGTCGGGCAGCTTCGTCACGCGGTCGCCGTGGCTCATCCAGACGGGGTAGCGCTCGCCCTTGTGCCAGATGCCGTGGAAGAGGGGGCAGTCGGAGAGGATCTCGATCTCGGCGCGGCCGAACTCGGCGTGGTGGCCGGCCTCGACCTCGCCGCCGAGCTGCGCGGCCATGGTCTGCTGGCCGTAGCAGATGCCGAACACCGGCACCCCGGCCTCGAAGATTTTCTGCGGGGCCCGGGGCGACAGATCCGAGGTGACCGACTCAGGGCCGCCGGAGAGGATGACGCCCTTGGGCCGGTATGCGTCGAAGGCGGCCTCGGCCTTCGTGAAGGGCACGATCTCGCAGTAGACGCCCTCCTCGCGGACCCGGCGCGCGATGAGCTGCGTCACCTGCGAGCCGAAGTCGACGATGAGGATCTTGTCGTGATCGGCGAGGGAGACGGCGGGGCTGGTCATGGCAGGGCTTTAGAGAAGGCGCCGGACCCGTGCAACGCGGCAAGACGCAGGGGCGGTTCGCGGCCCCATTGTAAGCGAATGTGGCCCACCGCTTCATCCGGGATTCACCCGTCCGCCGGGAAACAGGCGCCCCGCATCAACCGAGAGGGGAACCCCCATGAAGGCCATGATCCTCGGACTCGCCGCCGCCACGCTCGTCGGCCTCGCCGTGCCGGCCTCCGCCGCGCCGGTGGCGGCCGCCGGAGGCCTCGTCGCGCCCGGCAACGGGATCGATACGGTGCAGTACCGCGAGCGCCGCGTCGTGCGCGGGCCGCGCTGCCGCACGGTCGTCACCAAGCGCCGCGGGCCGTTCGGCCGCGTCGTCATCGACCGCCGCCGCACCTGCTTCTGAGACGGATGCCCTCTTCCCCGGAAGAGGCAGGCTCCTCGGGCACGCCGCCCATCGATCCGGACGGATGGATGGGCGCGGCGGTTCGCGATGAGGACGAGCGGCCCCTCCGGGGGCCGTTCGCGCGTCAGGCCCGGCGTTCGAGGGCGGCGACGTAGAATCCGTCCGTCCCGGTCAGCGCCGGGCTCATCTGGACGCCGCGTGCCGTGACGCGCACCGCATCCGCCAGTCCCGCGGGCGCCCCGGCGAGAAGGTCCGCCGCCGGCACGGACGCGAAGGTCCCGCCCGCACCCGCCAGGAAGCGGCCGAGAGAGCCGTCGTTCTCCTCCGGGATCAGCGAGCAGGTCACGTAGACGATCCGCCCGCCCGGCCGCACCAGCCGCCCGGCGCGGGCGAGTACCGCGTCCTGCTCCGCGAGGCGTGTCGCGAGGCTGCCCGGCCGCAGGCGCCACTTGGCGTCGGGGTTGCGGCGCCAGGTGCCCGAGCCCGTGCAGGGCGCGTCGACCAGCACCCGGTCGACTTTGCCGTCGAGGTCCTCCAGGACGTCGGCCCGGCCGCGCCCGCCGCGGGGCGTGCGCACCTCGGCTTGCGCCTTCGCCCGGCGCTGGCGCTCGTGGATCGGCGCGAGCCGGCGCGGGTCGCCGTCCGTGGCGACGAGGCGGCCCCGGTTGCCGGTGAGCGCGGCGAGCGCCAGGGTCTTGCCGCCACCTCCGGCGCAGAGGTCGACGATCGTCTCGCCGGCCTTCGCCCCGGCGAGCAGCGCCGCGAGCTGCGAGCCCTCGTCCTGGATCTCGTACCAGCCCTCCAGGAACTCCGGCTCGACGTGGAGCGGCGGTCCGCGCCCATCGGCGCCGATGGGCACGCGCAGCCCCTGCGGGGCATGCGGTGTCGGCTCGGCACCGGCATGGGCGAGGGCGGCGCGGGCGGCGTCGCGATCCGTCACCAGGGTGTTGACCCGCAGGTCGAGGGGGGCGCGGCGGGCGAGGGCGCGCAGCTCCGGCAGCAGCGCCTCCTCGCCCAGCGCCTCCCGGAGCGCCGGCAGGATCCAGTCCGGCACGTCGCCGGCGATCTCTGGCGGGGCGGTGTCGAGGCGGCCCTCCGAGAGCCGCTCCCACTCGACCTCCGTCAGGGGGTCCGGCGCGAAGCCCTCGCCCGAGAAGAGGCCGGCGATGCTCGGCACGGCGAGCCCCTGCTGGAGGCGCAGCGACCCGATGAGGATCGCGCGAGGGCTGTCCGCGCCCATGATCCAGGCGGCGGAGGCGCGGCGGCGCAGGGCATCGTAGACGAGGCTCGCGATCGCCGCCCGGTCGCCGGAGCCGGCGAAGCGGTGGGCGAGGCCCCAGTCCTTGAGGGCGTCGGCGGCGGGTCGGCGGCGGCTGCCGATCTCGGCGAGGACCTCGATGGCGGCGGCGCAGCGGGCGGCGGGGGTCAGGATGCGTCTCCGGGCTCGGGTGTGGAGAGAGGGGATGGGGGCCACGGTCCAGGAACCGTCGCCGGCCGGTCACATTATGGCCGAGCTTGTCGCCCCTCTCGTGATCTCCGTCGTGCCTGCTACCCGCGAAACCGGGCCGGGCGCAACGCGAGACGCAAGAGGACGACCCGATGACCAACCTCCTTCGCCTGCCGGCCGCCGGCCTGATCCTCCTGGCGGTCGCCGCCTGCTCGACGGCGCCCGCCGCCCCCGACCTGACCCCGCCGGCGCCCCGCGTCGACGCCAAGACGCAGCTCGAGTACGGTGCGCCCCCGCCCCGCGGCCCGCGCTACTGAGTGAGAGTCCGAGGCCGGGCTCGGGCGCCGCGTCCGGGCCCCGCTCCGGGCGGGCGCCCGAGCGCTGCGCGAAGGTCCTGCGCGAAGGGATGAGCTTCATGTCCGCGACGGCGCGCTTCCTCGACCGGTTCGGATTGGCGCACCCGATCGTGCAGGCGCCGATGGCCGGCGTCTCGACGCCCGAGCTCGCCGCCGCCGTGTCGAACGCCGGCGGCCTCGGCTCGATCGGCCTCGGCGCGAGCCCGCCGGCGAGCGCCCGCGGGATGATCGAGGCGACGCGGGCGCTGACCGACAGGCCCTTCAACGTCAACGTCTTCTGCCATCCGCCGGCCCTGCGCGACGCGGGCCGGGAGGCCGCCTGGCTCGCCCACCTCGCGCCGCTCTTCGCGGAACTCGGCGCGCCGCCGCCCGAGAGCCTGCGTGAGATCTACAGGAGCCATCTCGACGGCGACGAGTCCCACCGAATGCTCCTGGAGACCCGGCCGCCGGTGGTGAGCTTCCATTTCGGCCTGCCCGACGCGTCCCGGCTCGCGGCCCTGCGGGAGGCCGGCATCCGCACCATGGCGACCGCGACGAACCCGGAGGAGGCCGCGCGGATCGAGGCCGCTGGGATTGACGCGATCGTGGCGCAGGGCATCGAGGCCGGCGGCCACCGGGGCGTGTTCGACACCGACGCGCACGATACGGGCCTCGGCACGGGCGTGCTCGTCGCCCTGCTGGTCCGGCAGACGGCGTTGCCGGTGATCGCGGCCGGCGGCATCATGGACGGCCGCGGCATCCGGGCGGCGCTCGATCTCGGGGCGGCAGGCGCCCAGCTCGGCACCGCCTTCATCCTCTGTCCGGAGAGCGCCGCCGACGCCGCCTATCGCGCCGCGCTCGCGAGCGCGCGGGCCTTCGACACCCGCCTGACCTCGGCGATCTCCGGCCGCCCGGCGCGGGGGCTCGCGAACCGCCTGATCCTGCACGGCGCCGCCCCGGGGGCGCCGCCGGCCTGCGCCTACCCTGTGGCCTACGATGCCGGCAAGCACCTGCATGCCGCGGCCTCCGCCCGGGGGAGCGATGCGGCCGCCGCCCACTGGGCCGGGCAGGGCGCGCCGATGGCCCGCACCCTTCCGGCGGCGGACCTGTTCGCCCGGCTCGTCGAGGAGTGCGCCGCCTGAGCGCTTCGCGTCAGGCGGCTTCGCGGGCGCGGCGCGCCTCGTAGGCCTTGAGGTGGGTGTAGGCGAGCGTCAGGCCCGGCCGCGCGGCGGACGGGTCGGCGCGCCGCCCGCGCTCGAGGAGGTCGCCGACGATGTGGTCGGCCTCGATGCGGTGGCCGCCCTCGATGTCGCGCATCATCGAGGCGGTCAGCGGCGAGCCCTCCTTGGTGAGCATGGCGCGGGCCTGCGCCGTGACCTTGTCCCGGGGCTCGACTCCGCTGGCGCGGGCGATGGCGAGGCACTCCTCGTAGGTGCCCGCCACATAGTCGCGTCCGCCGGGCGCCGCGACGATGTCGCCGATCGTCGCCCGCATCAGGCTGGTGGAGCCGGCGAGCGTCGCCAGGAACACCCACTTCTCCCACATCTCCGTGAGGATGATGTCGCTCGCCCGCGGCTGGAACTTCGCGCCCTCGACGAGGCGGTCGATCGCCTCGATGCGGGGCGTGCGCGCGCCGTCGCGCTCGCCGTAGGTGATCGTGCCGAAATCGCTGAGCTGCACGATCGCCCCGTCGGGCGCCAGCGTCGCGGCGATGGAGCAGGTGCCGCCGATGACCCGCTCGCGGCCGAAGCGCGCGTCGAGGGCGTCGAGATGGCGCATCCCGTTGAGGATCGGCATCACCGTGGTGTCCGCGCCGACGCCGGGGGCGAGGTCGGCGAGCGCCGAGTCGAGATCGTAGGCCTTGCAGGAGAGGATCACGAGGTCGAAGGGGCCGGCGACCTTCAGCCCGTCGGCGGTGACGGTCGAGGGCGCGGCGATGTGCGCGTCGCCGAGCGGGCTGCGCAGCATCAGGCCGCCGGCGGCGAGCCGCTCGGCGCGGGCCGGGCGCACCAGGAAGGTGACGTCGCGGCCCACTTCCGCGAGGCGCGCGCCGTAGAATCCGCCGGTCGCCCCGGCTCCGACCACGAGAACCCGCATGTGCCCGATGCTCCGCTTCGTCGAGGCGCCGTCATGCGCGCCCGCCGCCGCGGATGCAACGGGGCTCAGGGGAGGGCGGGGGCCAGCAGGATGCGGACCGCGAACACCGCCCAGAGCACGAACAGCACCAGCACGCCGGCCATGTAGGCCCGGAACCGGGTCGGCACGTGGTTCGAGGTCACGAAGACGCCGGCATGGACGAGGCGCGTCGCCACGAACGCCCAGGCGAGGACGACGAAGAGGAGATCAGCCTTGCGGGTGAGGAGCGCCAGCGGCACCAGCGCGTAGAACAGCACCGGCAGCTCGAACTGGTTCGAGAAGGCGTTGGCCGCCGCCTGCACGCGCGGCGGCCAGTTGCGCTCGCCGAGCGCGATGTCGCCGACCCGCACCCGGCCCGCCCCGACCTCGGCGAAGCGCCGCCGGCCCATCATGATCAGCAGCGCGAAGGTCAGGAGGACCTGGGCGAAGACGGGGGCGAGGACGGCCTGGATGCTCAACGGGCGGCTCCGGAAGACGGGATCGCGGCCCTCGATACACGAAACCCGCCCGCGGATGCGGACGGGTTTCGGTCGTTCGGCTCGATGGCGCTCAGGCGGCGCGGAGGCTGTGGAGGAAGCCCACGACCTGGTGGTTGAGATGCTCGGACTGCCGTGAGAGTTCGGAAGCCGCCGAGAGCACCTGGGAGGCGGCCGCTCCCGTCTCCTCGGCCGCGCCCGCCACGCCCGCGATGTTCGTCGTCACCTCCCCGGTGCCGGCCGCCGCCTGGCTGACGTTCCTCACGATC
>Ga0210017_1002825_pt1 | contig 14724 bp, 14 predicted proteins | sample CryGeyCG2014_020_FD_183966 | JGI IMG/M metagenome (GOLD analysis project Ga0210017, IMG submission 183966) | Groundwater microbial communities from aquifer - Crystal Geyser CG08_land_8/20/14_0.20 (SPAdes) (version 2) | ecosystem: Environmental > Aquatic > Deep subsurface > Groundwater | place... | reverse complement strand
TTAAAGTTTTTCAGGAATCTTGATTCTTACAAAGAAGAGTTGACAACCTTAATGACCGATAATTTTCAACTTGTTCCTAATTTAAAGTTGCAAACCTGAGGTAGTTGGGTATATCAATTTATACAATGGATAATGAATTTATTATATAGTAACTAACAAAAATAATGTCAAGCATCGACAAAGTAAATCACTCCACCCTCTCAAAATAGGTTTGTAATACTTCTTTTGCTATAGGGGCTGCCACATCCGACCCTTGTCCACCCTCTTCCACAAGCACGGTAATTGAGATTTCCGGATTATCAAGCGGGGCAAATACATTGATCCATGCATGGGGAATTCCGGACTTCGCATGAGACTCCGCCGTGCCTGTTTTACACGCTGTTTGGATAGGAATAGAGTATGCAGGATCGCGGTTAAGAGCCGCCTCAACTGATGCTTTTTTATCTTCAGAGACCCCTTCTAGCTTCTTTCTTCTTGCTTCTAAATTCTTAATTCTAAAGTTAAACAGAGGCCACCCCGTCCCCCCTGGTGAGCAGGCTTTCTTCATCCCCTCCTTGATAAGATCAAGTGTTTTTTGTTGAAGGGGAAGTTTTATACACTCGGGGGGTGTTGATTTAAGTAGCTGGGGTTTACACTGAGTGCCATTATTGGCAAATGGTTCAAGAGCATACGCCATTTGGAGCGGAGTTGTGAGCAAATATCCCTGACCAATTGAATAATTATAAGTATCTCCCAAATACCAATTTTCCTTTAATACTTCGCTTTTCCAAAAGGGAGAGGGTAATGTTCCTTCCGCTTCCTCAAGTCCAATATCAACCAAGGTCCCTAACCCAAATTTTTCTGCCCATGTCTGCATTTTTTCAGGACCCATCTTTTCTCCCAATTGGTAAAAATAAGTATCATTAGAGCGTTGTATTGCCTTCAACATGTTAACTGGCCCCTCCGTTTTTCCATACTGGAGAAAGTACCAATTGCCAAACCGAAGCGTCCCCGCCATGACGAATCCGTTATCTTGGAAGATGGTAGAGTCACTCACAGTATTGTCTTCTAGGGCTCCTGCCGCTATGATTGGTTTAAAAATAGATCCTGGAGGATATACTCCCTCCGTTATTCTATTGAGTAAGGGTTTCTCTTTATTATTGAAAATCTCATCGATTTTTGGATTTCCCTTTTCAAAAAGGGTAGAATCAAATGAAGGAGAAGAAACGAATGCTAATAATTCTCCAGTTGACGGTTTCATCGCAATGACCGCTCCTCGCCTGCTTTTTAAGGCGCGATACGCCGTCCGTTGCAACTCTATGTCTAGGGCTAGCCGAACCGCTGTGCCGTCTATTGGGGAGATAACTGCTATAACCCCCTCGCTCTTCCCTGAGGCATTCACCTCAACAAGTTTCTTTCCAGGAATTCCTCTCAAATCACAGTCAAATAATTTTTCTACTCCTTTTTTCCCCACTTTTTCATTTTGAATCAATTTTCGCTGACACGCATCCATTGCCAAATCTTTTTTATCGGCTATCTGCCGATACCCGATGATATGAGCTGTTTCTTCTGGAAAATAATATATTCGTTCGGAGCGAATGTAATTGGTTGAGGAGGAAAGATTGGCATCCTTGTTTTCTGCAAGGAGGAACCCTTTCCTGTCTCGAATCTCCCCATATTTGGGCTCGATAGGGACCTCCCGTATTCTATTTGACTCAGAGAGACGATGATAATAGCTTCCTTTCACCACGGTAAGATTGAACAAAGTAATAAGAAGTAGTAGAAAAAATATACTTATACAAAAAAATGTAATTAGGAATATTGTCCTTTGTCCTGGATCTTTATTCCCTACAAAATGTATATCGCTTGTTTGCATTTTGAGGACGGGAGATATTTTGGAGTGGAAAAGTCGTTTCATTTTTTTTGGTACATTGATTATAATAAACGCGTTCATGTAACATGTAACATATAACATGCAACATTCAAAAAAACCATGTGTTATGTTTGGGTTATATGCTACATGTTACATGTTAAATGTTACATATGTATAAAGTAGTAATCATCCGTCATGGTACCACTGACTGGGCAACTAGATTCACCGGTTGGACAGATATTGATGTTACACAAAGTGGCATAGAAGAGACAAAAAAATACGGAAAAAAATTAAAGGAATTGGGGTACTCGTTTGATCTGTCTTATACCTCATATTTAAAACGTGCCATTCGTACGTTGTGGACTGTTTTGGATGAAATGGACTTATTATGGATCCCAATGATAAAGGATTGGCGTATGAATGAACGTCATTACGGAGCCTTACAAGGCCTTAATAAGGCTGAGACTGCCATAAAATATGGAGAGGAACAGGTCACTATCTGGAGACGGAGTTATGATATCGCTCCCCCTTTACTTGAACCTTCTGACCCCCGCCACCCTTCAAACGACTCAAGATATAAAGGAGTAGCTCCAAGAGAACTTCCCAGAGGCGAGTCGTTGAAAGATACTATAGAACGTTTTATTCCCTATTGGAAAAGCGAGGTGGAACCGCAGATTACAAAAGGAAAAAAAATACTCGTTTCCTTGCATAGCAATTCGTTACGTGCCCTAATTAAATATTTGGATAATCTCTCAAGCGAGGAGATAATGAAGGTGAATGTCCCCTACTGTATTCCATTAGTCTATGAACTTGATGAGAGCCTGCAACCGATTAAACACTATTATTTGGCACCAGATGAGGAAGTACAAAGGGTTATTGACACCATTAAAAATCAAGCGAAGAAATGAAAGTAGTCCCTGCACTTTTAGAACAGCACGTTGATCTGCAGAAAATACAACTTCTCAACCTCTCTAAACACTATTCCCGCTTTCAAGTAGACATTGCCGATAATACTCTCGTTCCCAATACTACTACTCAGATAGGTGAACTTTTTCATTCTTCATTTTTCAATTTGGTTTCTAGGGTTATATTTGATTTTCATTTGATGGTATCAGACCCAAAAAAACACATTGAGATGATAAAATTACTCCCAAAAAAAAGAGTTGGCGTTATCCTTATCCATAAATCCGTATTTCCTGACTATTCACTCATCACTAGCCTCTATCCGCTCTTTAGGTTTGGGCTTGTCTTAAACCCTGAAGATGATGTTATGGCTTTAAGTGATGAATTTATCATGTCGCTTCCCGCTATCCAAATAATGACAATTAAACCTGGATTTCAGGGAAGTCCTTTTGTTGAAGAATCGCTCAATAAAATTGAACAACTCAGAAAAAGAGGATTTAAGAAGGAAATCCTTATAGATGGGTCGGTAAACGATAAAACGTTACCGACTATTCTTTCTCTACAATATAAGCCTGATATTTTAAGTGTTGGGAGTTTTCTTACTAAGTCCCCAAAGAATAAATTCGAAAAAAGAATCAAACATCTCAACGCTACAACTGGTTCCATGGTATGAACCGGAGAAGGAAGTGGGGATTCATTATCATTTCTTTTAAATCATTAAGGTTCATTCTCCCATTGCCATCGGCATCAAACGGAAAGAGTCGTTTAAGGGTTATTTTGTTTATCCCTTTGTAAATTACCTTGATGTCCTGGCGAGGAATATAAGGATATCCTATCAATACAACCCTATACCAATGTCCTGGAATGACGTCCGAAATATTCTCTACTGAAATTATCCCCTTCCTCATGGAAAGTCCCTTTTTGGAAAACACAAGCTCCTGGTCCGTATTAAAGAGTTGCACCTCAAAATTCTCTCCGTTTGAGACGAACCTCGGGAATAGTGATGTTTTTATTGCTAATGAGGGGAATGGCTCTATTTTAATAGTATGCTTCTTAGTTTCCATTATTACTTCTCCATTTTTTTCCAGAAGAAGCGTTATTTCTATAATTTGAGGCTTTGCAGGGGTCTTTATTGTTATGTTCATTCTGTCTTCCTCAAATGGCCTTATTTTCCGAATGTCCGGCACGAGCGTTTTGAGTTCGTCCGTATTGCTTTTTATCGACAACGTATATCCTTCTTCCTGGTTCCAGAGTGCCTGGCCTTCGTTTTTCAGCGAAACAGAAAAATGATAGGTAGATCGTGCAATGAGTATGTCAGGAAGAGATATTTCCATTGACCCCTTTTGGATTTGCTCAGGGGTCCCTTTTTTCTTTTGAAGATCCTTCACTATATTATATTGAGCGGAATATCCTCCATCTTTTTTCCATGAAAATCCAATAAATGGCTCTGAAAGATAGTTAAACACAAAAGGAGTGACTGCCTGAATTCTTGTGTCTTGACCCCAAATCTGCTCAAATGCTATACGATAGTTTTCCGCAATGGTGTCTTCCGATAGGTTCCCTTGTTTCCATCCCGTCTCGGTAATAAAAATGGGGAGCTCTTTTTCAATACCCAGCTCCTTAAGTAGATTAAGTTCGTGTTCATATCCTCTTATTGATTTTTTCCCGCTATCCCACACAGATCCGCTAAAGCCAGGATTGGGATAGGAATGGGAGGCCCAGGCATCTATATAAGTGGTTAGTGAATAGTGGCTAGTGAATAGTTTTTTAATAAATATTTCTGAGTCCTCGTATTGAGGAGGATAAGAAGGGGCGGCTGCATCCATTCCTGCAAGCATAACGATATAATCCTTGTTTAATTCCTTTAATGCTTTTGCGAAAGCATATGCCACTTTGGCGTACCCCTCTGGGTCAACCTCCCCACCCCATTCGCTTGCATGGTTTGGCTCATTAAAAAGGACTATATATCTTTTCTTAATAACCCAATTAAGGGAATTGAGAAAAGATACCCAATCCTTGACATCTTTTTCTTCGGGCCTTCTCCAGACTTCTCCTTGTGGGCTTGTGGCCAGTCTTATGATAGGAATAAGATGTTTTTCTCTTAATTGTTCAAACAGATCCTGCCATTTACGAACATCTCTGTCATTTTCCTGAATGACAAGTGTCACATATCCCCAATCTCCATCTTGACTATTTACTAGAGTTGAAGCCCCAAGTACATCTTCGGAGGAGGGTTGAAGAAGGGAAATACCAACCTTGTTATTTTCCTGCGCATGGGAAGCGTGAGATATAACGGTTATAAGTGTTATAACGATTATAAGTGTTATAAGTAATTTTTTCATATATACTTTCTCACCTTCACTCCCGCTTCTTTCAGTAACTTTTCTCCAAAATTATCGGTATGTTGGTCGTCAAAAACGATCTCTACCACTCCTGCATTAATGAGCGCTTTTGCGCATGTTGTACATGGGGCGACGGTAGAATACATAGTTGTACCTTTTGTTGATACACCATGATATGAGGCTTGAATAAGGGCGTTTTGTTCTGCGTGGACACAAATACACAAATCCTTCCGCTCTCCCGCTTTTACTTTATTATGTTCCCTGTCTAGACATCGCTTGCATCCTCCCTCATCGCAATCCTTTATGCCCGAAGGAGTTCCGTTATATCCTGTAGTGATTATGCGTTTGTCTTTGGTGAGTATCGCTCCTCGTGATCCACGAATACAGTTTGAGCGCGTTTGTACAATGTGGGCGATGGATACAAAATAGGCGTCCCAGCTGGGGCGTGTTTGAATTTTCATAAGTCGGGACGGCGAGACTTGAACTCGCGACCTTCAGACCCCCAGCCTGACGTTCTAGCCATCTGAACTACGTCCCGTATGCTGTATTCTATCAAATGTAGCAATTGTTTGAGCTATCTATTATAATCTAGTCCTTATTAAGTATGAGAAAAACAGCATTTGTTATCCTTGCTCACCCAGATGACGAGGCTTTTGGCCCCGCGGGAACCATTGCTCTTCTCTCGAAAGAGTATGAGGTATATCTTCTCTGTGCAACAAAGGGAGAAAAGGGCGAAAACCATTCAGTGAAAAAAGGTACTGTTTTCGACATCCGTGAAAATGAGTTAAGAAACTCCGCATCGATTTTGGGGATAAAAGATGTTTATTTCCTTGGGATAAAAGATGGAGAACTGTGCAATAACATGTATCATGAGGTTGCTGATAAAATTCAGGTTTATGTTGACAAACTGAATCCATCTTTGTTTATTACAGTAGAACCTCATGGTGTTTCTGGCCACCTAGATCATATCGCTATTTCTTTTATCTCAACTTTTGTGTATCGAAGAAGTCCATCGGTAAAAGAGATTTGGTATAACTGTATTGATAGGATTCAAAGTGTTGGGACAAGGGATTACTTCATATACTTTCCTCCAGGTTATAAAAATGAGGATATTGATAAAACGGTAGATGTTGCCTCCGTATGGGATAAAAAGGTTGCCGCCATTAAGGCTCATGAATCACAAACAAAAGATGCAAAACGAGTTCTCCTCCAGATGAATGCTCTCACTGTTTTGAGAGGATTTAAAAAAGTGGAATTTTTTCTCGTTTCAAAAAAATAAATACGATATACTGTTGAGTATGAAATATCATAGTGTCAGCTGGAAACAACTTCATTCTCTTATTCACTCTCTTACCGAAAAAATTCAGAAAGATAATAAAAAATTCGACCTTATTGTGGGAATAGCAAGAGGCGGGCTCACTATGGCGCATATCGCATCAGACTTCCTTCGCCTCCCTGTTGCGTCGTTTACCATCTCAAGTTATAAGGATTTTCAAAAACAAGAATTATCCGAAATTGCTTTTCATGTGGGAGGAGATTTAAAGGGAAAAAATATTCTCCTTATTGATGATGTTTCGGATACGGGAAAAACGTTCATTAGAGGGAGAAAATACCTTTCTGAACTGGGTGCTACCAGTATCACTACTGCTTCACCGTTTATGAGGGTAGGCTCAGAATACACTCCTGATTATTGGGCCAAACAGGTTATTGATGAATGGATTGTATTTCCGTATGACATGCGGGAAACTGTGGAAGCATTTCAAACGAAACTCCTCAAGGAGGGCAAATCAAGAGATCATATTGCAAAGCAATTGTCGCTTATCAAGGTTCCACAAAAATTTATCATAAAATACCTTAAGAAATAATGAAAACACTTGATGAATCGTTCGAAATCATATCTCAAAAAATTTCTTCTTTTCCCAAGACCCTCATCATTCTTGGATCGGGATGGAATAAGCTACTTGATGAAGTAAAGATTGAGCAAAGAATCTCATATCAAGAATTGTTCGGGATAGAAACCTCAGTCCCCGGCCACACAGGAGAATTGGTTATTGGCACTGTTGGGACAAAGAGAATTGCATACATGTCTGGACGGTTTCATATGTATGAAGGGTATTCCGGTGAAGAGGCGACACTTTCTATACGGTTGTTTGCCAAAGCGGGATTGAAAAAACTGATTACAACAGCCGCATGTGGAGGCCTCAATGAAAAATACAAGGTTGGTGATTTCGTCATCTTATCCGACATGATTACACTTCTTCTTGCACTCGACAATCCGTTGAAAGGGCCCCAATTCATTGATGTTTCAGAAGTGTTCAATGCAGAAATGAGAAAAAAAGCGGTGAAGATTTGTGTAGAACATGAAATTCCATTCCATGAAGGATCTTATGTTTATTACCATGGCCCAAACTTTGAAACACCTGCGGATAAAATGGCTTTGAGGTTTTTAGGAGCTGATGTTGTGGGGATGAGTACCGTCCCTGAAACTCTTGCTGCACGTGCTTTGAATATTGATGTTCTTGGTCTTGTTTTTGTCACCAACCTTGCATTTGTAAAACACAATCATAAGGAAGTTCTTGCAGAAGCAGATAAGGCGAGTGGGATGATGAAGATTTTACTCAAGAATGTCGTCTAATTCTTTCCCATTTTCATGCTCATCTTGCATGAGATAAGACTTGATATTGCATTTCAAATTTTTACTGCTATTATTGATTATGGAAAGGTTAAAACAAATTGCTTCGCCTTCAATACCCCTCCGACTCGGAGGGCTTTTTTGTATCCGCCCATTATTAATTTATATATCTATTCATTCCTATGGGAAAATCATTTACTGATGGATTAACATTTGATGATGTTCTTCTTCGTCCAGGATACAGTGACTTTAAGCGACAAGAGATATCTCTTGAAACACAACTTACAAAGAGGATAAAGATTTCTGCCCCCTTTTCTTCCGCTCCTATGGATACCGTAACAGAAAGCGAATTGGCGATAGCGCTTGCAAAACTCGGAGGCATTGGTTTTATTCATCGTAATTTAGGCATTGAAAATCAGGCAAAAGAAGTACAAAAAGTAAAGAAAAAGAAATTATTAGTTGGGGCTGCAATAAGCTCTGAAGGATATGAAGAAAGGATTCAAAAGCTGGTAGAGGCGGGTGTGGATGTTGTGATTGTTGACTCTGCTCATGGACATGCAAAAACAGTACTTGATGCAGTTTCAGATATCAAGAATCGCTTTACTGGATTACAGGTAATTGGGGGAAATATCGCAACGAAGGAGGGGGCGCTTGCCCTCATTAAATCTGGTGCGGACGGTTTACGAGTCGGTATGGGACCCGGAGCAATTTGCACGACCAGAATTGTATCGGGTATGGGTGTTCCACAAATGACCGCCCTTCTTGAAATAGCGCCTGTTGCACAAAAATACAAGATTCCGTATATTGCCGATGGAGGTATTACCTATTCTGGAGATATGGTAAAAGCTCTTGCGGCCGGAGCCTCAACGATAATGATGGGTAGTTTTTTTGCATCATGTGAGGAATCTCCTGGAGAAAAAACTCTACTCGCAAAAGAACATGTACCGCTTCGTTTTAAAGATATATTGAAGATTGAAAAAGAAAAATATATGTTTAAATCGTATCGAGGAATGGGTTCTGTTGGAGCAATGAGACAGGGCGCTAGAATAAAATCTGAGGGGGAGTTTCATGGCAAGTCATATTCTGATAGAACGCTCGTCGCGGAAGGGGTGGAGGGACTTGTTCCGGTAAAGGGAACAGTACAGAGCCTACTTGAACAAGCCATCGGTGGTATTAAGTCCGGCATGTACTATACGGGGAGTAGGTCAATTGAAGAGCTCCACAAGAATGCACAATTCATTCGTATTTCTCAAGCATCCCTTAAAGAAAGCCATCCACATGATATCCTTGTTACCAATCCGGGTAAAAATTATCAATAATAACAACCTCTATGATTCTCATTGTTGATTTTGGAGGGCAAACTACTCACTTAATCGGAAGACGATTGCGGGATATGGGTATAAATAGTGAAATTGTAAACCCGGAAGAAGTAAATAAAACCCTCCTTTCAAAAAAACCAAAAGGGATAATCCTTTCTGGCGGACCATCTTCTGTATATGAAAAAGGGGCTCCCACACTTCCTAGGTCGTTCTTTGAATGTAATATACCCATGCTTGGTATATGTTATGGTTGGCAGTTGATGGCCCATCTGCTAGGCGGTAGCGTGAAGCCAAGCAGAAAAGAGTATGGCCCCGCACAGCTTGAAATTCAAGAAACAGCTCCCTTGTTTACCGGGGCCGATACGTATTCCACGGTCTGGATGAGTCATGGGGATAGTGTTTTGGAGGCGCCTCCAGGCTTTAGCGTAATCGCTCGCACACAGAAGGTCAAGTTTGGGGCTGTGGTGAACCATAAAAAGGAAATGTACGGAGTCCAATTCCATCCCGAAGTTGACCATACTACGTTTGGGACCGAGATTCTTTACAACTTTATTAAGCGAGTCTGCAAGTTGAAAACAAAGAAAACCGAAATAGATATCAAGGGAATCATCAGTTCGATCAAGGGAAAAGTGGGGGATGGTAATGTGATATGTGCAGTTTCCGGTGGAGTTGACTCAAGTGTAGCCGCTGCTTTAATTGCAAAAGCTATTGGGAAAAAATTCTATCCTATTTACGTTGAAAGCGGACTCATGAGAGTCGGAACAAAAGAGGAAGTCAAGGAGATTTTCCAAAAACATATCGGTATCACTCCCATAATCGTAGACGCCAGAAAGTTATTTCTCGGGGAATTGAAGGGGGTTACTGACTCTGAAACCAAACGAAAGATAATCGGACGTCTTTATATTCAAGTATTCGAAAATGAACTGAAAAAACTGGAGGGGATAACTCACTTGGCCCAAGGGACTATTTATTCGGATGTTATAGAAAGCAAGGGATCCAAACATGCGGCAAAAATCAAATCCCATCATAATGTGGGAGGACTTCCTGCTGAAATGAAACTCCAGCTACTTGAACCGTTAAGGATGTTTTACAAGGATCAGGTCCGCACCATTGGACTCACCATCGGTCTTCCTCATGAAGTGGTCTTCAAGCAAGTGTTTCCAGGACCTGGCCAAGCTATTCGCATCATGGGAGAGGTGAGCGAAAAAAGGCTTGCCCAACAACAACAAGCCGACACTATTGTCATAGAAGAAATAAAGAAAGCCCAATTATACGAAAAGGTATATATGAGCTTTTCCATCATGACAAATACATTTAGTACGGCGGTAAAGGGAGATGGAAGGTCGTTTATGGAAGTTATAGCCCTACGTATAGTTGAATCGCGGGATGTCATGACCACCACTTGGGTGCGAATTCCTTATGACACCCTTCAAACAATTTCATCAAGAATAGTCAATGAGGTTCCTGATATTTCCCGTGTCGTCTATGACATCACCACAAAGCCACCTGCAACGATGGAGTGGGAATGATAAAATTAATCGATGTTAATTATATATTTTGTATTATCACGTGTTTTTTTGTTTTTGTGTTCTTTCATTGCACAAAAAACGGTCCCTTATTTAGGATTCTTTCCCTATAAAGAACTTCTTGTTGAATATAATCTTCCTTCCTGGATTTCTGCATTGGCCAATTTCGACGGCATTCATTATCTATTAATCGCTAAACAGGGCTATTCTCAGTGGGAACAGGCATTTTTCCCTTTGTATCCCCTTCTCATTAAAATCGTTTCATTTATAATCCCCAATTATCTTGTTACCGCCCTTCTTATTTCAAACATTTGCTTTGCTATCGGAGTATTTATTTTTCATACATATTTAAAAATGATTTCCGTAGAGACGTCCCGACGGGACGTCTCTACATACGCATCATGGTCTCTTTTGTTTCTCCTCGCCTTCCCTACTGCTTTTTTCTTTGGGGTTGTGTATACCGAAGGCTTATTTTTTATGTTGTTTATTTTATCTCTCTATTTCTTATATAAAAAACAGTATTGGCTCGCAGGAATATGTGCGGCTCTTTCATCCGCCACTCGTCTCATCGGTATTTTCCTAGCAATCCCCTTCTTCTTTCATTTTCTCTCAGACTACAAAGGAACTTTTAAAAACTTTAAACTTTCAGCTTTTAACTTTAAGTTTGTATTGCTTTCTCCCCTCCTCGGCCTTTTTTCTTACATGCTCTATCTCTGGATTACAACAGGCGACCCTCTTTTTTTCTTTAACTCCCAGCCGTTATTCGGCGCAAATAGGTCTACTCACCTCATACTTCTGCCGCAAGTCTATTATCGCTATATAAAAATTCTCCTTGCTGCGAACAACGACTTCCAGTGGTATCTTTCGTTATTTGAAATGAGTGTATTTACTTTTGTGTTTGTTGTGCTCATGCTCGATTTAATCAAAATAATAAAAAATTATATGTTGTCATTGCGAGCAAATCATAATACTGCGAAGCAATCTCAACAATCATCTAGATTGCCACGTCGCTTTGCTCCTCGCAATGACAGTTCAACTTGTATACTACTTAGTCTTAATATTTTTTCTTTTACCAACCTTCTTCTTCCAACTCTCACCGGTACTTTTTCCTCCATTCCTCGCTATTCCCTTTTCTCCTTATCTTTTTTTCTTTATCTCTCGCAATTGCAATCAAAAAGAATAAAAGTAGGGTTGGCTGTAGTTTTTATAACCCTGCAAATAGTGTTGCTTTCTCTCTTTATTCAGGGATATTTTGTGGGATAAAAAGTGGACCCGAGGGGATTTGAACCCCTAGTCTCTTCCATGCCATGGAAGCGCGATAGCCGTTACGCTACGAGCCCGTTTGAATGCTCATTATACCAGGGAGATTTTTATTTTCGTATCTCAAACCCCTCAAAAACTTCCTTTATGTTTTGCCAGTAGAGCTCGACATCATCCACTCTGCTGACGGGGGGGCCTTCTTTTATTTTCTCAACGATTTCCTCGACTTTTGCATCTTCTCCTTGGATTAAAGCCTCCACCCCCCCGCCTGCCCCAAATTTATCGGGATGTTCAAATGAGTTGCGTATCCATCCATTTACGCCAATCATCTTTGCCTGGATCTTCGTCCATGCACGAAACCCGACACCGATTACATCTCCCTTAACATATACATGTACCTGCTTCATACCATTAATAATAGCACTTGTTATAATAGTCGGTAATGAAAAAGTATGTTTATATTGGTATCACCTCCCTCTTTTTTATTGCGCGCCTCTTTCTTTTTATCTCAATACAAGACGTTGGCGTAGAACATGATGGTGGGTGGTATTTGGGCATGGCGCGTAACGTTGCAGAAAGGGGAATATATGCATCCTATGTAAACACTGTTGCAACTTCCGATAAACCAGGTTCTTTTCCAAGCATCCATGGACGTTTTTCCGCTCAAGACAAAAATGGGTTTGTCTACTTTCCTGCGGGTGTTACGGTGGGCCCAACATACATTTTTCCCGAATCATTATTCTTAAAACTATTTGGGTATGGATGGGTGCAGTATCGATTGTGGCCATTCATCGCTTTTTGTCTTCTTATTCCTCTTTTATTTTATGTTGTTCTTCAAATCGGATCTGCATTTGCACTTTTGTTTTTTCAAGCATGGCTCTGGTTTTATCCCCAAATACTTCTTAACCAATCGTATGAAGCATTAAGTGAGCACATTGCTCTTTTATTTTTGTTATTGGGATTTATATTTCTCCAAAAGGTATTTTTAGGTCCTAAAAAAATTTTCTATCTCGGCCTATCGGGTTTATTTTTAGGGCTGTCAATTCAAACAAAAAATGTCTATGCGCTTGGGGTTATCTTTTCCGTTGCCGCGGTATTATACTCAAGCAAAAATATCTGGAAAAGTGACCGTTTGAAACATATTTTACTGTTTATGTTTTTTCTCGCTCTCCCTACTCTCTTATTTGAGCTTTATCGTTTCATTATTCTCTTTTCTCAATTCGGACTTATGGGATATTGGCAAAATAATATCGATATCAAAAGAACATGGGAAAGCGGAGGGAGTGGGACAATTATTCTGAGAACAGGAATAAATCCTCGGTTTGTTTACAACAAATTGGCGGTGTGGAAACACCTAGGAGTAGACCCATTTGTATTTGTATTGCCTCTTATCCTTGCTTCTCCCTTTTTCAAAAAAAAGAATTCCTTTCTTTTTTGGAATATTTTTTTTTCCACAATTATTTTTTTTACCTGGTTTGGTTTACTTTCTTCAACGGGGTGGTTTCGCCATATTTTTCCCGCAATTCTCATGGGAATGATACTTATTTCTACTACACTCGGTTCTTTGTTTGATGCTGTGGTTAAAACAAAAAAGGGAGTGGTTTTTCTGTTGTTCTGTCTTTTTTTATCCCATGTTTTGATAGGAATATTTTCTAATAACCTGGCAATCCCCAGTTTCGATATTTCGAAAGATCGAATTATTCGTTTGTTCCAGACTCCCTATCCGAACAAAATGCAAGGACCTCTTTCTCATCCTATTTTTTCAAGGAAAAGCCAGGACGAAGTTTCCTATTTTATAAAAAATAAAATTCACTCCTCAAAAAAAATTTGTTTTTATGAATGGGCGCTCGTTGCAGAACTTCCTGTTCTCGTGGATCGTGTATTTTTCCCTTATCCTCGCTGTGGAGTAAAAGATATTCTTATTGTGGGGCCCTATCAAAAAGGGATATATGCTCTTAAACACACCAACTTACCCTATATACAAAAAAATCTGTGCAAGAAGGTTTTGTTTGGTAATGACATGTATACACTTTGCACCCTTGGCACATTCTAATATTTCTCAAACACATCGTTGATTCGTATCTGGAGTAAATCAATAAAAGATTGAATCGCATCTTGCGGAAACCGGACCTTCGTTCCTTTTACGTCCCTCCATTCAACGGGGAATTCACTGATGGAAAACCCGTATTTTTTTGCAAGGAATAATGATTCCGCATCAAAAGCCCATCTGTCAATACGTTGTTTTGCATATATTTTTTTTGCTGCTTTTTTGGTAAAACACTTGAACCCACAGGTAAAATCACTCACGTCTACCCCTACTATTTTTTGTGAAATAAAGGTAAAAAAAGTGCCCATTGTCTCGCGTATTTTAGACTGTCTCTGTAAAAGAATGGCCTTCTTGTTTTTTCTTGTCCCTACGATAATGTCTGTGTGTCGAATGACTTTTTTCAAAAGTCCCAGCATGTTGGGAGGGGTTGATAAATCAACATCCATAAATACTGTATGTGTTCCTCGCGCAGAAAGAATCCCCTTCTTGATTGCATATCCTTTCCCTCTATTTTTTCTGTAAGAAATTATTCTGCACTTAGTTCTTTTCTGAAATGCCGTGAGAAGATTTTTTGTTCTATCGGTTGACCCGTCGTTTACCACTATTAATTCTTTTATGTACTTTTTATTTTTTATGTAGTTCCAAAGGGTGTTTAAATTATGAACCCTGTTTTCTTCGTTAAAGATGGGGATTATGAGCGATACTCGTATTGTTTTTTTTGCGCTATACATAGGACTGACATGCCAAATGGCATATCATAGCGGTTTATCCACATTTGTTCAAGTTCTGAAATAAAAAACAGGCAGCTATTTAAAAAAGTGTTATTTATCTGAAAATCTGACG
>Ga0210017_1002823_pt1 | contig 14730 bp, 11 predicted proteins | sample CryGeyCG2014_020_FD_183966 | JGI IMG/M metagenome (GOLD analysis project Ga0210017, IMG submission 183966) | Groundwater microbial communities from aquifer - Crystal Geyser CG08_land_8/20/14_0.20 (SPAdes) (version 2) | ecosystem: Environmental > Aquatic > Deep subsurface > Groundwater | place... | reverse complement strand
AATGTTATTGTCTGTAATTCAAACATTGAGGTTTAACAAGCAGAATGTGCTTAAGGGATTGCAGGATATCCTGAATAATCCTTCAGAATACTAAGTAATTACGAAACTTCGCAAGTTTTATAAAAAAGGTTTTACTGCTTATTTCCCTATAAAAATCAATAGGGTTAATAAAATGATAATAAAATATAAACATAACAAAACAAAAGATGGGGCTTATGAAGCAATTGATGGATTTTTGGGTAAATTAGAAGAACAATATAAAGACAAGATTCAAAATTCTTCAAGGAAGTGGAATTCTTCTAAGGATGTTATGGATTTTAGCCTTTATGCCAGGGGCTTTAAAATATCAGGGAAAATTCAATTATATGACAATCTTATTGTGTTAGAGGGAAATCTGCCTTTTTTGGCTAAAATTTATCAGGGGAAAATAGAATCAATGATTAAAAAAACATTAAAAGAGATTTTGTGATGATTTTTATTTCTAAAATAAACTTCATTAATGTTGCAATACAAAAACTTCGCAAGGTTTATAAAAAAGGGTTTTTATTATATTAAAGATGAGATACAAAAACCTAAACATAATCGGAACATCGCACATTGCAAGGCAGAGCATTGACAGCGTTAAAAATACAATTCTCGAGGAAAAGCCAGGTATTATTGCATTGGAGCTTGACAAGAACAGGCTCTATGGGTTAATGCATAACCAAAAGAGAAAACTAAGCATTTCAGACATTTCAAGAATAGGATTCAAGGGATTCTTGTTCAGCTGGATAGGCTCTGTTATACAGAAAAAACTAGGGGATTATGTTGGAGTTGCTCCTGGCTCTGAGATGAAAACAACTATAAGGCTTGCCAAGAAACAAAAGGCAAGGATTGCCCTTATAGACCAGGATATTGAGACAACACTAAAGCGTTTTTCAAGGTCATTGACATGGAAAGAGAGATGGAACTTACTGGTTGATATTTTCAAGGGGGTTGTATTAAGGAAGAATGAACTTGAAGATTTAAATATTGAAAAATTTGACCTTACAAAGGTTCCAAGCCAGGAAGTTATCAGGGTACTAATCAATAAGATGAGAGAAAGATACCCAAATATATGCAGGGTTTTGATAGATGAGAGAAATAAGATAATGGCAAGAAATCTCTCTTATTTAATGAACGAGCATCCTGAAAAAAGCATTTTAGCTGTTGTTGGAGCAGGGCATGAGGAAGAGATAATAGATTTAATCAAAAAGGATTTGGATAATAAGATAAGTTACAGTTTCAGTGTAAAAAATAGCAACTAAAACAAAATACTTAAATACAAACTTACCTTTAATAAGAAAATGAGTGACCTCACAGATAAAATAAAGAGGTATTTTACCTTTAACAATGAAGAAATAAAGGGAATTATTGGCTCTACATTAATAATTGCTTTTATAATATCATTCAAGTTATGGGGACCTGGAGAGGAATTTAATTTTGCATATGGCCTGAAAAACTTCTTTAATTCTATTCTTATAACTTTATTAGCAATCCTTGTTCATATATCTGCACAAAAAATATATGGGCTGCATATTGGCTTTAAAGTTGAGTTCAAGACCTTCTGGCCTGGCTTGATAATAGCCCTTGTATTCTGCTTTGTTTCAAGAGGGGCTATATGGCTTCTTATTCCGGGAGGCATTGTGATTTATCACATGGCCCAGCACAGGCTTGGATTTTTCAGGTATGGATTGAATTACTGGTCTTTGGGCATGATATCAGCAATAGGGCCATTAGCTAATGTTATACTTGCAGCATTATTTGCAGTAATAGCATATGGAGGAGTTATAATCCCTCCAATGACACCAATAGCAGCAACAACACTTGTTGGAAGGGCAATAATCCTCAACCTCTGGCTTGCAATATTTACCATGCTGCCTATCCCGCCATTAGATGGAAGCAATATGTTCTTTGCAAGCAGGCTGTTGTATGCCTTTGCATTTGGCTGCATTGTTGGGTATGCAATGCTCGTGCTGTTTTTAGGATTTTATTCATTAGTCTTTGTAATACTTATGGGAATCATATTTTGGTTCCTAGCATATCAGGTAATGGAGAAAGCAGGATGATAAAAACAAAAAAAGGAGTATTGGACATGGTGAGCATGTGGGTTGAATATGTTGCATTAGTTGTACTATTTATTGGATTTTTTATTTCAATGTCATCTGGCTCTGCTTTTTTAAGTTATTTGGTTATATTCTTATCAGGGCTTTTGACAGGAAGGATTGTTTTCCAGTATAGGAAGGCCCTTCCATTCAAGTATTATATCCTTATGCTTGTTTTCCTTGTTGGGTATATTCTTGGAACATATGTTTCTTTTGGAAGCAGAAAGGTTATTGTGGTTGTTTTCATACTGTCAAATATTCTGAGTTATTACATCCATGATAAGGGTTATATCAAAAACTGACTATTTTTAATTATAATTTAAATCAGCAACAAGGTCTACCTTATTAGGATTTTTATTTATAAAGTCAAGGGTGTTTGCCAATCTCAAGCTTTGTTCAACTAAAAGGTCAACATTCACATAAGCATATTTATAACCTTCTCTTACTTTAGTAACAAATCCTTTAGAATTGTATTGATATATTATTCCTGGAACATCTCTTTCAACTTTTTCCTTAAATTCTTTAAAATCAAAATCTTTTGGTTTTGTTATTTGTATTTCAGCTTTATAATCTCTGGTAATGTTGCTCTTGTATAATTTTACCTCTTTAACTGCCCAAATCTTTGCAGCCATGCTTACCTTAGCAGCAAGATTATCAGAACCCTCAAGCTCCTCTCTTGTGTATGGATATTCTAGTTTGGTGTATTCCTCAAGACCTCCATCTCTTAAACGCTGGTATATTATCTCAAATTCAGGGTCTTTAGCAGGGCCTGGATCTGCCCAGCCATAGCTATTTCTTACCTTTTCAATAAGATCATCAATGTTTTCTTCATTATCCATAATATTACCTCTTATAAGTAGAAAAATCATAACTTCTATAAATAATTTTCTTCAGACATTGTATAAAATAAATAAAACTAGGCTATTGTTTGAATAACTCTGGATTTTCTAAATGTATTAAAGCAGTTATTATTGCCTGCTTGATGTATTCTTTTCTTGTTAATCTGCCTTTTGTTAAATAGCCTATGACCCCGCCTGATCGGCCAATCCTTTTATCCTTAGTTAAGCCTGTTTTATAGATTGCCTCGTCAATCTCAAGCCCCTCTGAGAATACAAGCTTTGTTACATTGGTTGGATATTCAAATGCAGATGAAATCCCAAGATGGTAATTTTTTCCGTCATAAATAGCGCATGCACAAATATTCATATATCCTGTTTTGCTATGCGGGACTTTTATTAATCCGCTCTCTATGCCAAAACTATATTTGCAGTTCTGAAAAGCACTTTTAGCCCTGTTCTTAGCACCCTGGATTGTTTCATCCATTGATGTTGGCTGCTTGTAAACCCCTGATGGAACCTCTAATGAGAAAACCTCTGCTTCTGACAGAAAATCATAATCCTTGATAATCTCCCTGACAGCATCAACCTTTACTTGGTTTTTTGAGCCAACATTTATTCTCATAATAAAACAGGAAAAATTCCGAATTTTATAAAGTTAATGAATAAAACCAATCAACAAACTATTTAAAGCCAAAAGATTTCTTTTTAGCTATGATAAAAGACTTTGAGCCAAGATTATATCAGCAGACTATCTTTGCAACATGCGCTGAAAAAAACACATTGGTTGTCCTGCCAACCGGCATGGGCAAGACAAATATTTTTCTTATGCTTGCTTCCCACAGACTAAAGCAGTATCCAAACTCAAAGATTCTTTTTATTGGGCCGACAAGGCCATTGATAGACCAGTATAAAGAGGTTTTCAAGAAGCACTTTGAGATTGAGGAGGATAAATTAGTCATATTTACAGGAATGGTAAATCCAGAGAAAAGGGCAGAACTCTGGAAAGATGCAAAGATAGTCTTTTCAACTCCGCAAGGGCTTGAAAATGATATAATTGCAAGAAGAATAAATCTTGAGGAAGTAAGCTTGCTTGGATTTGATGAAGCTCACAAAGCTGTAAAGGATTATGCTTATGTATGGATTGCAAAGCAGTATAACAAGCTTGCAAAATTTCCGAGAATAATTGCATTAACTGCCAGCCCAGGCTCTGATATTGAGCATATTTCTGAGGTATGCAAAAATCTTTTCATAGAGGACATTGAAGTAAGGACAGACCAGGACCATGATGTAAAGCCATATGTCCAGGAGATGGATGTGAAATGGGTTGAGGTCGAGTTGCCAGAGAGTTTTAGGCAGATTCAGAAATATCTAAAAGATTGTGTTAAATCAAAATTAGATGAAATAAAAAAATATGGTTACATGCCCCAGATAAACGGAAGCATGAGCAAAAAGGATTTGCTGGGATTGCAGGGTAGCCTGCATTCAGAAATATCTCATGGAAACAAAGATTTTGGAATCCTTAAAACAATCTCATTATTGGCTGAGGTAATGAAAGCAGGGCATGGGCTTGAGCTTTTGGAAACCCAGGGAATAATTGCCTTATACAAATACCTGAATAAGCTTAATGAGGAATCAAGAACAACAAAGGTAAAAGCAGTTAAAAATCTTGCAATAGATGTTAATTTTAAATCTGCTTTAGTAAAAACTGAGATATTATTCAATGAAAAAATAGAGCATCCAAAGCTTGGTAAGCTTAAAGAGATTATAAAAAAAAGCATAGCTGAAAATAATGATATAAAAGCAATTGTATTCAATCAGTACAGGGATAATGCCCTGAATATTGTTGATGAGCTAAACAAAATAGAAGGAATTAAGTCACAGCTTTTTGTAGGCCAGATGAAGAAAGGCGATACAGGATTAACTCAAAAAAAGCAGAAAGAGATTTTAGATAACTTCAGGGCAGGCGAGTTTAATATTTTAGTTTCAACTTCTATTGGAGAGGAAGGCCTTGACATCCCAAAAGTAGACCTTGTTATTTTTTATGAGCCAATTCCAAGCGCAATAAGAACAATACAAAGAAAAGGAAGAACAGCAAGGCAGGGCAAGGGAAAGGTTATTGTCCTTGTTGCAAAAAACACAAGGGATGTTTCTTACAGATGGTCAGCTTTCCACAAGGAAAACAGGATGTACAGAACTCTTGAGGAACTGAAGAGAAAGATAAGCTCCCCTTTAATGGAAAAAAAAGAGCAGACACTGGAAAAATTTATTCCGGAAGATGACAAGGTAACAATATTTGCAGATGTAAGGGAAAAAGGCTCAGGGGTTATAAAAGAGTTAATAGAGCTTGGCGTTAATATAAACTTAAAAACCCTTAAGGTTGGAGATTATATACTGAGCGAGAGGGTTGCTGTTGAGATAAAAACAGTAAGGGATTTTGTTGATTCAATTCTTGATAACAGGCTTTTGCAGCAGATAAAGGAATTAAAGGTTAATTTTGCGAGGCCGATTGTTCTTGTTGAGGGAACTGAGGATATTTACTCAATGAGAAAAGTGCATCCAAATGCAATAAGGGGCATGATTGCAACAATTGCTGTAAGCTATGGCATCCCAATAATTTATTCTAAGAATTACAAAGAGACTGCATCTTATCTGCATATAATTGCAAAGCGCGAGCAGGAAGAGGGCAAGCGGGACTTTAATCTGCATGGCGAGAAAAAGCCATTGACATTAAAGGAGCAGCAGGAATATGTTGTAAGTTCTCTGCCTGGTGTAGGGCCTGGTCTGGCAAGGCCTTTGTTAAAAAAATTCAAGACAGTAAAAAAAGTTATTAATGCAAAGGCCGAGCAGCTTGAAAAGATTGAGAAGATTGGGCCCAAGAAATCCGCAGAGATAAAAAAGGTTACTGAAAGCGAGTATGAATAACTAAAAATTCATGCCCTTCAGCTTCGCTTTAATTAATAATAAAAATATTCAAAAAAATGTAGAAATATTGTGCTCCAAAAGAATTTGAGATTTCTTGCTTTTTATATATAATACTTTTCGCTGATTATTTTTTTGGCTTCTTCTTGTTGCCTTTGACTTTCTTCAATATCGGATTGAATATCCAACATTGCAAGTCTTGCTAGTTTTGGCATATCCCTATCAAGTTTTTTAAGAAGATAGGATATAGATATTGGTTTTCTTTCCTTTGCTTTTTCTGATAAAAATTTACTAAAGTTCTTAAAAAATAATGATTTACCTATTAAATATTCTTCATTTTTATCAATAATTATGCCCTTGTTGATCTCAAAAGTTTTGTCCTTAATTTTTTCTTTTTTTGTTTTAATATTTATAGGATTTAAAAGATAATCAGTAATTTCTTTGCGCTTATTTTTAGGATAACTATTCAAAAAAGAAGAAGGATATTGATTGTACAAAAGCATGAAATGTTCAGTAAATTTTGGTTTTTCATCATCAACAATATTTTCAATATTATAAACTTCATTAAAATATTGAGTCATAGCATCACTAAGATTAAGATTAACAAAATTTTTTGGTGTAAACCACTTTGATTCTGAATAAAGAACATTTTCCAGTTCTCTATGTGCACCATTTAGTATTTTTCTATTTCTTTCCAAATGTTTAAGAAATAACTCTTCTGTGATGATATTTAATTCTAAAGTATCCAATTTCTTTATTTTACTTTCTGATACCAAAGAATAATATTTTTTTTCAGAATATTTGTCTTTCTCTTCAACAAAAACACCATAATCAGTCATATTTAGAGTAAGCCATTCTTGATTAACTATTAAAATATGGGAATCAACAAGACCTAGCTTTGTGATTTCTTCTTTTTTCATTTTAAACGCCTTTTAGTTATTTATTCATTTTATAGTAATAACTATTTAAATCTATTGTTTTTTAGAAATAAATGAATTAAAGATTCATGCTCTTCAGCTTGTTTATTCTTTCGGCCATTGGTGGATGGGTTGAGAAAAAGTTTAACAGGCCTCCCCTGAATGGATTTGAGATGAATAAGCAGGATGTTGCCTGGCTGCCAAATCTCAATGGATTTTTCTTAACACCTTGCTCTAATTTTTCTAGAGCGTTTGCAAGCCCAAAGCTATTATGCAGTGTTTTTGCAGCTGACTCATCTGCCAGGAATTCCCTTGACCTTGAGATTGCAAGCTGCAATAAGGTTGCTATTATTGGTGTTACTATCGCAAGAAATAAAAGCTCCATTCCTGAGCCGCCATCTCGGTCTCGGCCGCCGAAGCCGCCGAAGATTGCCCCCCATCTGGCCATCATTGCAGCATAGGATATAACTCCTGCTATTGTTGCTGCAACAACCTGTATTAATGTATCTCTGTTTTTGATATGGCTTGCTTCATGAGCAATTACTCCTTTTAGTTCATCATCATTCAATAGCTCTAAAATACCTTCTGTGCATGCAATTGCTGCATTTTTTGGATTCCTTCCTGTTGCAAATGCATTCGGGTTTTTTGTTGGTACTATGTAAACCTTTGGCATTGGTAAATTTGCAAGCTGTGTAACTTCTCTCACAAGTTTATGAAGCCTTGGAGCCTCGCTCTCGCTTACCTGTTTAGCGTGATACATCCTAAGAACTATTTTATCTGAGAACCAGTAAGAGCCGAAGTTAAGAACTATTGCAAATATCAGGCCAATAATTAGCCCGGAAGTGCCCCAAAAGGAACCTATCCATAGCAATAGGGCTGTTAACAGGGCCAACAAAACAACTGTTTTTAGCTGGTTTTTTATCATGATTATCAAAAAAAGAGATGTGTTTTGTATATTTAAGGTTGTTGGTTTTTTGTTTTCTCCAGGCAGTTAGTTTATTGCTTTCCTTTAGTTTTTCTATAAACACATTTAATTCTTCACTATGTTTATTCATCAAGCTTCTGATAATTCTTTTTTTTAAATAATTTTTGACTTATAAATATTTAATTTAAGAGTAGTATCAAAATCTTTATATAAAGTGTTGATTATTGTAAGTATAATTTGATCAAAAATAGTGAAATCTCTAAAAATTTCGTTAATTTCACTAATTATAATTCTATTCCATCATACACCTTCCAAAACAGGAAATACACTATTTTGGAAGCTTTAATTGTTTATTTAAGAGAAAGAAAAAAGCTAAGTTTTCGTAAAATTTCTGCACTGATTAATAGAGATTTGAGATATACTTATCATTCTTATCAAAATGCAAAGAAAAAAGAATTAACCACACAATACACTATTCAAACCAAATTTATTTGGATTCCGCTTTCTATTTTCACCAACAGAAAACTCTCAGCATTAGAAGTTCTTGTCTCATATCTCAAAGAAGAATTTTCTCTAACTTATCATGAAATTGCTCTCCTGCTAAAGAGAGATGATAGAACAATCTGGACAGTTTATCAAAGAGCTAGAAAAAAGAATGTCAAACCAAAATAAATTAAGGAAGCTTGAAAATAAGAGGATTGAACTAGTTAGAAAGCTCCAGCTCTGCGAGCATTACAAAGAAAAAATAGTTAGGTTTGTCCAGGAACTAAATAACCAATACAATAAGGGATTAATTAGTTACAAGGAATATTATCATAAACTGAATAGAGCATTAGAGCAGAGAACACCAGAGCAGTGGATTCAGAATTATGATAGCTCTATATGGTATTATAAGCATGGTCTGAATATTTGTGAAAGAGAGATTAAAAAACAGGAGAACAAGGCAAAGATTGTTCCTCTTGTAACAATATTAGCTGTATTTATAATTCTGGGATTTGGTTTCTTGTTCTTAAAGCCAGCTATAACTGGCTTGATTGTTGGAATTGGGGAAGAGTCTTACACACAGGATATAAGCTTAATAGTAAATGAAAGTACTGGTTATGAATGGCAGCCAGATCATGCTGGCATATTAAGGTCTGTTTTGGTAGATGGTAAGATATTAGGAGATGGCAGTGTAAGGGTTTATTTAGATGACAAGCTTGTTTTGGACAGCTCTAAGCTGGAGAAATCCGGAATCAGCATGATAACTGGCTTGGCAATAAGTGATTTAGCTGAAACAAATGAAATCGCTGTTTTCAATGAAACTAATGAGGGTATAACAAAGATAACAGAAGAAACAGAAAATATAACTCTTGCAGAAATATCAGAAACCATAGAGAATATTACACAAGAAGAAACAGCAAACATAACTGCTCCGGAAGAGATTGAAGCTAATATCACAATTCCTGAAGAAATTAATGTTAGTGAAAACATAACAATGCCAGAGGAAAATATTACAGAGATAATCTTTACAGATATCTGCATTGAAACCTGTAGCTTAGACCTTAATAAGACAAGCTATGACTTAAGATTTGAAATAGAGAATGCTGTGTTATATCTTGACAGCATAAGCTATACAATAAAGCCAACTGAAATACCAGAAGTGCCTAAGATTGTTGAGAACATCAGCAAAGCAGAGGAGATAACACAGGGTCAGGCTGAAATCAATAAGCCGGTTAAATGGACTAAGAAGATTACATTAAATGAAACCATTAGTAATCTAACAGTTAAACTGCCAAAGAATATCTCTAATGTTAGGGTTAGCAAGATTAAGGATAAAATCAAAGAGGAAATTAGTTCAGACAAGCTAAAGATAAGAGAAGCTGAACAGCTGAAGCCAATAAGCCTGATAACAGGGTATGCTGTGAAAAGAACTGAAGAGGCTGAAGAGGAAACAGAATTAGTTATAGAGGATAGTGTAAAAGAGATTGAGATAGAATATTATACAGAAGCTCCAGAAGTAACTGAAAAAGAAATTAATGCTCACAGAAAAGAAATAATAATTTATTCTGATGTGCATTATACAAATATAACTGCATATACAACAATTACAGAAGCTCCAGAAGCTTCAATTAAGCTGTATAGAACTACTGGAGGAATAAGGGAATTAACACAAATAATTAATTATACTGATACTAACAACAATTCATTAATAGATAAGATTAGCTGGGTAGTTCCTTCATTGTCAAATGAAACTTATGAAATAGAAATTATAATTTTAAATGTGCAAAGCTATCCAACTGTTGGAGGTAATTGGACTGTTAGATTTAATACAACAGGAAGAGCTAATTTAACAATAAGAGTAGTAGATGGAACAACTTGGAGCAATGTTAATGAAGACAATGATTTAAGATTCTTAGAAGTCAGATGTGGTAGTACTGTACAAAAATATGAATGGACTAATAGTTCTTTATTCATTCAAGATTATGAATGTAATGAAACAGGCTATGAAACTTCTAAAGTTTTAACTGCGGGTAAACATTCTTTAGAATTTAGATTTGGTAATAATGTTGAATATGCCTTTAATTGGGCAACTACAAATTGTAGTTACAGAGAAAAATTAACTTTTGATAATTCGGCTTCTTCAGAAAATTTAACCAATTTCACAATTATGGTAAAATTAAACTCATCAAGAATAGACTATGATAAAACTTCAGCTACTGATATAAGATTTTACGATGACGATGATGCAACATTGTTAAGTCATCATTGGGAAATTTGGAATGAGTCTGGTGATTCTTTTGGTTGGGTTAGAGTTCCTCAAATAGATAATACCAATAGCGATTACATTTATGCTTATTACAATTGTACAGACACAGCAATTATTGATGTAGAAGGAACTTATGATGATAATTTTAAAATAGTTCATCATTTAAATGAAACTACTGGAATACATTATGATTCAACTTCAAACGATTGTGACGGAACCCCAAAATATGGAGTAACCCAAGATGCTGCTGGAATGATAGATGGTGCTGATGATTTTGATGGGATAGATGACAATGTCCAATGTTGTACCCTATCTCCTGTTCCGACCCAATACACTGCCGAAGCTTGGATAAAGGGAGATACTTTTACAGGTACTGGTGACCACTCTACTTATGGATATACGATTATGGCTACCTCTTCATTATATGGTATATGGCTTTTGGCTCGGAATGGAGAGATTCGTTTTTATGCTTTCAGTGGTTCTACCAGCACTTATGGGCAGACAACAACCACCCCATTAAGTGTGGATACATGGCATCATATTACAGTCACTGCTATCAAAGACGGGGGCGCGGCTAAAATATATGTTGATGGTAATGAAGAACTTTCTTTTACTAGCAGTACTCAAGCTTGGGCGGGATATTTTACAATTGGCGACCTCAGAGATAATAGAAAGATTACTTTTGATGGCATAATTGATGAGGTCCGCCTTTCGAATACAGTTCGTTCAGCATCGTGGATAAATGCTTCTTATTTAACTATGGCAGACGTTTTCATAACTTATGAACAAGAAGAATCAGGTACCATACCAATAGTAACCCTAGAATCACCACCAGAGAATTATATTAGTGCAGCTGACATAACATTTAATGCCACAGTAACAGATGATTATAATTTAGTAAATTGTAGTTTGTGGCATAACTCAACTAGCATATGGCATTTGAACCAAACACAAATAATAATAGGAACATCAAATGTTACAGAGTTTAATCTAACTAATTTGGAAAATGTAGCATTTGTATGGAACATACAATGTTTTGATAATGAAAGCCAAGCTGGATGGGGAAGTGAAAATAGAACTGTTATAGTAGATGTATCACCTCCAAGTGTAACAATAAATTTACCAAAGGGAACGCTTGCAGACCCTACTCCAACTTTGAATGTAACTGTTAGCGATACAATCGGTGTGATAAATACTTTATGGTATAATATTAATAATGGAACAAATGTAACTATTTGTAACGATTGTAGTGGAGAACAAATAAAATTCTTACATGAAGCAGAAGGTAGTTATGTTGTTTATGTTTACGCTAATGATTCTCTTGGGCATCTAAACAATACTGAAAGTTCTACTTTCACCATAGACATGAATGAAAATTATTATGATAGTTATGATGACAACTCTTCTATCACAATTTACAATGATGTTAGTTGGCAAAGTGGTAGTTTAAGTCTTACAGGTTCTGGCGATTGGTGGAACAATGGTTGGGAATATAGAGAACAAATAGATATAAAATATTATGGTTCTTCAGTACTTTCAAACTTCCCGGCATATATCAGAATAGACAAAGAAACTCAGATGCAGGACGACTATGATGATTTAAGATTTGTTAGTGTTGCATGTGATCAGACCGGAGGAGAATTGATGGATTACGAAATCGAATACTATAATTTGACTGAAGTTGATGTGTGGATAAAGATACCAACACTATCAATTGGCACAAACTCAATTTGCCTGTACTATAACAATTCACAGGCAAGTTCAGGAGAAAATGCTACAGGTGTCTGGGATGAAGGTTATCTCGGGGTCTGGCATATGATAAACAGCTCTGGTTATGTTAATGATTCTAGTATGTATGAGAAGGATGGAACAAATGATGGAGCAGTCCAAACAAATAATACACCAGCAGGTCCTGGTCTTACCTTTGCTGAAGTTAATGATGATAACATTGCCTTGGGAGCCTTTGATGAGTACGAAGGTGAGATAAATGTAACTTTTGAGGCATATTTTAAACTTGATGTTTTAAGTGATGATAACATGATATTCGCAAAAAGTGATACTTATGCTCCATTGATGTGGGGTGATACAGCTGCTAGTCCTGCAAACAGAGTAAACACATTTGCCATGGCCGTTTCTGGTGACGGAGGCGCGGATAATAGAATGATCGGACAAGATAATGCACTTAATGATATTACTAACTGGCACCATCTTTTAATTGTCTTCGACGGAACCAATCAAAAATTCTGGGCATATTTAGATGGTGTTGAAGATCCCTATAGTGGTTCTACACACACATATTCAACTTTTCCAACTTCAACTGCTGATTTATACATAGGAACTTGGTCAGGTAATCCAACTTATGCCTTTGATGGTACAATAACAGAGGCTAGAATATCGGATGTGTCAAGAAGTTTGGATTATGCAAATCAGACATATCAGATGATTACAAATCAAGATAGTCTTGTAACCATTGGAAATAAAGAAGATTATACTGGTTCTTCGGGCAACTTTACCTCAACTGAAATAAACACAACTCAAAACATAACTTCAATCAGCAACATAACATGGACAGAAGACAATACAGATTCTAATAATAACATAACAGTTGAAATAAGTGTTGATAATGAGCAGAACTGGTATGCTGCAACAAATAGTTCTGGGATTAGTGGCTTTGCACAAGATAATTCTTTAGTTTATAGAGTAATGTTTGCCACAAATGAAACAAAAACAATTTCTTTGTTAGATATGAATATTACCTGGAGCGAGCAAGCAGTAGAAAATCAACCTCCTGTAATAACAGATATTTCAGATATTCCAGAGCAAAGCATTACAGAAGCTGGAATAAGTTATGCTAATTTTTCAGTATTAGCATCTGATGCCAATGGAGTAAATAATTTAGATGATACAAGTCTAAATGCAACATTCAGCAAAGCAGGAGAAACAACAAGGTTTAATTCAAGTTGCTCATGGATAAATGATGTTAATGCAACAACAGCAAATTATACATGCACAATAGGAATATGGTACTGGGATGGAGCTGGAACATGGGATGTTAATGCAACTATTCTTGATTTAAGCTCTGCTCAGTCTGCTTCATATGGTGAAACATTTACATTGCAGGAAACAACTGCTATGGTGATGTCACCAATAGCTTTGACATGGCCAACTATAAATTTAACTGATACAAATGTTTTATCAAATAATGATCCTGTTACAATAAATAACACAGCAAACAAGGATATTACGGCCGGCAATGTTAAGGTGACTGCAATTGACTTGCAGGGTGAAACAACAGCAACACAATACATCTATGCAGGTAATTTTACAGTTAATATAAATGATGCTTGTGAGGGCACAGTTATGGCAAATAATACAGCAATAGCAGTTAGTGGAGCAACAATACCCAAAGGAAATAACTCAAAGGGAGATGGGCAGGAAGAGTTATACTTTTGTCTAGAAGAAATACCACCAACAATAAGCTCTCAAATATATTCAACAACTGGCTTAGGAGCATGGACTATTTCAGTAAGTTAAAAAAGATCTAAAATTAGTTGTTGATATAATTTGAAAACCCTATTAACTTTTGGATGATAAAAATCAAAATATTTAAATATAAGCTACCTAACTAATAAAATGATGAATAAATCTAAAAAGAGAGAGATTCTGATGCCTGTAGTGGTTTTATTTATTTTATTATTAGCTGTTCCTGTTGTTTTTGCAGGATTTTCTGATATGTGGAATAAAATTACTGGTTGGGCAACATCTGAAATAACTACTGTTTCAATAAGTGTTGGCAATAATGCTCCAATACTTGAATTTGTATCTGCAATCCCTGCTCAGAGTGTTACTGAATCTGGCACAGCCTCTGTTGTATTTTCATTTACAGCAACAGATATAGATGGTGTAGGCAATTTAAATGATAATTTAGCCCAAGCCAGATTTCAAAGGGCTGGTGAAACAACAAGAGAGAATTTAAGCTGTGCATGGGTTTCTGATATAGACACTGATACTGCTAATTACACCTGTACAATAGACATTTGGTATTGGGATGGTGCAGGTTCATGGACAATAAATGCTACAATAGAAGATATAAATAGTGCAAAAGGTGAAAATTCATCTACCACATTTACTTTGCAGGAAACAACTGCTATGGTGATGTCACCAATAGCTTTGACATGGCCAACTATAAATTTAACTGATACAAATGTTTTATCAAATAATGATCCTGTTACAATAAATAACACAGCAAACAAGGATA
>Ga0210017_1002820_pt1 | contig 14745 bp, 20 predicted proteins | sample CryGeyCG2014_020_FD_183966 | JGI IMG/M metagenome (GOLD analysis project Ga0210017, IMG submission 183966) | Groundwater microbial communities from aquifer - Crystal Geyser CG08_land_8/20/14_0.20 (SPAdes) (version 2) | ecosystem: Environmental > Aquatic > Deep subsurface > Groundwater | place... | reverse complement strand
CCGAATTAACCAAGGTTATTGATGGCAAACTGGTTAAGATTATGGGTTGGTATGATAATGAATGGGCCTATTCCTGCCGCGTCGTGGATTTGTGTGAATATATCATTAAGCGCGGCATATAGTTACGAAAATCGCCCGAAAGAGACTCATCCCGAGAGGCTAAATTACAACACACGTGTACCAAAGAACCATATTTGGTTTGCTGTTAGGCCATTTAATTTTTTGTTTCTTAGGGGTATTTTGTGATATTTTTTCAGAAGACCCTACCTAGTTATAATTCCCAGATATGCACCAGATATATTATATCGAGTCTAATCAGTTAAATATCCTCTTCCAGAAGTTAAAAAAGGATTACCGGGTATTCTCCCCAGTTATTAAAGAAAACAACGCTACTAAAGAGACGGATTATTCTTACGGAGAATCCACCGAGAACGAGCCTTTCGTATTTAATCCCTATCGCACGGTCGAGCCTTTAAAAACCTTCTTTACGCCACCTTTAGATAAAGCTGTAGAATATTTTAATCAAGACGAATCAACAGAATATTTACCTAAGATTATTATATTCGGCGTGAAAAGTTGCGATATCGTAGGTCATAAGGTCCAGGATTTTGTGTTTTTAGAAGGAGTAGAGGTGGATTCTTTATATCGCCTAAGGAGGGAGAATACAATTTTTATTTCTAGTGACTGCACTGATTTTAAAGAGGTCTGTCACTGTCTGGCCTGGGAGATTTTGCCGCATCCCACAGAGGGTTTTGACCTTAATCTTTCACCCCTAAATGAAGGATATCTGGTGGAAGCGGGTTCAAAAAAGGGCGAGGAACTCATCCAGCAATACAAAGAATTTTTTGTGATAGCAAAAGATACCCAGTTAACAGCCCGCAAAGTAAAAAGGGAAAATCTTATGGAACGGCTCAAAAAGCATCTTTTACCGCAACATTTGGTTTCCAAAGATATTGTCCAAAGATTAATGAAGGAAGGATATAACCTGGATACTTGGCAGCAATTTATGCTTACCTGCGTAGAATGCGGAGGATGCAACTTTATCTGCGATACCTGCCATTGTTTTTTATTAGCGGATAAAAAGGAAGGCAATATTAATAAAAAACTTAAAGCTTGGGATGCCTGTTTATACGCCAATTACGCCAAGGTCGCAGGAGGAGCTAATCCTTTAAAGACAAGGACGCGGAGATTGAGATTCAGGTTTACCAAGAAATTCGATTTTTTTATAGATAATTTAGGTATGCCTGCCTGCTGCGGTTGCGGAAGATGTATTGAGGTCTGTCCGGGTAAAATTGACATAAGAGAAGTATTAAAAGATTTGGCTAAGAAACTTAACATTAAGACATGAACCCCGCCCTTCCTAAGAGGGCTGGGGTAGATAAAAAAGGAAGAGCGGGGTGAAGAATATCTATAAGCCCAAAGAGGCAATAGTTGAAGATATAATTGTTGAGAGCCCAACCATTAAGACCTTTGTTTTAAGGCTCAAAGAACCATTTGAATTTAAAACAGGTCAATTTGTCGAATTGACTTTGCCTGGAATAGGAGAAGCGCCTTTTACACCCTCATCTGACCCAAATATCAAAAATAAGATAGATGTGACAGTAATGAATGTGGGTAGGGTTACCTCTTTATTACATACCAGTTCTAAAAATATATCTTTAGGTATGCGCGGGCCCTATGGCAAAGGTTATCCTTTAGATAAATTTGAAGGAAAAGATATTTTAATTGTAGGCGGAGGCGTGGGTTTGGCGCCCTTGCGTTCTCTATTGTTCAGCCTGTTTGTTGAGATTGATAAGTATAATAAGGTAGTGTTACGTTATGGCGCACGCACGCCAGATGATATTATATATAAAGAGTCTATTCCTAGATGGGCAAAAATAAAGAAAGTGGATGTAGCAACTACCGTGGACGTGGGTGATACGAAATGGAAGGGGAATGTGGGTTTGGTGACCACGATATTAAAGGATTTGCCCGTAGATTTAAAGAAGGCGGTCTCGGTAGTCTGTGGCCCACCTATAATGATGAAATTTACTACTTTAAAGTTATTGGATTTAGGATTCAAGCCGCAAGATATATATCTGTCTATGGAAAAGAATATGTCCTGCGGTTTGGGTAAATGTGGCCATTGTCGCATAGGTAAGTTTTATACCTGTAAAGATGGGCCGGTGTTTACCTACGAGCAATTAAATGATATACACGATATCTGGGAATAAAAATCGTATGAAACGGCTATTTGTAGATTTAGAGATTTGTAACAAGTGTAAAGAATGTAAGGTATGCTGCGATTATTTCTATCATCCACAGAATAACGGCATTGCATCTCTACGTGAATATGCTACCTTTGCCACTATCTGTCGCCATTGTGAAGAGGCACCCTGCGTAACTTCCTGTTATCATAATGCTTTGGAGCGCACTTCTGATGGGCATATCGAACGTTACAAAATGCGTTGTACAAGCTGCAAATCGTGTTCTGTAGCCTGTCCCTTTGGGATAATTTTTCTGGATTTCATTCCTTATTTGGATTCAAAATGCGATTATTGTATAGGCATAACAACCAAGCTTCCTAAATGTATAACTACTTGTCCTGGCAAGGCCATAGAGATTAAAGAAGTCCAAGAGGATTTAGAAAAGAATATTTATTTCGTGGGTGAACATCTGGCTGTGCATACGCTAAAATGGTCAAGAGAAGATGTGCAGCCCAAAAAGAAGTAGTCAGTAGGCAGGTGTTAGGTAAAAAATTGCCTAATCCCTAACTACTATCTACTGCCTACTACATACTGAAACGTGATAAAAATATTTTTTAATTATTTAATATTTCCTGGATTCTTATTCAGTGCCTGCGTAGGATTAATTGCCGGTTGGATAGACAGAAAAGTTACCGCCCGTATTCAGTGGCGCGTGGGTCCACCCTGGTATCAGAATTTTGTAGATATTGTAAAATTATTAGGTAAAGAAACAATTGTTCCTGCTGGAGCAAAAATAACCTTCTTATTATCTCCAGTTTTAGGCCTCTTGAGTACAATTTTAGTAGCGACCATCTTAGGTGTTACTGTGCGCCTGCCCTTGGAAAGCTTTGCCGGTGATTTAATTGTGGTTTTATATCTTTTGATTATTCCCGCCATAGCAATAATCATTGGCGCTTCTAGTTCACATAATCCCCTGGCTTCTGTAGGAGCATCGAGAGAGATGAAATTGGTTTTAGGTTACGAGTTGCCATTTATATTATCTATAATTGTAGTAATCATTAAATCTGCTGGTAGTATTCAGATTGGTTCCATCTTAAATCATCAGATAAATTTTGGCTCAAATCTGGCGTCTTTTTCGGGGATACTGGCATTTCTGGTAGCTATAATCTGTATGCAGGCAAAGTTAGGTTTTGTTCCGTTTGATATGTCTGAGGCAGAGCAGGAGATTATGGCAGGTGTCTTTATTGAATATTCGGGCCTGCCTTTAGCCATCTTTAAATTGACAAAGGCGATTTTACTCTATACAATGCCTTTATTATTGATAATTTTATTTTGGGGGAGAGACTTGACTCCCTTGGTGTTGATTGCTAAATATACCGCTTTATTAGTAACAATTATACTCATTAAAAATACCAATCCGCGCTTGCGTATCGACCAGGCCTTAAGATTTTTCTGGGGGCCAATCACAGCCCTTGCAATTATCGCTGTAATATTAGCATTGCTCGGGCTGTGATAGTTAATAGTTGATAGTTCATAGTTTGTAGCAAATCTATGAACTATGAACAATGAACCATGAACTAATATGAACCTTAAATTAAAAGCATTAACAAAATCTCTTTGGGTATTTCACCTTTGCATCGGCGGTTCCTGTAACAACTGTGATATCGAGATTTTGGATTTATTAACTCCTCGATACGATGTGGAAAGATTTGGCATAATGCTTATAGGCAGCATCCGCCACGCTGATGTGCTTTTAATTACTGGCTCATTATCCAGAAAAGCAGCTCCAAGAGCAAAGAGGCTTTATGAGCAGATGCCAAAGCCGGGTGTAGTGGTTGCAGTTGGTTCTTGCGCCTTAGGCAGGGGAATATTTAAAGACAGCTATAATACGCCCTGTCCTTTAGATGAACTGATTCCTGTAGATCTCTACATACCTGGCTGTCCTCCCAAGCCAGAAGCAATTATTGCTGGTATTGTAAAGCTGATTAAGAAAGTAAGGGGTGTTTAGAGTTTGAAATGGAGATAATTCAACAGATTAAGGAGAAATTGAAGGATAGGGTAAGCGATTGGCATAGGCACAATCAGCGCCGAATATATTTTACTGTAAATAAGAAAGACATAAGAGAGGTAGCCAGGGTTTTGTTTAAAGACCTAGGATTAAGATTCGCTACAGCCTCTGGGATAGATACCCCTTTAGGTCTTGAAATATTGTATCACTTTAGCCTTGATAAATCTGGCCAGATTATCTCTGTGCGTACAATAATTGAGGATAAAAAGAATCCAGAGATTGATTCTTTAGCTGTTATATCTGAAGCATTTGAATGGATTGAGCGTGAGATGTGGGAGATGCTAGGGATTAATTTTATCGGGCATCCAAATTTAAAACGTTTACTTTTGGCTGATGAATGGCCGCAAGAGCAATATCCATTGAGGCACGAACATGAGTCATAAGGTTCTAATACCCATAGGTCCATATCATCCTCTTCAGGATGAACCGGAATTTTTCAGGCTTTATGTAGAGGGAGAGCGGGTCGTTGATATTGATATAGTTATTGGTTATTTGCACCGGGGGATTGAAAAGCTTTCTGAATCAAAACACTTTGACCAGGTAACTTTTTTGGTTGAGCGCATCTGCGGTATTTGTTCTACTTCTCATCCTTTTGCCTATGTAAATGCCATGGAGGATTTGGCAAAGATAGAAGTTCCCGAAAGAGCTCTTTTTATACGCACAATTATTGCGGAAATGGAGAGGATTCATAGTCACCTATTGTGGTTGGGACTGGCAGGCCACTTTATCGGATACAATACCGTCTGGATGTGGGCTTGGCGTTATCGAGAACCGATACTGGATATGTTCGAAATGATTACCGGCAATCGCAATCACTATGCGATGATGAAAATAGGCGGAGTCAGGCGCGATATAAAAGATGAAGATATATCTATCTTAAAGAAGACACTCGATGATTTGCTTCCAGCAGTGGATATGTTCAAAGGTGCAGTGATGGATGATCCGGTAATAAAGGCCAGGCTTAAAGGCATAGGAATTTTAACTAAGCAACAAGCAATTGATTGGGCTGTTGTAGGCCCTACTGCCAGAGCTTCGGGGATTAATATAGATGTGCGTAAAGACGACCCTTACGGTGCATATGATAAGGTCTCCTGGAATGTGATTGTAGAAGAGGATGGCGATATATTCGCTAAGACAATAGTGAGAATTTTAGAACTATATGAGTCAATTAGTATTATCCGTCAATGCTTAGATAAGATGCCTAAGGGTGAAATTGATGCGAATGTAAAGGATATACCGTCCGGAGAGGGTATAGGGCATGTTGAAGCGCCCAGAGGCGAATGTTTTCATTACGTCAGAAGCGATGGCACAAACCGGCCGGTTAGGCATAAAATTCGCGCTCCCAGTTATATGAATGTGGCTTCCAATAAAGTCGCCGCAGTGGGCGGGACACTTTCCGACGCAGCAATTACTCTGGCAGCAGTTGACCCTTGTTATTGCTGTACGGAAAGATTGATAGTTTTAGATAAACATAGTGATAAAAAAATTATGAACGGCTGGGACCTGATAAAATTGTCGCAGGAAAAGACAGAGAAGTTAAAAAAGATTATAGGTTGTAAGTCATAGTTTGTAGTCCCATGGAAAACTTAGTTATTATAAGAGAAAAGATAAATCAAATGGCAGAATTGGCTTTATCTATGCTAAAGAATACCTTTGACGGGTTTATGAAACACGACTCCGATATTTTAACCAATGTGTTAAAGGATGAAGAACGGCTAAACGGCATGGAAAGGAATTTGAATTCGTCTTTAGTAGCTATTTCTGAAGGTAAAGGTGCTGATGATAAGAAGAATATTATGCTTTTGAGCAATATCGTTGAGGATTTAGAAGAGATCGGCGATTACATCAAGGATATGATTGAGAGGATTGAGATAAAAATAGAGGAGAAACTGCTTTTTAGCGATGATGCCGTGGATGATTATAAGCATCTCTATAATGCAGTGGAAACAGAGCTCGCAGATGTCCAGAAGGCATTGGGTATGAACGATAAGAATTTTGCCAGGCGTGTTTTGTGTGGCACAGAAGATCATGTGGATAATCTCGTTCAGAAATATAGAGAGACGCATACGCAAAGGCTCATGAAGGGCATTTGTCTTCCTCGCGCCTGCAACATGTTTTTAAATCTTCTTGATTTTACTGGACAGATTTCTCATCATGCCAAAGCAATTGCAAAGAATATTTCAGAGCTAAAATGATACAATATTTCTATCCATGGCTTAAATTAGATAACCTGAACAGTTTTGTGGTTTTGGCCATAGGCCTATTCTCTGTTTTGACTATAATTTACTCTTTAGGATTTATGAACCCCGTTAGAAACACCGAAAGTGCTAAGGCATTAGTTTCTAACGGGGTGAAAGGCAGGCGGGGACTTATACAATATTATGCTTATATTATTTTGACCGCTGCTATATCAATAGGAGCTGTTTTGTCTAATAATCTTATCCTGCTATTGGTGTTCTGGGGATTTCTGGGGCTTACCCTTTATCTTCTCATCAATATGGGTGATGATGCGAGCAGCATAGCTAAGAAGACTTTTATTATCGTGGGCGGTTCAGATGCATTAATGCTGTTGGGTATAGGTATAATTTATTATTTGACCGGCACCCTCAAGATGGATAGTATAAAATTAGAATTTAATAATGGTCTAACAGTCTTGGCATATTTGTGTATTGCAGTAGCTTGTTTCGCTAAAGCCGGTGCTATGCCGTTTCATTCCTGGATTCCGGATTGCGCCAAACATGCACCGGTTCCTGTTGTCGCATATTTACCTGCATCGCTGGATAAATTATTAGGGATATATCTATTAGCCAGGATTTCCTTGGATTTATTTGTGATGAACGAGGCTTTAAACATATTTTTGATGCTTATCGGAGCTTTCACCATCATTGCTGCAGTAATGATGGCTTTAGTGCAACACAATATGAAAAGGCTCCTGGGTTACCACGCAGTATCGCAAGTAGGATATATGGTTTTAGGCATAGGCACAGGTAATCCTATTGGTATTGCCGGCGGGATATTTCATATGTTAAACAATTCTATATATAAACAAGACCTTTTTCTTATTTCAGGTAATGTAGAAAAAAAGATAGGAACTACGGATCTAGATAAACTCGGTGGTTTGGCTAAAACTATGCCTCTTACCTATATATCCGCACTTATTGCCAGCCTTTCCATATCCGGCGTCCCGCCTTTTAATGGTTTTGTCTCTAAATGGATGGTTTATCAAGGTTTAATTAATAACTTACAACTTACGACTTACCGCTTACGACTGGCGAGTGTCTTATGCTTAGTGGCTGCGATGTTCGGTTCAGGTCTAACTTTGGCTAGTTTTATGAAATTAATTCATGCTACCTTTTTAGGCCAATCTAAAGATTCAAGACCCAAGGAGTCTTCCGACGTAAGCTGGACGATGTGGCTTCCTTGCCTGATACTGGCTATTATCTGTGTGATATTTGGCGTATTTGCTTACGAGGTCCCACTTAAATACTTTATCCTTCCGGCAGTCAAGGGCGTCACTTTTATAGGGACCTGGTATGCTGGATTATCTACTCTACTTGTCATCATTGGTTTAGTCTTAGGCCTTTTAATATTTAAATTAAAAGGGCTGAGGCCGACTATGCGCCAAGATACCGCTTTTGTAGGCGGAGAGGCTATTGATTTAAAACAGGATAGAGTTACCGGCACAGAATTTTATAATACTATAAAAGAATTGAGAGTGTTAGGTGCAATATATAAAAGAGCTGAAGCAGGCCTTTTCGATATCTATGAACAAGGTAAAAATATTGTCTTTGGTATCGGTAAATCCCTTCAATATCTGCATAACGGGCTTTTGCCTACTTATTTAGTGTGGATGCTTTTAGGGATGATGGGATTATTTATGGTTCTACTGCTCTAGTGTTCTTAAGTTCGATAGTTATATACATCAGAACAAAAGAACCATAGAACTGTAGAACAAAAGAACTACAAATGGAACTCCAATTACTCCTATTATTTATGGTTTTTGCCGCAGTAGTAGCGGTTCAAATTGAGGACTTGCTCTCTAGCGTAATTGCAGTAGGGGCAGTAGGCTTAGGGTTATCTATGGCCTTTTTAATTTTGAAGGCTCCGGATTTAGCCATCACCCAACTCGTTGTAGAAATCTTATGCCTGATTATACTTATACGTGCGACAATAAATAAAGACCTGCCTTTGATAAGAGATGGACGTTGGTTATTTAATACCATCTCCACACTATTATTTATCGGAATATTTTTGATATGTGCTTACTTTGCCTTTAAAGATTTACCTAAATTTGGTCAACCGACGATGAGGGTAGCCCAGGAATATATTGATAAAGGATTAGAAAAAACAGGTGCAGCCAATATCGTTGCTTCTATAATTTTAGACTTTAGAGGTTATGATACCCTGGGAGAGGCAACCATTCTTTTTACCGCAGTGATGGGTGTATTAGCGGTGATGAGAAAAGTGGGTAGAATAAAAAATGAAAAATCCTGAAAAAGGAATGACTTTAATCGTTAAAACCATCACCCGATTGACCGTGGGCCTAATATTGCTCTATGGAATATATATTGTTTTACATGGACATATCAGCCCGGGAGGTGGGTTTGCAGGCGGAGTAATTATTGCGCTTTCTTTTATCCATTTGATGCTTGCCTTTGGTAAGGAAGTTGCCTTGAAAAAACTATCTCAAGCTCAAGCCTCTATTTTAGAGAGCTTAGGTGCTATTATGTTTTTGTCAATCGCATTACTGGGCTTTTTAGGCGGATACTTCTTCTTTAATTTTTTCTTACACAAGGGGAGCCCTTTCGCATTATTCAGTGCCGGTATTATTCCTTTATGCAATATTGCTATATCTCTTAAAGTGGGGGCAGGGCTATTTGCCATCTTTACAGTGTTAGTTTTATTTACCCCGTTAGAGATTAACCGTTTTAATAAAGATAACGGGAACAACTCAAACAAATAGCCAAGAAATAATGTTTCCTATCTCTAACGGGGTTTAAAGGATTGGGGAGAAAAGGAATGAGTCCCGCCCTTCCTAAGATTAATGTTTTAAACAAATTAATGAAGGGCGGGGTAAATAAAGAAGCACGACTTTGTTAAAAATGCATTTTTCCTCAGACAGTCAAAGGATAAAGTTTTCTTAACTTATTGCTAAACAATGACTTATCTTTTTAATAATAGTAAAATAAGGTCAAAAATTAACATAGTAGTGTAAAGAAGGAAGGGCGGGATGAGTGAATATATCCTGTGTTTTGTTTTATTTTGCATCGGGCTTTACTGTGTATTAAGAAAAAGAAATATTATCAAGATTATTATAGGCCTGGGGATTATTGAGTATGCGGTGAATTTATTTTTTGTTTTAATCGGTTATCGCGCACACGGCCGTGCACCCATATTAGCTAAAGATCAGGCAATCTTAAATATGGTTGACCCTTTACCTCAAGCCTTGGTTTTGACTTCTATTGTGATTGGCCTTGCGGTTACGGCATTGCTTGTGGCTATTGCCATAAGAATTTATGAGAAATACGGCACCTTTGATATTACTAAAATTAGGAGATTAAGAGGATGATATTACCTTTTTTTGTGATTATTCCTTTAGGTACGGCATTCCTGATTTCGCTTTTTGGGAAAAGAATAAAGAATCTTAGTGATCTTTTGGCTAATTTAGGCACATTGAGTTTATTAATATTTTCACTATATTCTATTCCCCAAGTTTTTGTCCATAAAATTCTTGTTTACAAAGTAGGAGGTTGGATACCGCCCATAGGAATCTGTATGGTTTTAGATGGCTTGACTTCTTTTATGTTGGTTACGGTAAATTTGGTGAGTTTTCTGGTAACTTTATATTCTGTTAATTATATGGAAAGATATACAGATAAGCATAGATTCTATACCTTATTTATGCTGATGTTGGCTGGTATGAACGGCATAATTATTACTGGTGATTTATTTAATCTATTTGTATTCTTAGAGATTGCATCTATCGCCAGTTACGCGCTGGTTGCCTTTGGGACTGAGGCGGAAGAATTAGAGGCGTCTTTCAAATACGCGGTAATGGGTTCAGTTGCCTCTAGTTTTATACTTTTAGGAATTGCCCTACTTTATAGTTATACCTCTACTTTAAATATGGCGGATATTTCTTTAAGTTTATCTGGTAAGCCTGCGGGGATGATGGTTAGTTTCGTAGCAGTGTTGTTTTTGGCGGGTTTTGGTTTAAAAACAGCGCTAGTTCCTTTTCATGCCTGGCTTCCTGATGCGCATCCTTCTGCACCTGCACCTATATCAGCTATGCTTTCAGGAGTATTCATAAAGACTCTGGGTATTTATGCTCTTTGCAGAGTCTTCTTTAATATCTTGACAGTTTCCAGTCGGTTACTCTTTGTTTTAATAGTTTTAGGTATGATATCAATGGTAGTAGGTGCATTCTTAGCTATAGCTCAAACTGATATAAAAAGGATGTTTGCCTACTCTAGCATTAGTCAAATAGGCTATATTATATTTGCCCTAGGAATAGGCACGCCTTTGGCTATTTTGGGCGGATTATTCCACCTATTTAATCACGCTGTTTTTAAATCTTTGCTCTTTTTAAATTCCGGAGCTATTGAGTATTCTACCCATACACGCAACTTAAACAGATTGGGCGGGTTAAGCCGTTCTTTGCCTGTTACCGGATATACAAGCCTCTTGGGTTCAATGGCGATATCAGGCATTCCTCCCTTAGGCGGGTTTTGGAGTAAATTAATCATCATTATCGCTGCAATACAGGCGGGCTATTTTGTATCTAGTGTGGTGGCTATATTGATAAGCATTTTAACCTTGGCTTACTATTTAAAATTTCTTAAGTTTACATTTTTTGGGAAAATCAACGAAGCAAGGCAGAATATAAGAGAGGCGCCAGGGCTAATGAAATTATCCATGATACTTTTGGGGATTATTTGCGTGATTAGCGGTTTATTGATAGCGCCTTTATTTAAACCTTTTTTGCAATCAGCAGTTAATGTTTTATTATTAGGTAATGGTTATAAAGAAGCAGTTTTTGGTGCACTAAGATGAAAAAAAGCCAAATTATTTTATTTATACTTGCACTCTTAATCTGGACATTTCTCGCTTGGCCACCAGACCCACAACATTTAATTATCGGTATTTTAGTTTCTGGTTTTGTTTCTTTTATGACCGGCGATATGTTTGTGAAAAGGCCGCATCTATTTAAGCACATCAGCCGTTATCTTTGGTTTCTTTACTATATTCCTTTATTTATCTGGGAGTGCATAAAGGCGAATATTGATGTGGCATATCGCGTGGTCCATCCGGATTTACCTATTAATCCCGGTATTGTTAAGGTAAAAACTACCTTAAAATCAGATACGGGTTTGACCTTTTTGGCAAATTCCATTACCCTTACTCCCGGCACGATGAGCGTGGACATAGACGAAGAAAACGGTTTTTTGTACATCCACTGGATTAATGTCAGAGATAAAGATATGCAGAAGGCTACAGAGATTATTGTAAAGGTATTTGAAGATATATTAAGAAGGATTTTCGAATGAGTCCCGTTAGAAACTTTAATATTGTAGGAAATGAAAAGTTTATAATGGGACTAAATATAACGTGGGGTTTCTAACGGGATGAGACGATTACGCTACTTTATAGGGTTAATAATAATTATACTTATTTTCGGAGTAATTATTTTTTATCCCTTACCTTCTTTATTAGAATGGCAGTCTGTTCTTCTAAAACGCTGTTTTTCCATACTTTTTTTCTGTGCCTTATTTTGCCTCTGGCGTATTATAAAAGGCCCCACCCCTGCAGATAGGGCGGTGGCTATCGATATTTTAGGAATATTAGTTTTGGGTTTTTGCGCAATATTAGGAATACCCACGGGCAGAGACTGGTACATAGATATTGGTATTGCCTGGGCATTGCAGAGTTTTATCTCTACCTTAGCTTTGGCTAAATATCTTGAAGGGAGAAATTTTGATGAATGAGACAATAGGTATGTTTTTTATAATTGTCGGTCTTACTTTTGATTTCTTTGGTTGTCTCGGTCTAATTAGATTGCCGGATGTCTATAATAGGCTTCAGGCCTCTACAAAATGCGTTACCCTGGGAACATGTAGTATTCTGCTTGGTTTATTTTTGTTTAAAGGATTTACTGCCGCGGGGATAAAGGCAATTTTGTGTATCCTGTTTATAATATTAACCGCTCCTGTCTCAGCGCACGCCCTTGCCCGAGGCGCGCATAAGTCCGGAGTGAAACTCTGGGGAAAATCAGTCTGCGATAAATATGCAGAAGACAAAGGAGTTAATAGTTGATAGTTCATAGTTCGTAGTAAAAAAGCCATGAACTACGAACTAAAGCGAACAGAAGTGAGCGTAACTACGAACTACAATGAGATATCCGAAGTTAAGAGAATTAAAAGAAGCAATCAGGGCACTTATTAAAGGGCCATATACCAGCCGTTTTCCTTACGAACCTCATAAGCCCTACGAAAGATTTCGTGGTCGTCCTGAGTTTCACGAAAATGATTGCGTAGGTTGTGGCGCTTGTTTTCAGGTCTGTCCGGCAAGGGCAATAGATATGCAGGATGTAAAGGGCAAGCGGATTTTAACGGTTAATTGGGATACGTGTATATTTTGCGGACAATGTCAGGCCAATTGCATAACCGAAAAAGGTATTATACTTTCTAACGAATTCGATTTAGCCACAACCGGAAAAAGAAGCGAACTTAAACAAACAATAGAAAAAGAATTCGCAGTCTGTGATTGTTGCGGTGAAAATATTGTGCCCAAAGATCAGATATTATGGGTGGCTAAGAGATTAGGGCCACTTTGTTTTTCCAATGCCTCGCTTATGTTGTTCTATTTAAGAAATTTGGGTCTTGCCTTAAAAGAAGAACTCTTGCCTAAAGAAGAATTTATGCGTTCCGATCGTATAAAAGTTCTCTGTCCCCGTTGCCGTCGTGAAGCGGTATTAAAATCCTAAAAATGTTTTCTTCCTTAATAATAAAGAAATTTCGAATTTATTGGTTTGGTATGTTTATCTGGCTTGTAGGCACTGGGATTTTAGAGATAGCCTAGGAAGTGGCTAGTGTTTTTAGTTGACACATAAGCGAAGCCAAAATGCCTATAAAATTAGCAGTAATTGGTATAGGTAATACTTTAAGGAGAGATGACGGAATAGGAATAATAATTCTGGAATCTCTCCTTAGGTTTTATAAAAGAGAGGGAATAGATTATTTAAATTTTGGCAGTGCTAGTTTTGATTTGATTCATAGGTTACAAGATTACGATGTAGCTCTTGTTATCGATGGTATTAATGCAGGTTTAGATGTTGGAGAAGTTAAAATAAGCGAGCTAAAAGATATAGAGTATAAAATAGATAATTCTATTATTTCTACGCATGAACTTAATCTAAAGAACGTATTTGAACTTTCCAAAAAATTGGGACTAAAGACCAAGATATACGTAGTTGGTATACAGGTCAAGGATACCTCATTCGGCGAATCGGTATCTGAGCCATTAAAGAACAAGGTAGATGAAATTGTAAAGTCAGTCAGCCTCTTTATTAATAAATCTTTGCTTTAATAAACATAAATGTCTTTTTTGCCGTCAATTTTATTGCTAGATGTGTTGCAAATTATGGTTCAGCCGCGACCATTGAATGTCCATATCCGGAGTTTGTTGTGAGGTGAGAGAGGAGAATATGGGGGGTTGGCGCAAAATCGCCAGAAGCTTCGCCGAAGGCGATTTTGCTTGACACCACAAGAAATTGTGATATAATTTTAAATATCCGAATATTGAGGAATAAGGAAATATGGAAGAACTAGTCTATAAGATAAAAGCGGATTTTTTAAAGACATTAGCCCATCCTGTGCGGCTCCAGATTGTTGAATTCTTAAAGAGTGGCGAAAAGAACGTGGGAGCCATTGTTAAGACCTTAGGCATACCTCAATCGAGCCTTTCCCGGCACCTGTTGGTTTTGAGGGAAGGTGGTATTTTAAAGTCAAGGCAACAAGGCACAGCTACCTATTACAATATTGAAGACCACGACATCTTTCAGGTGTTGCGTCCGATAGCGGAAATGTTGCGTAAGAAACTTAAAAGAACAGAGGCGGTCTTAAATAGTTTAGGTAAGGGAAAAGTAGGTTTTCAAAAAGAAGGAGAGGCAAAATAGGAAAAACAACAGAAATGTCGGGTCTTGGTATTATTGGGAAGCAGTTTTTAATTTTTGATTGAAATAAGAGCTCAAAAGCTTTTATATAAATTTTAAAAAACCCTTTTGACAGGCCTCATAGTTTTAGATATCCTTTGTAGTTCTCTTCACCAAGACCCGCCAAAACAATCAACTGAAAATTATAGAAGCACGACTTTGTTAAAAATGAATTTTTCACAAATTCATAGTCAAAGGATTAAATATTCTTAACATACTTGTGTACAATAAGTTACAATAATAAAATATTAAAAAATAGTCAAAAATTAACATAGTAGTGT
>Ga0210017_1002815_pt1 | contig 14764 bp, 14 predicted proteins | sample CryGeyCG2014_020_FD_183966 | JGI IMG/M metagenome (GOLD analysis project Ga0210017, IMG submission 183966) | Groundwater microbial communities from aquifer - Crystal Geyser CG08_land_8/20/14_0.20 (SPAdes) (version 2) | ecosystem: Environmental > Aquatic > Deep subsurface > Groundwater | place... | reverse complement strand
AAGGAAAATGTAAAATATATCGGGGACGGTTCTGGTTTGGGGTTAAGGTGACGCTACTTGACAACTATGACAGTATTGGAGTATGAACCGTAATACCAAACAGGCACCTGTCTGCGCGCGGACACGCACAGGCAGGAAAGTCAAAGAATGCGAAAAACAGATTGACTCTGTCAGAGGCAGACAGGCAGATGGTTTATAAACTATATGACCTCACAAAAGAAGAAATCGCCATCGTTGAGCAGTTTGGAGCGAAGGACGAATAAATGGTTTTAGAGAAAAGGAAAAATATGACAAATATTGTTAAACAGGATATTATTGAGAAAAAAATATTTTTGATTAGGGGCCTAAATGTAATGTTAGATAGAAACCTTGCTGAACTTTATGGGGTAGAAACAAAATATTTAACTCGTCAGGTCCGCAGAAATATCGAAAGGTTCCCTGAAGATTTTATGTTTCAATTAACCAGAGAGGAATTCTTGAGGTGCCAAATTGTCACCTCAAGTTGGGGTGGTAGACGATATTTACCTTATGCATTTACTGAACAGGGTGTTGCTATGCTTTCCAGTGTTCTTAACAGTAAAAGGGCAATACAAGTAAATATCGGTATAATGCGAGTATTTGTTAATATAAGAAAATTAGTTTCTACAAATAAAGGAATACTTAACAGGTTGAATCAATTGGAAGATAAAGTTCAATCACACGATAAGAAAATAAGAACGATTTTTGAAGTTATCCATAGACCATTAGATACCAAGATGCTATCCCCGGGAAAACCATTTTCAAATAAAAAAGCAATCAGAAATATTATTAGTTCTTGCGAAAAGTATATTTATTGGGTAGATAAGTATTTTTCAAGAGTTGGGTTAGATTGGTTATCAGAATCGCTTAATACCAGTAAAGTAAAAAATATTAAGATTCTGATGTCGTCAGAAAAGACGGATGAGAAATTCTTGTCTTTGTATAAAGATTTAGAGAAAGAACTTAAAAGTGATGGTGTAAAGTGTGAATTACGGGTTATAATTGATAATAAATTGAAGGCAAACATTCATGATAGATGGATTATTTCAGAAAATCTATGCTATAATACTCCATCAACTGATACTGTTGCAAGAGGACAATATAGTGAAGTAAAAAGAACGGCAAATTTTCCCCTATTTGATGAATGGTGGGATAAAAGTAAAAATATTTAATTTTATTGCGATCGAGAATTGGGGGTCAGGCCTACATTTTTGACAAATCTGATTTTGTATCCCGCCGAGTAGGAAAAAATTGTTTTGACGAACTCGAAGAAAGATTAGAAGAAAATTTTAAAGGACATTAGAATCATAAAAAATTATTTAATCTATGTCTAAAAAAGTAATAGAAGATTTCAAAATTGTCTTTGGTGGCCCTTCCAAAAGAGAAAAGGAAATATTGATAAAAAAGTGTATGCATGCACTTGAAGGCAATAATGACTGTGATTTCTATCAAGCAACTGCTGCCGCAGGATATGTAGGCAGGGATGAGAGGTTAGTTAAACCGCTCATCAAAGCATATAAAAGGCGCAGGGGTTGGAAACGATGGTTGGTTTTCAAAACTATTAAATACCTAAAATATGACAAAGAAATACTTTAATACCATAAGGAACTTTTAGTGATGGAAATAAAAATAAATTTTAGTCCAAGACGAATAAAAACAATAAATGCAAGAATAATTGGTGATATAATGTATGCCAATACACCTGCTGGTATGCCACAAGAACAATTACAGAAAATAGTGGAAGATTAGATTCAAAATCCTGAACTTATATTTGAAAAAATAGGGGTTTCCCTTATAGGTTAATCGTATGGAAAAGAATAAATTGGAAGCATATCTGGATATTGAAACAACATCTCTTCTTAATTGCGGTGGAATAATCACAGTGATTGGGATTTATATCACTGATGGAATAGAAGAAAAATTCATCCAATTGATAGGTGAGGAAGTAACTGGAGATAATTTACTAAAAGCTCTGGAGGGAGTGGAAATAATCTATACTTATAATGGAAGTGAATTTGACCTTCCATTTATCAAAGAATACATTGGAATAGCATTGGCCGACTACTTCAAACATATAGATTTAAAGCATGATTGCTGGAGAAAAAATCTATTCGGTGGGCTTAAAAAAGTAGAAAAAACTCTGGGGATTGAAAGAAAAACAAAAGGGATTGACGGAATAAAAGCCATAGAATTATGGGGAAGATACAAAAATTTTAAAGATGAAGAGGCCTTAAAAACCCTGCTGGAATATAACAAAGAGGATGTAATGAATTTGAAAAAAATAAAAGAAATCCTGTGTAAATAAAAGTGAGCGATGATTATTGATTATCACATACACACAAAATTGTGCGGACATGCTGAAGGAGAAATGGAAGAATATGTTCAGTCTGCAATTGCAAAAGGCTTGAAAGAAATAGGATTCTCAGACCACTTTCCCCTTTTCCACATTGAACTGCGGGATTTAAGCATGAAAATGGAAGATATGCCTTTATATATTAATAAGGTAAGGGAACTGCAGGAGAAATTCAAAAAAGATATTTCAATTAAACTCGGGATTGAAGTCGAATATACGCCGGAAATTGAAAAGCGTACAAAGGAATTGTTAAAGAATTACAGTTTTGACTACATACACGGTTCCACCCATTTTCTTGGAAATTGGGTTTTTGACCACCCTGCTTATAAGGATGAGTGGGAAAAAAGAGATGTGTATAAGGTCTATAAAGAATATTTCTCAAGACTGGGCAGAATGGTTGGTTGCGGTCTATTTGATGTTGTTGCACATATTGACCTGGTGAAAAAATTCGGCTACAAACCTGACAGAGGATTGACAGAAATGTACAAGGAAATAACAGGGTTAATTAAGCAACACAATCTATGTGTGGAGGTAAACACTTCAGGCTTACGCAGACCCGTGAAGGAAATATATCCCTCAGAAGAACTTCTGAAAATTTGTTTTAATTCTGGTATCCCGGTCACTATGGGTTCTGATGCACACATTCCTGAAGATGTAGCAAGAGATTTCAATATTGCATTAGCACTGCTCAAGAGAATCGGTTACAAAAAAATTGCCACCTTCTCAAACCGCAAGCGCACGCTGGTTAACTTATAAATATGAACAGGAATTATTATGATATTTGACCGCCGGGTTCCATTTCATTTAAGGATTTCTTATTATTATGATTCGCAGGCAGGATTTTTCTTTGGACTATTCAGTGGGCTGACCTTATCCTTCATTTCTGTAGTTGCACGTCGGATGGGTGCAAGCACCATTCAGATGGCATCCATCACCAGTGCTCCCTGTGTAGGACTGCTCCTGACATTCCTGTGGGTTTACTACAGTGCAGGAAAGAAGAAAATGGCCATTTTATATTGGCCAAAGGTGGTCGCACGCAGTCTCTTCTTCCTGATGCCACTAGTCCATACTCCTTCCTTTTATGTTGGCATATTTGCAGTCTCATCTATCCTTGAAACTGTTGGAAATCCAGTCTACAGTGGAATAGTGAAGGAAATCTACCCGGATAAGCATAGGGGTAAGACAATGGGATATGTAAAGGTAGTTATGAGCATTTCCATTATCTTTGCCTCATTCATTGGAGGAAGGCTCCTTGATGTCTGGGGGGATAACGGTTTTAGATATCTTTTTCCAATTGGTGCAGTCTTTGGTATTATAGGAATTTCAACTTTTCGAAAAATTAAGATAAAAGGTGAAAAAATTTTCCGCAGGAAAAAACCACAATTTTTTGAATTCTTTCGAGAGTGGTTTAAGGATAAAGTCCTCCTTTATCTGGCTTGCGTAATCTTTGTTGCTGGTTTTGGAAACTTGATGCTTGGACCTCTCTGCCCAATCTTCTTAATTGACCATTTAAATGTATCATTACTATTTGTTGGTATATTAAGTGCACTTTCTTCATTTTCAAGTATCATTGCTTACTATTACTGTGGCAGGTTTGTTGATAGGAAAAATCCACTTTTAATATTGAGGATAATTTTCCTTCTCGTCAGTTTTATCCCGCTGCTCTATTTCTGGGGAAATCGATGGGGAATACTTCTGGCAGCAATAATAGGAGGTTTCAGTATTGGTGGATGGGACATCACCTGGTTTCAATATGTCACCAGGCGTTCATCTCCCGAAGATATCCAGGCTCATGTAGGTCTTTTTTACAATCTCATGGGAATCAGGGGTATTATTGCACCTTTTATAGCAGTTAATTTAATAAATAAAATAGGATTGAGATTTTCATTTCTTGTGCCGTTTGCCGTGATATTCTCAGGTTTCATCCTTATGATAATTTTTGAAAAATACGAAGCGAAGATTGCAAAAGAAAAAGGAGAATAAAAATGCGATGGAAAGGTAATTGGATCTGGACCAAAGTAGGTGAAAAACCGAGGAATTTTTATCTGTGCATCAGGAAAACGCTAAAATTAAATAAAAAAGTAAGGCGGGCAACTGCATTCGTTTCTGCTGACAGCCGTTACAAGTTTTATATTAATGGAAAATATGTCGGGCGTGGAGTAGCAAAGTGTGACCCGAAATTCCAGTATTATGATGTGCACAACATAACAAAAATTTTGCGCCCGGGGAAAAATATAATTGCGGCGATCATCCATCATTATGGAGAAGAAACTTTCAGCTATCTGCTTGGCCGGGGTGGATTCTTATGCCAGATAGAAATGGAATATTCAGACAGCAAAAAAGAAATTATTGGCACAGACAAAACCTGGAGAGTCAAACAGGAAAAGGCTTGGAATCAGGATGCGCCCCGCTCCACTGTTCAGATTGGGTTCCAGGAAATATATGACGCAAGAAAGGAAATGTCCGGCTGGGAGAAATTAAATTTTGATGATTCTGGCTGGGATGAACCAATAGTGATCGGTAAACCACCTGTTGAACCCTGGACAAACCTTATTGAGCGCGACATTCCATTTCTTGCAGAAAAAGAAATCCTGCCGGTGGAAGTTATTGAAATCGGTGAGTGCCCGCAGGCAATTGATTTAAATAATATCAAGGACATATCCGCCATCCTGGATGAGGAATTGCATTTACCCACCCGTGGAGCAGTGCTCCACCCCACGAAAGTGGGTCGGGTACCCGAAAAAAATAAAACATTTCTTTCTATCGGACCCTGCATAGACAAAAGTATTTATCTTGTGCTCGATTTTGGCAAAGAAGTTTCCGGGTTTCCAAGAATTTGCCTCAAAGGAGTGGACGGTGGAGTTATCGATTTCGGATACGATGAGATTCTCATTAAAAACCGAGTTCATCCTACCCGTGGAGGTGGAGCAGCGGGACAATCTGACCGCTACATAATGAAGGATGGGTATCAGGAACACGAACAGGGATTTACCTGGCGCGGATTTAGATACATTCAACTTGTCTTCAGGAACTGTGCAAAGCCGGTGAAATTGTATGGTGTGACTTTGAATCATTATTGTTATCCTGTATCTTACCGCGGCGCTTTTAAGTGTTCTGACCCGATGCTGAACCGTATATGGGAAGTTGGAAGGTATACCTTACAAATGTGCATGCACGATTCCTTCGAAGATTGTCCGTGGAGAGAGCAGACCCAGTGGTGGGGAGATGCAAGAGTGCAGGGACTGGTAAATTATTACGCATTTGGAGACACAAAACTTTTTAAAAAGGGACTTCGTCAGATTGCTGAATCGCAACTGCGCCGCCAGGATGGACTGATGCAGCCATTTGCTCCGGGAGGAACCCATGGTTCATCTATTCACGCTAAAATGGCAATCATCCCTTCATTCTGTCTCATCTGGATTCTGTCACTCTATGATTACTATTTCTATACAGGCGATACTGAACCCGTGAAGAAACTTTACCCAAACCTTAAAAATCTCGTAGAGGCATTCAGGTCATCTCTTTCTGAACGCGGACTCACAACCCTCGAGCACTGGCAATTCATTGACTGGGCACCAATTGACGCAAAACCTGAAAACACTGCTTTGAATTGTTTCCTTTGTGCCGGGTTTATGACTGCTGCAAAAATTGCTCGCCTTAACAACGACAAACCCCAAGCAAAGGAATATGAAAAAATGGCGGCTGAGATGAAGGACAACATAAACAAATACCTGTGGTCCGAAAAAAAAGGATTGTATGCAGACGGAATTCGGGCATCCGCCGAAGATGGGTCGAATAAACAAAGTGAAGTTTTCAGCCAGCAGGCAAATTGTCTTGCGGTTCTGTTTGATATTGCCCCAAAAGAAAAACAGGAAGAGATTATGAATAAAATTCAAACAGATGATAAGGTTGTAAAGATAACTACTCCTTATTTTATGTTCTATTTCCTCTCTGCACTGCTCCACCTAAACAGACACGAATTGGTCAAGGATATCATCCGCACGCGCTGGGGTGAGATGATTGGTAAGGGTGCTACAACATTCTGGGAAGATTTTAGGGGTGTTGCGAATGGCAATGGCGGAGGAAGTCTGTGCCACGCCTGGTCAGCCTGTCCAACAGCAATGCTCTCTATGGAAATTCTTGGCGTTAAGCCATTAGAACCTGGCTTCAGGAAAATCCTTATTGAGCCGCACCTGTTTAACTTGAATTATGCAAAAGGCATTGTCCCGACTGTCATTGGAGATATTAAAATCTCCTGGAAAATAAAAGACAAAATCCTGTCTTTTAAGGCGAGCATTCCAAAGGGATGTACGGCAGAAGCAGTCATATCTGAAGCAGGGGGCACAAAGAAATATACATTTAAAAACGTACTCTCGGTAAGTCACTATTTGCAAGGAGGAATGCTTGGTTAAAACTGCAGTTAAAAAGAATTTATATCCCAAACCGCTCCGTTACCATCTGCGATTTCAGGTCATTCCTGGCAAGAACGCGGAAAGAGACGCTCGCATCCTCGCAGGGTTCTGTAAAAACCACTGTGTGGAAGAGGTGGTCATCTTCTTTGCCGGAGAAGAATGGAACAACGGACTGCTCTCATTAAAAGAAGAGAATATGTGGTTCAATACCGTTAAAAAAGTCAAGCACATTCTTGAGAAGACTGGAATAAAAACGAGTCTGAATCCATGGATGACAGTACTTCATTGTGATCGCGGTCGAAAATTTCCAGAAGACAGAAAATTCAAGCCAGCTGTCTCGCCATGTGGTGAAACGAGCAAGGCGTGTGGTTCTTTTGCAGATGATAACTGGCGCGATTATATTTACAAACTTTATGGTCGATTTGCCAGACTGGGTTTTCGCGTAACCTGGGTTGAAGACGACTTCCGTTACCACAACCATTCTCCGCTGACCTGGGGCATTGGCTTTGAGAAGGAAATATTAAAGCGTTTTGAGAGAAAAATCGGGCGCGGTGTCAGCCGCGAAGAAGTTGTCAGAAATATTCTCAAGCCCGGTCCTCCCCATCCCTGGCGGGAAAAATGGATGGAAAACTGGAGAGAAATTCAAATTGAGGTCGCTGAAGGTCTTGCAAGCGCAGTCTCAAAAAATGCTCCGGATAAAACAAAGATTGGGCTGATGAGTTCACACCCTACCTCCCACAGCGTTGAGGGTCGTGACTGGCAAAAACTCTTCAGGGCTTTCACGATTGGCGGTGATGTAGCCCACAGACCTCACTTTGGGGGATACAGTGAAAGCTTGGGAAGAAATAAAGTTTATTCCATTATGATGCTGGATGTCCAGAAAAATTTCAGGCCCGCATCCTGTGAAGTCGCTCCAGAAATAGAAAATTTTCCATACACAAACTGGAATAAGTCTGACACTCTCACATGGGCAGAAATGGCACTGTGTATGTTCTTCGGCTCTGACGCTCTTTTGCTCAATCTGTTTCCATTTTCCGGAAACCCTGCAGATAGAGAACCAGGAGTCGGAAAACTCCTGGACAGGAGTCGCCCGGGACTTGAGTGGATCTCATCAAAATTTTCAAAAGACCTGCACACGCGAGGTGTCGGTATTCCCTGGAAGCAGGACGCAGCTACACACGTACACACTTATAGCGGCCAATCGATGCACGAACTGAACACGACATCCTTTGAGCCAGGCTATTTTTTACTGCCCTGCGGAGTACCTGTTTCAGCAAATTTTCAGAAAGTTAATGCTCTCTTTGGCAGTCTTGCGTGGGCCTTCACAGATAACGAAATACTTCAGATGCTTGGAGGTGGACTCCTGCTTGATGCGGTGAGCGCTGAGATACTCTGCGAGCGTGGGTTCAGCAAATATATAGGAGTGGAATTTAAAAAATGGACATACAGGGAAGAAAGTAAGTATTCGGTCGAAATGATTGTCTCCAGACAGACAGGAATTGAAAAAGGCTTTTATATGAGTGTAAACCTTTTTGACCGCACAGGCGTGTTGAAACCGATAAAAAAGGCGCGGGAATGGACTGTTATTATCACACCTGAAAAGAAATACTGGGGACCTGGTATGATTGCTTACAAAAATGAAATCGGAGGTCGGATAATAACTCATGCAGTTCCAAATCCTGCGCGTTTAGTGCTGAGTTATCAGCGCCAAATCCTCACTCAAAAAGCGATTGAGTTTATAAGTAAAGGCGCGTTTGATTCTGTTGTAGTCATAGGTGGTCCACACCTGATCCCGATACACTTTGAAAACAAAAATCAGAATTTTGCTGTTATCTTGAATGGTTCACCTGATGCTTCCAGTCCGGCTATAAAAATAAACTCAGAAAATTTCAGGCATTCTGTAAAGGCTACTCTGTTAGCACCACTGGCAAAACCGGAAAAAGTCAATCTCAGCATACAGACCAAAAGAGGTGCACTCACTATAACTTCCTGCAGAGAAATTCCATATCTTGGTTTTCTCGTGCTGGAGTGGTAATTAGAAAAATCTACTCTTGACTTTTTTAAAATAACTGATATACTATAAATTAACTCAAAAGTCAAAGCTATTAGTTTTGAGATTTTACTTATTAAGTGGAGGGATAGATGGGGATGTTTGTTGGATGGGGAAGAAAGGCAAGGGTTGCTTATGGTTTTGATGAGGTTGCCCTTATTCCGAAAAGGGTAGCAATCGACCCAAATGAAGTGGATATATCCTGGAAAATCGGAAAATTCAAATTCAAAATTCCAATACTCGCCTCGGCAATGGATGGAGTAGTTGATACAAAATTTGCCGTTGCTATGAGTAAATTAGGAGGACTTGCTGTTTTGAATCTGGAAGGTATACAAACCCGATACAATGAACCGCAGGAAATTATTGACAGAATTGTTATGGCAAACTCTGAGGAAGCGACTAAAATTCTCCAGAACCTCTACATCCAGCCAATCAAAAAAGAACTTATTGCTAAGCGTATAAAAGAAATAAAATCTAAGGGTGGTGTTGCTGCAGTCTCTGCAATTCCACAGCGCGCTGAAGAATTTTCAAGAATTGCATATAAGGCAGGTGTTGATATATTCGTGGTCCAATCAACTGTAATTACAGCACGCTATATTTCAAAATCCTCCAAGCTCCTTAACCTTAAAAAGTTAACCAGTGATATGCATCCAATCCCGGTGATCGCCGGTAATTGTGTCACATATGAAGTTGCACTTGAGTTGATGGAAACAGGAATTGATGGATTATTAATTGGAGTTGGACCTGGTTCTGCGTGCACAACCCGCAGCGTCCTGGGAGTTGGCGTTCCACAGATTACCGCCACCTCTGATGTAGCCGCTGCACGGGATTTCCATTTCAAAGAAAAACATCACTATGTATCAGTTATTACCGATGGTGGAATGATTACCAGCGGCGATATTTGCAAAGCATTTGCCAGCGGCGCAGATGCAGTAATGATTGGGGGAGCGCTCGCCAGAGCCAAGGAAGCTCCAGGAAAAGGTTTTCACTGGGGAATGGCTATGCCTCACCATGATTTACCACGTGGCACGAGGGTCAAAGTAGGTATCACCGGGACATTAAAGGAAATTCTCCTGGGTCCTTCTCGACTCGATGATGCCACCCAGAATCTTGCCGGGGCACTGCGTAACTGTATGGGTGTATGCGGGGCAAAAAATATAAAGGAAATGCAGTTGACTGAAATAATCATAGCCCCGGGAATTTCCACTGAGGGAAAGACTCTGCAGAAAGAACAAAGAGTCGGGATGGGCAAATGAAGAAAAAAATTTTAATTATTCATGGGCATGGCGGAGGTGCAATGGGGGTCGGACATATGAGAGCCGGGATAGCAATAGAAGAAGCAGCCAGGGTATCCCCTGACCTGGAAGTCCGAATGCTGGATATGCTCGAGTATATTGATTCATTCCTCGAGCGGATGTTTGATATGTTCTACAGGCAGACTATAATGAATTGCCCTAAGTTATGGGCAATATCCTATTACTTACCTGATACGAAATGGTTTGGGAAAATATGGTCAAAACGCCAGGCATCGCTTGACATCAAACATCTGAAAAAAGAATTTGTTGACACTATCAAAGAATTCGCGCCGGATGTGGTAATATGTCCGTTCTGGCTTCCGCTGGAAGTAATTTCCATCTACAGGGAAAAAGGCATTATCGACCCGAACGCCTTCCGCATGTGTGGCGTAATAACCGACTATTATCCACATCGTTTCTGGATTCATCCCAACATTGACAGGTATTTCGTCGCCAATGATTTGTGCAGGACCAGGTTGATTGGAGAAGGAATCGATGCAACCAAAATTCGCATAACCGGAATACCGATTTTGAAGATATTCACAGTTAAGGACGACAGGAATGCAATCTGCGCAAAGATGGGACTAAATCCTGATGACTTCATTCTTTCTATCCTGGGAGGCGGCTTCGGCGCTGGAAGAATAAAGAAAATTTTCACAAAGCTACTTGGTCTTGACCTGCCTGTGCAGGTGCTCGTTACAACCGGCCGTAATAAAAAGTTGAAGTCTGAACTTGAAAAAATAACTGCAAAAGTGCGTTTAAAAAATATGAAAGCGCAGGTTTTTGGATTCATAGACAAAATTGAGGATTTATACAATATCTCCAATTTAATTGTAAGTAAGTCAGGAGGCATATCAATCAGTGAAATTATGTCCATGGGCTGTCCGATGGTGATTATGGACCCCATCCCGGGACAGGAGGAATACAACAGGGATTATCTCGTCCAGAATAATGCAGCGCTCTTCGCCAGAAATCCTAAAGAGTTAGGAAAAATCCTCAGTAGCTTAATCCGCGAACCCGAGAGACTGAAAAAACTGGCTGAAAATGTCCGTCGGATTGCAAGACCAAATGCCGCCATTGACATTGTCAGAGAATCGCTTGCAGTAGAGGAGAATTCATGATTAATAGATACAGTTTACCTGAGATGAAAGCGATATGGGAAGAAGAAAACAGGTACAGAAAATGGCTTGAAATTGAAAAGGCTATCTGCGAGGCGATGGCAAAACTCAAGAAGATTCCAAAGTCTGCGGTCCTGAAAATTCGAACCAGGACAAGGATTAATCTAAACCGCATCCATACACTGGATAAAATTACCAATCATGAGGTCATCGCATTTATCCGCTCACTTCAAGAACAGGTGGGAAAAGATGGTAAATATATCCATTTAGGCTTAACATCATCTGATGTAATGGATAGCGGTCTTTCTTTGCAGATAAAAGAATCTGGAAAAATCATCCTGCGCGACATACAGGAATTACTGCAAACATTAAGAGCAAAGTCCAGAAAATACAAACACACAGTAATGATGGGCCGTACCCACAATGTCCATGCACAGCCGATTACATTCGGACTTAAACTTGCAGTGTGGTATATGGAAATGCAGCGCAACTTCCAGAGAATGAAAGATGCGGTCGATGAAATAAGTTATGGAAAAATTTCTGGCGCAGTTGGAACATATGCTGAAGTTGAACCATTTGTTGAAAAATATGTCTGTAAGAAATTAGGGCTGAAACCCGCTCCAATCTCAAATCAAATCCTTCAAAGAGACAGGCATGCCCAATTCCTCACTACCCTCGCAATCATTGCAACCTCCCTGGACAAATTCTGCCAGGAGATACGCAACCTACAGCATACCGAGATACTTGAAGTAGAGGAATACTTCAGTCCGACGCAGAAGGGTTCCTCAGCAATGCCCCATAAACGCAATCCCATCATCGCTGAGAGAATCTCGGGTTTGAGCCGGGTAATCAGAGGTAATGCGATGGCATCCCTGGAAAATATACCGCTATGGCACGAAAGGGACATCAGCCATTCCTCTGCAGAACGTGTAATAATTCCGGACTCCTGTATCCTTATAGATTATATTCTACAGAAATTCACTCATCTTATAGAAAATCTCAATGTATATCCCAAAAATATGTTAGAGAACCTGAAAAAGAGCCGTAACCTGATTTTTTCTCAGAGGGTGCTTGTAAACCTTATAGAAAAGGGAATGGATTCAAGAATTGCGTATGACCTTGTCCAGAAAAATGCACTGAAGGCATGGAACAATAAAACTGATTTTAAGGAAGAAGTAAAACAAGATTCAAGAATTAAAAAATATTTATCTGGCCTTGACATCGAGAATATTTTTAATATTGGGTATTTTTTAAAGTATGTGGACACTATTTTCCGCGGTCTGCACATCTAAAAATGAAAAGCATCCCCTTTTTTATTTTGCTGGTTATTGTTTACTCTCTTTCTTCTCTTCACTGCTCTGAAACTGTCACAGCACAACCAGATACAATCACTCTTATCCGAAAAAGTAAAGTTGCATTAAAGAACTATTTTAGCCGTCCATATAAAGTAGTCCGTGGCGATACAATGCCAGGCGAAGTAATTGGTAAACTCTTCACCTATGAGGTGAAACGCGGCGACATTCTTTTAAAAATCGCTCTCAAATTTGATATTTCCTATATGTCCATTGTGTATGCAAACAATATTAAAAATCCAGCCCTCATTCATATCGGAGATAAACTCTTCATTCCAAAACGGATGATAATTCCCAAAAAACTCTATAAAGGGCTTCTTCTCAACCTTCCAGAATATCGCCTGTATGTATTCGATGATACCACAGTAGTAAAAGTCTACCCGATCTGTATCGGATTAACAACCTGGAGAACTTCACAGGGAAAATTTAAAATTAGAAACAAAGCAATAAATCCCTCCTGGCACATTCCAGAAGAAATGGCAGTGCGCCTTATGAAGCAACAGGAAATTGTTCCACCAGGGGATACAAATCCTTTAGGTGACAGATGGATTGGTTTAAGTCTGCCAAACATAGGTATCCATAGCACAATAGACACGATGTCTATCGGCAGAACCTCCAGCCATGGATGTATACGCCTTTATCCCCGCGATATTCATGAATTGTTTGATATGGTCAAAGTAGGAGATACAGGAGAAATTATCTACGAACCGGTTAAAATTGGTATGATTGGATCCAGGATATTTCTGGAGATTCACCGGGATATCTATAAACTGGTGCCAAAAATGAAAGATGAAGTAATGCGCAGGCTTGAATCTCTTGGATTAATAAATTTTGTAGACACAGAAAAAATTCAGGAAATTGTGAATGAACGCCGGGGCATACCAATAATTATCGGGAGTGTTGCTGAATAATTTTTTTCACATTTTATTATTATTTTGCAAGTTGAGGCTGGGGACTTGACTTTTTTTAAAAAAGTGTTATAATTTAATCTATGAAATCAAAATTTGTTTTTACTGAAGACCAGAAGAAAGACATTAATGAAATAGGGCAAAATTGTAATTTGCAATTTATTATTTTATATGGTTCTTTTGCTACAAATCACGCAAGAGAAGATAGTGATATGGATATAGCGGTAAAAGGTTATAAAGAAATAAGTTTTCAGGAAATCTTAGACATTTTTGATTCTTTAAGTAGATTGTTTCCAGGCAAAAATCTGGATGTAAAATCTCTGCATAAAGTGGATCCTTTTTTTCGTTTTCAAGTTATGCGGGATGGTATTCTTCTATATGGGAACAAGACAGACTATTTGGATTTTAAGGCCTATGCTTATAGGGATTACCAGGAAAGCAAAAGTCTTTTACGACTTCAATCGCAATTAGTAGAAAAAAGACTGAGTTATTTAAAGGGTTTATATGATTGACAGGGAATTCATCAAAAGAAAAATTGATTTAATTGAACAGAATCTTCAGCGACTGACCGAATTGAAAGGTTTAACTTTCGATGAGGTAGCGAAAGACTTTTTTAAGTACAGTGCCTTGAAGTTAGTATTAATGGAAATTATTGGAAGGGCGATTGATATCAATGAGCACCTAATTGCAGAAATATCAGAAAAAGACACAAGAACTCCTTTAAGCTATAGAGAAACTTTTTTAAGTTTAGTAGATTTTAAAATACTCCCGGAAGAATTTGCTGCGGAGATTTCTAAAAGCGCAGGTTTTAGAAATGCAATTGTGCATGATTATAATAATCTCGATAAATATATCGTGTATACTACTATTGACGAATCTATTGTTCAATATACTCAATATTGTCATTATATTATAGATTATCTGGACTCTCATAATTATTAAAAAAGCACACTTGTATAGTGTTGCAATTTTTGAAAAGAAAGCATACTTAACAAAGTGTGCTTTTTTGTGTTTTTTAAAGCTTAGGTGACAAATATATAGACATCGTAGACTAAGCACTACGGCTACTAATTTTTCAATATTTTTAAAAGGCCAGATAGTCTAATAGCAATCCGCTTTTGATTTTTATTTGACATTATTATCTGTGATTCAGACACTAAACAAACAGTCTCGGAAAAATAAAAAAAATCGCTGAAAACTTGACTTTCTTCTTTTTTTGTGATATAATAGTATTACTAATATAAAGTAATTAGTAATA
>Ga0210017_1002814_pt1 | contig 14767 bp, 14 predicted proteins | sample CryGeyCG2014_020_FD_183966 | JGI IMG/M metagenome (GOLD analysis project Ga0210017, IMG submission 183966) | Groundwater microbial communities from aquifer - Crystal Geyser CG08_land_8/20/14_0.20 (SPAdes) (version 2) | ecosystem: Environmental > Aquatic > Deep subsurface > Groundwater | place... | reverse complement strand
TGAGTTAAATATCTTAAAATCCGGATTGCCGGAAAATATAAAATCGGCACTTTTAGACGATCCTTCTGATTCCGCCAATATTCAAAAAATTGCCACGGAAAATCCGAAAATTTTAGAAGGACTTACTGACGTTACGGGAAAAGAAGAAATAGTAAGAATGGCCCAGATACCAAGGGGAAGTAATATTTCCGAAGTTTTAGACAAAGCCATGGCTAAAGATTCAGCTATAACTGTTATTAACCCTGATGGCACAAAAATCGTTAATTTTGACGCTAATTTAGTCCATCCCGGGGATACGGTTATAGAAACCAGTGACGGCGAAATTATAGTTTTAAAAACCTCCGGAATGGGGGTAGAAGAAGGGATGAGTTTGGAAGGTATTTATGATAAAATTCAAACTAATTTAGATAAAGAAGGTATACCGCAGGAAGTACAGGATTATTTTAATACCAACCGCGCCCAAGGGGGCTGGCTGGGAAGAATTGACGCGGCAGAGGCGAAAAACACCAGTGAGTTCTGGGGAAAATATGGGGGAAAGATTAATGAATTACCGCCGGAACAAAGGGAAGAATTTTTAAAGCAAACGGACTTTAACAAGCCGGAAGAGGTGGAAAAAAATTTAAATCTTCTGGAACAACAAGCGATCCAGGCAAAGGGGCCGGAATGGGAATTGGTTGGCTTAAAAGACCAAGCTCATTTTTATAAAACTGATTTAAAAGATTTCTCTAACGAGCATGGCATTAAAGGCGAAATTTTAGGTCCTAGCGGCGACCAAAAAACTCCGGATGTAGTTCGTTTTTATGGAGATAACGAAGAAGAAATTTATTCAACTAAAATCAATCCGAACGAATCTTCCGGGCAATTTTTGGACAGAGCCAAGGGAGAATTGAGTGATTTAACGGAAGAAAGAGAAAGCGAATTTGATAGATTCACGGGAAGACGGCCTTATTCGGTTCAAGAAAATATGGGAAATATTACGGCCAACGAAGATATAACGATAGAAAAAGCTAAATTGGCTGGCATCAATATATTTGACAAAGACGGCATTTCCGCCGCCGATAGGGCAAACCTTGAATTTTGGGGAAAAAATTCAAAAGAGATGGGCGCTGACCCGGAAGATATAAAAAAATTCTTTGCCATAGCAAACGAACCGGGTATTGGCTCCCAAAAGGCGTTAGAAAATATTGATTTAATAAAAAGTGATTTTGATAATGAAACTACATTAGCTATGGTTAGACACGGGATAACAGTGAATAATAAAGGAGAACTTCTCTTAGGCAATAAGAAAGTCAACTTTGAAGGACACCTTAAAAGTATTTTTGGAAAAAACTTAAAAATAAATTTTAACGACATTGAAACAATTAAAAACATGGAGAATGGGCGTATAAGATTAAACGGGAGTTTTATTATTGACCCGGAAACACATAAAGTTATAGAGATGCAATCGCTCACAGCTCCAGAATCCATGCCCGCAGTACCAACGGGAGCAGAAATAATCTCGCCAGCGCCAGCCCCGGGAAGGGAACCAATAGACGAAGAAAGTTTTCGACGCGGCGTTGATTATGGTGAATGGGAAGAAAAATCAGCTGCTGCCGCTCCTGCCGGCTTAAGAGATGTGGACCAGGGGGAGTGGGAACAACCGCCAGTAGGGGCGGAGAAAATAGAAACGGGCATAGAATATAAAACATCCTTAAGCGATAAAAATGAACTCCTTCTAAATGGAGAACCTGTTATTAGCCCAAATGGAGAAATTGTAAAGGTAGAGGGAGGGGGAGATATAACGCATGAAATAAAATCCTTACCGGGTGGCAAGGTTTTGATAGAAAACCAGGTTATAGTTGATCCGACGACAAAGAGAGCTATTTCCCGGATCGATTTTAATAGTCTGGGCTTAAGTGAAGATAACCTTCATTATGCTCATACAGGACCAAATTATCTTGTACCCGGGGAGCAAATTATTTATTTGGATGGAAAACGAATTTATAGTGCAAGATTAATTCCTAAAATTAATTTGGATGGGGGACCACTGCAAATAGAAACCCTGCCGGACGGAAAGATAAAAATAGAAGGGAATATAATTGTTGACCCAAAAACAAATTTTGCAACAGTAATAGAAACCCCTTCAAGCTAGCCGGGAGCGCATAATTTCGAAAGGTTTGACGTTTCCGAGAAACAAGTACCCGGCGGCGTAGAACAAGGGGTGATTTCCCACGAAGTTCAAACGGATCTGACCGGACGGGAAAATTTGAATATGGCAGAAGTAGAAAAACTCTTTAACAAAGGAAAAATCTCTGATTTTGATCGTTTGGGTTTGCAAAATTGGTCTAGGGTAATTTCCGGGGATTTGGAAAAATTAAAAAGTATGGATCCTGATTCTTCCGACTACCGAGTTCTAAAAAATGCTATAAGAAAAACCGTGGAAATGATCGAAAATACTCATAATAAAAACAGAAATTTATTTACTCCCGAACTTAAAAAACTCTTAAAATAAGAAACCTTTAAAAAAACAAACCGGCTTTATCCGCAAAGGTTTCTCCGTACCTTAATTAACATTGACACCCATTTTAATTTTGCTATAATAAAAATAGGTTTTTGACCTATTTTTATTATACACCCCGCCCCTTTTTCTCAAGGCATTTATCTTTAACTTCAAGTCGGGGTATTAACTTTATACCAATCCTGCCATTACTACCAAATAAGTAAAGGTGCGGGGTTCAAACTTTATGTACATATCCTGGTTGGGACAATCCTGCTTTAAAATCCAAGACAAAACAACTCCGGACGGAATAACGATCGTCACCGACCCTTTTGATAAATCAATCGGCTTGAAAGTGCCTAATTTTGAAGCGGATATTGTAACGGTGAGCCATGACCACCATGACCATAATAATGTCAGCGCCCTGCGCGGCAACCCGTTTATAATCAACAGCGCCGGCGAATACGACCGGAAAGGCGTGATGATTGAGGGCGTAGAATCGTATCATGATGACAAGCAAGGGACAAAATTAGGAAAGAATATAATTTACCGGATTGAAATTGACGACATCACGATAGTCCATCTCGGTGATTTGGGCCAGATTTTAGACAACAAGCAATTGGAAAAAATCGGCGGCGCGGATATATTATTGGTTCCGGTCGGCGGCACTTACACTTTAGACGCCAAAAACGCGGTGGAAGTCGTTTCCCAAATTGAGCCGCGGATTGTTATTCCCATGCATTACAAAACCAAAAATTTAAAAATAAGCCTTGACGGAGCTGATAAATTTATCAAAGAACTAGGCCTAAAGCCGACGATTGAGGAAAAATTAAAAATAAGCAAAAAAGATCTGCCGGCCGAAGACATGGAGTTAGTTATATTGGGAAACCCCTAAGGTGATATTAAATACTAAAAATAAAATACCAAAAATAAAAACTTAAAAATTTTAAAACAATAATCCTTATGGACATTGAAAAAGAAAAGAGACGGAATGAATTCAAGTTAAGGCTTTATAGATTTATAATTAGATTATTAAAGTTTTTGGCTAAGATACCTTATGATGCGGTAACTAATGAAATAAAGAAGCAGGCCACCAGAAGTGGCACCTCAATGGGCGCTAATTATTTTGAAGCCAGGGGCGCCAGTTCCAAGAAAGATTTCCATAATTTTTTCGCTATCAGTCTAAAATCAGCTAATGAAACCTGTTTTTGGTTGTCCGTCCTAAAAGATGCTAATTTGCTGCCGAAAGATTTAATAAAAGAATGTGAGTATTTAATAAGTGAAGCGAAAGAATTGGCTAACATATTTGCTTCAAGTATTTTAACCATGAAAGGGAAAAAATAATTTTTGCATATTAAAGTATTTGTTTTTGATTTTTAATATTTAATTTTTGGTTTTTCTGAATATTTACTAATCCTTTATTTATTTTATATGTCCAATGATAACAAAAAAAAGATACTTATCGTCGAAGACGACCAGATGATTTGTTCAATGTACAAAACCAAATTTGAGGCTGACGGCTTTGCCTGCCTAGTGGCTAACGACGGGCAGACTGGTTTGGAGACCGCCAGAAAAGAAAAGCCGGATCTTATAATGCTTGATGTAATCCTGCCCCAATTAGACGGTTTCTCTGTTCTGAAAGAATTAAAAGCCGACAATAAAACAAAAGGCATACCTATTATTATGCTCACTAATTTGGGCACAAATGAAGACAAGGACAAGGGAGAAAAATTGGGAGCGGCTGATTACTGGGTTAAAGCCAGCCTAACGCCGGCAGAAATCAGCAAGAAAATTAAAGAGCATTTAAAATAATAAAATAATATAAAAATAAAATAATAATGGGGTTAAAAAGTTTATTTTATTATTTTATTATTTTATTATTTTTTTATTTACTTTTATGCGAAATTACGAAAAAGATTTTCCTCTAGCCCTGGCTAAAACCAAAGTAAAAGGTGCGGGAAAAAAATTTAATTTATCCGTTCCGGCCGAAAGGAAAAAATATTTTACCCAAAAAACCGGGCCAGAAATTAAAAAATTAAGGGAATATCTGAAAGATAATACTTTTATCGCTTACTGGCTGGGGAAAAAGAATTCCGGCAAAGGCACTTATTCAAAGCTGATGATGGAAATATTCGGGGAAGATAAAATCGGCCATATTTCCGTCGGCGATGTCGTGAGAAGCGTCCATAAAGATATGGACGATAAAAGCAAAAGACAGGAGCTGACTAGCTACTTAGCTAAAAATTACCGCGGCTATATTTCTGTTGACGAAGCGATAAAAGCGCTTCTCGCGCGGGATACAAAAACTTTACTGCCCACGGAATTTATCCTTACTCTGGTTAAAAGAGAAATTGACAAGATGCCGAAAAAGACCCTTTTTATTGACGGCTTTCCCCGCGAATTAGACCAGGTTTCCTATTCCCTTTATTTCCGGGACCTGATTAACTACCGGCAGGACCCGGATATTTTCGTGGCGATTGACATTCCGGAAGCGGTAATTGACGAACGCATGAAATACCGCGTGGTTTGCCCAAAATGCCAGACTCCGCGCAACTTAAAGCTTCTGGCTACGCAAAAAGTCGGCTATGACAAAGATGAAAAGAAATTTTACCTAATTTGCGATGACCCGGCCTGCCAGGGAGCGAAAATGTCAGCTAAAGAAGGCGACAGTCTGGGTATTGAATCAATCAGAACCAGGATTGAATTGGACGATAAATTAATTGACAAAGTCTTTTCTTTACATGGCATTCCAAAAATACTTCTGCGCAACGCTATTCCGGTTAAGGAAGCGAAAAAATTGGTTAATGATTATGAAATTACGCCGGAATATGTTTATAAATTAGAAAAAAATAATAAAGTTAAAATAATAGAAAAACCATGGACGATTAAAGACGACCAAGGCCAAGAAGCTTACAGCTTATTGTCCCCGCCAGTGGTTGTGTCTTTAATTAAGCAATTAGCAAATATTTTAGTAAAATAGTCCCTTAGTCTTGACAAATTTTTGAAGCTGTATTATTATGTTAATACAGAAGGATAAAATATAGTTATATGAAACTGAACCAGCAAAATTCATTAAAAAAGATGGACTTAATTTCTGGAATAAGTGTCGTTTATATTTGTTTTAAATTATTAAAGTTAAGAGCGACTTAAAAGTTAGATTAAATAGATTATATAAAAACTAAAGCCGCTCTCCAAAAAGGAAGCGGCTTTAAAAATTATAATCTTTCGCTATTTTCAAACAAGACTTAAACAAAGAGGAGGGAAAGGAGCATGACTGAACAAGGAAACGGAAACGGCGAAGTAGTAGTAACGGGCGATGACGACGTAGTAGTAAACGCGGGGAAAGAAGCTGGTGTAGTTGATGTAAAAACCAGGAAAAGGCGGGGAAAAAAAATTCCTATAGCCAGATGGGTACACCAATATCTTGGCCAACCCGGCTTAACCCCCGAACAGATTCAGGCGAGAAAAGACCAGTTGAAAACAGATTATGGAATTGAAGCGTAGAAAAGAGGGAATAAAAAGGAAAAAGGGCGCAGACGCAAATGCGTCCTTTTCTATTTGTAATTGACAAAATTGCCAACCCATACTACACTCTATTCATAATTAATTAAGGGTTTTGCCCAGCTTATTTTTAAAAATATTTCCCCAAAAAGGAATCTTTTAAAAACCCAAGCTTAAGCAAGACAAAAAAGCATTAATGAGCGATCAAAACAACTCCTTTGGCCAACGCCAAATGTACCAGGGAAACTGGACCTGTTCCGGTTGCGGCGCGGAAATTACTGAACTGCCTTTCCAGCCGGACGGCGACAGGCCGATTTTCTGCCGCGACTGCCACAGACAAAGACGTGACAGCGGACCAAGGAGATAAATTCCGCCCCGCCCTTCGCGAAGGGCAGGGTTTTTACTTTATTTACCCCGTTAGAAATAATGCCTTGCTGCCTTATCCCGTCAAAAGGATATAACTTTCTAAAGGGGGATCTTAATTAGGGTTAAATTTTTAAATAGTTCCGGCGAGGTCTTTAGCCAAGGGCTAATCCTTGCCTCTAGCGGAAATGCCACATCGAAATTTCTAACGGGGTAAATATTTTTCAATAATTTCTACTAAAGCTTCTTTGGATTGCAGGCCGTTTAAAGTTTCTTTTGGCTCTCCATCTTTAAATAAAATTATAGTCGGAATGCTCATAACCCCGTATCGGTTTGACGTTTCCGGAGCTTCTTCCGTATTTATTTTTCCCACCACCGCTTTTTCTCCCAAATCCTCGGCCACCTCATCAATTATCGGGCCCTGGATTTTGCAAGGCCCGCACCAGGGAGCAAAAAAATCTACTAAAACCGGTTTTTTCTTTGAAGCCTCAAGGACTTCTTTTTGAAAATTTTCATCATTAAAAACTTTTGCCATAAATTGATTTCTAAATTATTAAACTTTTTAAGTAAGTAAAAATCCGCCGTCCACCACGATCATGGCTCCGGTCATATAAGACGAAGCCGGGCTAGCTAAAAATAAAACGGCCAAAGCGATTTCATCCGGCTCCCCAAACCGGCCCAAAGGAATTTTTTGCGTAAATTGCTTTATCATTTCTTCCTGATTTGTTCCCGCCCCTCCCTCGTTCATCTTCTTCACGCCTTCAGTGCTAATCCCGCCCGGAGCAATGGCGTTAACCCGGACTCCCCTTTTCGCCACTTCTAAAGCAAAATTTTTGGTAAACCCCCAAACGCCATGTTTGGAAGCGTCGTAAGAAGCCAAACCCGGCAGGCTTGGGTGCAGAGCGTCAATAGAGGCGATGTTTATAATATTACCGCTACCGACCTTTACCATTACCCTACCCGCTTCGCGGCAGCAAAGAAAAACTCCGCGCAGATTGATTGCCTGAATTTTCTCCCAAAGCGCTAAATCCATGTCTAAAATCAGCTTGTTAGGGAATATTCCGGCATTATTAACAAAAATATCCAGTCCCCCGAATTCTTTCACGGTTTTGGCTATTAAATTTTTTACATCACTCTCTGAACTTACATCGGTTTTAATAAAGAGAGCCCCATTTTCTTTTCCGGCCAGTCCTTTGGCTTTTTCTTCTCCGACTTTTTTATTAATGTCAGCAATGACGATATTAGCCCCGGCCTCACAAAGCCGCCTGACAATTCCATAGCCAATGCCCATAGCGCCGCCGGTTACGACCGCGGTTTTCCCGCTTAAATTAAATAATTCGCCGATAGTTTTATTTGGCATAAATTTTTGGTTAAATTAATTTATAATGTATTTCAATTTTTACTTAATTGCCCCAAACTCTCTACCAGTCTTTTTTTTATATATTTTTCAATATAATTAATAACCTCTTCTTTCGCTTCCGGCGGGCTTTCCGCCACCCATTTGGCCAGATTATACAACTCAACCTCGGTTGACTTCAGCCATTTTTTATTTAAATATAAAAAAATCAATAAAGTGGTTACGGCTATTCTCTTATTGCCATTTAAGAAAGGATGATTTTTTATCAGTAAATAAAAAAGCATGGCCGCTTTGCCGGCTAAACCTCGGTACAAGTATTTTCTGTCAAATTTCTGGAACGGAACCATAATACAGCTTTCCAAAACATTCGGATATCTGGTGGAAAAAGCCGGAATCGGTTCATCCCAGCCCATGGTTTGGACCGCCAGCTCATGGGCGATATATTTAATCTTATCAATTGTAATATTTTGAATCTTATTCATTGCCTAGCATTTTAAGGGTATCGCCGTATTCTTTTATCACTTTAGCGACGCCTCGGCCGATTTCTTCTTTAATTTTATCGGTTAAATCTTCGCGAACCGAATCTTTGAAATCTTTCCCGGGAATAAAATAATTGCGCCCGATTTTTTCCGCCTTAATCTGGCCGTTTTTAATTTTCTTTAAAACCGCCTGTCGGCTTATGCCTAATAATTTCGCTAATTCTATTGTGGAATAGTAGTTTTTCATATTCTTTAATAACCTTATATTTATAGGTTAACATATGACAACCAATGTGTCAATGGTTGTCAGAAATCACCGCCAAGGCCATCGCCATAGCGAGGCAGGCGGGACAGGTAAAAAAATATAGCTAAAATTAGCTATATTATTTGATAAAAATAAAACAAAAAACCGCCTTCAAAGAGCGGATTCCCAGGCACATTTTTTACACATTTCTATTCCCCCCAAAGTAGGACATTTCTATTTCACCTTGACACATTTTTTACCCCAGTTGACAAAAATCCGTATCTTTGCTATGCTGGTAACATAATTTAATAATATTTTACGTTCATTTTACACCAAGTAAATCTACGTAAACCAAACGAACAAACGAATGTCGTATCAAAACAACGCCGGTGACCGAAAGATGTACCAGGGAAACTGGACCTGCTCACAATGCGGGGCCGCTATTACCGAATTACCTTTCGAACCGAGCGGAGACAGGCCGCTTTTTTGCCGTGATTGTCACAGGCAGAAAGTGCAGGATCGTCCGAGACGATTCTAATTAAAGAGTAATATTATATTGAACTCAATCAGTTAATATACTTCTTAAACAAAAGCCACGCCCAAAGCGCGGCTTTTGTTATGGGGGAGAAAAGTAAAAAAAGAGTAACAAGGAAGTCCCTTATGGACTTATCTTATAAATAAGTAATTTTTTGAGTTTTTATAATCTTATCTACAATTTTAGTAATTTCATAATTTTTTTAGTCATACTGATCATAATTTTTGCCTCATTCTTCATTTTATTGGACTCCTCGGGATCAAACTTCCGAAGTGAATTTTTTACAAAATCATACCTAACGTCAACCAAATCTTGCAATACAATTTTATCCCCGCTAAACATTTCGATAACATACTCGGTAAAACCAGAACTTTCCCCCCGTCGAATATTCTTAATGTCCAGACCATTTAAAGCATTCTTTGAAAGCCTCTTTGATAATTCTTCGAGGTCGTGTGATTTAATTTCCTTAATTAAATCATCTCTCCTTGTCTGTCTACTTTCTAACAATATGCGAGCTTTTAAAATTAATTCGAAATTATATGAAAAAAGAATATATAACGATCGAGAAAAAGCTACATCAGTGCCTCCTCTATGAATATACGTGAGACATTCTTCGAGAAACCAAAAACCTGAATTAGCTCGAAAAATAGCTCCTTTTGCTAAAATTTCATTTTCATTATTGTAAATCATCATACTTATCTTTTACCAGTGTTAACTTTAATCCTTTGTTTTTAAAATATCAATGATTTTCCTCTAAAATCATGCTAAAATATTATTATGACCGAAGAAAAAACAATTTCTTCTTTCGCGCTCGTCTCATGCTTTTTCGCTTCTTTCCACGCGTAAACAGCCAGCCCCGCAACCGCCGCGACAAGAAGAATGATCGTGAAAATTAAAATAGGGGTCATAATTTTTGGCGGAATGACTTTATACCATCGCCGGCACAAAATCTCTGTATAACGAGAACGCCTGCTGGTAGATCAAGCCCAGTACTTTTTCGCTTTCCTCCGCCTTAAAACCTTTTCGCAAAAGTAGTAATTTAACATTGGCGCGAATTCTCGCTTTGATAATATCATTGTTCATCCAATCAATGGTTAAATCTCTTTTTATAATTTTCACTAAATCCTTAACTAATTCTTTTAGCTCGCCGTTACTATTAATAGATTTTTTGCCTAGTGAAATGGCATCGTAAAAGGCCATCTCTTCCTCGGACAATCCCATTCCTTCGCTCAACTTTTCAACTTTTTTAATTTCTTTTGCTAACTCAATCAATTTTTCAATAACCTTTGTGGAATTGATAATGTTATTCTCGTATTTCTCAATAATATCCTCTAACATATCAAGCAATGATTTGTAACGGACCAAGTTTGTTTTCATCCGCACTCTCAATTCGTCATGCAAAAGTTTGCGAAGCACATCAATGGAAAGATTTTTATATTTCAGATTTTTCACCTCTTCCAAAAACTTTTCATCAAAAATTGAGATGTCCGGCTTCCCTCTGCCTTTCATATCAAAAATATCAATCACGCCTTCGGCGGATATGGCTTTGGAAACAAGCTCTCTCACGGCTGATTCAATATCCAAGCCAATGCCCTCCGTCCTAATAATAGTTCTTTTGATAATCGCTCTTTTTACGGCTTGGAAAAATTCAACTTCATTTCTTATCGCATTAGCTTCTCTGTGCGGCATAACAAAAGCAAAAAGTTGCGATAAAATTTCAGTTTCTTTCGCAAACCGTTTTTTCTTTTCATCATCAAGTTTTCCGCTTCTCTCATCAGTGATAATATTGTTTACCGACTTTTGGAATAATTGTGCCAGCTCCACACTTTTAAGTTTTTTCCAAGTTTTATACTCAATGCCGGAAAACATTGCCCGCACAATGTCGTACTTTTCCATCATCTTGGAGATGATCTCTTCAATCGGCACCATCGCTTCTTTTTGAATTCCAGAGCTATAAATGGAGAGGGCTTTTTTCAAATCATCAGCAACGCCAATATAATCAACTATTAATCCTCCCGGCTTGTCTTTAAAAATTCTATTAACGCGGGCTATCGCCTGCATCAAGGTATGATTTTTGAGCGGCTTGTCAATATACATCGTATGAAGCGCCGGGACATCAAAACCGGTCAGCCACATATCGCATACGATCACGAGTTTCAGTGGATCGTCGGGATTCTTAAATCTCTTTTCCAATTCCTTAGTATCTCTGCTTTGATGGAGTTCAGGAAAATCTTCGGGTTTTGAAATAACCACCGCCACTTTTGGCGCGCCTTCAATCTTTGAAATAATTTTATACATTTCAACAGCCGTTTTTCTGCTGATCGTTACTATCATTCCTTTTCCTTCAAGGCCACGATTATTAAAATGTTCTACAATGTCTTTCGCCACCTTATCTAAACGATCTTTCGCTCCCACCGCCTGCTCAAGCCGCGCCCACTTACGTTTATAGCTTTCTTTAATTTCAAAACCAATCTCGCCAACCAAATCTTCAAATTCCTCATCAATAAATTGATTTGCCAAATGCAGGGGCACAAGCCGCCCTTCGTAGTAAATAGGCACGGTCGCACCGTCTAGAACCGCCTGATTAATTTTATATTCGCTGATATGCTCCCCAAAAACCAATCGCGTTTCGCGATTTCGTAAACTTATTGGCGTACCGGTTATGCCCATGAAAGAAGCATTGGGCAAAGCGACCCGGACATTAGCGGCAAATTTCGCATATTGCGAACGATGCGCTTCGTCTGCTATAACTATGATATTTTTTCGGTCGCTTAATTCCTCGTATTCAGTGTCAAACTTTTGGATTGTGGTAAAGATAAGTTCGCCGGCGGCTTCCCGCAACTTCTTTTTCAAATCTTTAATATCTTCTGTTTGTTTTGCATTTGGATAGCCGCTTCTTAGAAATGTTCTATAAAATTGTCCATCAAGATCTCTTCTATCTGTCAAAAATACAAAGGTCGGACTTTTTAATTCTTCCAAACGCTTGGCTTTGTTTGTATAAAATACCATTGATAAAAATTTGCCCGATCCTTGCGTATGCCAAAAAACACCGATTTTTTTATTTCCCCGAGGTTTCGCCGCGCGCAAGGTTTCGTTCACGGCTTTATTTACGCCAAAGTATTGATGATACAAACCCATCTTTTTTGTATATTTGCTCGTATCTCTTTCACTGTCGGCTTCAAAAATAATAAAGTTTTCAATGATATCCAAAAGTCGGGTTTTGTGGAAAATCCCTCGCGTTAAAATTTCAAGCTCGGAAATTCCATCATTTTTTTCATCTTCGCTTTCTATACCCTTCCAAACCGAAAACCACTCCCAAGAAGACGAGATTGTCCCATGCTTCGCCTCCAGCAAATCGCCAATAACAAGAATTTGATTGTATTTAAAAATTTCCGGAATATCCTTTTTGTATTCCTGCAGTTGCTGAAAAGCAGAATAAGTTGTTGCATTTTCAAGCGTCGGATTTTTAAGCTCAAAAATTACCAATGGGATTCCGTTCACAAAAACAACGATATCCGGCCGGCGAACCTTTTCTATTCCTTGAATCGCTAATTGATTGACGACCAGAAATTCATTATTCTGGGGGTTTTCAAAATCATAAATTTTGGCCAACCTTCCTTTTTCCTCGCCGGATTTATCGCGAATGCCAATCTTAACGCCCTGCGTAAGCATTTTATAAATTTCTTTGTTCGCAATCTCTAAGTTTGGATGTTCAACTCTGGTGATGACACGCACGACATCATCAATCGCGGCTTCCGGTAAATCGGGATTCAGACGGCGAATAGATCGCTTTAGCCGTCCAACTAAAACAACCTCGCGAAAATCTTCGCGCTCTCCTAAAACTTGCCCGGGCGCTAAATCCGGTCCAAATTCATAGTCATAGCCCATCTCTTTGAGCCATTCTATAACCGGTTGTTCGGTAAGTGAATTTTCGTTTAAATTTCTACTCATAACTATTTAATTATATTTTCGGTTTCTTAAATTTTTTCTCCGTCAGCTTTATGTCAATCACCCGGTCAAAACGAAATTTGCGGACTTCTTGGCGGTTATGGCAATAGCCCTCGCCGTAAGGCGCGCGCGATTTATACGGATCAATTAAACGCTCGGTAATTCCCGATTCGGTTGAATCATATTTTATCTTAACCGTTTGCCGCTTGGCCACGCCTTGTTTCCAGATTTCGTAAAACTTTTCGTTATAATCAACCGGCACGAAGAAAAAGTCGCCTTCGCCGCCGCCGTCGTCAAATTCTGGCCGATACTCTTCCCTTAAACTTTCCATCGTCTGCTTCTCGTATTTATTATTTATCTGTATAACGCGATTTTCCACTATTTGCGTTTCCTCATCGGTCAACTTCCAGCTGGCTTCTTCGGCCAAGCCGGCGATTATTTTTTCCTCCTCCTGGCACCATTCCACCTCGCCATAGACTTCCTGAAACAAGCGCAGGGCCAGATATTGATACATGTTTTTTGTGTATTTCATAATTCTGTCTGAACTGTGATTTTTGTGATTAAATGATTTAAGTTTAAAAATTCAAATTATTTTTTATTGTTGCTTAATCGTTTAAACTGCAAACTCCTGGCGCCAAAATTAATGAGCAGGCCGACTTCCATATTAAACGCTTCCAAATAATTTATCGCCTGCGCCAGATGGACATCTTCCAGCTGAACTAAAGCCTTTAATTCTACTAAAACTCGCCCTTCCACGAAAAAATCCACCCGGCGCGTTCCGATTCGCTGATCTTTATAAAAAATTTCCATTTCTTGTTCCCGCGTGAATTCCAGGTTTGCCTCCGCCAACTCAATCGCCAGCGCCCGCTGATAAATTACCTCTTGAAATCCGTTGCCCAGCTTTGAATGAACCTTCATGGCGCAACCGATGATTTTTTCCGTAATATCTGAATATTTATATTCATTATTGATCATAATCACTCGTTTATTTAATCATAATAATCATTTAATCATAGTCAATCACAGTTCAGACAATCTCCCCGCGCATTAATTTTGGTAAAAGCAAATCGCGCAGAGTGGCTAATTCTTGGTTTTCTTTATTAATTTGTAAAATTTTATTAAACATTGGATTTGCTAATTTATGAAACTTATCTATCACCTCTTCTTCCGGAACTAAAATTTCAATGTTGGAAAAAATACTTGTATTAATATTTAACGTTGTTGAACCACCGCTACCAATCAACATCAGATCATTTTTGATTGTTTTTAGTGCTAAATATAAAAATTCAAGATAGCTCTCTGATTTTGGAATAATAGTGTTAATCTGCTGATTGGTTTGTGAATCTTTGGTAGTAATAGAAACCAAACCAACGGTTGCGATACAACTAACACAAATTGAATTTCTAGGTATAAATTTATTTTTTTGGCTGTCTGCACCCACTTCCGTTAAAGAATCTTCCGTCTTTAATATAAACATCTGATTATGCATATCAGGAATCTTTATAAACGGTATTTCGCCTCCAAAATATTTTAAATTTGATTTTGAAGGGGTTTTCCCACATATTATTTTCCCTAATTTAAATAACTTTTCACTTTTAGCTTTTAACTTTTCACTTTTCCCAAACCACTCCTTAAAAATCGCCTGCGCCGTTTGCTCCAAATTTTTGCTGATTTTATTATTTAATTCAATCTTATCGTCAAAAGCTGAGAGAATATCGGAGATGCGTTTTTGATCAGCTGATGGCGGAAAATTCCACTGTGTCTTTGATAAAAATTTCCAACTTACCCTTGGCATTCGTGTTCCTTCAGCCGAAGCCGCTGCAAAATCAATAAAATGCGGATTAGCAATAAAATAATAAAGAAA
>Ga0210017_1002797_pt1 | contig 14836 bp, 15 predicted proteins | sample CryGeyCG2014_020_FD_183966 | JGI IMG/M metagenome (GOLD analysis project Ga0210017, IMG submission 183966) | Groundwater microbial communities from aquifer - Crystal Geyser CG08_land_8/20/14_0.20 (SPAdes) (version 2) | ecosystem: Environmental > Aquatic > Deep subsurface > Groundwater | place... | reverse complement strand
CTCATGAGTCAGGCGTTAACTTCATATCAGTCAAAGGCCCGGCCCTGCTTTCTAAATATGTTGGCGAGAGTGAAAGGGCGGTTCGTGAGGTTTTTAAAAAAGCTAAGCAGGCCTCACCCTGTATTGTATTTTTTGATGAGTTAGATGCGCTGGTTCCCGAACGGAGCGGTGCTTCTGATTCTCATGTCACCGAGAGGGTGGTCAGTCAGTTCCTGGCTGAGATGGATGGTGTTGAAGAGTTAAAAGGAGTGGTTATTCTTGGAGCGACCAACCGATTAGAGCTCATTGACAAAGCTTTACTCAGGCCGGGGCGTTTTGATTTTCTTTTAGAGATACCAAAACCTGACGAAAAGGGAAGATTAGAAATATTCAAAGTTCATACCAGAGGAAAACCTCTGGCTTCTGATGTGGATATTCAAAAATTGGCTCGTAGTACCGAGGGGCTCAATGGTTCTGAAATAGAATCTATTTGCCAGCAAGCTGCCATGTTAGCGATCAGAGAATTTCTTGTTTCTAAGAATAAAGACTTGAAAAAGTTTTCAATAAAAGCTAAACATTTTTCCACAGTTCTCAAAATTTTGGACCCAGTCCTCTATGCTGTCAATAAAAACTTTTGAACTCGCTCTTTCCTGGCCAATTTTTATTTCTTAAAAAGTAACAATTATGGCTTAGAGGGCTGGGGCAGAAAATATGGAAATTTCTAATGGGGTCAAAAAGATAAAATGCGCTTTGTTTTCTTCAAAAAATGAAATTATAGAACAAATCACCAGAGCTATTAACACGGCAGATGATATCAAAAAAAAGGCAATGCTGGCGAAAGATTTAGCTCGCCGGGCAGAAGAATTACTTGCCTGCGAGTATTTTAATAAAAAGAAAAAAGAGTGTAAAATTTGTCAGGAAATTGCTAAACTCAGAAAACAAACCGCTGAATTAATCATTAGAGCGGGCCAGCTGAAATATAAAAAATAATCGGAGCCCCGAGCTCCGATTAACCTTGGAAAAAAATTAGATAATTAGTATTCTAAAAAGTTTTGTCTGATCACAATTATCCACAGGTAATGGGTTGACAGGAATTTGTGAATTGCTATATTGATAACAGGTTGATAGGCCTGTGAATAATATTTATGAAAAAGTCAAAGAAGTCAAAAAACGAACCATTAACTTTAGATGTTCTGGCTGATTATAATCAGAAAGTGCTGCTTCCAGCCCTGGAAGAACGTCTTGTTACTAAAGATGGGTTTAAGGAGTTTAAGAATGAAATGTCAACAACCCTGGATTTTATATTAAAGAAACTGGATATTCTTTTAACGGAAAAAACCGTCAGAGATTATCAGAAAAAAAGGGAAAAGAAAATGTGGCTTATTGTCATAAAGGCCCTCAAAGAACATAATATCTTAGGGCCTAAACAGTTAAAACAGATTGCTCAACTGGAAATATTCTAGATTGGTAAAGTTAGCAATAGGCAAATCTGTCGGGTTTATAAAGCCCGATTTTAAATTGGTGAATTGGTGCCGAATTGGTGCCTGGCACCGAGAATTGGTGACTGGAAATATGCTTAAATAAAGACCCATGAGACGAAAATTAAAATCCCGTTAGAAAGTGATTGGTTGTATTTTAATAGTTAATCGGGAACCTTTAGAGTCTTTGAAGCGAGCCCCGTTAGAAAGTGGTTATTATATCTCTTACATAAAATTAAGAATTTGAGAATTAGTGAAGCGAGCTTTCTAACGGGGCGAGCTTTCTAACGGGATAAATTTGACTAAAAAGAGTTAAAATAATAACAATTGACAATTATAAAGAAATAATTATAATAAAGCTAACTTCTTAATTTGTTTAGTCTAAAACCTATGAAAAATTTTTTATTTACATCCGAGTCAGTAACAGAAGGACATCCAGACAAGCTGGCGGATCAAATCTCTGACGGAGTATTAGATGAAGTAATCAAGCAGGATAAATATAGCCGGGTAGCCTGCGAAACAGTAGTTGGCATGGGCTATGTTATTGTTGGAGGAGAAATTACCACCAAGGCCTGGATTGATGTCGGAAATCTGGCGAGAAATATAATTAAAGATATTGGTTATGATAAGCCAGAGTATGGTTTTGACTGGCACACCCTGGCTGTTTTTAATACTATTCACGAACAATCACCGGACATTGCTATCGGAGTAAGAAGAACTGGTACTAAAGCCCAGGGAGCTGGGGACCAGGGAATGTGCACTGGTTACGCTTCAATCGAGACTCCGGAACTTATGCCCCTGCCTATAATGTTAGCCCATAAGCTTTGCCAGCGCCTGGCAGAAGTAAGAAAAAAGAGGGTTTTACCCTGGCTCAGGCCTGATGGCAAATCACAGGTAACCGTAGAATATGTTAATGACAAACCAAAGGCGCTTGATACAATAGTTATAGCGGCCCAGCATGACCCTGAAATAAAACTCGCGCGTCTGAGAGAAAGAGTAAGAAAAGAAGTAATAGCTCCTGTTTGCAAAAAGTATCTTACTAAAAAAACAAAAATTTATATAAACAACACAGGGCGATTTGTTATTGGCGGGCCAGTAGCTGATTGTGGCATGACCGGCAGAAAGCTTATTGTTGATACCTATGGAGGCGCAGGGCACATTGGTGGTGGAGCACTCTCAGGAAAGGACCCGACAAAAGTAGACCGCTCCGGAGCTTATATGGCTCGCTATATTGCTAAAAATATTGTTGCTGCAAAATTAGCCAGAAAGTGCGAAATCCAAATTGCTTATGTTATTGGAGAGACAAAACCTTTGTCTTTGAACGTTAATACATTTGGTACTGGAAAAGTTGACGAAGAAAGGTTGGTTAAGGTAATTCCTAAAGTTTTTGATTTGTCACCAGGCGGTCTAATAAAAGAGTTCAAACTTCTGCGTCCTATCTATCGAAAAACTGCCTGCTACGGACATTTTGGCAGAAAAAGCCCTGATTTTACCTGGGAGAAAACTGATAGAGTAGGGAAGTTGCTTAAAAAACTAAAAAATTTAAAATAAAAATCAAAATTAAAAAGGGTAACCTACAAAACAGGTTGCCTTTTTGTTTATTTTTGATAAAATGGGAAATAATGAGTAAAAAAAGATTAAAAATCGGAGTTATTTTTGGAGGGAAATCTTTTGAACATGAGGTTTCTTTAATTTCAGCTAAATCTATTATCAAGGCCCTTGATAAAAATAAATATAAAATCATACCTATTGGAATTACCAAAAAAGGTAAGTGGCTATTTGGACGAAACGCCAGGGCGCTTCTTGAGGGCAAAAGAATCCAGAGTAGGGGAGTAGAAAAATGCAAAATGCAAAATGCAAAATGCAAAATAGATGTATTTTTTCCAATCTTACACGGACCTTATGGCGAAGACGGACGAATTCAGGGATGCTTTGAAATGATGGACAAACCCTATGTTGGAGCTGCGGTCCTTGCTTCAGCCATTGGTATGGATAAAGCAGTCCAGAAAATCATTTTCAGGGCAGTAGGTTTGCCAGTTGGCGAGTTTATCTATTTTACTCTGTCAAAAAAGGATTGTGAGATTTTACGACGCCTACAAAAAGGAGGGTTGCATGAAAAAAGGGGGCGGGGAGATGCTAAATCAATCTTGCCTTTATCAGAAATTGAAAAAGAAATTAAGTATCCTTGCTTTGTTAAGCCGGTTAATTCTGGCTCAAGCGTTGGGATTTCAAAAGCTACTAAGAGAAAAGAATTAATTAAAGCCGTTAAAATAGCCAGCAAATTCGACCGAAAAATAGTTGTTGAAAAGGCAATTAAGAACGCTCGAGAGATTGAAATTAGTATTTTGGGAAATGAGGACCCAATAGCGTCTCTACCCGGAGAAATAATACCATCTGGTGAATTTTACGATTATAAGGCTAAATATATTGATGAGGGCTCTCAATTAATTGCTCCAGCTAAACTTGGCAAATCTCTAATTAAAAAATTACAAGAATTAGCTATTACTGCTTATAAGATTATTGGTTGCGCCGGTATGGCTAGATTGGATTTTTTACTGGAAAGGCCTGGTCTAAAAATTTATTTAAACGAAATTAATACCATTCCTGGTTTTACTCCTATTAGCATGTATCCCAAATTATGGGAAGTTTCAGGTCTGCCCTATCCTAAACTATTAGATAAATTGATTAATTTAGCAATTGAAAGGCATAAGACTCGTAAATTTAGAACCGAGATATGAGATATCACAGGTCTCTAAAACTGGATAGAAAAAAAATGCGGCCTGTTCGAGCCACCAGAAATTATTACCGCCAGAAAATTTCTCGGGTCAAATTAGCTGCTATTATCATGCTGGTTGTCTTAATTCTAGGAAGCGGAGTCTATTTTTTCTATTTCAGCAATGTCTTTCAAATTAAAAATATAGAAATCAATAAACTTACTGATTACAAACTCGTACCAGCCGGAAAAATCAGAAAAATAATTTACTCTTTATTAAAAGAAAAACGTTTGTTTATCTTACGAGGATCTAATTTATTTCTTTTTAATGAAAAGCTTCTGAGGGAAGAACTATCCCAGGACTGGCGAATAGAATCTTTTGAAATAATTAAAATCTGGCCCAAAACAATAGAGGTGAGAATCAAGGAAGCCCAGCCAAGAGCGGTCCTTGCTATTCTAGGGGATGACAGCCAGTACTGGCTAAATTCTAAAGGTCAAATCATTGGTAATCTCACCTCTAGCAGCCCGTCTCGTTTAGAAATAGACCAGGACGAGTCAGATAGCTTACTCCATCTACCAACATTTTACGACACATCATCTGCTAGCTTACGTGAACCGGCTTATACTGCTTTACTGGAGAAAATTCTTGCTAATTTAAAAGAAAATTTCTGGATCAAAAATAAGATTGACATAACCCTTGTTAAAATTGCGAATCCTGCGGATGTTTTTGAGATAGAAATAACCACCCAGGAAGGGTGGAAAATCATCTTAGACTCGGAAGCAGATTTTGAAAAACAAATAAAAAACCTGGCTTTAATCCTTGATGAGAAGATTGGGAACAGGGGAAACCTAAGTTATGTTGACCTAAGATTCGGAAACAAAATATTTTATAAACTCAAAGAAGGTGAATAGCCTTACGAATAGGCCATACGAATGATAGTTGAGTGGGGATTATTTCAAATTTTTACCGCCATGAAACTTACGATGAATGTCACGTAAGCGTTTACTTGTCACATGAGTATAAATTTGAGTAGTGGCAATATTTTTATGCCCTAAAAACTCTTGAACCGACCGCAAATCAACGCCCTGAGTTAATAAATCCGTAGCAAAAGAATGGCGGATAACATGGGGAGTTGTAGTAATAGGAAGCCCGGTTAGAACGACATATTTTTTAACAATATCTTCTATTGAACGAACGGTGAGCCTTCGAGAAGAAAAATCCTTGGCTCCTTTTTTATAATTAATAAATAAAGCTTTGTCGTTATCTTTTCGGCTCTTGAGATATTTTCTTAGCCAGGCAACAGCTCTTTCTGAAAAATATACTGTCCGGGGTCTACCACCCTTGCCAACGATTCCTACCTCTAGATATTTTGTCTCGTCTTTAATTTTAATTTGTTCTCTATTAAGGGCTACTAGCTCAGCTACTCTTAATCCTGTGGAAAATAAAGTCTCTAAAATAGCTCTGTCTCGCAGGCCGATATTATGCGAAGTGTCTGGAGCCAGGAGCAGCTTTTCCACTTGTTCAAGATTTAAAAATTTGACTGGTTTTTCATCCCGGTCTTTAGCTAATTCAATTTTTTCTGATGGGAGAGAGAGAATATCGCGACTGGCAAAATAATTTAAGAGACCCCTTAGGGCGATTAAATAGTAGTTCTGAGTGGATTTTTTAAGGGGTCTTTTTGTTTTTCCACTGGCATGGCGGGCAAGAAAGACCCTATACTTCCAAATATGTTCACTGGTGAGTTCGTGGGGTCTTAGGTCCTCCGGGCCATTAATCTTTAACCATTCAGAAAACTTATTTAAAAATCTGGCGTAATCTTCCTGCGTTTTATTAGATAGCCCCTTTTCTACATCTAAATAATCTAAAAAGTCAGGGATGTGCTTTATAATAGGCAGGGCGGTTTTTTCCATAAAGTACTTTTATTAACTATCATTATACGAAGTTATACCTCTATTATAATAAAGCTGTTTTAGACTGTCAACCCACTCCCCCACTCCCCTGTTGATAACTTCCCTTACTATTGTAAATAAGGCCACTTATTTCAGGAGCCTTTTCCGCTATCCTTTTGAGTTTCCTCTAAAAATGGACTTACAAGCTCAAGAAGTTCAAGAGCTCTTTTAAATTTGAAAAATTCTATTTGTCTCCTTGTTTCCCTAAGACGGCAATTTTTGGGGTCAGACCCCAATTGGCATAATGTATAGGGGGGTTTCTTCTTTGGATAAATTTAATATCTTCTTTACTTCTTCATCGTCAAATGCTCCTACGGTTACTGTGCCCAGTCCTAAACCCTGGGCCTGTAAATAAATATTTTGACCGGCGTGGCCTGCTTCCATATGTACATAGCGGATACCTCGCTGGCCGTATTTTTTCGTGGTACGAGTGTAGGAAGCACTGATTACTAAAGCAACGGGCGCTTCTTTTATAAAAACCTGGCCTAGAGCTGCTTGGGCTAAGGGTCCGCTAATATCGCCTTCTAAAACACTCTTTAGCTTGTGTTCAGCCGGTAAATATCTGTATATTCCTGGTTCGAGACCTCGAGCTTTTCTTACTGTTAAATAAACTTCTAAAGGATAAAGTGCTCCGGCTGAAGGTGCGGTCCGGCCGTCCCACTGGGGAGCTGTAATCCCCTGAGTTGCCCACAAAATCTGTGAAATTTCTTCCAGGGACAGTGGCTCATCTCTATAAGTCCTTACACTTCTTCGTCCTGAAAGAGCTTCTTCAATTGAGATTTTACCCGTCTCGGTTGGTTGAGGAAGGGTTATTTCCTCTTGATTTAAAGCTTCTTCTTCGTTCATTGGCTTTGCTTTTAAAAATAAAAAACAAATTAAAACTAAAGCGAGTCCTATAAAAATTAACCCGCTTAAAAATTTTATTTTAAATTTTCTAAAATCCATTACTTTTAAGGTGCCTATTTTATCCGAAGCGTAGGGAGCGAAGCGACCGAGCGAGGAAATGAAATAGAGCACCCAGCACCACTTTCACATAAGAGATATTATTAAAAATAAAGTGGTTATATGGTTTTAATCTCTAATAATTTAATAAAAATTTTTAGTGAAAGTGGTGCTGGGTTCTCATAATTCAAACAGAATTCTCTTCGCCTTTCAGGCTCGAGAATTCTGAGAATTATGGAAGAAATATTTTTTCAACCGGACTAATTTGAGTTTCTTCTCGTGTAATTTCATTCCAGATTCTTATATATTCCCTGGTAAACAAAGCTCCTATGACAAAAACGATTAACATTATAATAGTTAAAATCACAAAGGCAGCAACAGGATGAATATCTTTGTGCCACCAGCCTCCCGGGCTATTCATCCCGGGATATTTTATAGAGGGAAATAAATTCATCTTGCAAACTTAAAATTTGGCTAGTGATGATTTTTTCCGCCAGCAAACATGCTTGCCAGAAGAACAATGAGTCCTATTCCGCAAAGTGCAGCGGCAATCCAGATTTGCTTTAAAAAGAAACCTTTCATTGAAAATCCAAGTTCTTCCAGGACTGCTTCTGTTTCCGGGTATGTGAAATAATACAAGGCATTTACGCCAGCCATCACCACCCCTACTATAATGAGTAGCGCACTGGCCCATTTTAGCTGAGTTCTTGCTTTCCAGTTTTTTAAATAAATCTTAAACGACTTCATACCGCTTATGCTTTTACTACGAAATTACGAAAAATTTACGAAACTACGAAGGGTTTTTTTTGGGCCTGTTCTAATTTATTTTTTCGTACTTTCGTACGATTTCGTATTTCGTAGTAGTTAGTTATTTATAACAAATAATCCATTGGGTTGATTGGTATCCCATTTGATCTTACCTCAAAATGTAAATGCGGTCCAGTGGAAAACCGACCTGCCCCAGGAGTGCCCGGCAGTCCCCCGCTCCGACCTATAATTTCACCTCTTGTTATATATTCATCTTCTTCAACTAGAATTTCACTTAAATGTCCGTAGAGTGATGAGAACCTGTCATTGTGAATAATCATTACATAACTATAGCCCATACCGCCGTGGCGGGCCCTGGCCACATAACCAGAAGCAGCGGCCCTCACTGCAGTACCCTGGGGAGCCCGTATATCAATCCCTGAATGCTCACCTATCCATTTCTTATAAGGATACTCCGGGTCATGAAATTCGCAGGTGATAATCTGTGAGGGGACTGACCAGGAAAAAATAATTTCTCCCTCCGCTTCCATTTTAGCAATTTTTTCCTCGCGTTCTTTCTGGGCTATTTTTTCTCTAACTTCTTTCTCTAAATAAACAATTTCATTTTCAATCTTTCGATGCTCTTTAACCGCTTCAGCCAGCAGCGCCTGGAATTTCCATTCAGCGCCACGGGTTTCTTCAAGCACATTTTGTTTAGCCTGGTTTTCACCTACCAGTTGCATCTTCTCGTCAGCCAGCTCATCCTTTAGGTTGATCAGTTCCTTCATCTTTATTCTCAAATCCTTCTCCTGTACCTCAAGGGCTTCCTTAATGAGCTCAATTTTTTTCAGAGAATAAGCAAGAGAGGCCTGAATATTATCTAAATGCTCCAGCTGGTTTAAAACTTCCGAGATAGAATTATGAAGGAAAATAATCTCCAGTGGGCTTTTGTTATCATACTGGTTAATGGCCCGAAGAAACTCTGCAATGTCTGCTTTTTGTTTGGTAATCTGGCTCTGTTTTTCTAAAATTTTAAACTGAATATTTTTGATTGACAGATCTGTAGCTTTAATTTCGCTTTCTTTTTTTTCTATCTCTAATCTTCTTTTGGTAATTTGACTTGCCAGAATATCTAACTGATTTTTTAAAGTAACTGCCTCTTCTCTTTTTATTTCTATTTTTTCTTCGTACAATTTCTTTTGCTCTTCGATTTCTTTAATTTTTTTATTCTGAAGCTCAATTTGAACGCGAATCTCTTCAATCTCTGGAGTAAACTCGTCATCTTCCTCGAGAAACTCATTATCAACTCCCTGAACAGGCCCGATTTCATTAAAGCAAAAGAGCACTAGAACACAAGAACACAAAAGCAAAATTCGCTTTAACGTTTTAATGTTTTCATGTTTTAATGTTTTCATGTTTTAATGTTTTAGTTTAACAATTGCTTTCTCAATTCTTTCTAATACTTTCTTCTTCCCTAAAATTTCTGCTACTTCTTCGGGCGGCGGCGAAGCCTTGCGTCCTGTAAGAGCCGTGCGTAAAGGCCAGAACACTTCACCAGTGCCAAGTTTCTTAGTTATTCCGGCCAGGGAGTCCAGTATTTTTTTTGTCTGAAACTGCCTGGAAGGAATTTTACCAAGTATAATTTGCGTCTCGGTTAAATTATTTTTAATACGGGCTGCGGACATCTTTTTCCACTGGAGCAACTCCGGCCTGTATTCCAGCTTCTCGATAAAGAAAAACCCGGCCAGCTCCCCTATCTCATCTAATCGTTTAAGTCGTTCCTGCTCTAGAGCCACAATTTTTTTTAGATATATAAAATTAACAATCTCTTTTGTTTTTATTATTCTAAATTTTTGTGTTTTTAATATGTATTTTTTATTTTTTATTTTTTCCGCCAGAGGCGGATCCGCCTTCGGCGGAAGTTTTTTATTTTCAACCCCCTTAATTAATCCTGATTTAACGAGATATGGTATACACCTCCGGGTCAATTTATCCAACTTCATTTTTCTTATATAGTATCCATTCATCCAATCCAGCTTTTCCCGGTCAAATACAGCTCCTGCTCTTTGAACCTGAAACAGGGAAAAGGACTTAATTAATTCTCGAAGTGTGAAAATTTCCTGGGAAGTGCCTGGATTCCAGCCCAGAAGAGCAATAAAATTTAGTAATACCTCAGGTAAATACCCCTTTGCCAAATAATCTTCTACTGCCACATCTCCTTGTCTTTTAGAAAGTTTTGATTTATCCGGATTAAACAAAAGAGGCAGATGGGCAAATTGAGGCACTTTCCAGCCAAAAGCCTCATAAAGCAAAATGTGTTTTGGCGTAGAAGGCAGCCACTCCTCTCCCCTTATGACATGGGTGATATTCATCAGATGATCATCAATAACATTAGCCAGATGATAAGTCGGCCAGCTATCTGATTTAAGCAGTATCTGGTCATCAATATTCTGGTAGTTAAATTTAATCTCTCCTCGAATTAAATCTTTAAAAACAATTCCCTCTGGAGTGGTAAAGCCAAGGGTGGTTTTAGGTCCCTCACCCTTCTTAGAATGGTGAGGGATAAAATCTCTGGGGACTTTAAGACGGATTACATAAGGAATACCCTGCCTTATTTTTTCCTCTATTTTCTTTTCGGTCAACTCTCGACACCTTCCGTCATACATGGGAGGCATTTTTTTCTCTAATTGTTCCCGGCGCAATTTTTTCAGCCGCTCCTGGGGGCAAAAACAATAATAAGCTCGACCGTTATCAACTAGTTTTTGGGCTAAATTTCTATAAGTCCCTATTCTTTGCGACTGAATATACGGCCCAAATTCTCCTTTCTGTTCCATGTTCCATGTTCCATGTTCCATGTTCATGAACGGTCCTTCATCCCAGCTCAGGCCAACTGCTTTTAAAGTCTTAATTAAATTTTCAGCAGCTCCTTCCACATAACGAGCCCTGTCAGTATCTTCAATGCGCAAAATTAACTTCCCTTTATTCTTCCTGGCAAACAGCCAGTTATAAAGGCAGGTTCGAAGCCCTCCAATGTGAAGAAACCCAGTTGGGCTCGGTGCGAAGCGTACGCGGATCATTATAAAATGGTGCCTGGCACCGGGAAGTGGCGCCAGAAAGACCGCTTAGATAAAGGATTATATTATCAAAATTTAAAAATGTCTAATTTTTTAACTTTTTAATCCAAAACTAATTTCTTAGAAAATTAAAAGCAATATAAAGGCTATTTTTTATCCTTTAATGATTGTAGCACGTAGAAATAAAACATACAAGTAATTATTTTCGAGTAAGGGGGCAAAGCCCTTCACTTTGTGCTCTCTACCGGTTGCCAGATATCAGCAAATTTTTTCTTCCTGATTTTTATATTCCAGAAAATGGCCAGCCAGAGATAAATTCGAGCAAAATAAAGTAAAATCGTCCACCAGAACTCTTTTAAATTTTTTGGATAAGTAAAAAACAGCTTAACCCCTCCTCTTATTTCCTGCCACAGGCCTCTCATTTTTTCCGCCGAAGGCGGATCCGCCTCCCTGGCCGGGCGGGCTGGCGGAAATTTTAGTAATTTTTGTTGGTAGCCGCCAGTAGAACGAACTTTCTGTTTTAGCCAGTCTCTGAAATTATCCGGATACTTAACATAAACTTGAGCTCCGGGAACATAAACAACTTTATAGTCCTTATTTCGAATTATTTGAGTTATAAAAGCGTCTTCAGAGAGAATATCTTCTGGAATTTTGCTGATAAGATCTCTTCGCAACGCATAAAGATAACCAGAGCAGGGAAAATTTTTACTTGTGAGCCGCATTTCATGAGCAGCTTCAGTTAAAAAATGAGACCAATAACCAAACATTTCTTCGCGCGAGTTAATTGATATTGGCCGTCCGCTCACAGCCCCAACGCTTCCATCTTTAAGGGGTTCGAGGACCTTTTCAAGACTCCCCTCCCCTATCCAGACATCTCCGTCGCTTAAGACCAAAATTTTTCCCTGAGCTTTTTTAAAAGCCATATTCAGGGCAGCTGGCTTTCCGCGTCCCTGGTCTTCGAGATATTTAACCTGAGGATACTTTTTTGAAAAGCCTTCGGCAATACCAGCTGTGGCTTTATCAGGCCCAACAACCAAGATTTCAAACATTTGCCCTTCGGGCAAAGTTTTCCTACCAATTACGAATTTTTCCGAATTACGAATATCATTTAAAAAAGCCTCAATAGCCTTAGGCAGACTTTTGGGCTCTTTATATGTAGTAATAATAATAGAAACCATTGTCGCTACTCTCCCCCGTAGCCCTGAGTTTTAAAGCGAGGGGCAGAGAGGAAAAGATTTTAAAATATTATATATTGGGCCACGAGGAGTTAAGTTACTTTTCATTAAATCGATTGATTTCACTCTAAATTTTAAATTTTTCAATCCGGAATCCGCAATCCGTATCCTTCGTGGAGTTTTTAGTCGGCCAAAAGTAATATGAGCTTTCCATGGACGGAAATCTATCCTGATACCAAGCCTGACTAACTCGTGGCTTAACTGGTTTTGTAAATCTGCCAGAGTATTTCCACCTTCTTCCTCACAGCTCAGAAAAAAAATATTGGGCCTTATCTCATTTGGAAAACACCCAAATTTATCAATTTTTAACCAGAAAGATTTATAAGAGCCAGTGACATTGGCTAAAATTTCTGCTACTTTTCTTAATTTTTCTTCATCCAGGTTTCCTAAAAAATGCAGGGTTAAATGCAAATTTTTTGGTTCTACCCATTTAATATTGCTATTGGTCTCGCGAAGTTTGACGAGAATTCTGCCCAATTTCTCTTTAACATCATCGGGCAAATTAACAGCAATAAAGGAGCGATATTTCATAAATCTTAAATTGGCACACTTGATTAAATTTCTTTTTTATTGTAATTTCTCCTCCTCTCAATTACTTCAATCTCTCAATTACTTCAATCTCTCAATTTCTTTTCTGATTTCTTCAATAACCGAGACGTTATGGATAATCTTCTTTTTCCCTTCCTTTACTGAGATAACATAGAATACTTTACCCCCATATTTGGCAGTAAATTTCTCGTGTGTCTTTTTTTGAAATTCTAATTCGTTGATGATTTGGGTAATGTAAGCATATCCTGCTGGTTTAATTTGAAGCCCAATATATTTCTCCTTCACCTTAATAAAGAAATCAACATTGTATCCTCTATCCCATTCATCTAGGGCTGGTTCCACTTTAACACCTAATGCCTCTTGTAATTGCCCATAAATGGTTTGTATTTCAGACTGATAACCGTCGTAGGTTCTACCAATTACCAAATTGATGATAAAATCAATACAAGCCTCCTCTGTTATGCTTTCTATTTCTGCTCGACATACTTCAGTTATCTTTATGTATAGCCCTCTCCCAAGTTCTTCCAAATGCTGTTTGGAGTATACATTTTTATAATAATACTCCTCCCAATCCTTCAAGGACTTAGAGGAACACTTTCTTATAAATTCTGAAACTGGACCAACTTTGTTTTTCTTAGTCAGTCCCCACCTCATATTCGCCTGATTTAATATCCATTCCTTTGCCATTATACTCTCCCACTATAAGTTAAGAACTTAGATTTGTATTTATAGTCTTTTGCAACGTCCATATCAGCCAAACCATTTTTAATCAAATGGGCATTTAAAAAAGTCTTATTCCATAAATAAAGATAACAAAGCAAGTTATTTTTCTCATCGTACTTTGTAGTATCGAACTTTATGAATACCTTTTGTCCACAGGTTTTTTCTCTTAAAAATTGAATGGCCTCTCCATTCTTTTCTGGATTCTCTTTTATACCCAATAACCTGATTTTCAACCCATTATTTAAAATCAAAATTTCTGGTGAGATTATTTCTTTTACAGTATAATATGTTTCTCTTTCAGAATGGAAATTATCTATTTTAGAGCCAAACCTTAATTTTCTGGGGTCAATCTTTTTATCAAATCTTATAGGATCTTTGAAGATATAAGGCAATCTTTTAATCTCTTCTTTAAAGTCTATTCTCATATCTTCCTGCTTGATTATCTCAAAACTGGCATTTTGAAAAATAGTATTTTGTTTTATTCCAAGTTTTTCTTTTATGACTGCTAAAAATTCCTCATTTATCTCATATCCAATAGAGTTCCTATTCAGGTTTTTAGCTGCTAAAGAGGTGGTTCCACTTCCGAGAAATGGATCAAGCACTGCATCGCCAACGAAGCTAAACATCTTTATGAGTCGTCTGGGCAGTTCTTTGGGAAACATTGCCAGATGTTTATCCTGCTTTTCTCCCGAAAAATTCCAGTGTCCAGTAAAGTATTGATTCCATTCTCCTTGGGTCAATTTCGATTGTTCTTTAACTTCGTGATTCACTTTTGGCTGATTGCCATATTTTTTGAAAATCAAGATAAATTCATAATCAAGTTTAAGAATCCCACTTCTTGGGTAAGGGAAAGAACCCATTACTGTTGCTCCACCAGTGGTATGGCAAGTAGTGACTTTCTGCCAGATGATAGCACCCATGTAATCAAAACCGGCGATTTCACAAAATTTAATTATCTCTGTTCTTATTGGAATAACTTTATATCTTCCATAATATACAGAACGAGCAAACTGGTCTCCGATGTTAATGCACAAACGACAGCCTTTATGTAAAATCCTATGGCATTCATTCCAAACCAAGCTAAGATTATTTATGTACTCCTCGTAACTATCATTGAAACCTATCTGCTTTCCATTCCCATAATCCTTTAACTGCCAATAGGGAGGAGAGGTAATAATAAGATGGACTGATTCATCTGGAACCTCTTTCATTTGCCTTGAATCACCGATTATTATTTTGTGCAGCGTTTTCATGTTATATCCTTAAATGATTTTGTCTTGCTTAAAGCCACTGTTTCGCCTAACAAGTTATATACGAATTTGTTGACGCGAATCTTTATTTATGCCGAAATTTAGCTACTAAATTCGGTATACGAGTGTTGCGTAATTCTCCTACCGTCATTGCGAGAAGCGAAGCGACGAAGCAATCTTTAATTAGAGATTGCCA